>JAEEGH010019801.1_pt1 | contig 14077 bp, 7 predicted proteins | sample 9134181 | NCBI WGS metagenome assembly JAEEGH01 (sample SAMN16246544, study PRJNA631951) | gut metagenome | biome: gut microbiome; feature: rumen; material: DP-attached | host: Bos | place: Iran: Karaj | collected 2018-10 | reverse complement strand
GAGAAGATGAGGTCATTCTTTTTTGAATCCTGATAAATCACGACACAGTCGGAGCGAGCAGATGGATTCATATCTGTCCTGGCAGGCCCGGATGACAACTGAATTGCAACCAGCAATGGATGTAGTTAATGTAATGAGTCACTCTGTAACGTCCCCACTGACTCATAACGATAAATCATTTATATCCATCACCGTAAGTGGTACAATTATATACATGAAAAACACTATGAAAAAGATCTTTCTGACAACCATAATACCCGCGCTAATCCTTACCGGCTGCAGCTCCGCACCACAGAGTACTGACGCCCCCGCCGAGGAAGTCGCCGCTAAGGAGGCTATAACTCCAAGGCCTGACGATGGCAGAACTGTGGTGGGCATATCTATGCCTGACAGACTGCTGGAGCGCTGGAACAGAGACGGGGCATTCCTTAAGGATCAGTTTGAAAGCAGCGGCTGCGAGGTGATCCTGGAGTATGCCAACAACCTGATAGACACCCAGACAGATAATATCAAAGAGATGATAGCTGACGGTGCCGATCTTCTTGTTGTAACCGCAGTTGACGGTTCCGCACTTTCTAAAGTCCTCGAGGATGCCCACAAAAACGGCGTTAAGATCATTGCCTATGACAGGCTCATAATGGGCACTGATGCAGTGGACTACTATGTCTCATTTGACAATTACGAAGTAGGGGTTTTACAGGCAGATTTCATAATAGATGCCCTGGATCTTAAGAATTCCTCTGATACCATGAACATAGAATTTGTCACCGGTGACCCGGTGGATAACAATGCGAGATTCTTTTACGGCGGTGCCATGGATACACTTAAACCCTATCTTGATTCGGGCCGGCTTCAGGTTCTATCATCCCAGACGGGTTTCTACGAGACCTCTACTGCCCAGTGGTCCACGGACATAGCACAACAGCGCCTTCAGATCATTCTTAATTCCTACTACCCGGAGGGCACAAAGCTGGATGCTGTACTGTGTGCCAACGACTCCACTGCCCTTGGGGCAACAAGAGCCCTGGCGGCAGATTACAGTGAACCGGGAAACGTTGTGGTTACAGGACAGGACGCAGATATCAGCAACATCTACAGCATTCTTGAAGGGACCCAGAGCATGACCGTCTACAAGCACCTGAAGCAGGAGTCTGTTGTTACAGTAACCCTTGGCCAGGACATTCTCACGGGAAACGAGCCTGCTGAGGATCTTATAAGCAGAGCCGGATGGGACTTTGACTGCAGCTATAATATCTCTGACTACAACAATGGCAACAAGGTGGTTCCGTCTTACCTTCTCCGCCCCATTGCCATTTCTAAGGAAAATATTGAAAAAGAGCTGTTCGTAACAGGATACTATGGCCGAAATTCAGGCGGTCTCATCTATGCTACCAAATAGCGTATATCCGTTTCTTCCCCTTTCCTTGGTTATATAGAGTGCCCTGTCGGCACACTCCATAACCTTTTCTTTCTTTTCTGTATCAAGAGGATACATGGCACATCCTATGCTGACCGTGAGTTTGAGCTTTCCCTCGGAAATCTCAAACTCTTCTTTTGTGCAGTCCATTATATCCCGGCATATCTTTTCTGCCTTCTCTAATGTAGGTGATGTAAAAAGTCCACAGAACTCGTCACCACCGAGCCTGGCAAAAATAATATCCCTGCCCGCAAGTTTCTGAAGCCTTTCGCCTACTCCCATGATTACCTCATCACCCGCTTTATGTCCGTAGGTATCGTTTATATTCTTGAAGTGATCCACATCCAGCATTATCATGCCGTAGGGTGTCGACTCCTTAACGGCCTGGTTCATATCCTCCACGATCTTTAGTCTGTTGGGCATCTGCGTCAAAAAGTCTGTCCTGATGACTTTTTTCCTTCGATTATTGCTGTTATTGAGTATCAGGATGATCACTACCATCAGCACTGCTATAATGAGCATCAGATTGCTTATGGCAGTATTCTCTCTGTAAAACCTTGCCAGGTTCTCGTGCTCATTTATGACAGTCGACCCGGGCGGAAGCTGGGAATACCTGATCCCGAATCTGTCCATGACTCCCTGTTCAAAGTAAGGCGCCGTCACAGCAGAAGTTATGAGCGGTATATCGTCCGCAGACTCGCCTCGCAATAACCTTGCGCTTACTTCACCTGCTATCCTTCCCGCATCATAATATGAGTAGGAAATGCCTCCAAGAACCCCGTGCTCCACATCTGCCGAAGCAACTCTGAAGATAGGAATATTCGGAGCATTCTCAGCCAGAAAATCCGCAGCGTTCTGCAGGGAATAGTTGTTGCCGTCTCCGTCCAGAGTGAAATCCAAAAACAGAATGACATCCTCCCTCCCCAGAGAACCAAGGAGTTCCTCTAACCCCTTCGAAGTGTAGTAGGCAGTGTTTATGATGGTGCTCTTAAGCTCAGGATGCTCATCCTTAAACTTCATGAATTCCACATAATCACCCTGCCCGGCAATGGAGGAGTCCACCACCACATTAATTTGATTTCTGTCCGGGAAAAGTCTCTTTATCAGTTCATAGTTCCCCTCAAAATCCAGGCTCTCGGTTATTCCTGTGGCGTTCTTCATGGCTGCGGCGGTAATGGCCTCCGACTTGTTGTTGGCACCCACAAAGACCATGGGCATATCCTGGAACAGCTCCGATCTGTTGTTAATGGCATACCGAAGAGCCGGATCATCGATCACCACCACCAGGTCATAGTGTCTTATGGAAAAGACCTTGTACCGCAAATACTTGTCAAAATTCATGATATCTGTTCCGCCGTAATATTTATCAGCATCCATGAATTCAAAGCGTATATCTGCGTTGACATTTCCAAGGCCCTTCTCAAAGCCCTGAAGCTGCGGAGGAACTGCCGGGTTGGAATAGCCGTAGGAAGACAGGAAAAGAATCCTGGCCTGGCCTGTGCTGTCTTCCTCTGCACTGGCCGGAATCGCCGTAAAGAGCAGCATCAGCAGGAGCACATATGCGATTATCCGTAAATTTCTTAAACGTCTCATAATATAATTTTATTCCATGGAATCTATTGTTTCAAGGCTGTAAGATGCTATCCTTACACCATCATAAGAATGTTCAACTTTAAAAAGAGCTTTTCCCCCGCGCCTGGTCTCATTGCTCTGTCCCTGATGAGCCCTGAAGTTTCCCAGGGAGTAGTAGATTAGCATGTCACCACCGTCAGGTCTTTTCACCATCTCCATATCCTGCACCACATGGGGATGAGTCCCCAGGACCACGTCCGCACCTCCATCCGCAAAGACTAACGCCATATGCTTTTGTTCGTCACTGAGTGTTGTGTCATACTCATTCCCCCAGTGAACGAACACAATGACAAAATCAGCCTCATTCCGAGCCTTTTGAAGGTCTCCAATCAGGTTCTTTTCCCCATCTTCAGTAGTCGGAAGATAGTGAACAGCATTAGGGTAGCGGTCAGAGACGTCCATCTCTCCCGCATTGTAGGTATAGTCAAACAAGGCAAAAGAGATGCCATTTTTACTGACGAGCTCATACGGTCTGTAAGTATTGTCATCCCCGTTCTGAACGCCGAGGCAGATAATACCATTATTTTTATAAAAATCTGTAGTAACATTTATTCCGTAAATTCCTCTGTCAAGAGCATGATTGCCGGCGCAGGAAGCAATGTCAAATCCGGCTCTCACTATCGCCTCTCCCACTGCCAGAGGCGACCCGAATGATGGGTATCCCGAGACTGCAGACTCCTTGTCCACCAGCATGGTCTCCTGCTGAAAAGCAGCCAGATCAGCAGCTCTAATGTCATCGTAAAACGGCTCGTAAAGATAATCAAAGCTGCCTCCATGCTGTCTGTTTGCGCATTCATATATCTCCTTATGGATGATGTTGTCACCGAAAACCACAAAGCTTACTGCGCTTTCAACAGTCTTAAGTCCGAAGGATTCCCACCTCCAGACCACGCATTTCCCGGAGACGTCTTCTGTCATGATGAAGCTTTCGTTCTTCTCCATCAGTTTCATCCTGACAATCTCTTTTCCTATCTCCGAGGCGCCCCATTTGTGTTTTATCTCTCCATCAGCGGTCACTGAGTAGATAAAGACATGCTGGGAGAAGGTAAGTTCATCCCTTTCCACCCAGAACGGCCTGTGCTTTCCGTACTTTCCGATCTTCCAGAGCAGCAGGATCAGCTCTTTTTCCCCGTCCAGGTCAAGGTCGCAGGTAAGGGCATCCTGGATAAAAAATCCCACCGGACTTCTCCAGGTCACTTTCCCATCCTTTCCGGTTATCTTAAAACTCCTGTCTGCAAGATTGCCATATACATCTTCATATATCTGAAGGCTCTTTTCCCTCCACTCCCCCACCGGCCGCGGCAGGAACCGGTTAAGTGCCATGACGCAGCAAATGGCCGCCACCGCCGTAATCAGCAGTAGCAGCCATTTTTTATTGATTTGGGAAAAGATATTTTTCATCAATCTGCTTTCACACGATAGCTCTGTGTCCATTCGGGCTGAGCGGGCTTGTTGTCCAGCTCCACCCATTGCCAGTCGTCATTCAAGTATCCGCCGTTTAATCTGTTGCGCCACTCCTCGTCTGTAAGTCTGTCTGAAATCGGGGTCTCAAACTGGTAGAAGCTGTATGCAGATCCCCTGCCCACATGGAGCTTGCCGTCAACCGGGAATACCACGTAGAGGGTCTGGGCTTCTCCTGTTCCGACTTCAAGAACCGTTCCGTTGGGGTCTGTGGCGATGTCTGCGATCACCGGGCATGGTGCCTGATAGCTGTAAGCCAGTCCATCAACGGTGTCCTTCATGGCCTCGTGCCAGAAGTGTTCCAAGTCTCCGCCATATTCCCTGATGAAATTGTAATCATCTTCTGTAAGGGATTCTGCCTTAAGCTCTTTTTCAGATATGGCAAGGAGTCTTTTTCCTATTTCGGAGAGTCTGTTCAGATCCTCCTCGCCCTCCTTTGTCAGCATACCGTAGGACTTAAGTCCGTCTCTGGTACTGTCTGAAAGGAAGATAAACCTGCTGTATACCACAGGCTCAGGTTCAACATATCCCCTGTCATCAAGGACTTCTTCGTCGTCGCCGTCACCCATCTCGGCCATTATCTGCTTGGCATAAAGTATGGTGTCATGCTTGAGCTCAGCATAGGAGCCAGCGTAGGTCTCCAGGTTCTTTTTTGCCCATTCGTCGGACTGCATGAACATCGGATATCCCTTGCCCTTTTTCTCAAACATGGGCCTTAAGGTTCCAAGCCATCCGGCATACAGGCTGGCGTTCCATAGCGCCGGATCATCTGCAGTGTATATATCCTTCAGAAGGACCATATTGTCGCTGTATCCTTTATACTCTGTTGCACCGCTCTCTTCGATGATCTCCATGGCCTTCTCAGATCCCAGTGTAGCAGCCACATCCAGAGTGTCCGGAAGAAATCTCTTCTCTCCCTGGCCGTTCTCACCGACAGCGCTGTAGATCAGCCTCTGCATGATACCTGCATCTATAGTGAAGCGCTGCCCCATGAATCTGAAGGATGGGATTATCGGGTCATCGCCGTCATCCACAGGGATGGAATTGATCTTTGGCGCAGGAAGCTTTGACAGGGATGCGATCACTGCGCCGAGCTTATCATCACTTCCCTCAAGCTCTGACATTTCCGGGACTTTGCCATAGGCATCAGTGATCAGGGGCAGGAACTCAGGATAACCGGCGTCATCCGATGCTCCGGCAAAAAACGCCGTGATCTTGTAGATGGATTCCCAGCGGTCCTTGCCGGCTTCATCTATGGCAAGGCTGATGAGGATCGCGCTCTTTACCGACTCAGGATCATCGATCTCAAATGGGATCCTGCCATACCACATCATGGATCTGAAATACTTCTCCAGAAGCTCATCCCCGTCGTAGTAGCCCCTGGGCTTATACTGGGAATAATCCTCATAAGCGCCGCTGATCTCACATATGTCTATTCCCTGTGCAGCCATTATCTTCTCGATCTCGTTGTCAAAAATCTCAGACAAGGTGCTGTCGTTTATCGGTGACGAAACCTTATCGTTCATCAGATAGTTTCCAATATAGAAAAATGCCACATTCCTTAGGGCTGCCTTCTCCCAGGCAGTGCCCTTTAGCTGCTCATATTGTGAGACAGATTTCTGAAGCATCGCCTTGCCAAGTTCTTCAAGCTCAGACGAGAGGAACTCTTTTTCCGTAGTCTTCATCAGGTGGGAGAAATACAGATGATAGGTATGCATCAGTGAATCCACCGTAACAAAGTTTGGGAATTGCATATATCTGTTGCTCTCATATATGTCAAAAAACTCACTTTCACCAAAAGAAGCATCTATGGCAAATCCGTTTTTGGCAATGGCCTTTCTGAGTTTTACACCACCCTCATTTTCATATTGTGGATCAAGTCCGAAGGTATAAAGGAATCTTTCGGCCACCTCAACATTGGAAAAGTCCTCTGCTATTGTATAGGGTTCAACGCTTGGCACAATGCTGCTGTCATAATAGGTCACCTCTTCGGAGCCCAGAAGGTACTCTTTTTCAGGCACTGATGCATTGCCGGACTGTGCGTCCGATTTGCCTGTCTCATCACCTGCTGTATCAGTTTTGTCTGTATTCTCACCTGCTGTGCCAGTTTTGCCTGTCTCCTCACCTGCTATGTCAGTTTTGCCTGTCTCCTCACCGGTACCGGAAGTAGTACCTGAAGTTGTATCCGTACCGGCTCCTGCTCCTTCTCCCGCTCCGGCATCTGCAGCCTCCTCTGGATTATTATCAGCCTGGTAGCCTCCCGTGAAGTTCTCCTTTGGTCCGTCATCTCCGGAGCTCAATTGGCTATTTCCGCATCCTCCGCTAAATACCGATATCGCCAGCATTGAAGCTGTCAGCATCGTAGCTATCACTCTCTTCTTCATAGCACTCTCCATTCCGCCGTTAAATTGACAGTACAATTATTATTCCCTCATAGTATAATTATAACGCATTTATTACTTCACCGCAGTATTCGTTCGTTACTATTCTTTTATTCGGAATACCAGATATTTACTCTTCAGCTAAATGCTTACGCTTCAGTCGCTTCATTTTCGCTTCATATTTTCGCTTCATTGCTATTCTCATATTGTACTTTTGTGAACCATGTGATAGAATCATCGATGTTGTTGGCGAAAAGTATCTCTTATTTATTAAGGGCATACATCCATAATCAGGTATTGTCACTCCGACAAACTGCTACATTCTTAATATTCATTGTATTGGCAGTGATTTTTTCATTCTTTCACTGCTATTTTCCTGATAATAAAAGATAAAGCAGATTCCCTACGGCTGTAATTCTGCTACATACCACATTTTTGATATACCGGCAGTGTAATTTCCCCTATAAAAGATGCCCATCACTGCTTTTATTTCAAAATTATAAAAAATAGCAGATAATTCGCTGTAAACATACTGCCAGATTTTTCACTTTGCTATTTATAGCAGTGAAGAACAGCGTATAACACTGCCACTATTTTGATTATGCTTTTCTTAGCAGAGAAGAACAGCCTATAACACTGCCACTATTTTGATTATGCTTTTCTTAGCAGAGAAGAATAGCCTATAACACTGCCACTATTTTGATTATGTCTTTCTTAGCAGAGAAGAACAGCCAATAACACTGCCACTATTTTGATTATGTCTTTCTTAGCAGAGAAGAACAGCCTATAACACTGCCACTATTTTGATTATGTCATTCTTAGCAGAAAATACAGTCTTAAAACTCTGCCATGGTTTTCAGCTATGCTTTTTGGGGAAACGAAAGCCAAAAATCACTGCTACAATTCTCTCACGAACATAAAAGGCAGATAACAGCCATACAGACTGCTTTATAGCTGCATTGTCAGAAAAACAGGCGAATACCACAATTTAAAGAAAGGAATTATTGATGTACGGATTAAAGAAACTACTAACCGAAGAAGAAAAAAGACTATCTCAGCTAAAAAACAATATAGCTATCAGCTTAAAGTCTGCACCTGAGGGAAATCTTAGAGTCAGCTCATCCGGAAAGCAGGTACAATTCCTGCATTGCGTTGGTGAAGACAGAAAAGAAAAGATGCAAGGGAAATATATAAGGAAAGATAACTACGACTTGGCCAGATCTCTTGCACAAAAAGGATATGACCTTAAGATGCAAAAGCTTATTGATCGCAGGTTAAATCAGCTCTCAAAACTCAATGCCGAATACAGAGATTCAGAACTGGCTGACTTATACACAGATCTGAGTCCTATACGAAAGAATCTGGTTTCACCATATGTACTTCCCTGGGAACAGATGGTTTCGGCATGGAAAGCCACACCATATGTTGGAAAAAGCTTCGATGAAGGTGTCCCCGAAATATATACAAAAAAAGGAGAAAGGGTTCGCTCCAAAACAGAAAAGATTCTTGCTGACATGTTTAATGATATGGGAATCGAATATAAATATGAGTGCCCTCTCTATGTGAAGGGATACGGAATCATTTACCCGGATTTTACTTTCCTAAGCAGGAAGACCTGTCAGCCAATCTATTGGGAGCATTATGGAAAAATGGACGATCCAAAATATGCTGAGAAAGCCGTCAGAAAAATAGATACCTATATAAAAAATGGTATAATCCCTGGTGTCAATCTCATTATCACATACGAGACTTCAAGGATCGTCCCTTCTAGTCCTGTTCTTCAAAGAATGATTGAAAGTTTTCTTCTCTAGTGCTACTGTCACCAAATAACTCGACTTTATTACTTGTCTAAATAGCCATCTGCTGCGTTGTCATCAATCGCCGTACCATAGTTGACATAAGTAATAGACCCTACTGAAAAATTATGGCTATTGCAGGTTATTCCATAATTTGCCCTGATATTTTGTTCACACAATCTTCACCTTACTGCCGCCACTTTTATCCTTGGTGACCACGATCTGCCGGTCTATACGGTCCTTGAGATCTGCCACATGGGATATGATCCCCACAAGCCTGTTGCCCTCGATGAGGCCTGCCAGTGCCTTGTAGGCCATGTCCAGTGCCTCAGGGTCCAGAGAGCCGAAGCCCTCGTCCACAAACATTGTATCGATCTGAATGCCTCCGGCGCTGGATTGTACCTCATCTGAAAGTCCCAGCGCCAGTGACAGGGATGCCATGAAGGATTCCCCTCCCGATAAGGTTCGCACGCTACGCTTGCTTCCGTTGTAGTGGTCTATGACACCAAGGTCAAGACCGCTCTGGCTCTTGACATTGTCAGCTTCCTTGAGCCTAATGAGTTCATACTGTCCGCCGGACATGGTCACAAGGCGCAGATTAGCCCTGCTGATGATCCTGTCAAAATATGTAGTCTGGACAAAGGTCTCAAGCTTCACCTTATCTTTGCCGGAGAGTTTGCCGTTGGCGGTATCGGACAGTGCCTTGACCCAGGAAAGCTCCTTCTCCAGCTTCGCCACATTGGCCGCACTCTTCATGATACCGGCCCTGGTAGCCTCATTACCGTCGAGGCGTCCTGACACTATCTTACCCTGCCTGATAAGCTCGGTCTGCTTATTCTTCAGCTCAGCCTGGGCATTTTTCTCAGCCTCAAGGTCCATGACCTTGGCCTCATTAATGGTCTTCTCCTGTTCCTTTATCCTGGCTTCAAGCTCTGTGATGAGCTTTCTTTGTTCATTCAGATTCTTTCCGGCAGTATCCGCAGCATCCTGCAGAGCCTTTGCTTCCTTAAGGAGCCTTGTTTTCTCTCCGTCGGCCTCATGCCTGTTCTTAAAGGGCAGCTCCGAAAGCAGGGTCTCCAGTTCTTTTCTGCCAAGTTCCTCCCTGGCTCTGTCTGCGGATATCGCTGCCTTTTCATCAGCTATTTCAGCGTCGATAGCTGTCAGTTTCTTCTCAAGTTCAGGTATCAGCTGCCAGAGCTCCTCACCCCTCTTCTGCCTTTTTTCCTCTTCCCCGAGTTTCTTTTTCAGCAAAAGACATTTTTCATTTATTTCGGTAAGTTTTGCATCAGCAGCATCTCCTGCCATTTCTGCATTATCTGCGCCCAGGAGCTTCTCGCTCTTTTTCTCGATGTCTTTTCTCTCTTTATCAAGAGCGCTTTTCTGGCCGCTGAGCTCCTCTGAGCGCTTATCCCTGACTTTCCTTGCCTTGTCTGCATTCTTCCTGGCTGCAAGGACCTCCTTTTCCGAGGGGACCTCATCCGGAAGAAGCGCCAGTCTCGGATGGCTCTTTGATCCGCATACAGGACACTCTGTGCCTTCCTTAAGATCCTTAGCCAGAATTCCGGCCTGGGCGTTTCTAAAGCTCTGGTCCATGGACTCATAAAGCGCATTCAGTTCCAGAAATGCTTCATTCTCTTTTATGTACAGCTTCTGATCCTTCTCATAGCTGCTTTTATCATTAAAAAAGTCCTCCAGCGACTCCCTGAGTTCCTGAACTGCCTCCAAAGTTTCACCGGCACTTTTCAGTTCGCCTCTGATCTTCTCGATCTCAGCGCTGGTATCTTTAAACGCAGCCTGTTCATCCCGAAGGTGGCTCAGTTCCTCTACCTTTTCACTGCGGGATTCTTCCTTGCCTTTAAGGAGCTTACTTTTCTTATCAAGCCCCTTCTTCAGTGATTCGACCTCCCTGATCAGCTTATCTGTCCTGTCATATTTCGGAAGATCGTTTTCTATTTTGTTTGCTTTTTTCTCAAGTTCTGCCTTGTCATCAAGGGCTTCTTTTGCCTTTAAAAAGACCTCCTCCAGCTGGCCGCACCTTGGCTTTTCAAGATCAAGTCTCTCTATAGCCTCCTCATAGGATCTTCTGGCCTTCTTAATTGTTTCAGCTGTTCCGATCCGTTTGTTGACCTTTTCAAGCTCCCCGGAAACATCCTTCAGGGCTTCATCGAGTCTGTCCTTTTCAGCACTGTCCTCATCGGTCATCTTATCAAGAAGCGCCATCACGTCGTCAGTGACAAGCTCGCCCTTTTTGGCCTTTTCAACCTCGATGGACAGGACATTGTCGCTGTCAACCCTGATCCCGCTTATGTACTGTTCGATGCTCTTTCTTCCGTCGCTGACCCTGCCGTAGAGTTCCTTGAATCTGGAGTCAAGGTTACCCTGAAGGGTCAGGTAATTACCCGTGCGGAAGATATCGCGGAAGATCCTGATCCTCTCCTCAGTGGATGCCAGAAGAAGCTTTAAGAAATCCCCCTGAGCCAGCATGGCAATCTGGGAAAACTGCTCCCGGTTTATACCCAGGATCTCCTCAACTTTGCTTGTCACATTCCTGACCTTGGTGATGACGCTTCCATCAGGCATGGATAGCTCGGCTTCCGCCAGCTGTTTTGTGACGCCGCTGCCTTTTTTTGCAGGGCGAAGGTATTCAGGAATTCTTTTTATCGTATACTCTTTTCCCATGTGGCTGAAGGTCAGGTTCACAAAGGTTGGAGTCTCCGGCTCCGCATACTTGGACCTGAACATAGCAGAGTCCCTGCCGGGCCCGCTGGCTTCGCCGTACAGGGCAAAGCAGATTGCATCAAAAATAGTGGTCTTGCCTGCACCGGTTACGCCGGTTATCAGGTAAAGCCCCCGATCTCCCAGGTCCTTCATGGGAATCTCAGTGTATCCTGCATATGGCCCGAAGGCCGAAATCTCAATATTTATTGGTCTCATGCTTCACTCCCAGATTTCCCGGATCCGGTCCTCCATAAACGCCTTCTGCTCTTTTGTCATCTCTTGATTGTTCTGCTTTTCAAAGAACTCCTTAAAGAGTTCCAGGGGAGATCTTCTCTCCACATCTCCGGCATCGGTGACGCTCTGACTGGTCCTGGTCCTTAGGTTGTCGTAGCTGATCTTCATCAGATGGGGGTAGATCACCCTGAGCTTGGCCATGGCATCGATAACGTCATTTTCATCGGTGAGAACAGCGTGAATGTAGTCATCTGTATCCGTGCCCTCATAGTTCTTTTTCAGCATCAGCTCGTCATAGGTTCCGCGGATCTCCCGAAGGTCATGCTTCGGAACAAGGGGAATCTCACTTATGCTGACATCGCCTTTTTCCCCAAATTCTACCATGGTCAGAGACTTCTTGTGGTCCTTCTCCGAGAAAGAATATTTGAGGGGCGTGCCGCAGTAGCGAAGGGTATCCCTTCCGATATGCTGGCTGCCGTGGATGTGCCCCAGGGCAACATAGTCAAAGTCATCGAAGACAGAAGACTCAACGTTATCAAGTCCTCCCACCACGACTTCCTCAGAATCACACCTCGTTGCCCCGGTCACGAACTGGTGGGCAATCAGGATATTCCTCTCGGAAGTATCAACCTCCATTCGCGTTATAGCGAACCGGCAGGCATCTGTATAGCTCTGGATATCCTCATCAGGGAAAAGAGCTCTCACATGTGATGGTTTAATGAAGGGGAGCAGATAGATGTTCAGCTTCCCATGACCGTCTGTGTTATCCAGTACATATTTTTTTGCAGTTCCGTCATAGACAGGAGAAAGATGTATTCCCGTAGCCTCCACCAAAGGCGCATGGTCAGCAAATCTCACAGCTGAATCGTGATTGCCGCTGATGGCGTAGACCGGGATCTCTTTTTCCGACAGGCTCACCAGAAAGCTGTCCCACAGCTGCATTGCCTCCTCGCTGGGGATTGACCTGTCATAGACGTCCCCTGCGATAAGGACGCCGTCCGGTTTCTCTTTGCCTATTATTGTCAGGATCTGCTTAAGAATATACTCCTGGTCCTCCAGCATGGAGAACTCATTAACTCTTTTCCCAAGATGCAAGTCCGATAAATGAACAAATTTCATGTTGGTTCCTTACTCTGATTTTGCCTTCTCTTCTTCAGCTTCTGTTTCAGGCTCTGCAGGCTCCTTCGGGATCCTGCTGTAGGTCTCGGCCAGCAGCCTTATGCTGCGGGCAAGATCCTCTGAGAGGTAGTTGGGCTTAAGACGCCACTGCCAGTTGCCATCAGCAGTTCCCGGTGTGTTGATCCTGGCTTCTCTTCCCTTGCAGAGATAGTCGATCAGAGGAACTATGCAGAGGTTGGCAACAGATCTGTAGGCCTCTCTGATGATGTCCCAGACAAGTGCGCCGTAGTCAGTGTTCATGGAGTTGATGTAGCGCCTTGTGAAGTTCCTCTCACCCTCGCTGATCTCCTGTACCCAGGCGAAGGTCGGGGTGTTGTCGTGGGTTCCGGTGTATACAACGCAGTTGGGAATATGCCTGTGGTTCACATAGCAGCTGTCCCAGCTGGTAATGCCAAACTGCAGGACCTTCATTCCGGGAAGACCGGAATCCTCCAGGAGCTTGACATTCTCCTCAGTAACGGTTCCCAGATCCTCTGCGATCATGTCCAGCTCACCGAACTTCTTGTGAAGAGCCTTAAACAGATCCATTCCGGGACCCTTGTGGCTAACGCCCCTCTCAGCTGTCTCATCCCCGTAGGGCACAGCAAAGTACTCGGCAAAGCCGTGGAAGTGGTCGATCCTGATGGTGTCGTACCACTGATAGTTTCTCTCAATCCTCTCGCACCACCAGGAGTAGTCGTCCTTCTTAAGAGCATCCCAGTCGTAAACGGGATTGCCCCAGAGCTGGCCGTCCTTGGAGAATGCATCCGGAGGGCATCCGGCCACTGCCTTGGGCTCGCAGTCCTTATCCATCTGGAAGCTCTCGGGATGTGACCATACATCTGCACTGTCCATGGCTGTATAGAAGGGAAGGTCGCCGATGATCTTGACGTTCTTCTTCTTTGCATATTTATGGAGTTTGTCCCACTGCTCATCAAATTTGAACTGCAAAAACTCCTGGAACTCTATCTCTTCTTTATTTTCTTCTTCAACCTTCTGAAGAGCTTTCTTATCTCTTTTCCTGAGGTCCTTTGGCCACTCCAGCCAGCTCTTTCCCTCCTGCTCCTTTTTGATCGCAAGGTAGAGGCAGAAGTCCTCAAGCCAGTATTTCTCCTTCTTTTTGTAGGCCTCAAACTCTTTTGTCTCACCTTTTTCGATGAAATTGTCATAGGCGATCTTCAGGACATCAAAGCGGTTAACGTAGAGTTTGCCGTAGTCAACCTTCTCCTCATCATTTCCAAAATCGACTCCGTTTACGTCATCCCACTCAAGAAGCCCCC
>JAEEGH010019797.1_pt1 | contig 14080 bp, 17 predicted proteins | sample 9134181 | NCBI WGS metagenome assembly JAEEGH01 (sample SAMN16246544, study PRJNA631951) | gut metagenome | biome: gut microbiome; feature: rumen; material: DP-attached | host: Bos | place: Iran: Karaj | collected 2018-10 | reverse complement strand
CAAATCCTCCATAAACAGGAATATAAATCACATCAAAATCATCATGTAATGATCCATCAAAATAATTCTTTACATACAACAAATCATAAGTTCCTCTATCTTTACTACCTTTTCCCCTTTCTTTACTAAACTCAAAAGTAATCTTATAACCATCATTACATTTATTATCAGGATTATTTTTTAAATACTTAACAAATAAATTTATTACAGAATCAAAATACCAAGATTCTGCTTCAATAATATACCTAATTTCTTTTTTCCTTTATTATAAATTACCTTATAGTCAGTCTGATCATAGTCACATTCTTTTAGTGCATATTTTATGGGCTTATATATGTCATTAAATTGTTCAGGAATAATATATGTAACAAATCTAATAGTAAAAAAAATAATATATAAAATACCAATAATGAAAACAGGTATTATTTTTTTCTTAAGATTACTATTAATGTCTTTAAGTTTATCATTGTTCTTTGACTCCATGTATTCCTCCAATATTATTAATTTTTTTACCAGCTGAATATCAAGAACAAAGTGCCCATAACAAACATTAAAACAACCAATACAATCATAAACAACAATACTTTTTTACTTATTACAGGTTTACCATCCGGTTTTAAATTTCCCTTTTTATACTCTTCCTTAGCTTTTATTGATAATATAATCATGAAAATGAAAATAATAAACCCTATTATATAAGCAAGAATTGAAAAAACTATTCCAGCCGGTTCAACAAGCCAATCAACATTCATGACATCTAATACTTTGGGTATCACTAAATTAGAATCCATACTATAAATTCCTCTTTAATTAATGCTTCTTATCCATTTTTTCTTTGTACATTTTAGCATCGGCGTCATCAATAAGTTCTTTTAAAATTTTTGCCATTGTTAGACCTCGATAGACAGATGCTTAATCCAATGATTTCCTCTTAATAAACTCATTTATATAAAATAAGATTTATATCAAAAGTCTTCTTTATTTGTTTCTTTGTTTTCAATTATATCTGTATTCTTCTTATGTTTATATAATAATATTGAAATAATTGTCAAAGCAATTAAAACCACCAAAATAACTATAGCTACAATTATCAAATCTGTTTTTGATTCAGGTTCTAGTTCCGGCAGTTTAGCCGGAAGAAGATCCAACAATCTAAATAAAGTCCTATTCATTAACTTTACTTCCTTTCATGGTTAGAAATGTACAGTAATGTTACACAACTTACAATAGCCAATACTGAAACAATTAAATCCTTTACCCAGAGCTCATTTATATATATAAAAGCATTAATAAGTACTCCAATAAATAACCCAACTGTTGTAAATCCAAAAGCTACTCCGGGATACGACTTCATAACCGATACTATAAGTGCCAAGGCAATAGCCATAGTCATACTGAACATCAAAAGTCCTACCAAAGATACCGGCATAATACTGTTACCTATAACTAAGAAGGGTAATGAGCCAAGCGTACTAATCAATATAGTCTTTCTTATACCAATCTTGTCAGTTAGATATCCACCTACAGCCTTACCTATACCCATAAAGTAAAACAACAAGATTGTAGAAAGATATGAGTTGTCATTCCATTCCACAGGTATAACATAACCCATATATGACCTGACTATTACTACAAAAGTTGCTACAAACACCACGATTGATGCATTTTTCTTGACATCTGCAAAGTTAAAGTTACTTAACTCCCCTTCTTTAGCAATATCTATATGTTTACTTGCGAGTAATAGAGGTATGATCATAGTACAGTGTACTAACAAAACTATCCATATAGGGCAACCTTCAAATGCAAGTATCCTGCCTATTACAAGTCCGAAAGCTCCTCCAGATACAAATAATGCACTCGGGAAAATCTTCCCATCGGATGTTCTCAAGGTCATTTCTGCACCCTGGATATGTATCATTCCATTTCCGATTGCGACAACGACAATCATTATAACTGCTGGGAGATCAAGGAACAACAAACATATCGCTGCACCTGATATAATCATACCCAGTATACCGAAGTTTATCTTTATACCGATATCCCTGATCATACCGTAGAAACCCTCCGGTACAAAAGCCAGGACATCATATATAAGCGCAAAAATAACTATTCTATCACTTTTAAAAAATGTAAATACAACATAATAGGATGTTATCTCTATCAAAAAATGTATCCAGAAATACAAAAACCCTATATAATTTGACTTTCTCATATTTATATTCATAACATATATTTGTTATATTTGTCATCCTGAACAAAGTGAATGATCTAAAATATTACGAGTCCTAACCCAAACGAAGCAACATTTAAAATCAGTGACAACAAAAATGGATTTATCTTCTTATATTCTAATAATTTCTTAAACAATAATCCCTCAACAAGCCATACTATACCTTCAAGTAACGCGACCAAGATATAGTTAGTTATATCATTAGAACTAATGGCTAGCAGCTTAGCTAACAGTATATAGGCCACATTTACTGTAGGATTAGTCAGGCAGTTAACCAGTACTACATAAATTATGTCATATTTAGCTCTAACTCTTAATATCAGTGCAACTGCAAGTTCGATAATAATAGTTAGTATCAAAGCGGTTGCCAGATATTTTAGCAGTATCATTACATCTGAACTCATTAATCTCTATCCTATTTTGAAGCCTCTTCATACTCTCATAAAACCAAAACTGATTGAATGATATATAATTATGTCATATATTAATTTGTAAAAGTATTTTTAATCTCAATTCCAAATATAGATTCTGAATACTCTTTCTTTCCTGTTAATGGATGTTGATATACATAAAATGAATAGCCAAGTCCTATATAATGTTCCCCGTCTCCTTTTTCATTAACATTTATACAGAAAATCGGTTCTTTTTCGTTAATAACTCTGGCGCTGTCAACCCAAAAGAATGAAATCCATATAGCTATAACTAATAAAATTGAAATGATAATAATCTTTTTCTTATTTTTCATATACCTTCCCACATAAAATCATAACAATCAATAATTACGTGTAACTATTTCTTTTAATCAATAATCCATAAAGATTTAAAAATCATTTTAATCATAAATATCATTTGATATTTAACATATCGTTAGCTTCTTTTATATGACCTGCGCCCAGCTCATCACGAATTCGAGTACTGCTAACCTGACTGCCTTCATATTCGACCATGGGCAGGACTACAACTTCAAACCCAAATTCTAAACCTAATTCTTCTAAAGTTTTAGTATCACCTTTGGCACCTTTACCAAATCTAAAGTTATCCCCAACAACAATACATTTGATCCCTAACTTGGCAACAAGAACCTCTTTTACAAACTCGAGAGGATTTTTGTTTTTTATCTCATCATCAAATGGATAATCTATAAGTATGTCAATACCATACTCTTCTATAGTTTTTCTCTTTTCTTCCCTTGTATTAAGTCTTTTTTCGTCTTCAGTTTTAAAATAATCAAAATCAAATGTAAAAACTGTACTCTTATAGTTATGCTTCTTACTTAATTCCAATACTTTATCAAGTATCCGTCTGTGTCCGATATGGATACCATCAAATTTCCCTATCGTAACACAGGTGTTATCATATTTAAAATCCTTACCCTGTATGATATCCAAATCTATCCTCCCAGTTCTATTCCTTAATACTTATAAATACTTTCACAGGTTTATACAGTTTTCGATTTTCAACCCACTCATAAAGTGCTTTAAATTCATTTTTACTATCATAAACCCTATTTATTGCATCAGGGACTTCAATATACTCTTTAAAATGCCTCATTCTCATAAGATTTCCGTTATTGAGTACACTGTCAAATTTTTCTTTACAGTGCAATGCAGGGTACTCCATAAAGCACATATCAGCAGATATTAGAATGTTTTTTAAAATATTACTGCAATCAACTAAATCTTTAGATTTACTATCATCGATTTCATTATCATTTACAGACTCAGTATCTATATGATTTTTATTCTCTGAATCTATATGTTCGCAATTATTATTAAATTTAGAAAAAATCTCTTCAAGTTCAGCGAGGCTGTGACTATCCTGTACGGAAAATGCACCTGATCTGGTCCTTAATAGTCTCTCCATACATCCGCCACACCCAAGCTTCTTACCGATATCAGCACAGATAGTTCTTATATATGTACCTTTTTCACATGCAATCCTGAGTGCAACGCGGATAACAGGTATATCTTTATTCTCATCTTTTCTGATATCGTTGTTTTCCCAGTGCCATCTGCCTTCCTCAGGGTCAGGTTCTTCGGCAAATCTGGCTAACATAGTATCGGAAAAAGGCTTAAACAAATCTTTTTCAGCTAACTGACATCTGGTAACATCGGAAATCACGTCAATAGCATCAATATGTATCTGTTTAGCCTCACGCTCAATCTCTTTACCCTGTCTGGCCAGATCATAATAACGCTGACCATTGATCCTGGTAGCAGAAAACATCGGAGGCACCTGAGATATATCTCCTTCAAAAGATTTTACAGCTTCGTTGATCATCTCGTCTGTAATATTAGAAACATCACCTACCGAAACAATTTCACCTGTAGCATCCTCTGTGTTAGTCTCAATACCAAGTAAAAGCACAGTCTCATACTCTTTGCCTTTATCAGTCAGTAATTCACAAGCTTTAGTCGCAGTGCCCAGACACATAGGCAAAACACCGGCTGCTGCAGGATCAAGAGTACCTGTATGACCTATGTGTCTTTCACCGGTTATACCTCTAAGTCTGGCAACCACATCATGTGAGGTATATCCTTTTTCTTTATATACGTTAATAATTCCATCCATACTTATTTCCCTACTATTTTTTCTGATATCATCCTATGAAAAATCACACATTCATTTATTTATAAATGACATCTATTAATTTGTTCTCATAAAAAACCATTTTATATTATACCTCAAATCGGCTTGAATATCAATAAAAATATACAAAAAGAGCCTTGAAAGACAACCTTTCAAGGCTCTGATAATCAATTAATGTAACTGTTTTTCAATCTCTTTAGTCAGAGAGTTGATGCAGTCATGAGCTGAACCATACATCGTGCATCCGGCAGCTCTTATATGACCTCCACCGGCAAACATAACTGATATCTTGCTTACATCAACGATGCTGTTAGAACGCAAGCTTACCTTCCACTCACGCTTATTTGCTTCCTTAAGGAGAATGGCTACCTCAACACCCTTGGTAATACGTAACTGATCAATGATACCGCCCATATCAGAATTGCTGATTCCATAAAAACTCTGTATCTCAGCAGGTACATAAGAAACGATAACCTTACCATCCATCAGTAAAATACTTTCCATCAGGCATCTGCCAAGAATCTGATTCTGTACATAAGTTTTCTCATAGAAAGTTTTATCGATGATATCTCCGGGAATAACACCTTTATCAATAAGCAAACCGGCAATCTCCATAGTCCTTCTTGTTACATTTGAATGCTTAAAAACACCGGTATCATGAACAATACCTAAATACAGACAATTAGCAGTATTTAAATCAATATAATCTTCATCAAAAATAGATGCTAAGAGCTCTGCAGTAGCAGCTGCCTTTGAATCGATCAGATTCTCCTTAGCGTATCCGATGTTAGTCGGATGATGGTCAAAGCAATAAGTATATCCTGCTTCATTAAAGTACTTAATGCCATCTCCCAGTCTTTCAGCATCACCACTGTCCAGGGTCAAGAAAACATCATACTTCTCAGCATCAGGATAACCTTTAATCACCTTGTCAGTACCATTTAAGAAAAGAAACTCCGGAGAAATCTCCTCCATATAAACATCAGCCTCTTTACCGAAACGTGACAAGATGTAATTATACATACCGAGGCACGAACCTACACAGTCTCCGTCAGGTCTCACATGACCACAGATACCAACGCGTTTCGCCTCAGAAATTCTATTCCATAACTTTTCAAAATCCACTTTCATAATCCTCTAAATATAACAAAAAATCTAAGTTATAAGATCCTTCGCTTCGCTTAGGATGACAAAATATAATCACTCTAAATGCATTAAAAAATATATATAAATTTATCTTTATATAAATAAATACAAATATACTTTGCATTATGCATTTTCATTATCATCTTGATTTTCAGATGTATCTTCTTCATCATCATGAAGATCAGCAGTAACTTCATCAATAAGATGTGACATATTTACACCATATTCGATAGACTGGTCACCAATGAAGTGAAGTTCAGGAGTATTCCTCATGTTCATATTGTGAGCAAGCTGGCTTCTAAGGAAAGGAGCTGCACTCTTTAAACCTTTGATAGTATCAGCCTGAGCCTTCTCATCACCATAAACACTGATATAAACCTTAGCAGTCTTAAGATCCGGAGCAACTTCTACATTAACGATAGTAGTCATAGGAGAAACTCTGGGATCCTTAACTTCCATTCTAATCAGGTTGCTCAGTTCCTTCTGAACCTCCTGATTTATTCTTATGTTCTTTATACTATTTTTTCTCATATTTAATACCTTTATTTTTGTGCAGGCTGTGTGCAGTACCGTATTACGAAGGAAACCATAAAGTGAGCAGTAGATACACTACGGTTGAAGATGCATTTAGTCAAGGCGGAAAACGATTAACCAAATCGTTTTCCGAGTGCAGCCTAAGTGCGCCCGGTATCGACCGGGTGCACGATTGCGAGCGTCCGAAGAATAAATGCATATTCAAACGTTAAGTGTATCACTGCGAACGATTCTGTGTTTCCTGAGTGATATGGTGCTGTACACAGCCGTATAATATAGTTAAGATCTAGGCACCTCAACCATCTTGTAGAACTCAATCTGATCAAGTTCAGCAAGATCAGTAAACTTCTCGAACACAAGACCACACTCGTATCCGGCAGCAACTTCCTTGACATCATCCTTAAATCTCTTAAGAGAAGCCAGAGGACCATCAAAGATCTGGTTGCCTTCACGGGTAATCCTTGCAGAGCAGCCTCTCTCGATCTTACCGTCAAGAACGAATGAACCAGCAATGATACCAACCTGGCTGGCCTTGAACAGCTGACGAACCTCAGCGTGTGCAATGATGCGGTCTTCGTAAACAGGCTTCAGCATACCCTTCATAGCAGCCTCAATATCATCTATAGCATTGTAGATAACCTTGTAAAGCTTGATCTCAACGCCCTCGTGCTCAGCAATATCCTTTGCAGTATTATCAGGCTTAACATTGAAACCGATAATGATGGCATTAGAAGCACCTGCAAGGTTAACATCGGACTCATTGATGTTACCAACACCGCCGTGTATTACACGAACAACAACTTCCTCATTTGAAAGCTTAACCAGACTCTGCTTAACAGCCTCAACAGAACCCATAACGTCAGCCTTGATGATAAGGTTAAGTTCCTTAACATTACCGGCCTCAATCTGTGAGAACAATCCGTCAAGGCTAAGTCTTGCCTTTGTCTCAGAAATCTTCTGCTCCTTGCTCTGAGCGATGAAAGCTTCAGCAATATTTCTGGCTTCCTTCTCATCAGCAACAGCCATCATGATCTCACCTGCATTAGGCACTTCATCAAGACCCTGTATCTCAACAGGAGTTGAAGGAGTAGCAATCTTAACACGTCTGCCGTTGTCATCGATCATAGCACGGATACGGCCGTGAGATGCACCAATAGCAACATAATCACCTACATTAAGAGTACCCTTCTGAACAAGAACGGTAGCAATACAACCTTTACCTCTGTCACGTTCAGCCTCGATAACGATACCACGTGCCTTACGATTAGGATTAGCCTTAAGTTCAAGCACATCAGCAGTAAGCAGAACCATCTCAAGCAGAGTTTCGATACCCTCATGAGTCTTAGCTGAAACGGGAACGAATACAGTATCTCCGCCCCAGTCCTCAGCAACTAAGCCATATTCTGTAAGCTCCTGCTTAACTCTTTCAATATTTGCACCGGGCTTATCAATCTTGTTGACAGCCACGATAATAGAAACATTTGCAGCCTTAGCATGGTTAATAGCCTCAATAGTCTGGGGCATAACACCATCATCGGCAGCTACTACAAGGATAGCGATATCAGTGGACTTAGCACCACGCATACGCATTGAAGTAAATGCCTCATGACCGGGAGTATCAAGGAAGGTGATCTTCTCACCATTGATCTCAACCATGTAAGCACCGATATGCTGTGTAATACCACCTGCCTCACGAGCAGTAACGTTAGTTGAACGGATAGCGTCAAGCAGTGAAGTCTTACCATGGTCAACGTGACCCATAACGCAGACAACGGGAGGACGCTTAACTAAGGTCTCGGGATCTTCCTCAGTCTCCTTTAAGAGCTCCTCGATGATGTTAACCTTAGCTTCCTTTTCACACATAATCTCATAATCCAGAGCAATTTCTTCTGCTTCTTCAAAAGTAATCTCTGAATTCTGATTGATCATCTTACCTGCAAGGAAGAGTTTCTTAACGATAGCGCCTGCATTCTGCTTCATCTTATCAGCAAGCTCTTTGATGGTTATAACCTCAGGAATGGTAATAACCTTGATATCCTCTTCCTCTTTTACAACCTGCTTAACAGGCTTCTGGAAAGCACCTTTACGATTAGGATCCTTCTTTAAGTTCTGCATCTCATCATCGTAATCGCGCTTATCCTTTTTATCCTTACCTTTATTCTTAAGTTTTCCGGCACGGTCATTCTTACCGATCTGTGTGCCGAGATCACTCTTTAACTGGCTGTCGGGGCTGGGCTTGGAAGGACGCTTTGAAGGGAATGTACGCCTTGTATCGTCATCCTTGTCCTTATCACCGAATCCTCCGGGGCCACCCATACCGGGTCTGCGGTCACCGGGTCTGCCACCCTGGTTCCTGTCACCGAAAGGACGCTGACCCTGAGGTCTGTCTCCGGGTCTGCCGTCAGGTCTGCCACCCTGCATAGGACGATGGTCTCCACGTCTGTCGGGAGCACCCTGTCCGTCTCTCATAGGTCTGTCAGGTCTGCCGTCTGGTCTACCGTCACGCATAGGACGGCCGTTTCTGTCACCGCCCATAGGACGTCTGTCGCCGCGGTCGCCACGATCTCCGCGATCACCACGGTCACCTCTGTCACCACGGTCACCCCTGTCACCACGGTCAGGTCTGTCGCCTCTGTCAGATCTGTTCTGATGTTGCTGCTGAGCACGTCTTTCCTTCATCTGCTGTTCCTTATCCTTGGCAGCAGCAAGGCTTTCAAAGATATTTCCTACGATCTTAGGCTGAGGGCCTTCGTCCTTAGGCTCTTCCTTTACAACAGGCTCTGTAGCTGTTACAGGTGCTGAAGTCTCGGTCTTAACCTGCTCTACGTTTTCCTTGATCTCTGTATCTACAGTCTTTTCAGATATATTCAGTTCTATTGCTTCCTTTTCGGGAGCTTTTGTTTCTGCCTGTTCCTTTTTGGGAGCAGGGGCAGGTCTTTTCTGCAGAGGTGAACCGTCAAGTTTAACTATTTTTCCATTAGGACCCATTTTTAAAGGCAGGGCCTTTCCGTCCATAGCAACAAGTCTGCCATCCTTTGCTATCCAGTAAGGAGTCTCTTTTCCATCCTTACCGATAAGCTTGCCGGCAGGTACACGCTGCTGCTTTGGAGCGCCTTTCTTTTCACTGTTTTCAGGATGTCTTACCACTGAAGGAGCAGCAGCCTTTTCTTCAGGCTTTGAATCTGCTTTAACCTCGGTCTTAGACTCTTCCTTGGTCTCTGCCTTAGGCTCAGTTTTTTCTTCAACCTTGGGCTCAACCTTAGTCTCGGTCTTAGGCTCAGGCTTTACTTCCTTCTGAGGCTTTTTCTCTCCCTTGTTTTTATAATGATTTCTTACAAGCTCTGCCTCGTTTTCTTCAAGACCGCTTGAATGACTTTTACCTTCAATACCGTTTTCACTAAGTAAATTGATGATATCAGTATTCAATGATTTTGAATCTTTAGCGAGACCGCTTTCTACTAACTCTCTTGCCAGTTCATAAATCCTCATTTTGGCCATTCTGCAAATTTCCTCCACGTTATATAACAATTATGTTTCTGATTTTAAATCTATTTTTGAAATGATCTTATCTGCAAGTCCTTTATTTGTTATTGCAAGTGATGCTCTGAATTCACATCCTATAGACAATCCAAGATTATCCTTATCGCCAAACTCTCGATAATCGACCTGATAAAAATCTGTCATGTTCCTGAATTTCTTTTTGGTATTGTCAGAAGAATCACCGGCAACAATTACCAGACAAGCAGCACCGCTTTTAACGGTCTTTTCTGTCATAAACTCTCCGGCCTTTACATATCCCGCCTTTTGGCAGAGACCGATGAGCGAATAAATCTGTTTTTCATCCTTATTCATTAGGCCACTCATATTCTTCCTTTAATGTGGTAAAAACTTCTGCCGGAACCGGAGTCTTTAAAGACCTCTCAAGTCCCTTATGCTTTATAGCTTTTTCAAGGCAGCTAAGCTTTTTGCAAAGATATGCGCCTCGTCCGTTCTTTTTTCCGGTGTCATCCACTGTGATACTGCCTTCGGGAGTAAGAAGCACTCTTAACAGTTCCTTTTTAGGCTTCATCTCTCCGCAACCCGTGCATTTTCTCAGCGGAATCTTTCTAACGGTGTTAGCCATTTATGTCTCCTCGTAATAGTAGTACTCATCCTCGTCACCGGCCTGTGACTCAGGCTTGATATCGATCTTGTATCCGGTAAGTCTTGCTGCAAGTCTTGCATTCTGTCCTTCCTTACCGATTGCAAGTGATAACTGATAATCGGGAACAATAACTCTTGCCCATTTCTCCTCGGGATATGCTTCAACCGAGATAACCTTTGCAGGGCTGAGTGCGTTTTCAATAAGTACTGCGGGATCATCACTCCAATTGATGATGTCAATCTTTTCACCGCAAAGCTCATCTACGATTGCATTTACTCTTGCACCGTTAAGACCTACACATGCACCTACGGGATCAACCTCGGGATCTGATGAATAAACAGCCATCTTTGTTCTGTAGCCTGCTTCTCTTGCGATGGACTTGATCTCTACGATACCGTCACTCACTTCGGTAACTTCCTCTTCAAAAAGACGCTTAACCAGCTCTTTGTTGCTTCTTGAAACTGTGATCCTCGGTCCTCTTGTTGTTTCCTTTACTTCGAGAACATAAACCTTGATACGTGAGTTGATCTTGAAATGCTCTGTAGGTATCTGCTCATTCTCAGGAAGGATAGCATCTGTCTTTCCAAGGTTAACGGTGATGTTTCTACCGTTGAAATGCTGTACAAGTCCTGTAACGATCTCATGCTCACGGGTAATGAACTGATTGTAGATTACCTTTCTTTCTTCCTCTCTGATCTTCTGTACTACGGCCTGCTTAGCCTTCTGTGCAGAAATTCTCATGAAGTTCTTAGGTGTAACTACGATATTTACAACATCACCGATATCAAGCTTCTTCTTAGGAAAGTTTTTCTTTGCTTCATCAAGTGTGATCTCTGTAAGAGAATTTGTTACCTCTTCAACGATGGTCTTCTCAGCGAAAACATCGATATTTCCGTTTTCTCTGTTGATGTTTACCTTGATGTTATTAACTGCAACACTGTTGTCTTTTCCAAACTCGTTCTTGCAAGCTGCAAGTAAAGAGTTCTCTATTGCCTCAAATAATACTTCCTTGCTGATGTCCTTTTCCTTTTCAATCTGATTTAATGCCTCAATCAGTTCTTTGTTACCGCTACTCATTTTTTCTGTTATCCTCCTTTATATTTGGTGAACGATGTACAAAATTTGTTGTTACTCCATCCTTGCGTGATGGAGCCGTGTCGACGCTTCTTCGAAGCATCGACCTATTACCAATCAACGTGCAAATTTATCTTTGAGATGGACGAAGCTTCAAGTTCCATATCCTTGCCGTCGACATCAAATACGAAGTGTCCGTTGTCATAGGACTTTAAGACACCTGTAAATTCTTTTACCTTGTCGATGGCTTTGTAAAGTCTCACATCCACCTTTTGACCAATGTTACTTAAATAATGCTTTTCTTTCTTTAGCTGCCTGCCAAGTCCGGGAGAGCTTACCTCCAGGATGTAAGCATTGGGGATAAAGTCTTCTTTATCCAGTTCTTCTTCCAGCCTGCGGCTTACCTTTTCACAGTCATCGATTGCGATGCCGCCTTCTTTGTCGATATATGCCCTCAGGTAATAATCAGCACCTTCCTTCACATACTCGACATCAACCAGGGTAAACCCGAAGCCGGAAACGATTGGCTCGAGGAGCCGTTCTGTTCTTTCTTCGTAGTTTTCTTTCATGTAATGATCCTTTATAGCCTTTAATAACTCCATCGTTTCACGATGAAGCCGGGTCGACGCTCCTAAAGAGCATCGACATATAACATACAACAAATGAGAGTGGACTGACGCCCACTCTCTACTTTAACTATATGCAACAATGAAACAATATCACATTTCAATATCAAATGCAATAGAAATTTTAAAATTTTTATAAATTTTTTCAATTTCTATCGGTTAATCAGCATATACCGACTTTTTCAGTACACCGATATAGGGTAAATTCCTGTAATATCCGGCATAATCGAGGCCATATCCCACTACAAACTGGTTTTCAATCTTGAAACCAAAGTAGTCGGTATCGAGATCTCTCGGATGACATTCATACTTATTGAGTAAAGCTACTGTCTTAACGGATTTAACATCACGCTCGGCCAAGAGCTCTTTTAGATACTTTAAAGTAAGACCGGTATCCACAATATCTTCAACGATGATTACATCTTTTCCCTTAAGGTCATTATCAAAATCCTTTTTAAAGGAAACCTTACCGGATGATTTAGCTGCCTGTCCGTAACTGGAAACCGAAATAAAATCAAACAGCATATGTCCGTTAAAAGCACGAACAAGATCTGTATAGAATACTGAAGCTCCTTTTAAGACACAAGCCATAACAGGTGTACTGTCCTTATAGATTTCAGAAAGCTCTTTTCCAAGCTCTGCAACTCTTTTCTTTATCTGCTCTTCAGTATATAAAATGGATTCTATATCATTTTCAGCCGTAGTAATATGCACGTTTAGCCTCCATCAGAACTTGTTATCATAATAAGCTTCACCGCCGGTTGCGATAACTACGCACTCATCATCTTCCATGTCGTTAAGCATCTCGGTATATAACGTACCGGCTATCTTGGACTTCGTCTCATTAACCTGCTGAGCCACATATTCCATGGTATCTCTTTCCTTGCTGCCCATGTATACCTGCATCGAACAGTTCCTGATGATTGTAGGATAATCCTTGTACATATCACGAAGATCGTTAATGGATCTCATGATAAGTGAACAGGAGACATCATACTTCTTTGCACTCATAAGGATTCTCGGGAAATCAAAGATGACACCGTTATCTGCGAAATCACTCATCATGCAGTGTACGGGATAGTACAGAGGCTGTCTTGCTGCCTTCTTAAACAGTGATGAGAAAATCTGTGAGTAGATAAGTGCAGGGAACTCTGAGTTAACGCCTGTATTGGGACGAACCAGGAACAGGATACGCTTTGAATCACCGAGCTTATCAAGCTCTACAGAGTCAAGATCACCTGAACGGTCGATAACGCCTGCACATATAGCATTAATGATCTTAAGTACCGAATCACGAATCTCAATCTTGTCTGAACCAACCATAACTCTGAAGTTATCATACTTCTGTAGGCAGGGATCCTCTGGATTGGTTGTGTCAACTTCAAGGAAACGTCTGTCCAGATCGTCTGCAGGCTTAATCTTCCAGTTGTCACCGTTATCTCCGAATCCTCCGTACTCCATCTCAGTAAGCATCTGCTTTACCATCTTGAAGTTGCGGTTGCCTTCCTCAGCATAGTTCTTAGCATATGCGATAAGTGCCTCAAGGAGCATCTTCTTTTCACTAAGTGTGATAACGTCACTCTTATCAGCTGCAAGAAGTGAGTTTACTACATCTGTAATATCACTGTCATCATGAATATATATGAAAGGATTGTAATAATCACTTCTCTCGGGATCCAGACTGTTGATAAACTTTAAAGTGTAGCCTGAACTCTTGAACAAGCTGTTAAGATCATT
>JAEEGH010019796.1_pt1 | contig 14080 bp, 16 predicted proteins | sample 9134181 | NCBI WGS metagenome assembly JAEEGH01 (sample SAMN16246544, study PRJNA631951) | gut metagenome | biome: gut microbiome; feature: rumen; material: DP-attached | host: Bos | place: Iran: Karaj | collected 2018-10 | reverse complement strand
TTCTTAGATAATCCTGTCTTCTTATCAGCCCAGAACATTTTTCTTTCACTATCATATCCATGATAATAAAGCTTAGCCTTCTTATCAAACATAATCTCTTTAACATTTTTAAATTGCTTAATAATATCAGAATAATCCTTACCACCATATACAGTTTGATATCTAGTATAGAAAACCTGAGCCATATATAAGCCATCTAGCCAAACCTGATTAGGATAAATCTTCTTATGCCAGAAGTTTCCCTCCTTAGTTCTTGGATGATTTAATATTTGATTATGAGCTAGCTCAATAGCCTTCTTATATTTTTCATTTTTAGTATAATCATATAAATCAAATAAAATCTTTGATTCTGAAATATCATCAGTTGAAAATTTTTCAGGGTTATAGCCTAAAATAGTACCATCTTCTCTTACATAATAATCAACAAACTTAATAACAAAATCTAAATATTTTTTGTTTCCTGTTGTCTTATATAATTCTATTAATGACGCAGTCATACATCCATCAATATAATTCCATCCTGGCTTCTTACCTAATTTGAATAATTCAATATTCCAAAGCGGCTTATCTGGAGCTGAAGTCATTAATTTATCAATATATTTATTAATTACATCGTACATATTATCTATTTCCCTTCTAACTTTATTTTAATTATACTTTGAGTTATTAATTTTTACAAGTTAATTAAATAAGTCAATTTTCTTAAAGTTATCATATTTGATTATTTATCTATAAAATCCTCATATTTCTTTACTAATACTAATTTCTTTCCATACATATAATTTTTATCAATATAATCATTAATTTCCTTATTCATAATATTAATATCAATATTTAATAAGCCATATTGCTTAAAATATTCATATAATTTAATTTCATATTTTTTTCTTTTATCCTCTAATTCCTTATAATCAAATAAATTAGATTCTAATATTACAAAGCATGAAATTAATGCATTTTTTATATATTGATCCCTTATTTTAGAATTTCTTTTTTCTAATTCTTTATATGTTAAAATAGGAGTTTCTAAATATTTATCAAAGGTATCAACATAATAATCATATTTTCTTTTTCTTAATGTAACACTATCATTATTTTCCTTCCATAAATAGGTTACTAAATCTAAATGAATCTCATTTGCCTTAGATTCAATAATCTCGTTATAAAGAATAGTATTAAAATAAGAATCCTCATAATCCCATATTTTTTCATGGAATCTAATATTTCTATTTATTAAAAATTCTCTTTTTATAAATTTTCCATGAAGTGAAGCTCTCATATCAGAATTAGTTATTTTCTTATATTGAAACTTACCATCAATAGTCTTTTCTCTATATGAGGCAGTGAATATAATATCTGGATTAGCCTCATTAATACATGATGAAATATAATATAGAGAATTCTCTCCATATAATTCATCATCACAATCGATGAATGTTATATATTTAGCATCACTATCATCTATGCCATGCTGACGTGAATAGCCAGGACCTCTATTTTCTTCATCAATTAATACCTTAATATTTAATTCCTTATAATCATCAAATATATTCTTTGATGGTAAATTATTAGAATGACCATTAACAAAAACGATTCTAATGTCATTTAAATTTACATATTTTTGACATTTAACAGAATCTAATAATCTTCTTATATAATTTTCACCTTCATTAAATTGCGGAACTATAATATCAAGTAACATATATTATTTAAGAAGAGCTTTAATTTCCTCTTCCTTAATTTCTCCTTCTCTTAAAATCTTAATAGAATTATCATTAATTAATAAAACAGTAGATGGAATTGAAGATGATTTATGATCAGTATCATATACCTTATCAACATATTTACCAAAATCTCTTAATACATCCTCATATTCATTTTCAGGAACTAAGCCTGATTCATTTACTGATGTTGTAAGCATAGGACCATTTTCTAATAAAATATCTAAGGCTATTTTAGAATTAGGTATTCTTACTCCAATAGTTTTATATCCTATTTTTTCAATTACCTCTTCCTTAGAATTTAATATTAATGTTAGAGCACCAGGTAAAAACCTATTAATAAGCTTTTTAGCATCTTCTGTAACATATGCTATTTTTTCTATTTGCTCTAAATTAGCACAAAGACAAGCTAAAGGCTTATCAAGTGGTCTATGCTTAATCTTATAAATTCTATCAATACCCTCAACATCAAAAATTGGAGTACCTATACCATATACAGTATCTGTTGGAAAAATAATAACCTTACTCATCTATACCACCGACATAGATAAATGTCATTCTATCCTTTCCCTCTAAATCCTTGATGCATTCAACCTTAGCATCTGGAAAATAAGCTTTGGCAAGCTTATACATTTCATCCTTCTTATCATATCCATGCTCAAAGGCAACCATTGCCTTTGGCTTTAATAGCTTCTTTAATCCAGATAAAATAATACGATAAAATTTCATACCATCACTACCACCAAATAATGCAATATTTGGTTCATTATCCTTAACTAAAGAATCTACTAATTCATCATCTGGAATATATGGTGGATTAGAAACAAATATATCAAACTTCTTACCTTCTACTGGCTTTAGCATATCACCTTGAATAAATGTAACTCTACCACCAAGTTTTTCATTATTTCTTCTAGCAACCTCTAGTGCCTTATCAGAAATATCAGTAGCTATTACATTCATATTCTTTTCCTCTAATGATAATGTAATACCAATACAGCCAGAGCCAGTAGCTAAATCACAAACATCAACCTTTTTACCCTTAAAAAAGTCATCATATTTATATAATACATTTTCGACTAGCTCTTCAGTTTCACATCTAGGGATTAATACATCCTCATTGACATAAAAATCATAACCATAAAAATTACTATATCCAATTAAATATTGAATAGGCTTATTATCGTGAAGATATTTATCGAAAATGGAATTGAATTTTTCTTCATCCTCCTTTTTCATTTCATCATCACTTCTCATATATAAAGCATTAGTTTCAAGTCCAGTTACAGCCTCCATTAATAAATAAACTGCACTTTCCTCCTTATCATTTTCTAATGCTTCCTCTTGCTTAGCCTTAATAAATTTTCTATACGTCATACTAATCCCCCTAAAATCGATAAAACACGGAAAGATTTCCGTGTTTATTTTAACATGTTAATTAGCTTTGTTAATTCCTTATCAAACTCTAATGTCTTATCCTCTAGACTATCCTCATATCTTAAATATGGATTCATAATAAATTTAGAAGCATAATAAGCTAATGCTTTACCATTTCTTATAACAACGAATACTGGAGTATCCATCTTTTGGATTAATGTATCCTGAACAAGCTCTCTATGCTCATTCTTAAATCCAATCTTTTCTACAATGAAATAATAATCTAGCTTATGCTCTAAGGTAAGACAATCTCTTAAATCCTCTTCCTCACCAAATACATTTGTAAATCTAGGATTATATACAAAGATATTTTCTAATCCTTCTCTTTTAGCAATTGTATTAGATATACCAATAATAGCTTGAGTCTTAGGACACCATGGGCCACCAATTATAACTAAAGCTGTGCCATTGTTATAAAATAAATCCTTAAATTCATAAATATCTATTTCTTTATAAACATGATGTTCATCATTTAAATGCTTAAAATCAACGACGAAATTCAAAAAAATCACCTCTGATTCTTATATTCTACGTAATCGTTATAAAGCTCTTTTCTATTAACGTTAATTAATTTAGAAACTTCCTTTATAGCTTCATTAGGCTTATAACCTAATGAAATTAATTCATCAATTTTTTCAAATGGATTAATATCGATTTTTTCTTCCTTATATCCATCGACAATTAAAACCATTTCACCCTTAAGATTATCAATAGCTAATAATTCCTCTATTGTTCCTCTTAAATATTCTTCATATGTCTTAGTTAATTCACGAGCTAAGCAGACATTTCTATTTCCAAATACTGCTAGCATATTTTCTAATGTTGCTTTTATTCTATGAGGAGCTTCATAAAAAATCATAGTATGATCTACATATTTTAAATTATTTAATTCCTCCATTCTCTTTGATTCCTTAGAATCTAGGAATCCATAGAATGTATATGGGCTTGGAGAAAAACCTGATGATACTAACGCTGAAATACCAGCAGACGCACCAGGGATTGTAGATACTGCTATGTCATTTTTAATTGCTTCCTTAGCAATCCTATAGCCAGGGTCTGATATAACAGGTAAGCCTGCATCAGATATAATAGCTATTTTCATACCAGATTTAAGTTCTTCAATAATAGAATCAGTTTTAATTTCCTGATTAAATTCATGATAGCTTTCAAGCTTAGTATTGATTTCATAATGCTTTAAAAGAACAATAGAATTTCTAGTGTCTTCCGCATAAATCTTATCTACTTCCTTTAGGATAGCTACAGCTCTATAGGTCATATCTAAAAGATTACCTATTGGAGTAGCAACTAAATAAAGGATAGCCTTATCGCTATCAAAGCTTCTAATTCTATTCATTAATTCTTTAATACTCTAATTGATTTTTCTCTTAAATCACGGTAAGCATAAACTAAAGAAATAATTTCTCTTCTCTTTTCATTAGATATTTCGAATTTCTTTTGAAGATTTTCTAAGAATAACCATTCAGTTGTATTATATAGGTCATCCTCCATAGAAATAGTTACTAGGTTGAAATATACAACATTCTTAACAACGTTATTACAGTTAGTAAAATAATCAATAGTATTTTCTAATGTATCAGTTAAACGGAATGTATATTCATCCTTTACTGGCTCTAGCTCATTAACCATTTTCTTTAATACTTTCTTCTCGATATCGCTTGGCTCACCATTAATATCTACCATATAAATAGCAAGATCTAAGAACTTAAGCATTTCCTTTTTGTTTAATAAACTAAGTAACATATTAATCAACTCCTTCGTAGTTATATATTTTTAGGACTTCATCTGTCCAATTTTTATCATCCTTATAAACATATAGTGGTGGTAACACTCTTAAATTACCAGCCTCTCCATCTTTAATTCCTTCTATTAGAATATGATTACATTCCTTACCTACCTTAGGATAAATGAATTGTAATCTCTTAGGCTCAATTTTGTATTTTTTGAATGTTTCTAATATCTCTATTAATCTATCAGGTCTATGTACCATCGCAAGTCTTCCCTTCTGCTTTAATAAAAGAGATGCTTCCTTTATTATATCATCTAATGTAGCTAAAAGCTCATGTCTTGCGATTGCTTTTGAATCTAATGGATTAATATTATGATTTCCTATTTTAAAGAATGGTGGATTTACTGTAACTAAATCAAATTTAGGTAATTGCTGATTAATACCAATTAAATTAGCATTAATCATTTTAATTCTTTCTGATAATTTATTTTCCTCAATTGATTTAATTGCTAAATCATATGAATGCTCCTGTACCTCAACACCAACAATACTTGCATCACATCTTAATGATAGGTATAAAGGTATTGGTGCATTTCCACTACATAAATCACATATATTCTTTGTTCTATATCCGATGGTAGCAAAGCTTGCTAATAGCATCGAATCTATAGAGAAATTAAAATAATCAGTATCCTGATATATTTTTATTAATTCTCTACCTAAAAGCTCATTACATACTATCGCCATTGTCGTCTATCTTCTTATTAGATGGTGTAAACTTAATTTCATCAAGCTTAAAATATCCAAACTTAACTTCTTCAGTTCCAACATATTTAACCTTGACGTTCTTATTAACTACATCACATGATAAAACCTTAGCATTACCATCTGGTGTTTCTACAATATCTCCAATATCTGGGGCATGCTTTCTTAGCTCTGTATATAAATCATTCTCATAATTTATACAGCATAATAACTTTCCACAATTACCTGATATTTTTACTGGATTTAAGGATAATGATTGATTCTTACACATCTTAACTGAAACATTAGCAAATTCAGTAATCCATGTCTTACAGCATACAATCAATCCACAAGGACCAATTCCACCAAAGACCTTAGCTCCATCTCTAGAACCAACCTGTCTTAATTCTATTCTAGTATGATATATTTCAGCTAAATCTCTAACCAATTCTCTAAAGTCTACTCTTCCTTCACTTTCGAAATAGATAATTAGCTTTGATCTATCTAAGGTATATTCACACTCTAATGTTTTCATATCAAGCTCTCTATTTTTAGCAAGCTCCTTAGTTTTAGCAACTATTAAAGCTTCCTCAGATTTATTTTTTTCATTTTGACTGATATCATCTTCAGTTGCGATTCTTACAATATCCTTTAATTCAGATGTTAAATTTTTTTCATCTAAATCAAATATTTCTCCAACGCAGCTGCCAAGCTCTATTCCTCTAATTGTATTAACAATAACCTTAGTGCCATCAGTCAAGCTATAGTTTCCAACTCCAAAGAAATATCTTTTTCCAAGGGGCTTAAACTGTACTCTGATTGCCTTCATAATCTCACCGTTTAAATAAATTTCTCAGTTAGCTCAAAGAAAACATTCTTTGCACTAACATTAGCATTTAATTCCTTAAATAAATTTAATATAAGCTCTAATTGGTCCTTCATTGACGCTTTAGAGCTATTACTATATGATATGATTTTATCATATAGTGGTGATAAAATCAAACCATCCCTACCACTTTTAGCCACATTAGCATCTTCTAAAAATCTTAACATCCAGCTTAACAAAATTAATAAATTCTTAGGATCACTATAATATCTTTGATTATCTAAAAAGAATAATGCTAAATGCTTTTTAGTTCTTATATCTATAAGCTTTAAGAATAAATTCTTATTATATTCAAAATTATCCTCATTAATTATTTCCTTAGCCTCATCAACATCATTAGTTAAGCATGATACTAATCTAGCATCTAATGATTGAATAGAATCCTCTTCTAATAATTCAATCATCTTATCCTTAGGAATTGCCTCAAAATGCTCAAGCACACATCTTGATTGAATTGTTGATACTACATTTGATAGCTCAGTTGCGATAAAGATACCAACTGTAGGAGTTAAATTTGTAGGGTCTTCAATAAATTTTAATAATGAATTTTGAGCCTGAGATGATGCGGTATCTATACCATCAACAATATAGATTCTTGTTCCCTCAACTAAGGATGTTTTAGAGAATTCCTCCTGCAAATCCATTATTTGCTCCTTAGAAATCTTTGTCTTATCCTCCTGCATGCCAATATAATCAACATTCATATGATTACCATCAATGATATTTTGGCATACCTCACATTCTAAACATCCGCCATTAGGACAATAATGCATACATGCTAAGGCTATAGCCATTTCCTTTTTACCTGTGCCCTTATCACCATAAAACAAGTATGCATGAGATAATCTATTATTCTGTTTTGCTTGTTTTAAGATGTTATAAATCATCTTTTGTGATTCTTTGACACTAGCAACCTTCATTATTTTACTCCTAAATACTTTAATACCTCATTTGTACAATCACGTACAACCTCTTCTAATGTTTGATTACCATCAATAACCTTAACTCTATCAGGATACATCTTAACAACCTCTTGATATCCTTTATATACATTATTATGGAAATCCTCTTCCTCTAAATCTAATCTATCTGTCTTATCTCTTAATACTAATCTTTTTAATGCAACATCTGGTGTAACATCAATAAAGATTGTTAAATCAGGCATATAATCTAAGGCAAATGAATTAATCTTTAAAACATTATCAATACCTAAATGTCTAGCAACACCCTGATATGCAATAGTTGAATCAATATATCTATCACAAAGTACAACCTTGCCATTATTTAATGCAGGTAATACCTTTTCCTTTAAATGCTGCATTCTACTTGCGGCATATAATAATGCCTCACATTCAGGTGTCATTTCCTTATTGTTGATATCTAGAATAATATTTCTAATATCCTCAGCTATTCTAATTCCACCTGGTTCCCTAGTTAAAATATAGTCTATATTTAATTCATTTAATTTCTTTTGTATTTCATTTATTACTGTAGTTTTACCACTACATTCTCCACCCTCAAAGGTGATAAAATTCTTCATATTCATATAATTCACCAAATCCCAAATTAATTATACAATAAATTGAAAAATTTTTATATTATATAAAAACAAAAGGATGAGAAAATCTCATCCATTCATTTTATTCGGCCTTTGGTTCTTCCTTAGCTTCATTTACTTCTTTTACTTCAGCGTCAATAGATTCCTTCTTTTCTTCCTTGTTTTGCTTCTTATTGTAAACAAGAGCTAATGATGCGATAGCACAAATAGCTAATGCATAAACAATAACAATAATACCGAAGATCACTAATTGAGAGCTCTTAGAAATAACTGGATCATTACCAATCATTAATGCGCCTAATAACACAGAAATAGCACCAATAACAATTGCGATAATTGAAGTTGCAGCTACTGCATTAATTTCCTTTCTAATACCTGCAAATACTAAAGTTAAAATAGCATCTACAATGATAATAGAACCAACTACAATTAATACATATGGAACAAAACCTAATAATAATAGAATTAGTTCTCCTCCTAACATTGTATTAGCCACAAAGAAAATACCTAATGCAAGGGTAACACTAATACCAATTGCAGCCTTACCAAATTCAACTAAGCCCTTTGACATAATTGTACCAACTAATGCTACTAATAATACGATTGATGAAACAACAATTAAGGTAATACCAATTGTCATTGAAATTCCTTCAAAAGCACTAGCTGATGCTTCACCAGATGCTGCTCCAGCAACAATACATAAAATACCAATTACTAAAATAATAACTGAAGCTATTAAAGCAGAAATTGGAGTTGTTAATTTTTTCATTTTCTAATTATCTCCTTTTTTAAAAAATACATAAAAATATTATCACATTTTTTATTAAATGTAAAATTAATCATCTTTTAGATAATCTTTAACACTATCTGCAAATGATTTATTGATTAGTTCATTTATTTCATTTAAATCATTTACTAATATATTCATTTTCTTTATAGTAGCCTTTGGCTCCTTAAAGCCATCATTTCTTTCAAAGAAGGATATACAAGCATTAGAAAATGCTAATATCTTTTTAACAAATAGCTTTCTATCCTTCATCAGCATTACGAATCTTTTATATTGATTTAATGCTCTTATTAAATTAGATGAGAATTCTGTTAAATAATGCTCAAGCCCAAATTTCTTACATAATTCAGTATTAATCTTAGCAACAACATTAACATTTTCCTCATATTCAATCATCATTAAATTAACGCCACTTAAATCCATAATTATTCCTCCGCTTCGTAATCTATCTTCGTTTCTTCCTTAGGTTCAGAAATAATTTTAAAGAAATAAAATATAAATGGAATTGATATTAAAGCTGTTAGGGTATCTGAAATAGGCTGTGTTAAGCAAAGACCTGTTTCAGAGAATAATGCTTCTAGCATAAATATTAATGGAATATATACTAAGCCCTGTCTTAATGATGCTAGGAATGTTGCACTCTTAGCATATCCTATTATTTGTAAGGATTGATTTACTGTAGTAGATAAGCCTAGGAATATTAATGAGAATGATAAATATTTTACTGCCCTTCCACCAACAACAATAACATCATTAGAATCAGTAAATATGTTTACTAATTCATTAGAGAAAATAAAGAATGCTATAGTAAATAAAGCACATATTATAGTTTCTAATATTAATACAAAATAGAATGCATCCTTAATTCTACTATATTTTTTAGCACCATAATTATAGCCAACAACAGGCATATAGCCTTGACCTATACCAATAATAATATTTCTTAATAACATATATAGCTTAGCTGTTATACCTAGTGCGGCTACTATACTATCACCATAAGGCTTAGCTAAGAAATTTAATATTATATTAGAGCCAGTTGCGAAGCCTTGTCTAAATAAGGTAGGCATACCTCTTCTTAATGCCTCTAAATAACTTCTAATATCCTTAGTTAAATATTTAACATTAATCTTACATACAGTTCTATTAAATAAGAAAAATGATGCTAAAATCATAAAGCTTGTTATCTGAGATATCATAGTAGCTAGACCAGCTCCTGATATTCCCATATCAAATCCATAAATAAATAATGGGTCTAATGCAATATTTAATAATCCACCAAATGAAAGACCAATCATTGATAGTCTTGCCTTACCTTCATTTCTTAGAATATTATTCATAATAAATGAAAGAATCATAAATGGAGATGCTATAAATATCCATCTACCATATAAAATTGAATATGGTAATGATGTTTCTGAGGCACCCAAAAGAGACATTATATTAGAATTAAATATTAAACCAAATGTTATAAATATAACACCTAATATTAATCCCATTAATATTCCTTGGCTTGCATATTTAGAAGCATCCTTTTCCTTTCTATTTCCTAAGGAAACAGATATTAAAGAACCACTTCCCATACCAATTGTGAAGCCAATTGATTGAATTAATGTCATAAGTGAAAAAACAACAGATATAGCAGCACTTGCACTATCATTAATTCTTGATACGAAGAATGTGTCGGCAACGTTATATACCGCAGTTACTAGCATACTTATAACAGTTGGTATAGCTAATAAAGTTATTAACTTTTTAACATTAGTTTCTGTCATCTTTTCATATTGAGTCATTTCAATCACTTACTTTATACACTTTTTATTATTGTATTTATTATCTAATACTATTTCCTTTAATTCATTTATATCATTATTAATAGAATCATTAATTTTTCTTTCTAAATCAAAATATTCTCTAACCTCTTCTTTAGAATATAATTCCTTCTTCTTATTAGAAAAATCTCTTCTTAATTCTTCTAAATTAGGATAATATTTTCCATAATTAGATGCCTCTAAATATTTAGATTCAGCTGTTTTAAATGAAATGATTTCATTTTTATATTTAGAATCTATTAATTTTTTTAATTCTATTAATTTTTTAAAATCATCATTATCTGTAATTTCATTTACATAATCATCAACAATATTTTCCATATAAACCTCAAAATACACTTAAATTATAGCATATCATTTCCTAGTTTTTTAATTTTTATTATGTTATAATCTTTACCGGTGATAATATGTATACAAAGGATGATATAACTATTGAGGGTAATCCTATATTAAGGCAAAAGTGTGAAAGAGTAAGATTTCCATTAACAAAGGAAGATAAGGAAACTCTTAAACAACTACATGAATATATGGTAGTATCTGAAATAGATGAATTAGTAAAAAAATATAATATAAGACCAGGTGTTGGTATTGCCGCTCCACAGGTTGGTGTAGCAAAAAGAATGTTCTCAATGAACTGTACTGATTTCTTAGATGAGAAGCAAACAAAATATTCTTATACAGTAATCAATCCAGAAATCATTGCTAAATCAGATTTAATGGTATATTTACCTGATGGTGAGGGTTGCTTATCAGTAAATAGAAATACTGAAGGATTAGTAACACCTAGACATTATAAGATTATTGTAAAATGTGCCTTATTTGATTCAGTAACTGAAAAGGTTAGAAATGTTAAATTAACATTAGAGGGCTATCCTGCAATTGTATTCCAGCATGAAAATGATCATTTAGATGGAATCATGTATGTAGATAAGATGTATAAGGTAAAGGATTTAGATCCAAAGATTCTACCTCTTTATACTTTAAATGAAGAGGATGATGAAGAGGAAAACTCTAAAGAAGAAAAATCTGAATAGCAAAAAAAGCATTTATCAAATTCAAAAATGATAAATGCTTTATTTTTTTACTTCTTTGTTTTAACTATTGCTTTTAGCTAATTCTTTTATTTTGTTTAGTAAATCATTATTAGAAAATGAGTAATAATAATCACCATCTTTATTACTTTTAACATTCATTACATACTCGTTTGAGCCTTGATAAATAGTTATTAATGTATGATTACCACCATCATATTCCTTTGTTTCCTTTTCAAATGATGAATTAAAAATAATATTCATTATGCTGCTAATCTCTTCATCATCCTCAATTAAAAATATAGTTGGTGTGCTAGTACCATTATCATATGTTACTTCTATTTTATCAGCATCCTGCTTCATAGTAGAAAAGCTTGAAAAATCATTGATACTTTTAATATCCTTTCCACATCCAACCAAAACAAGCATGAATGCCATTAATGTTATACTAATTAATGCTGCAAATAATTTTTTCATATTCTATTTTAATTTAAACCCCCTGCCGATAATATTATCCCAGTAACCATTACAATCAATAAATCTACTTGAATTAGAACTATCCCAACCATCTATAACTCTCAAATATTGGCTATACCTATATTCAGTCGTTGTCCAATCCCACCACATAAAGCTATGTTTTTCCTCATATGATTGTTCAAATTTTTCAAAACCAACAGTAAGAACAGCGTGGCTCCCCCAACTATCCAAATCAATTGAAGTAAGTACTGGCATATCACTTTCTATGTTTTCTTTAAATTCATCAAAGGTATCAACACCTGTATCAAGTTCATAATCATAACCTTGCTCACGTGCATAGGTCTTTAAAGCATCATTATAATAACCTCTAGCAGTTCCTTCATCATTATGATGTTTTACCAACGTTCTAAACCTATCAAAAGTATCAAATACATTTTTGTTCTTAAGTGCATTAACAATACCATTTTTATTTTTAATACCGGTATAATCAAACCAAATAAACATATTAGTAAGAGCAGTAGGACCACATGCGTTTTCTGTTCCAAAATGAAGATTAAATATTTCTTGACTCATAAATGATAACGAATTAACGTCAAAACAATTTATTCCAGACAAGTAACCCCAATCACTATTTGAATATCCGTTAGTGGAATTAAAGCTGCGGATGTTACTCCAATCATAAAACCCATTCCAGCCATTTTTGTTTGATACTGGTATAGGATTACCATCAAAAGTAAATAGTTTTGATTTATTCTTTGTTTCGTAATACTTTTGATTTATTCTTTTTGAATTACTATTAAATTCTACACTAGAAATTTTGGTTTTTTTATCAAAATGCAAAAATGAGTCACCAATTTTCTTATAATAATTTAATGCTCCAGTATAATACACTTTCTGTGAGAAATTATCAAGAGCCGCGCTATCATTAAAACTGAATTCGTCTATTTGCGATGTGGCTATGTTAAGTATAACATAATCATATTCACCATCTCTATCAATGACAATTGACTTTGCGACAACCTCATTCTTGCTATTATATAGATCACTTTCCAATATAACCTTTAAGTCATCGTATTTAATGCCACGTCTATCATATTGTGCTTCAAAAAAATTTTTTGCCACATTTTGATAAATTGAATTGGGAACATATTCATTAGCTGATACCTCTAGATCCATTTTTAGAAATAACAAAGCCACAAGAGGAATCGATGTAGCTGTTGTAATTAAACGTAAAAAACTATTTTTTCTCATATATCTCCTTATACACTTTTTTGATTTTCATTAAGAAATAAGCTTATAAATTAATCGATAAATCAAATCTTATTATAAGGATTTTTCTACACACGTCAATACTAAATATCCATTTTTTTACGTTTGCTATCAAAAAAATTGATTTTATACTAAAAAAACAATTTTATCCACTAGAAAACAAAACATATTGTTTGGTCATAATTTGAAACCTTATAAAAAATCCCTTCCTCAAAATCAGATTTCATTGTAACACTAGAATATTCCCTCATTCCATAATATAACTCCACATCAACCGTATTATTATACTCGTTCTTACATCTCACTCAGATTCTTAAAGGTAAAAAAATAAGGATTCCTAGAACCATAATTATAAGTATTTTTTTCTAGTTCAAATTCATAATATTCTATTTCTTTCTCACCACAAGAGACTACTACTATTAAAGATACTAAAAAAACATTAATAATATTCTTTTTAATATAGAAATAACCTCCTCTTATCTTCATCTATTATCAGTCACCATACTAGAATTAGCAGATTGGCCTTGAAAAAAGGATAACAAATAAAGAAAAAATGTAATCCAAAAAAACTAGTTTCTTAATCATGCAAGC
>JAEEGH010019795.1_pt1 | contig 14080 bp, 7 predicted proteins | sample 9134181 | NCBI WGS metagenome assembly JAEEGH01 (sample SAMN16246544, study PRJNA631951) | gut metagenome | biome: gut microbiome; feature: rumen; material: DP-attached | host: Bos | place: Iran: Karaj | collected 2018-10 | reverse complement strand
AACCGGTAATTCCGGAATCTTCCTACAAAAGCGCTTTTTATATCGAATTGATGCAACCAAATCCTTTCCGGTTTGCTCTACGAGGGTGTAAGCGCTTACAGAAAGAGAAACGAATATGAACAAGAGCTATTTTGAACAGGTGTATGAAAAGACGCACCGATCGCTGATCCGATACGCGATTGTCCATCTGGACGACCCGACGGACGCCGAGGACGCGCTGCAGAACGTATACGTCGATTTCTATCGGCGCGTGGAGCGGTACGGACACTTCGACATCCTCTCGCCGGAAGCGTTTCTGATCCGGATGCTGAAACACGAGATCATTGAAAACTATAAGGAGCGCGAGCACCGCCGTCTGCGCTTTGTGGACGAGATCCGGGAGGATCGCATTCCTGCGGAACCGTTCGAGGACGTCGTAATGGACCGCGCGCTTGCCGAGGAGATCTTAAGGAACGCAAAAGCGCTGCCGAAGGAGATGTACCGCACATTCGTGCTGTATTACGGCTATGAGATGTCGGTGTCGGAGATCGCGGCGGAGCTCGGCGTCAGCAAGGAAGCGGTCAAAAGCCGCCTGCTCCGCGCAAGGAACGCCCTGAAACAGCGGATGGGAACAGCCTGTTCGAACGGAGGTGCAGCACATGAATGACAGAACCTATTACCGCGCCGCATTGGAATGCGCGCTTTTGGACGGAACCGCATTGGAGGAACGCATCAATGGACGCATTGCGCGTCTTCCGAAGCGCAGGGAAGTACGCGTCCGCATGCCGAAACGCCTGATCATCGCGCTCGTTGCAGCCGCGATCCTGCTTTTCTCCTCGGTTGCCGTCGCAGCAACCGTCCTGCGGAACAAGGCGTTCAAGGAACAGACGAACGCCGTCTTGGACGAAACGATCCATACGGTCACACAGCCACTTGATATCGAACGGCACGAAGGCTGGCAGCCGAATCATCTGATCCTGTTCGACAACGTCATGCAGACCAAAGAAGACGTCGTGTGTGAGGTGCCGGACGGCGAGATGCAGCTTGCCGAATTCGGATATGTCGGAAGCGAGGGGATCACGGCGGAATTCTTCTATCGTACAAAGCGCGACACACCCTGCACGATTACGGAACTGACCGTGTCGATCAACGGCGGTCCCGCAAAGAATGCGTATCAAGTCAACAGCTTCATCTATGCGGACGATCACTATTGCGGCGAAGCGTACTTTAAGCAGGACGGCAATCCCATCTGGCCGGGTACGACGTTTGTGTTCGCCGGAAAAGTCAACGGAGCGCCGTTTACGCTGACCTATACGTTTACGGAGAAAACGTATCAGACCTTGCAGCAGGGGATCGTGGATGCGCTGAACGAGCACAAGGATATCGTGGAGCAGATCCCGGATCAGGGAACGCCGATCGGTTATCAGGTAAAGAACGATATTCTGACGGAGATCGCGGTCAAAGACAACTGCCTCTATTTCACGATCGCACGCAGTCCGGAGCCGCAGACCTATCCGAGAGGACTGGCTTACGACCGATACGACCGCGGGCTTTGGCCGGTGATCGACGGGCATACCGGTCAGTTCTGGTATCTCGGCAACATCGATGCCGAGAACCCGGACGGCGCCGTCTACTGCACGTATCTGCCGTATGTCGAAGATTCGCTGCCGCAGGAATCGCTGATCTCCGTTTTCGGCATTGTGTTCCGCTATGAATGGCGAACGGGAAAAGCGGCCGTTCCGCAAAGCGACGTCGAGTATGAAGCCTGGCGCAGGGAGAGTATGGAGCTTTCCGCCTGCTATAACGATGCGGACTGGATCTGGCAGTTCGATGAAAAGCTCGGCGACGTCCGCGTCACGGATCTCGTGTTTCAGACGCATTCCCTGTGGAGCGAGATCGGGATCCTGTTCGAATCGGAGCAGGGATTCCCGGATGACGTCGAACCGCCGAAGGTATACATCAACGGAACGGAGCTAAAGCACATCGGCGAGATCGATCCGCTGACTTCGACGGATTCGTACCTTCGCTCGGACGGGAAGAAGATTGGGTACTGCATGGTCGGATATTCGCCGTCGGATCTTGGCGATACATTCACATTGACCGTCGAATGGGCGGGAAGCAAAACGGAGATCATGCTGCAAACTTCGGATGTCATCCGTGAGAGAGCGAACGGGATCGAAGCATACAAAGCAGTGTTTTATTATTGAACAGTAGCGGCGGATCCCGCAATTCTGAAAGGGCATGGGCAATTAGAGGAGATTTGTCAAGAGGGTATTTCAAAACACGGCTTGTTTGCAAAAGCAGACAGCCGTGTTTTGTTTTCTGTTGTATTTAATTTACTAGCTGATTCAGCGCTCAGTATTTCTCTGACTTTAGTATCTCCTGTATTTCTGCAAGGTGTGTTTGAGTGAAGCTAATGTACATATTTCCGATTGGTATCTCTATAGGCTCTGGGGATTGAATGTCGGCGGTACGAAGAGCGTCAAAGAAGTCTTCACGCACGCTGTCAATTCCCCTTAGTTTTTCAAATGTCTTGCTGCAATTCAGACAGAGCGCAATCCTCATCTGAGGCCAATAATAGCGAGGTTGAACTGCGATATTGTTAACTTCAATAAGAGAATCCGGCTTTACATCAAGACATGCCTGACAATAGCATACCGGTTTACTTTCTTCGGGTTTATACCGGTTGATTGTTCTGTTTCGTATAGCGGTAGTATCCAAAGATTGTTTTGTTCCATCCGGAAGAAGGATTCTCGGGACAGTTCGCATGACCTCTTCTGAAGTCATTTTTCGGACGGTTCCGATACTGCGGCGGACTCCCGCTATAAGCCTCTGCAAATTCTCTACAGGTTCTTTCGGGAACTCATAATCCTCATATTCTTCAGTCAAGTCAGTTTTTCTTAGTCCATCTAAATTGTATTTTTCGATTAAAGAATCATCAACCAAGCCGGATTCAATGCAGTCAGACAGTATCATTCGTCCATATTTTAGATGTCTGTCTAAAAATGCTTCGATATCATCAGCCACAAGAGGAGTCTCTATTTCCAAATCTTCGGATGTGACCGTGCTGATTTCATTGAATTCTAAAAATCTAGCAAAAGGCTCATATTTTTTTGTTACGATACGTTTTTGTAGTATTGGGCTACTAAAATAGTACTCCTCCTTATCACAGATAAATAGCTTGCCTGCAGAACAATAATTGTCCTCTGTAATTAGAGGTATATACTTCCGACCTCCAATCAGAAGGCTTCGTTCCCGCTCCATTTTAGTACGATTCTTTAAGAACTCATTATTAAAATAGCGATATCGCTCTTTTAAGTCTTTTATATATAGATGTTGTTCCAGTTCTTCTCTGTATAGAGCTTGTCGATAACGATCATCCATTACATTGACGCTTACGGACAAAATCTCCTCAAGATCATCTTTCGCTAACTGTTTAGTATCTAAAACCCAGTATGATTCCGGGGACTGTTCTGTCGTATCGTCAACATATAGCTCCTTTTGCCAACGAATGTATTTGGTTGAATCATTCATCCTCGATTTAACCGGAATAAAGCAAAGATGCCGAAGCAGATTTCTTACGCTTGACAGTTCGCCGCTTTTCAGAAAAGAGTATAGTAATCTTCTGTAGTCTTCGCGGTCAATTAATGTTGGAGTATAGTCTGACAGTATGTTTATGATTTGATACGAGTCAGCTTTTTCTATACCAAGATTATGAAGCTTTGACAAATAGCTTTCATTACTTGTTTGATCGACCATCATCTGCTTGGTTACATAGTCAATGCCATCCAAAGCTTTCATGATATAATGAATGATGGTTGGATAAAGTTTTATCTTCCCCACACAATACTTTGGAGTCGCTATATAGTCCTTATCACAGGTCGGAACTACCCGTTTGCTTTGCAGAAGCGTAAATACATCATAGCTGTTCAGGTAATTATTCTGTTTGAATAATTCGGTTTGCTTTATGCCTTTTCGAGTTGTTGTAAGGCAAATGAATTGCATGAGATTGATGCGATAGTATGGCGCCATCCGTTCAAGCATTTCTGCATAGGACTCATAAAGATTGACCTTTATAAAACTGTTCCACTCAGATGACCTAACTTGTTCTCTGGAGGCCTCCAGCTCAAAAGGTGCGTCGATGTGAAAAGGAACCGCCATTACCACTTCGGTCGGCAAGCCGTTATATAGCCTAAATGTCGTTTCGGGCATTTGCTTTGTCGGTATATAGAATGCGTAATGAAGAAACTCCTCGTGCCGACTTTGAGAAGCCATATTCGAGGGGACAGGTATCCTCTTGGCAAAGGTATTGAATTCAAAAGATTGACAGTAATCTTGTTGATTATCTATGGATACGGTTCTTGTGTTATCTCCATCGACTATATTTATAATGGTTCCGTTGATCGACAAATGCTTTAATTTGCGTAAACACAAACAAGCCGAAAGCAGATTTTCGGGGGAAAATACCGAATCATCTAATCCATCCCGAAGCAGAAAAGCCATTTTCGTTCCTTCTGGCACGGTAGACGTTAGCTTTCTGAGAGTCTCGTTTTTTGGTGAAATTGGAATCGTGGGCGTTTCTGCTTTAAGACTGAAGAAAAAATCACCGCTGTGTATCATTACTTCATCGGCAACACCGAAAACCGATTTAAAACCAATGCCCTTTTCGCCGATTTCTTTCAAATGATTCGTGGTTAAGAGCTGCTTGGTTGATTCGCCGATAGCCGTGATTGCACGCACATTCTTTTGTGTGAACCCACATTCATTATATTCGGTATAAAGCAGCTTGTTTTCTTTTTTTAAAACGAAACTGGGAACACAGCCGTCTGGATAAGAGCAATCGTCCGCATTCTGAAGGAGTTCATATAGAAATCTTTTGGGACTTGTTCCTAAATCTCGGATGACCTTGATATAGCTGTTGTATCCTTTTGGACCTAATGCATGTCGTACCCTATTTCGAACATCCTGCAGCAATTTAATATAATCGCTTCCGTTTATGCTGTTATCGGCACTGTCCAATTCAGCAGATGCTGAGCGCATTTTTTGTGTAATACCAAATCGCTTATCGTTGATTCTGAGACAAAATTCGCCAAGAGAATCCATCGGGGAACGCGCCGACAAAACGATTGCGTTTTCTGCCGGGAAAAAGAGACCATTTTCAAAAGCTGCAACGGAATAAGCGTACTTGATACGCCTAAAATAATTCTTCGTTACTTCCTCAAAGTCGTCTTCACTCAATGCTTCATCCGGCGACAGTTGCGTCAGCACGTTTTTCGCATTTGGTATTGAAACAGAAAACTTCGGTAGCAGCCCATCCTTGATGTATTCTTCTGCAATACTGTTGAAAGCTCCAAAGCATTTATGGTGCTGAGAACAGATTTCAAGGCATGAGAGCTGAATAGTTTTCTCCCTTGTTTCCTCGATAAGTTTACGATAATCGGCTTTGGCTTCATCTAAATAGTCAAACGCATCATTGCACAGTGATCTATTACTAAGTGCTTTGCTGAACAGCTCGCAATAGGCGTTCTGCATCACGGTTATACCGTATTCAGTAACGTCGATATCCGAAGGTGTATTAAAATAGCGCAGAGTTACCGGAAGAAGCTCTGCCAATTTAGTTGGATTATGAATTCCCTCCCGCGTATCAAAGCTATAGACTTGTGAATTCCGAAGGAAAGTTTCTCCTTCTGCATAGAATATGGGCTGGCTAACTATTGTAGATCCTTGCAATGAAGCCAGTTTGAGGCAGCGCAATGTGTCATTGTTGCTGTCAATTGCAAAGAAGTTTGCTTTTGCTCTTGGAACATAATACAGAATTTGCTCATGAACCTTTTTAGCCAAATCTCTGTATACTTGATACATGAAATTTGAAAAAGATAGGCAACTGTGCGAGAACCATTCGTTGTTATTTTGGCTGTCAACATATTCTCTTGAATTTGTCAATTTGAAGGGGATGTGGCACACAATAGGAACTGTTGTCCGCACTTGCGTGGGCAGAAAAGAGTATAGAGCGCCATTCCCCGCAGTCTTAATATATTCCGGGTATGGAACCAGAACCTGAAGATATAATTGTTTTCCATTTTGGAACGCGGTATCTTTTCCATAACGCGAAATACACATTTGTCGATTATATGTAATCGGTATAGTGTATCTGTAACAACATATGACATTTTTCGTAGTGACAGAACTACCGTCACTACGAGAACAGCCGTCACCGATTGTGCATGAAACGATAATGCTTTCCTCACAGGAAAATACGCTATCAGTAAGAACGGTTCTGGGAACAGAAAACTCTATGAATGTATCTGACTTTAAAAAGAAACGTAAATATGTAAGCTTATTCAGGAACAAAACCGGATTGTTCCGAAACAACGCATCCTTTCGCTTGGCTCCGCTGTAGATTTCTTTGATTCTTTGAAAGATTTCACGACATTTTTGACTTCTATTTTGAGCGAGTTCGATGTCGGTTCCTTGGCTTGAATTATCGGTTTTTAGGTATAATGTCAATTTTGTCCCATTGATAGCGGTGAAACCATTATAGCAATCAACAGGAATAGTTATATTGTTGCTATACAACATAAATGAAAACATGCCGCTTTGAATGAGAACCTTATCGGCAACGCCAAAGACAGATTTAAAGCCGATCCCCTTTTCTCCGATTTCTATTTTATCCGGACTGGTATTTTTCGACTCTTCAGCGATGCCAGTAATAGAGAATACATCAAACGGGCGAAACCCTGTCTCGTTATATTCAAGAACAATGCGTCCAAGTTGTGTATCAAAGCGAACATTCAATTGAGCGTCAGCCGGATTGTTATAAATACAGTCATCTACGTTTTGGATCAATTCAAACAAGAAGCGCAGATCATTTGTATACATACCGTCAGCGCCAACCGAAAGCAAAGATCTGATGGTATTCAAATAATTGGCTCCGTTTAGTTTGTTGCTTCTTTCAACGTGCATACGAAACTTTCGAACGAGCCGGATATAATTGCGGTGATCATCCATCGAAATCAAATCCGAAGGTTCAACCTTCATCAAGATTTCTCTAAGTTTCTCGGCCTCGCTCGGAAGCATTTCTTTGTTCTCATTCCCAAATGCGTCCAAGATGCTCTGAAAATCAAACATCCGTACTTACCCCCTTATCCGATACGAATTACGCCGTTAGCAATCAGAGTTGTATGAATATCAGCTTGCTCAACCTGACGCTTTATTCTGTCAACGCTTGCTTGATACCTCTCTTCCGCATTTTCAAGCTCACTTTGCTTCATGCGAATTAATCTCTCATCAACCGCATCGCGCAACTGGTTTTCAATAGCTTTCCGCTTGGCACGTGCGTTGTTCGCTAAACTCTCCAGCTTATAAGATGCGGAAACTTTTTCGGCTTCTGCATTCTTGGCGCGTTCTTCTTGCCACAAGCGAATATGCTTTCCTTCCAGTACATTCCATCTGTCTTTATAGCTGCTGCCGTCCGGTTCCCACGAAATGCCGCTTTGAATAATATCCATGAAATCTTCCGCAACAGAATCGTTCTCACAGACGGTCGTCAGTTTAAAATGAGGTTTATCTCCCACATACCTCCAAGCATAAATAGAGAATGCAAACTCACCTTTTGGAAGGTCATTGGAACTGTATTGAATGCCGATATAAGTCGGAGCATTGACAGCAAAATACATTGCCGCCTGCTTTACCAAAGGATGCATCGAGGTAATAAAGGATGCATTTCGGTCTCTGGAAGCGTAATCGGAATCGAAAGTAATGGAGAGCGTTGGAATCGGACCTTTTAAATAGCTTTCCCATTTTCTCTTCATAGTGACAGGAAGACCGGTAAGCTTTGTCAAATCATCTCTCATGATTCCCCTTGCGGACGCAGATAACCGCAGCGTTTTTGATTCAGCATCTCCTAGGATGTATACACCTTTTCCCACTCTTGCGTTTAAGTACATGAGGATTAGTCGCTGTAGATTCTTTTGTGACAACCAAGGACTTTCTGCGTTCTGAATCTCTCTGGAAATAGCCTGCTCAGACAGGTCGAACCCAAACAATTCTTTTTCGTCGTCCTCCAACCTATTCAGTTCCTGAATACGACGCACTTCATTGTCTGCCATCTGTTCCAGCTTTTGCCTGCGCTCTTCGTCCGTCAAAGCAGCATTAACAGCTATTTGCTCAATCTGTTGACCGATTTCGCCGAGGATTTCTTCACATTCTCCGATGCTCTTCTCAAATACACCGATCCTCATTAAACAACGATTATAGATATCAGCATCGACGGTGCCGCAGATAATCAGATTATAGATATTGACATATTCGCTCTTCTGCCCCCGGCGGTCAATACGACCGATTCTCTGCTCGATACGCATCGGATTCCAAGGAAGGTCATAGTTTATCATCGTATTGCAGAATTGGTAATCCAAACCTTCCGAACCGACTTCCGTAAACAAAAGAATGTCGTAAGCTCTTGCATCCTCTCTCGGCAGCTCAAAACGATTTCGAATGGCAACGCGGTCCTCATCTTTTATGCTGCCATCAATTTGTTCAACCCGGTATCCGAGGTTTAGCAGCTTTGTTTTGATGTATCGCAGAGTATAACGGAACGTGCTAAAGATAATTACTTTATTGTTTTCTTCCGCTTGTTTTTGTTCAATCATCTCCCACATGCTTTCAAACTTTGTGTCTTCTTCCGGCAGGTTATCTGCAAGCGCAAGGACACGCGAAGCAAGACGGCGGAGTAAGGATCCTTCTTCACCGCTTAATTCCATGTTTTCTAAATCGAGCTCCGGATCGTCTTCTATCTGCGCGAAACGCTTGGTAATGATATCCCGTATGTGCGGCGCCAAGCCAAAGATACAGCTTGCTGCCTGACGACGGATTGTACTCATCATAAACGGAACGCATCTGACATTGTGAAGTGCTGTCAATGCGGCCCGTTCAAATGAGAGCAGCTCGTCATGCAGTTCTTGTTGTTTTTCTGTAAACTGCGTTTCCAGCGTGTATGAACGACGAATACAAAAATCCTGTATATCCTTTCGGCGGGTTCGATTCAGCATTGTACTAAAGCTGTGCAGGGATTCAACATCTGTCAGCAAAGCAACACGCTCGTCACGTGTAAAAGATTCATTTTCGAGCCTACGAACAACCGATTGGTACAAGGGGTTTTCTGAGATTACATTTTCACCCCATTGCGTATTTAGCATATTCGAGAGTTCTTCCTGTGCTTGCTCCTGCCAACCATCATTTGCGCGTCGAATAATGCTTGCACACCGGGAAATGTAGGCGTTTGGCTGAGACATCATCGTAAATGCCGACTTGTCAATAACGATATCCGGTCGTAAAACATTCAATAAAGTGAAAAGATCGTCATCTCCGGTTTGAAGAGGTGTTGCCGTTAACATCACGACAGCATCTGCACGGTCGCAAAAATACTTTACGCATTTATATGCGAAAGCTTTTTCTTTCTCCATGCTTCCGTTCCGAATATGATGCGCCTCGTCTACAATTACTAAGTCAAAATGAGGTGCCGGATCAAGATGAATCAATCCGACTTCATTCTGACGCCCCTTATCGTTTCCTCCGTATATATGACCATCCAGAATAGAATACGGAACAATGGTTTTTGAATGTCGGGTAGGCCATGCGCCATCCCGTTCGGTATCGTTAATAATCTGTCTGAGCGCTTTTCCATCCAACGGTTCGAATTCCTCATCGAAACGCTTCATTTCAAGTTCCCATTTCCGTTCGGTGACAAGCGGTTTAGGGCAGATAATCATCACGTTTTGTAAGTCGCTTCTGGCTTCCAATTCCTTAATTATAAGCCCGGCTTCTATTGTTTTACCGACACCGACGCTGTCCGCAATCAGAATTCTCGGCTCATCGGATTTTATCAGTTTTAATGCCGGACGGAACTGATACGGCACAAAATCGATTCTGGCGGAGTTTAAGGAATACAGTTTGGCAGAAGATGGATTATTGATTTCAAACGCAGACAGATAGCTCTGCAACGTGGGCAAATCAATCCACGAATAAGAGGATGCTTCTTTAACCGGTGCGATTTGTCCTTCATAAAATGATTGTACGGAATTGTCTAAGAATACAGTATATTTAATGGAGTCCCCAATCTTAGCGATGGAAAGAACTACGCCGCGCTTGTCCGGCTGCCCAACCAAATACACCAAGCCTTTCTCCGAAATGGTTGAGGATATTTCCTGTCCTGTGCGTGATAAGGCCGCGCTTGCTTTTTGCTCCACAAATTGTACATCACCATTATCTTCTACATCATGGAGAAAACTGCGCGCTTCGTTTAAGATCGTAGGTATTGTGCCTATCTGCTCATATAGCGAAATAAGAGTATTAATATCGTGCTGCAAAGAGGATTTATCAGGAATAGAACCGGAGACATGTGCCCATCTATTACGAACCTCCATCATCTCTTTGATACATTCACGTTCTTGCGCAGACAAATTGGTAATGCTTCGCATGGCATACCAGTTTCTATCAGCAATACGAAGAAGCGCAGCCAAATCAAAATCAGAAAGCCGGGAATACCCTTTTTCTCGGGCGATTTCACCTTGACTATAACTGAGCTTATCTATTACACATTCGTCCCACCAATCTTCAGAAACATTGCGTAATAACTTTTGAAGCCATCCAGCTAAGGAAACGGTAGCCTGATGGAGGAAGCCATTCATTCTTCCAACAATTGCTTGCTCGTTCATAAAACGCCCTCATAATCACTTTATTTTTTATATTTTACCATAATAGGTGCTTTCTTTCCACACTAAAATCTGTTGAAAGATGAAAAAACATCATGTTACATTCACAATATAACAATTCAACTATATCATACACACCATCTTTCCTATTTAACGGATAGATGCAGATTTAAACTATACATATCTAGAGGAAGGGGGCCTTCTCATGCGAAACAATACCGGCCTTTTGGCAATCGTGCTTTTCATCGCAATTTTGCTCGTGTGTCTGTTGGCAAGAGGTTTGACCCAGACGACCTACAACTGCCGTGAAACAAGAGAGGCAACTCAACGGGAACGTGAAATCGAGCAAAAGAAAAGCGAGGACTATGATAGAGCTCTAAAACTGTTGCGTAGCGGAGATTATCAGGAAGCACGCAAGCTGTTGGAATATCTGTGGGATTATAAAGATGGTGAAGTCCTTCTATCTTATGCTCGCGCTCGGTATCGTTATACACAGACCGATTACACCTCATATAACGCTTATGGTTATCTGGATTCGATACCCGCAGACTATTCCGGCGATATGGCGGATGATATTGCCGCGTTCCGTAAAGAGATTGAGCCGCATCGAGCTGAGAAGAAGGCGTCGTACGACGCAGAAATGCAGCGACAGGAGGAAGACCGGCAGAAGCTTGCAGCGTATCTGAAGCAGCTAGAGGAAGAAGCGCGCATTGAAGCAGGCAAGCACTCAACTCCATATATAGGGTTATCGGAGCGATTTATCGATTATACGAAACTCAGCAGTCATACCATCAAGATTGAAAAAGAGAGAACAAAAAACGGGGAGAAAGTCAAGTATACAGAGTATGGTTGGCAAAACAAAAACGGCATATTCCTCTTCAAAGCGACAGTATCTAATGGCCGGGTCACAGAAGTCGAAGATATAGCAGCAATCTTGGCAGACTCTGATTGGGGAAAAACGTCTGACCCATACAATGCATCCGATTATGCGCATGTGGATGATTTCTATTACGATCACAGGGACGATTTCTTCAATTATCAAGACGCCGAAGACTATTATGATGCCCATCATTAAGGTCAGTGGGTACAGGAAGCGCAGAATGGTAATGAGCCGAAACGAGATCACCGTTCCGGCTCATAACGCTTCTTGCGCGGTTTCTCCGTATTGTTGTCCTGCACTTGCCGTGATTTCTCACGCTGCAGCCGTTTCGCGTAGTTTGAGAATACGGAGTGGCGCGCCTGTGTGTAGTAGCGCATTTCCCGTACCGCGTCGTCAAAACCGCTTTCGTCGAAGTCCTTGTCATATTGGGCTTTCAGCTGATCATGTAGGCGAGGGGTGTTCTCCAACCGGATCGCCTGCTGCCGCTGCCAAAGCTCCTTGCGGTCAACACCCTGCTCCACAGATTCTTCCTCTACAGCGTCGTAGTCCTTCTTCGCCTGCTCATGCTGCACGAAGAAATCCTGTGACAACTCGTATTGTCGATCCGCTTCGGCTTCCAACGGTTGAATAGCGGTGCGCTTCTCTGCGGTCTGCTTCTCGTCCGTCAGGTTCAGCTTTTGCATGAGCATGGAACGCTCACTTTGCAGTTCGTTGGCTTCCTCGATCAGCACAGCATCCTTTTCCGCAAGCTCCTTTCGCTTCTTGAAATGGATCTTGCCGATGGATTCCAGTTCCTTGTGTACACGCTTTTGCTCCGATGCCTTTGCTTTCAGTTCCGGCAGCAGCGTTTCCAACCGATCAAGCCGATCCGTGGCGGTCGCATATTGATTCCAATAATACTTGTGCGCTGCCGTTGCCTGCCGCTGTCCATAGAATGTTTCTACAAGCGTATCGCGAATGGATTCCAACTTTTCTGCGAATACCTGTATGACATCCTTTACGACCGACAACAACTCTTTCAGCTTCCGAATCAGCGCATTGTCCGCTCTGATTTGCCGGTTCAGTTCGCAGCGGTCTGAAACGATGCCCTTGCGCTCCAGTACACGGGCCGTCACGCCCTCGTGGATCGTGGGCTTTAAGTCAGTCCCCTGATTGTCGAAGCTGCGGTGATCGATCCGTTCCGGCTGCTGCGCTTTCTCCAAATACTTGTTGACGGCATTAGCCCATTCCGAACGCCATGCTTCCAACTGCTCTTTACTGTTCCACCGTGCGGTGATCGGATTCTGCCGTCCGTATGTGGTGCTTTTCCGCTGCTTGGACAAACGCTCCAAACCGGTCGCTTTACTCGGCGGCAGAAACACTTTTTTACCATCCTTCTTGTATGGGTACTGCTTCTCCCAATCCTCACGTTGTGCCTGTAAGAACTCCTGTGCCGTAAAGCCGCGCTCCTCACCGTTACGCACACACAGATATTCTTTCTGCGTTTTGTATTGCCACCTTCCGTTTTCATCTATCGGTCTGACCGTCAGCAGGATATGCGCGTGAGGATTGTGACCGTCAATGTCATGGATCGCAACGTCGGCGCACATACCGTCCGAAACGAATTGCTCCGTGATATACTCGGTCAATATCGCCTTCCATTCCTCGGCAGGTAACTCTATCGGCAGGGCTGCGATCAACTCCCTTGCAAGGCGGCTGTCTTTCGTTTTCTCCGCCCGTTCCACAGCATTCCATAGTGTTCCGCGATCAGACCATTCCGGCGGCGCTTGGGAAGGGAGAAAGATATGCTCCCAAACGAGACCGCCTTTGCGGGTATAGTCGTGGGTGATCCCGTCATATTCATTTGTGATTACATCGCAGCCCATATAAGCTGCGGCGGCGACTGCAGACCGTCCTGTACCTCGGCTGATAATCTTGGCTTCTAAATGGTAAATTGCCATGTGATAAAACTCCTTTCTATGATTCTTTGAAACGGCGCGCCGTTTCCACGGCGTACCCAGAAACCCTGCGGTGCAGGGTTTTGTGCAGCAGAAAAGGTTCCCAAGCTGGGAACCTTTTCGCTGCTCAGACAATGACGGCTTGCGGCATTGTCTGCCACTCCGGAGAAAGCAACGTTTTCGGGAGGAGCGCACGACCCGACCAACAGGAGGGAACCACCGCCTGCCTCGCAGGTGGTGAGTAAGTGCGCCCTTCGGAAAAATAAAAAAGAAGAAGCAGTCGCGGACGGCTGCTTCCTCCGATTCCGATCCCCTAACGGTCTCGGATCTGTTCCATGTAACGCTTCGCATTCTCAAGCTCCATGTCCTTGATTTTCGGGAACACGCTCTCTGCAATCGCGCCGATCTGAATCAAACGTCTGGTTCGCGCCTTGCGTTCCTTGACCCGATCTCGCGCTTGCGCTTCCTCCAATCTGTGCTGTGCTTGGATACGTTCTGTGTTGTTCATACAATCTCCTTTCTGCCAAAACAATTGTGATTTCAGCTATAATATCTGTTTTGCTGGATTGCGCCAT
>JAEEGH010019792.1_pt1 | contig 14081 bp, 10 predicted proteins | sample 9134181 | NCBI WGS metagenome assembly JAEEGH01 (sample SAMN16246544, study PRJNA631951) | gut metagenome | biome: gut microbiome; feature: rumen; material: DP-attached | host: Bos | place: Iran: Karaj | collected 2018-10 | reverse complement strand
ATGACATGGAAGCAAGAGGGAAATGTAAGGAAGTCGCCGACGAATTGTTTGACGGACGGGATCCCCGAAAGATGAATGTCGACCAGCGACTGGGCCTGGCAAGGGCTCTGAGGCAACGCTATCGATTGTCGTTCAGGCAATTGTCGACATTGGTGCGACTGCCGGAGTCGGAAATAGTGAAATACATCAGTTGAAAACCGTTCGTCGCTGTTCACCGGAATGTCCCTCCTGAGCGCCCAGAGGCATTTTGCTGTGAACAGGGCTGGCATAATCGAGGGGTTGTTCACGGGGGTACCTCTTCTACATTCGTGTAGGGTTTATATCTGTGAACCACCCCACAAATACTGCCGTGCTGTTCACGGGAGTGTGTCATCTAGGCGCCGAGGGGCATGTTGCTGTGAACAGCCTGGGCAGAATCGCCATGCTGTTCACAGGAGTGCCCCATCTGAACTCTTAAGGGGCGTATCAGCGTGAACAGGGTCGGCAATGAAGAGGGACTGTTCACACTACCTCAGCTTGGAAGTGGGTGAGTGCCGTATGTCCGTGAACAGCGGGTGACAGGCCATGAGTACGTGGGAGGCTTAACCTAGGCCGGAAGGTAGCCATGACCCCAGTGAGCAGGAAAAAACCCTTCGGGGAATGCTCACTGGGGCCCTGACCGCCTTCCGGCTTCAACGCCGCCTTCCGGCTCAGCGCGGCCTCGAGTCAACCCCGGGCAGACGCAAAGCCGGAACGGAGAGAGGAGTTGGAACTGCATTCCCCCGAAGGGGTTTAAATTCTCTGCAGTTCCAACTCCTCTCTCCGTTCCGGCGTCAGTGACTAGGCTTACCGCAGGCGGAAGCGGGTCTTCTTCAGGTCTTTGGGATTGGCGCTGGGACCGGCGTAGACGGTGAAGCGGCCGGGCGTGGTGGTCATCTTGCCCGCCGTCTCGTCATAGGTTGCCCAGGTCTCGTCGCACAGGGGGATCCGCACCACCACTGATTTCCCGGCGGGGATGCTTACCCGTTTGAAGCCGCGCAGGGCATATTTCGGTCCGTCGGCATCTTCCTTCTTGGAGACATACATCTGGACCACCTCGTCGCCGTCGCGCTTGCCGGTATTACGCACCTTCACGACCAGCTCGCCGCCACGCACGCGCGGCCGGCCGAACTTGAAGGTCGTGTAGCTCTGTCCATAACCGAAATACCACAGCGGTTCGCCGTAGAAATAGCGGTAGGTACGGCCTTCCATATGATAATCGCGCACCTCGGGCAGGTCGGCGTCGGACGCATAGAAGGTGACGGGCAGGCGGCCGGACGGGTTGTAATCGCCGAACAGCACGTCGGCGATGGCCTCTCCGCACATCTCGCCGGCATACCAGGCCTGCAGGATGGCTTCGCAGTTCTCCTTTTCCGGCGCCAGGGCCATCGCACTGCCTGAGTAATTCACATAGACCACCCGCTTGCCGGCGTCCTTCAGGGCGGCGATTTCCGCGCGCTGGTCCTTAGGCAGCTCGATGGAAGTACGGTCGCCGTGGAAGAAGCCCTCCATGTCGACCGGCATTTCTTCACCCTCGATGCGGGGGTTGATGCCGCCTACGTAGATGACGATGTCCGCCTCATCGGGATTCTCCGTGACATTATTGGCGCCCACGGCATTGCAGATGCCCTCAAAGGCGGAGATGACATGCGCGGGCTCACCCTTATAGTTGCCCAGCGGATACTCCTCATCCTTGGCGTTCACGCCCACGACGGCGTATTTCACACCTTCCTTGGCCAGGGGCAGGATACCGGTGTTGTGGAGCAGAACCAGTGACTCGTGCGCCATTTCCAGCGCCTTGGCTTGGTGAGCAGGGCAATCGAGCAGGGCCGTGTCCACGCGGTTCCAGACCACGCTCTCCTCGGGATCCATTTCTCCGAGGCGGAAACGTGCGACCAGCAGGCGGCGCAGGGATACGTCCACATCTTTCTCGTCAATCTTGCCTTCACGGATGGCATCCGCCATCTGGCGGTAGGTCTTGCCGCACTCCAGGTCGGTGCCGCTGCGCACGGCGTGCGAAATGGCCGTCGTCGGATCGCCGGGGTAGGGCTGGTGGCCCGGGGGAGACCAGAGGTCGCGGATCGCCGAGCAGTCGCTGACGACGAGGCCCTTGTAGCCCCATTCCTCGCGCAGGATGCGCGTCAGAAGCTGGTCATTGTCGCAGCAAGGCTTGCCGAACACACTGTTGTAGGCGCACATCACCTCCTGGACATCGGTATTCTTGATGATGTCCTCGAAAGCATAGAGGTAGGTCTCGCGGAAGTCGCGCATCGGGATGTCCGACACGTCGAAATGGTGCCGCTCATACTCCAGGCCGCTGTGGACCGCATAATGCTTCAGGCAGGCGTGCAGCTTGTCGTAGCCATCCTTCGGCTCGCCCTGCAGGCCCCGGACGACCGCCGCACCCATTTTGGCCGTCAGGTACGGATCTTCGCCGTAGGTCTCCTGGCCGCGTCCCCAGCGCGGGTCGCGGAAGATGTTGATGTTCGGCGTCCAGACCGTCAAGCCGTGGTAGAGCGGATCCAGGTTATTCTTGCGGCCCTTGACGAAGATGATGCGCTGCTCGGTGCTGGCGATGTCGAACACCTCCTGCAGGAGGTCGACGTCCCAGCTGGCGGCCATGCCGATCGCCTGGGGGAAAGAAGTCGCCAGCCCGGCGCGCGCGGCGCCGTGCAGTGCCTCGCTCCACCAGTTGTAGGCGCGGATGCCGAGCTCGGGGATTTCGAAACTATAATTGGTCATCAGCTTGGCCTTCTGGTCAATGTCCAGGCGGCCCAGCAGGTCATCCGCCCGCTCTTCGGGCGACAGTTTGGGATTCTGGTAAGGCAGCAACTCCGGGGCGGTCCCGCCCTGGGCGAAAGCGGTCAGGCTCATCGAGATGCCGGCCAGCAAGGAAAGGATAGTTTGTCTAGTCATAATCGGTCAGGGTCAGTCTATTGATTCCAAACCAGGTCAAACCACGCCTGGGAGTCTTGTATGTCGCCTTTGGACCAGCAGTTGCCGAACCAGTAGGTCAGGGTCTCTCCCGGACGGAGGGTCTTGCACAGCATCAGGTGGTCGAGGTCGATGCGCGCCAGGGGCATGTCGGCGCCGGGCATCACGACGGCTACGCCGATCCGGCTGTCCTCGGGTTCCGCAGAAGTATCGGAGGCCGGTTCCCAGATGGCGACGCGGTCGTCGCGTATCGTCCATGCGTCATGGAACTCAGTGACTTTGTTCTCTTCATCGATGACGGCGTTGCCATGGAGCTTGATGCCCGCGACAACGGCCAGGGTGTCCGTGCCGGAGAAAGTATAACTGTCATCCACGCGGATGAAATAACTGTCGGCCGTGACTGTGATCTTCTTGTCCAGGGCGACGCGGATCCCCTCGGCAGCCTCCCATTCGGGATAATGCAAGACGAAGGACACCTCGTCCGGCTTCTGCGACAGTATCTCATACGAGCGGTAATTGGTCGCCGGGTAACAGATCGTCTCATTGATGTAGGGAGCAGAGCCGCCTCCGCCCAAGCTGACCGCCACCTTGTAGCAGTCCTTTCCGCCATGGTCGCGGTGGTAATAGCCCGGTTGCGTCTGCTCCGCGGCATACCACTCGTCGGCGACGAGCTTGCCGGGCAGCTTGACCCAGATATCCACGCCCGGGGAAGTCGGATTGCCTTCCAGCGCCTTGCCGTAGATACGGCCGGCGATGAGATTGTTCTCAAAGACGAAGTCGTCGGCCCGCTCCGGGACGAACCGGGCCATCACTTTCTGTTCTTTGGCCTTGGGCGCACAGCCGGCTATCAGCGCGACCAGTGCGCAAAGCAAAAAGATGCGTTTCATGTTATTTCAGATCTTGGGTGGCACACCAGTCCATGTCGTTGTAGTCGTCATTCTCGCCGCACATGCCCCAGATGAAGGTGTAATTGCGGGTCGCGCAGGCGCTGTGGATGCTCCACTGCGGGCTGATGACAGCCTGCTCGTTGTGCATCCAGATGTGCCGCGTCTCCTGAGGCTCACCCATGAAGTGGCAGACAGCCGCATCCTCGGGAACTTCAAAGTAGAAGTAGACCTCCATGCGACGGTCGTGCGTATGCGCGGGCATCGTGTTCCAAGTGCTGCCGGGAGCCAGTTCGGTCATGCCCATCTGCAGCTGGCAGCAAGGCACCACCTCCTTGACCAGCAGGCGGTTGATTGTGCGCTCATTGCTTTCCTCCAGGCTGCCCAGGTGCATCACGACGGCGTCTTTCTTGCTGACTTGCTTGACGCCGGTCTCGCGGTGCGCGGTCGCCGAGCAGAAGTAGAAATGCGCCGGATGCTCCGGATCCACGCTCTTGAAGGTGACGTGCCGGTTGCCGCGTCCGATGTAGATGGCTTCCTTGAAGGGAATGGTATATTCCTCATCGCCCACCTGCACGATGCCGGTGCCGCCGACGTTGATCACACCCAGCTCGCGGCGCTGGGTGAAATAGTCGGCGCGGAGGATTTCGGGTGCGCTCAGGAGGAGGTCTTCCTTGACCGGGACGGCGCCGCCTGCAATGATACGGTCAAACATCGAATAGACCATATTGATCTCATCCGGGACCATCAGGTTCCTGACCAGGTACTCCTGACGGAGCCGTTCTGTATCATAATGTTTTGCGTCCTGGTTGCTGGACGCCTGTCTGACTTGGCAATTGATTCTCATAGCGTATGATGATGTAATGTCATTCTGAACAGTGTCATTCTGGACAGTGTCATTCTGAACGTAATGTCATTCTGAACGAAGTGAAGAATCTACTTCGGCTGCTTACCGATATAAGCGAGGATACCGCCGTCGACATAGAGGATATGTCCGTTGACGGCGTCAGAGGCATGGGAGGCAAGGAAAACGGCCGGTCCGCCCAACTCGGAGGGATCGAGCCAGCGGCCCGCCGGGGTCTTGGCGCAGATGAAACTGTCGAAAGGATGGCGGCTGCCGTCAGGCTGGCGCTCCCGCAGGGGCGCGGTCTGGGGCGTGGCGATGTAGCCGGGGCCGATACCGTTGCACTGGATATTGTATTCACCGTATTCTGAACAAATGTTGCGGGTCAGCATCTTCAAACCGCCCTTTGCGGCGGCATAGGCGCTGACGGTCTCCCGTCCGAGCTCGGACATCATGGAGCAGATGTTGATGATCTTGCCTTCGCGGCGCTCCATCATCTCGGGCAGGACGGCGGAGGATACGATGAACGGGGCGACGAGGTCCACGTCGATGACTTGCTGGAACTCGCGGCGCTCCATCTCGTGCATCGGGATGCGCTTGATGATACCGGCGTTGTTGACCAGGATATCGATCTGGCCCACCTCGGCATGGATGCGCTCCACCAGGGCCTTGACATCGTTTTCCTTGGTCACGTCGCAGACATAGCCCGTGACATTGGTGATGCCGGCCTCCTTGTAATTGGCGAGGCCCCGCTCCAGCGCGGCTTCATTGATGTCGTTGAAAATGATGTGGTTGATGCCGGCTGCGACAAAGGCTTTCGCGATGTTGAAGCCGATACCATAGGAAGCGCCCGTGATCCAGGCATTCTTTCCTTCGAGTGAGAACATGTTTGTCATGGTGCAGAATACAGTTTGATTGTCAGATTTCCACAAATATACGAACAAACATTTATTTCTCATAATAATACAAACGTTTGTACAAAATCCAAAATAATTCTATATTTGTAGCGGAATGGTAACGATTACGGACATAGCGCGCTCACTCGGCGTAACACCTTCGACGGTGTCGCGGGCCCTCTCCGGCAGCCCCCGTGTGAAGGAAGAAACCAGAAAGGCGGTCCTGGAGGCCGCCCGGGAGATGGGATATGAGCGTAACGTGCTGGCTTCCAACCTGCGCCGGGGACGCTCCGACATCGTTGGTATCATCGTCCCGCGCATCTACCGCGAATTCTTTTCCAAAGTGATCGGAGGTGCTGAGTCCATCCTGAATGAGGCCGGCTACAGCGTACTGATCTGTCAGACCCACGAGAAAAAGGACGCCGAGATCCGGGCGCTCCGGACCTTGCGCAAGAACCAGGTGGCCGGTGTGCTGATGTCCCATTCCTTTGAGACAGATGACCCGGCTCCGATCGCCGAGGCCTTGGGCAGCGATATTCCGCTGGTCCAGTTCGACCGTGTCTTCCGTTCCCTGCCCGGCGCCAAGGTGGTTAATGACAATTTCGAGAGTGCCTATGCCGCGACGCGACACTTGATCGCGAACGGTTATCGCCGCATCGGACACTTTGCCGGTTATAGGACCTGCGAGCTGTTTGTAGACCGTTTCCGGGGCTATCGTAAGGCGCTGGAAGACTGCGGTTTGCCTTTCGACGAGACCCTCGTTTTCAAGGATACCATCGTCCGTGAGACGGGCCATGAGGCTGCGTTTCGGGCGCTGGACCTGGGCTGTGACGCCATATACAGCGCCGGTGCTTTTTCCGCGCTCGGCGCGATCGAGGCGTTCAAGGAAAGGGGCCTGCGTATCCCGGAGGATATCGGCGTCATCGGCACGTCCAACGAGACCTTTACCGAGCTGTTGTCTCCGTCCCTTACCACGCTGGACCAGCATGCCTTTGAAATGGGGCAGACGGCTGCGAAGGCCTTTCTTTTCGGCTCCCAGGCGACGACGGTCGTTACGATGGAGCTCGACATCCGTGAATCATCAAACAGAAATAAGATATGTCTAAAGTAGTTACCTTCGGCGAAGTGATGCTTCGCCTTTCCACGCCGGGCTACCTGCGTTTCGGCCAGGCCCGTCAGTTTGACGTCACTTTCGGCGGCGGTGAAGCCAATGTCGCCGTATCGCTTGCCAACTACGGCGTCGATGCCGCTTTCGTAACCCGTCTTCCCCAAAATGACATTGCGGACATGTGCATCGCGGAGCTCCGTGGCCTCGGGGTCGATACCTGCGGCATCGTCCGGGGGGGAGACCGTGTCGGAATCTATTTCCTCGAGACCGGTGCGGTGGCTCGCGGCAGCAAGGTGATCTATGACCGTGCGAATTCCGCGATTGCGGAAATCAAGCCCGGGATGGTGGATTGGCACAAGGTGCTCGAGGGCGCGGACTGGTTCCACTGGACCGGTATCACGCCGGCATTGAGCCAGGGCGCCGCCGACGCTTGCCTGGAGGCCATCAAAGTCGCGAACGGGATGGGCGTTAAAGTCTCCTGTGACCTGAATTACCGCAAGAAACTGTGGAAATATGGCAAGACGGCCGCCGAGGTCATGCCCGCCCTTGTGGAGGGCTGTGACCTGATCCTGGGCAACGAGGAAGATGCGGAGAAGGAATTCGGTATCAAGCCGGAAGGTTTCGATGCGGAGAAAACGGGCGGGGAGATCGACCAGACCCGCTTCGAGAGCGTCTGCCGCCAGCTGATGGCGCGTTTCCCGCGTTGCAAGAAGGTGGCTGTGACGCTGCGTGGGTCGATCAATGCGAACCACAATACCTGGGGCGGCGTGTTGTATGACGGCAAGACGCTGTGGCAGTCCCGCCGCTACGACATCACGCACATCGTGGACCGCGTGGGCGGTGGCGACTCCTTCATGGGCGGCTTGCTCTACGGTCTTTTGACCTATCCGACCGACCAGCAGGCGATCGAATTCGCCGCGGCGGCTTCCTGCCTGAAGCACACGATCATCGGGGATTACAACCGCGTGACGGTATCCGAAGTGGAGGCCCTGATGAACGGTGGTGGCTCCGGCCGCGTATCGCGCTGATACAAACGTTTGTATTTTTGTTTTTCTTTCGTATATTTGCACCTGCACACTAAAACTGATAACAGATTCCCATGCCTCAGCGCAGTAGAATGATACTGTGGGCCGTGAGCCTGCTGGTTCTCCTTTCTTGCACCGGAGAAGACAAACGTTTGTATTCGCTTTATGAAGGCCTTCCCTTCGAGATGGAGAAGGTCGCCCTTCCGGATATCCCGAAGCAAAGCGTCTGCCTGGCGGATTTCGGCGCCGTAGGGGATGGAATCGTGCTCAATACCGAGGCTTTCGAGCGCGCAGTCACGGCGCTCAGCGAGCGGGGCGGCGGTCGTCTGGTCGTCCCGGCGGGCATCTGGCGCACGGGTCCCATCGCCTTGCAAAGCCGGATCGATCTGCACCTGGACGCCGATGCGTTGATCGTGTTTGACCCCAATCCGGACCTGTATCCCATCATCGACACCAATTTCGAAGGACTGGACGTGCGCCGCTGCACCTCTCCCATCCATGCGGAAGGCGCGACGGATATCGCGATCACCGGCCGGGGCATCATCGACGGCAGCGGGGAATACTGGCGGGAGCTTAAGCGGGCCAAGGTCGGTGACCGGATCTGGAAGGCCACCCTGGCGCGAGGGGGCGTCGTCGCCGAAGACGGATGGGCCTGGTATCCCGATGAAGGGTATATGAAGGCGCGTCTGAGCGCCGGTTCGCTCAACTATCCCGACCCGTCCCTGGACGAGAACGAGATCAAGACCTTCCTGCGCCCGGTGCTGGTCAGCCTGCGCGAATGTGAACGCATCCTGCTGGAGGGCGTCACCTTCCAGAATTCTCCTTGCTGGAATCTTCATCCGCTTTGGTGCAAGGACTTGACTGTCAAGGATGTGAACGTGCGTAATCCGCACTACTCGACCAATGGTGACGGGATTGACATAGACGGTTGCGAAGGTGTAATCGTGGTCGGTTCCAGCTTTGATGTGGGCGACGATGCGATCTGCATCAAGTCCGGCAAAGACGAGGATGGCCGCCGCCATGCCAGGCCCTGCCGTAATCTGATCATCTCCGACTGCACGGTCTATCACGGCCATGGCGGTGTCACGGTGGGCAGCGAGATGTCCGGCGGCGTGGAAAACATGCTCGTTACCGGCTGCCGCTTCATCGGCACCGACACCGGCTTGCGCTTCAAGAGCACCCGCGGCCGCGGAGGGGTGGTCAAGGACATCTGGTGTGACCATATCTACATGAAGGATATCGTAACTTATGCGGTGACCTTCAACCTTTACTATGAAGGTGTTGCCGCCACCGAGATGAAAGACGGCGCCCAGGCCGACCTGATCCCCGTGGATGAGACCACGCCGGAGTTCCGGGACATGCACTTCTCTGATATCGTCTGCAGCGGGGCGGACCAGGCGCTTTATATCAACGGCCTGCCCGAAATGCCTGTGCGGGGACTTGATTTCACCCGCTGCACTTTCACTTCCAAGAAAGACACCAAGATACAGTATGCGGAAGACATCCGCTTTGATGACGTAATCATTAACGGAAAGGCATTATGAAGCGGATCCTCCTTTTGATCGCCGTCTGGCTGACGGCCAGTTCCTTTACGATCCACCTCTGCGGCGACAGCACGATGGCCGAGAAAGACCTGTCTGACGGGAAACCCGAAAGGGGATGGGGCATGATGTTCCAGAATTTCCTGGACGAAGGTGTCACGGTGATCAATTATGCCCAGAACGGCCGTAGCACCAAGAGTTTCATCGACAAAGGACTCTGGGGCAAGGTTTACAACGCGATCCGTCCCGGAGACTACGTCTTCATCGAGTTCGGCCATAACGATGCCAAGGAGAGTGACCCCGAGCGTTATGCCGCTCCCTGGGGCGCCTATCAGGAGAATCTTCGCAGATTCGTCGATGAGACGCGTCAGAAAGGCGGTATTCCCGTCCTGCTGACCCCGGTCGCCCGCCGTTGGTTCAAGAGTGGCAAGTTGGACCGTGACTGCCATGGGGACTATCCCGCCGCGATGAAAGCCGTCGCCGAAGAGAAGGGAGTCACCCTGCTGGACATCACGACCCCTACGCTCGACTGGATCGAAGCTCTGGGCGACGAGGCCTCCCGGCCCTATTTCATGCACCTGGCTCCCGGCCGGTATGCCTGTGCGCCCGAAGGGAAAACCGACAACACCCACACCGTCGCATCCGGCGCCCGCAAAGTGGCGGAGATTGTCTGCGACAAGGTCCGGGAGCAGTTGCCCGCCATCGCAGAGCATCTGCAATATTACCACATCGTCGTTTCCCCGGACGGCCACGGCGATTATATGACCGTCCAGGAAGCCATCGACGCCTGTCCGGACTACAGCCACGCCGAGATTACCGACATCCTGATCCGCAAAGGTGTCTATCATGAAGAAGTCATTATCCCGCACACCAAATTCCGCCTGCATATCGTCGGCGAAGATGCGGAGAACACGGTGATCAGTTATGATAAATACGCCGAGCAACTCTGGCCCGGCCGCGACTTCAAGGTCGGTACTTCCGGCAGCGCAACGATCTACATCCACGCCAGCTACATCACCTTCGAGAACCTGACCTTCGAGAATACGGCGGGCGAGGGCAAGGAGATCGGCCAGGCCGTAGCGGTCTTCACCGACGGTGACTTCCTCTTTTTCAAGGGCTGTCGTTTCATTGCAAACCAGGATACGCTCTACACTTACGGTCGCTATGGCAAAAACGGCGGGATCAAGCGCAACTATTTCCTCGACTGCTATATCGAAGGCACGACCGATTTTATTTTCGGTCCTTCGATCGCTTATTTCGAAAACTGCCTGATCCATTCCAAGAAAAACAGCTATGTGACCGCCGCCTCCACACTCGAGGGCCAGAAGTATGGCTATGTCTTCAAGAATTGCAAGCTGACGGCGGCTCCCGGCATCGACAAGTGTTACCTAGGCCGGCCCTGGGGCGCGTACGCGCGTACCGTATTCATAGATTGCGAACTTGGTCCGCACATCGTCGCCGACGGCTGGCACGACTGGGAGAAGCCCGGCAAGCCGGATACCAAAAAGAATTCCTATTATGCGGAATATGGTTCGACCGGCCCCGGTGCCCGCGGCCCTCGCGTGAAATGGGCGCACACCCTGAAACCGCGCCAGCTTTCAGAGTATACCTTTGAAAAGGTGATGTACCAGAAAGAGGACGGCATCGTCTGGAATCCTTACGACAACCGATGATGAAAGCGCTTCGACTTCTTTCCTTGCTTATAGCCTTGACCGCTTGTTCGGCCAAGGCACCGTTGTCTGTACAGGTGGTGCGTTCCGAAATGGCCCGTTGCCCCGAAGCGTCGTGGCTGGACGGCCGCGAAGGCACGCTTAAATGGAACTATACCACGGGCCTGGAACTGCTCGCATTCCTGGATGTGTACGACCGCTACGGTGATACCGCGGTCTTCAACTATGTGGACGCCTGGTATGATGCGATCATCGACGAAGACGGCCGCATCCCCAATTACAAGCGCAGCAATTATACCGTAGACCATATTTGCCCGGGCCGCACCCTGTTCCGCCTGTATGAACTGACCGGCAAGGAGAAGTACCGCAAGGTAATGGATACGTTGTACCATCAGATCCGGGAGCAGCCCCGCACCCCGGAAGGCGGATTCTGGCACAAGAAGATCTATCCGCAACAGATGTGGCTGGACGGCCTTTATATGGCCGAGCCTTTCTATGCCCTCTATACGGCGCAATTCGTTCCGGATTCGCTGAAGGCACGCAATTACGCTGACATCGCGCATCAGTTTGCGCTGATTTATGACCGCACTTTCGATCCCGCCACGGGCCTGCTGCGGCACGCCTGGGATTCTTCGCACGAGATGTTCTGGTGCAACCCTGAGACCGGACAGTCCGAGCACGCCTGGGGGCGCGCCATGGGCTGGTATGCGATGGCCCTGGTGGACGTAATCCCGATGCTCCCGGAAGGGGAGGAGCGCGAGATGCTGGAGCGCCTGCTGAACCGGGTATTCACCGCCCTGCCTCTGTTCGCCGACCCGGCGAGCGGGATGTGGTACCAGGTGCTGGACCGCCCCGGGGAGACGGGCAACTACCTGGAAGCGACCTGCAATGCGATGTTCGCCTATGCGCTGCTCAAAGGCACACGTTTGGAACTGCTGGAGAACATTACGCGCGAAGATGCGCGCCGCACTTATGAGGCCCTGCTGAAATGCTTCGTCCGCACGGACGCGGAGGGTCTGGTGAACCTGGACAGCTGCTGCGAGGTGGCGGGCCTGGGCGGCAAGCAGATGCGCCGCGGCGACTATGACTATTATATCAACGAACCCGTCCGCAGCAACGACCCCAAAGGGATCGGACCGCTGGTCTGGGCGGCGCTGGAATATGAGATGAAATGAGAAACTTTGCACACATACTGAGCGCTGCATTTATCCTGACGCTGGTTTTCAGTTGCGGAGAACCGAAATCCGGACCAGAGACACCCGAGACCGTTTCGTTGTCCGTTCCCGCCAATGTGCGGCTCAACCGCGACACGGACCATTCCCTGATCTATCAGTGGGATGCCGTATCGAAGGCGGAGTCCTATGACTGGAAACTGACGCAGGGAAGCAGTGAAGCGAAGAGTGGAACGACCAAGAATACGACGGCCATCATCGACGGCCTGACCAAAGGTGTGACCTATCAGTTTACGGTCCGTGCCGTCGCTGGCAGTTCGAGTTCCTCCTGGTCTTCCGCCGTCGAGGGCATTCCCGGCGGCGCACCGACACCGGACCCGGATCCCACACCCGATCCGGACCCGACTCCCGATACGCCGGTGTCAGACGCGGTGTATCAGCAGTTCCAGATCCCGTCCGCAGAGGATGGGGATAAGGTAGCGCGCGCTTTCCCGGGCGCTGAGGGCGGCGGCATGTATGTGACCGGCGGCCGCGGCGGACAGGTCATCCATGTGACAAATACCAATGACAGCGGCGAAGGTTCGCTGCGGGCGGCCTTGACGGCTTCCGGAAAGCGGATCGTGGTCTTCGACGTGGCCGGAATCATCGCCCTCAACTCCGCCATCCAGATTAAGAACGGCGACCTGACCATCGCTGGCCAGACCGCTCCCGGCGGCGGCATCTGCATCAAGAACTATACAATCAACATTGCAGCCAACAACGTGGTTGTCCGTTACCTGCACTTCCGTCTTGGCGATGAAGGACCGAATGCCGGCGACGGTGAGGACTGCATCTGGGGCCGCTACCAGAAGAACATCATCCTGGACCACTGCTCTATGAGCTGGTCCATCGACGAGTGCGCCTCCTTCTATGCCAACGAGAATTTCACCCTTCAGTGGTGCATTCTGACGGAGAGCATGAACAATAGCGCCCACTCCAAGGGTGCCCATGGTTACGGCGGCATCTGGGGCGGTAAGAACGCTTCCTTCCATCATAATCTGCTTTCCAACCACCACAGCCGCAATCCGCGAATCGACCATCCGGAGATTTATCCCAAGTCCGGGGATACCTTTGACTGGTCCAAGCGGGGCAACGTGGACCTGCGCAACCTGGTTGTTTACAACTGGGGCGACAACAGCAGTTACGGCGGTGAGGGTGGCAAGTTCAATTTCGTGAACTGCTGGTATAAGCCGGGACCGGATTCGAAGGACCGCCACTATTTCGTGGATGCGTACAAGAATTACACCCGCGGTGACAAGACGGTCGTGGATTACGGTTACCCGCTGCTGTACATGAACGGGAACGTCAATACGAAATACAGCGACATCAGCGGCAATAACGCGGCTGGCATCTACTGGCATAACGGCGGTACCGGGACTGTCCAGGGTACGGCGCATGTGATTACCGGTCCTTCCGGAGAAGCGGTCTATACGACTACGCACGCCGCGGAGGCCGGCAAAGATGCGGTGCTTGCTTACGCCGGCGACCGCCTGCACCGTGATGCGGTGGATACCCGTGCCGTGGATGGTGTGAAGAATAATACGGGAAAGATCATCGACACGCCCGTCGATGTTGGGGGCTGGCCGGAGTACAAGGCCACGCCGGAAGAATTGGCCAAACTGGCCGATGGTGACAACGACAATATCCCCGATTGGTTTGAGCGGCAGTTCGGCCTGGATATGACCAAGGATGACGCTTCTGTCGTCTGGTTGGACAAGAATGGGCGCTATACCAATTTTGAAATGTATCTGCATTATTTGGTGAAGGATATCGTCGCCGGTGGAAACGCCGGTGGCGCTTACACGAAACTATAATACTATATAACTAATTATCAATCAATTAAAACTTTATGAAAAATCCAGCAAAGAAACTTGTTCTTGCGCTGCTCGGCCTGACAGCGGCCCTGTCCCTGTCCGCCCAGACGACCATCAAGGGCGCCGTGTCGCATGA
>JAEEGH010019791.1_pt1 | contig 14081 bp, 9 predicted proteins | sample 9134181 | NCBI WGS metagenome assembly JAEEGH01 (sample SAMN16246544, study PRJNA631951) | gut metagenome | biome: gut microbiome; feature: rumen; material: DP-attached | host: Bos | place: Iran: Karaj | collected 2018-10 | reverse complement strand
ACTTCACGTCGGCATTAGAGCTCGAGCCGTAAGTGTAGGTCAGCGCAAACTCGCACACAAACACGCGGTTTGGTGCTGTGCCCGTCATCTCGTAGTGTACGTAGCCGTTGGTACCCGTGCTCATGTCACGGGCGATGCCGCAAATCTTGGGTAGCGCCGTGTTGTAGTAGCTCGACGTGAACTGGCCAGACGTAGTGGTGCCGGTCGTGCTCGAGTTAAAACTTAAGACGCCGTTGGAATTCACCCAGAAACGAGTGTACGAGCCGTCACCAAACGGGAAGGTGAACCCGATGTTGGCAATCGACGATGCCTGATCGTCTTGGCTGGTTCCGAGCAACTGCGTTGCGCTGCTGCTCAGCGTAATCCATTTCGAGGCATCTACACCTGTGGCGAAGGTGTACTCGTCCAAGGACTGCGCCCGCGATGCCCATGGCACTACCAGTGCCGCGATGAGCATCAACAAACATAAGTGCTTTTTCATAATGAATAAATTTAGTTAATTAATTGATTGATATGTCCTAATTCTATTTTCGCCTATTTTAAGCCTACCACAAAGGTAGGAAACACATTTGAAAAAAGCAAATATTTTTTATTTTTTAACACTCATAAAAAGCACAAAGCACTCTCCCCCAGCGAGTTCCCGTTTTTAACTTAAAAAAATCCGCCAACCACCGTCCGGTACCCCCCTTCCGGTCCGGTTCCCCTCCGGTCCCCCTCCGCTCCCCCTCCGCTCCCCCTCCGCTCAAACGGCCACAAAATGGCCAGGGGGTCCCCAGCGGGTCCCGAGGGGGTCCCGAGAGGAGTGTGATGTAAGAGGTAAGATGTTAGATGTGAGCCCGCTAAGCTCTTCCCTTGGGCTTGCTGCCTACGAGGGCGTAGAAGAGGATGTAGGCAAATCCCGCCACGACAATCCAGTAGCTGGGCTGGTAGCCGGCGACGCCGAAGATGTCGACCACGCCGTTCATCAGCAGCGGAAGCACGCCGCCGCCGCACACCAGGGCCATGAAGAGGCCCGAGGCACGCTCGGTGTAGCTGCCGAGACCCTCGACGGCGAGGTTGAAGATGCCGCCCCACATGACTGAAGTGCAGAGGCCCACGCAGACCAGCAGGGCCGCGCTGAGGGGCACGGGGTTGAGGTCGAAGCCGCGGGCTCCATTGAAGCCGGGGAAGCTGACCATGACGGTGGCGGGGACCACGATGGCGGCACCCACAAGCACCACGGCGGCCGTAGCCACGACAGCCAGCATGGCGCGCGGCGAGACACGGCTGCCCACCAGACCGCCCACCAGGCGTCCGACGAGCATCAGCAGCCAGTAGAAGGCGGTGACCGAGCCGGCCACGGCCTCGGCGTTGACGCCGTCGGCAAAGATATGCGCCTCAGGGTTCTGGAGCCACTTGTTGAGCACGTTGGGGGTACCCACCTCGACACCCACATAGATGAAGATGGCGATGGCGCCGAGCACGAAATGACGGAACTGGAAGAGACCCTTGAAATCGGTGGAGACGTGCCGTGTCACGTCTCTACTCTCGGGGATATCGGTGAGGAGGATGACGACGAAGGCGAGGGCGAAGACCGCCAGGGCGGTGTACATCAGGGGGAAGGTGTCGCTGATGCGGGCGTCGACGATGCTGGGGATGAGGAGGCCCGTGATGACGATGACGGCGGTGCCGCAGAGCGAGTTGAAGGTGCCGCCGAACTGGATGAGCTGGTTGCCGCGGTTGCCGCCGCCGCCCAGGCGGTTGAGCATGGGGTTGACGACGGTGTTGAGCAGGCACATGGAGAAGCCCGCGATGAGGGCGCCGCAGAGGTAGATGCCGAAGCTGCCCGCCAGGCCCGAGAGCAACTGCACTCCCACACCGGCGAAGCCCACGGCCACGGCGATGAGGGCGGTGCGCTTGTAGCCGCGCCGCTGCAGAAGGCTGCCGGCCGGCACACCCATGATGGCATAGGCTATGAAGTTGGCGAAGACGCCCAGGGTGCCCTGCCAGTTGGGGATGGAGAACTGGTTTTTCAGGATGTCGCCCATGGGCGAGGCCAGATTGGTGACGAAGGAGATCATGCCGAAGAGCAGGATCATGACGATGATGGGGAGGAGCTTTTTCATGAGGTTTGAGTTTTATTTTTTAAGGACCTTAAGGACTTTAAAGATTTTAAGGTCGTTACTGCACTACTATCTTTTTGATGCGGTCGGCGGCACGGACGAGGTAAACGCCGGAGGCGGGGAGGGTGAATGATGAATGATGAGTGATGAATGATGAATGATGAATAAGGCGGCCTTGGAGGTCGTAGAGGGCGATGTCGTCGGTGGCGGCGTCGACGGTGACGGTGCGGCCGTCGACACGGACGCGGAAGGTGCCGTCGTCGGCCACGTCGGCGATGCCGCTATGCGACGAGGCGATGTTGACCTTCATGAGCCACGAGACGTAGTAGCCGTCGGTGACGGTGAACCAGCGGCCGTTGCTGCCGCGGAACCAGGTGCCGCCCGGCACGCCGCCATAGCGGCTGCAGGCGGCGGGATAGTTGACGCCGTTGGTGCTGAGCACCACCCACACGGGCTGCTGGGGGTTGTAGGCCACCATGGAGTCGAGCACGATGGTGGTCCAGCCCTGGTGTCCGTTGAGGTAGCTGTCCTGCTGGTAGATGAGCGAGTCGGGGCCTGTGTCGCCACCGCTGTAGATGGAGACACGGCGCTGTGCGTCGGGGTCTTCGTCGACATAGAGCTTGACGGAGGTGATGTGGCCGTCGGAGGGCAGCAGCTGGGTGGGGATGCAGATGCCCCACTCGGTGGGCTGCCCGGTCTCGTAGCCCCAGCCGTAGCTGAAGTAGAGGCGCGGCTGGCAGAAGGAGATGGTGTCGCGGTGGATGGGCTCAAAAATAGCGGTGTCGGTGTGGCTCTCGACGGCGGGACGGTAGCGCGGGTTGTGCAGGCTGCCGTCGCTCCAGCGCACGAAGCGGTAGCCGGTGGCGGCGGTGGCTTCGAGGGCGAAGGGCTGTCCGCCGAAGATCTCGGCGCCCTGGCGGTAGCTGACGCTGCCCCAGTCGGAGCGGTTGGCAACGCCGGTCACCGTGACGGTGGCCTCACGAGCGCCGGTGCGGGGGTAGATATTGATGATGGCGCTGTTGCCCAGGTTCCACGACGAGTATTCGTCGGGGTTGAGGGCGCCCATGGCGAAGTAGCCGTCGGCATAGCCGTCCCAGCCCCAGTTGATGTGGAAGAGGCCCTGGGCGTCGTAGCCGTCGCAGACGAAGATGTGGCCGCCGCCATAGGGGTCACCTCCTCGGTAGATGACGGGCCGGCCGGCGTCGAGTTGGGCACGCAGCAGGGCTTCCCACTGGCCATTCGGGTACTCGCACTGGAGGACCGAGCGGATGTCGCCGCTATAGTTGAAGAAGAGGGGCATGACGCTCTCGGTGGCGCGACCGTAGTTGTAGTTGTCGTAGTAGATGTAGGAGTTGCTGGAGGTGCAGCTGTAGTCCATGTTGAGGGCCACGCCGCAGTGGTACATGAGGGTGGCCACGGCCAGACGCTCGGTGTCGGACGAGGCGGCGGTGAGCTGGACGGGCATGTGGGCCCAGTCGTAGACGGTGTTGCCGAAGTCGGCGTGGAGCTGTCCGTAGGTGTGGTGGTAATAGCTCTCGGCCCAGTAGCCGGTGTCGGGGCAGTTCCAGTATTTCATGACCTGCGCCATAGCGGTGGCACCGCAGCCGGTGAGGGCGTGTGCCTGATAGTCCACGTCGAAGGGGCAGAGGTCGTTGTAGTAGGGCGACTGGCCCCACTGGGTGGCGACGAGGGGCGCGACAGCGTCGCCGTCCTTCGGGCAGCCGGCGAGGGCTTGCTGCCAGCGGGCGTCCACCTCGGGGGTGCTCTCGATGCCCTCACGCTGCAGGGCGTCGATACGGGAGGCCACGGAGGCGAGCCACGCCATGGGGGCCTTGGCGGAGAGGCTGAAGGGGTTGGAGGCCGAATAGCCCACGACGGGCAGGGCGCAGTTGTCGCCCGCGACCACAGCGAAGCCCCGGCCGCTGGCGGGGGTGAAGAGGTAGAGCCCCTGGAAGGGCAGCTCGGCGGTGCGGTCGACGAGGAGGGTGTCGCCCAGCAGGTTGGCGGCGACACGGCGCGCCATGGCGGGGTCGACGGGTTTGGCGGCGGCGCCGACGCCGAGGAGCGTCAGCAGGGCCGTCAGGAGGGTGAGGCGTATCTGTTTCACAGGACTATGATTTTTCGGGTTTGACCGGCGGCACGGAGGAGGTAGACGCCAGGGGCGGGAAGGGTGAATGATGAATGATGAGTGATGAATGATGAATGATGAATAAGGCGACCTTGGATGTCGTAGAGGGCGACGGGGGTGCCGGCGGGGGCGTCGACATGGAGGGTGCGTCCGGTGAGACGAACGGTGAGCGGCACGGAGAGGGCGTCGACGGGATCGATGCCGGTGCGGTCGCGGCCGAAGACGGCCGTGAGGGTGAGGTCGGCAGCCAGGTGGAAGCTATAGGGGTTGGCACGCACGGTGTCGCCACGCGAGGAGACCCAGTAGTAGAAGACGGGGTCGCCGGGGTCGGAGTGGGCGGTGACGGTGACGAGGCTGTCCTCGTGGTAGGTGCCGTCGCCCAGGGCATAGCAGGTGGAAGGCAGGACGGCGTAGTTGCTGTCGGCGCCGGCGACGGCGGTGGCGAGGGTGAAGGAGCGTCCCGCGCGGGGTGCGAAGAGACCGCGCAACATCCAGGAGCAGTAGTTGCCGTGGCGGTCGTAGGTGTCCCAGCCGCTGGGCAGGTGGTACCAGCAGCCGTCGGGGTTGCCGCTATAGGCGGTCATGGCAGCGGGATAGCCGCCGCCGCTGTAGCGCACGGTGATGAAGAGAGGCTCGTGGTTGCCCACATAGAGGGCGCTGTCGAGCTCGACGGTGTACCAGCTCTGCGTGGACATGTAGAAATCGCTGTAGGTGTAGACCAGATGGCCGGAGTCGATGGAGGCGCCGCGGTAGACGTTGAAGGTGTAGTCGCCGCCGGCGAAGAGGTAGAACTGGATGGCGGTAAGGCTACGCATGGGGTCGTGCAGCGAGGGGGGGATGCGGATGCCCCACTCGGTGATGCTACTGTAGTCGTCGTACCATGAGGAAAGCATGTGGTCGGCCGAGTAGCCGAGGGTGTCGCCGTGGAGGGGCACGAAGAGGGCCGTGTCGCGGTAGTCGCCGTTGGCGATGAACTCGACGGGGTTGTAGACGTTGCCGCTGGTCCAGCGGTCGAAGCGGTAGCCTTCGGCGGCGGTGGCGATGATCATGACGGTGTCGGAGAAGGTGTGGTAGCGGCCGCTGCCGGTGACGCTGCCCTGGGCGGGGTCGGCCGCGCGGACACTGACCACCGAGATGCCGTCGCCCTCGCTGTTGGTGGAGGGCTGCACGCCCACCAGGGCGGAGTTGTCGCTGTTGAAGGTGTAGGTGGCGTTGCCGCCGACGCCGCCGGCGCCGGGCGAGAGCGAGTCGAGGGTGTAGTAGCCGTCATAACTCCCACCCCACCCCCAGTTGACGTGGAAGAAGCGGTTGCCGTTGCGGGGGTTGATGTCGCTGCTGTAGCCGTCGATGACGAAGGCGTGGCCGCCGGTGCCGTCGAAGCCGGAGTAGAGCACGGGGCGGTGGTGGTCGATTTCATCCTTGAGGAGGGCGTCCCACTCGGCGTCAGTGTACTGACGCTTGGAGACTCCGTGGAGCATGGGGTTGTAGCGGAAGTATTGCTTGAGGGCGTTCTCGGCCGAGGGATAGCTGGCGCTGCCGTAGGAAATCACATGGGCGCCGCTGGAGCCGGTGCCGTAGTTCATCGAGACCGAGACGCCGACGTGGAACATGAGCTGCGCCACGGCGAAGACTTGGGCGTCGCTGCTGAAGCGGTTGAGGCGGTCGGGCATGTCGGACCAGCTGTAGGCGGTGTCGAACGAGCACTGGATGAGGCCGAAGGGCTGGCAGGAATAGGCGTTGCTGCCGTGGCCCACGGCGGGGTGGTTCCAGTATTTCATAACCTGCGCCATGGCGGTGGCCACGCAGCCGGTGACGGCGTGGCGCGAGTTGGTGGGGGAAACCGGGCAGCGGTTGTTGTAGTAGGGCGACTGGTTCCACTGGGTGGTCATCAGGGGCGCCACGGTCTCGTTGACGTCGGGCAGCTGCTCCCAGAGGGCCTGGACGGCGGCGGAGGGGGTGGCGCCGGCCTCGCGGAGCGACGCTATCTCGCGGTTATAGGCGCTGATCCATTCGTACACATGGTCGGGCATGGCCTTGGGATCAAAGGCGCCATCGCGCGAATAGGCCAGCACGGGGCGCACGCAGTCGTCGGCTGCGACGAGCACGAAGCCGGGGCCATCGACGGGCGTAAAGAGGTAGATATCGCCCATCTCGGCGACGTTGAGGTCGACGTCGGGGAAGAAGGCGGCGGCCACGTCGGAGGCGCGGCCGATGCCCACGGGCTTGGCCGCCGACAGCAGGGCTGTCAGCAGCAGGACCGCGAGGAGGGTGGTTTTCTTCAGCATGGTGTTCCTTTAGGGGTATAAAAAAAAAGCAGACACCGTCTCAGAGGCGATGTCTGCCGTTGTTGCTTGTCTTATCCTTTCAGGGCTTCGGAGCCACTGACAATCTCGATGATTTCGTTGGTGATGGAAGCCTGGCGGGCTTTGTTGTAGGAGAGCCGCAGGTCTTTGAGCAGCTCGGTGGCGTTGTCGGTGGCTTTCTGCATGGCCGTCATGCGGGCGCCATGCTCGGCGGCCAGCGAGTCGAGCACCGCGCGGTAGAAGGTGCTGCGCAGCGTGAGGGGCAGCATCTCGCGCAGGATGTCCTCTTTGGAGGGCTCGAAGATGTAGTCGTTGGCCTTTTTTGCGCCTTTCGTGTCCTTAGGGGCTTTGAGGTCCTTGGGGCTGACCGGCAGCCAGGGCTCGCAGGTGAGCACCTGCGAGAGGGAGTTCTTGAACTGGTTGTAGACCATCTCGACGCGGTCGATGCGCTTCTCAACGAAGTCGTCCATCAGGGTGTCGGCCAGGGTAGCTATGGCATCGAACGAGGGACTGTCGAGCAGCTCGTCGTGGGCGCTGACCTGGAGGTCCTTCTGGCGCGCCAGCAGCTCGGAGGCTTTCTTGCCCACCGAGACGATGCGGATGGCGGCACCCGCCTGGCGCCAGTGGTCGATGCGCTGCTGCGCCATCTTGAGCACGTTGCTGTTGAAGGCGCCGCAGAGCCCTTTGTTGCTGGTGACGACCACCAGTACGACCGTCTGCACGGGGCGTACGGCGTGGAAGGGGGTCTGCACGCCGTCGCCGGTGTCGATGTCGGCTACGATCTCGTTCAGCTGGGCCGCATAGGGGCGCATGCCGATGATGGCGTTCTGTGCACGGCGAAACTTGGCGGCAGAGACCATCTTCATGGCGGAGGTGATCTGCTGCGTAGAGCTCACCGACGAGATGCGTGTGCGTACTTCTTTGAGGTTAGCCATTTCTCTACCTACTACCTAATTATTTATATCTCTCTGCCACGTCCAATGCGAGGGCCTTCATGATGGCCAGATCGCTGTCGACCAGCTTACCGGCGCGCAGGTTGGCCAGTATGTCGGCATGTTCCTGACGCATATGGAAGAGGAAGGCTTTCTCGTAGTCGCGCACCTTCTCGACGGGCACCTTCTGGAGCAGTCCGTTGGTGACGCAGAAGATGATGGCCACCTGCTCTTCGACGGGCATGGGGCTGTACTGGGGCTGTTTGAGCACTTCGACGTTGCGGGCGCCCTTGTCGAGCACCGCCTTGGTGGCGGCGTCGAGGTCGGAACCGAACTTCGAGAAGGCTTCCAGCTCGCGGTACTGGGCCTGGTCCATCTTGAGCGTACCGGCAATCTTCTTCATCGACTTGATCTGCGCCTTGCCGCCCACACGCGACACCGAGATACCCACGTTGATGGCAGGACGGACGCCGCTGTTGAAGAGGTTGGTCTCAAGGAATATCTGTCCGTCGGTGATGGAGATGACGTTGGTGGGGATGTAGGCCGACACGTCGCCTGCCTGGGTCTCGATGATGGGCAGGGCCGTCAGGCTTCCGCCACCTTTCACCTTGCCTTTCAGCGAGGCGGGCAGGTCGTTCATGTTGGCGGCGATAGCGTCGCTCTGGATGATGCGGGCGGCACGCTCCAGAAGGCGGCTGTGCAGGTAGAACACATCGCCCGGGTAGGCTTCGCGTCCCGGCGGACGACGGAGCAGCAGCGACACCTCGCGGTAGGCCACGGCCTGCTTCGAGAGGTCGTCGTAGATGACGAGGGCGTTGCGGCCCGTGTCGCGGAAGTATTCGCCGATGGCGGCACCCGCGAAGGGGGCGTAGAACTGCATGGCCGCGGGGTCAGAGGCGGTGGCCGCCACCACGATGGTGTAGGCCATGGCGCCCTTCTCCTCGAGGTTTTTCACTAGGTTGGCCACGGTGCTGCCCTTCTGGCCACAGGCCACATAGATGCAGTAGACTGGGTCGCCGGCGTCATAGTTGTTCTTCTGATTGATAATGGTATCTATGGCAATGGCCGTCTTACCGGTCTGGCGGTCGCCAATGATGAGCTCGCGCTGGCCGCGTCCGATGGGAATCATCGAGTCGATGGCCTTGATACCGGTCTGCAGCGGCTGCTCCACAGGCTGACGGAAGATGACACCCGGGGCTTTGCGCTCGATGGGCATGTCGAACAGCTCGCCCTCGATGGGGCCCTTGCCGTCGATGGGCTGGCCGATGGTGTTGATGACGCGGCCCAGCAGGCCTTCGCCCACGGGCAGCGAGGCGATGCGCTTGGTACGCTTCACCGTGTCGCCCTCGTTGGTGGTGCTCACTTCGCCGAGCATCACCACACCCACATTGTCTTCCTCGAGGTTCTGCACGATGCCCTGGTCGCCGTTGTCGAACTCCACCAGCTCGCCGCTCTGGGCGTTGTTGAGGCCGTAGACGCGGGCGATGCCGTCGCCCACGGTGAGCACGGTGCCCACCTCCTCAAGCTGCACATCAAGGTCGACGTCGGCCAGTTGCTTCTTCAAGATTGCCGATACTTCGGCAGGTTTAATATCTGACATATACTTTACAGTTTACTTTCGTATTCATTCTTCGCAAACGCCAACCGCAGCTTGCGGATCTTGGTGCGGATGCGGGCGTCGTACATCTTGTTGTCGAACTCCAGCTTGAAGCTGCCGAGCATCTTCTCGTCGGTACGGTCATGCAGTTCGACATGTTTACCGGTGTATTCCTCCACCATGCGGGTAACCATGCGACGGGCTTCGTCATCGATGGGCTGGTGGGTGACAAGGTCGCTGTAGACGATGTTCCTGCCGTCGCGCCAAAGGGTGAGATATGCCTCGCTGATGCCCTTGAGGTTGACGGCCCTGTTCTTTCTTACGACAAAAAGCAGGAACGCCATCGTCTCGGCAGAGACATGGTCGGCAAAGAGGGCTTGGATGACGGCGCTCTTTTTGGCGTGGGGCACGGTAGGATTACCCATGACCACCGCGAACTGGCGGTTCTCGGTGCAGACCGCTCCGATGAGCCGCATGTCGTCGGCCACTCGGTCGGCAGCGCCGGTATCGCCTGCAAGCATATAGAGCGCCTTGGCGTAATTGGTATTGACGCGGTAGTTATTCATCGATTATAGGCTCTTACTGTTTGGTGAAAAGGTTGAGGTGCAGGCCATAAACAGCAGCGCCAGCAACAACAGGGCGATGATGATACAATCGGCGGTTCATTCTTGGCGGCTATTGTTGACTATACGGCTTAATTCTGGCTCATGACTTCCAGCTCCTTCTGGATAAGGGCATCGGCCTTTGACTTGTCGCTCAATTCGGCACGGATAAGCTTCTCGGCAATCTCGATGCTGAGGTTGGCTATCTGGTTCTTGAGCTCGTGCATGGCTTTGAGTTTCTCGTAGTTGATGTTCTCTCGGGCTGCTTCGACGATGCGGTCGGCCTCGGCGGTAGCCTTGGCGCGGGCCTCCTCGACAATCTGGTCGCTGGCCATGCGTGCATTGCGCAGCATCTCGTCGCGCTCAATCTTGGCTTGGCGCAGCAGTTCCTCGTTGTGAGCCACCAGCCCCTTCATCTCCTCGCGGGCCTTAGCGGCCTCGTTGAGCGAGTTGGCGATGGCCTCCTCGCGGCTCTTCAGCGCCTTCAGTATCATGGGCCAGCCCCATTTGATGAGGATGAACGCCAGTATGCCGAAAGATACCAGCATCCACACAAAGGTGCCTATGCCCGGGTTTATCAATGGATTGTTCATAGTGTTTCCGTTTCAAAGGGGCTGCCAATCGCAGCCCCGTAAGTTGTTGTGTCGCGTGCTACTTGAGGACAACCAGCAAGCACAACACGACGGCGAAGAAGGCAACGCCTTCGACAAGAGCGGCGGCGATAATCATCGTCGAGCGGATGTCTCCACCGGCCTCCGGCTGACGGGCCATGCCTTCCATGGCACCCTGGCCGATTTTACCGATGCCGATACCGGCACCCACGGTAGCCAGACCGGCCCCGATGGCGGCTCCCAGGTAACCCCAGGCGATACCTGCCACTGCCTGCAATGCAATCATTAATGCTGTCATAGTGTTTTGTTTTATGTTAAACCGTTGTTGTTATTCGCAAATCGGATGCAAAAATATGTATTTTTCTCCAATTAATTGTTAAAATCCCTAAACTTTTTTCTCTATCAGGTCCAGACTGTAGTGAAGCCCAACGTTTTCCCGACGTGCGCGGGCCATCTTGATGATAAGATAAGCACAGGCAATGAGGTTGCGCAGTTCGCTCAGCGGCTCGGTGAGCACACTGCGGTTGTAAAGGTCCTCGGTCTCGCGGAAGATGAGGTTCAGGCGGTCGAAGGCGCGCTGCAGGCGCAAGTCGCTGCGCACGATGCCGACGTAGTTCCACATGATTTCCTGCAACTCTTTCTTCGTCTGGGTGATGAGCACCATCTCCTCGTTCAGTACCATGCCCTCGGCGTTCCAATCGGGCACCTGACGGTGGGTTGATAAGTCAATCTGCAGATACGTTGTTATGGTCGCTTGCGCCGCATTGTGGGCATACACCACTGCCTCGAGTAGCGAGTTACTGGCCAGGCGGTTGCCGCCATGGAGGCCTGTGCAGCTGCACTCGCCCGCGGCATACAGATTGTGAATGGACGACTCGCCGTTGCGGTCTACCTTGATGCCGCCGCACTGGTAGTGCGCCGCCGGACGGATGGGTATCATGTCGCGCGTGATGTCAATGCCTATCGAGAGGCACTTGGCGTAGATGGTGGGGAAGCCCTCGATGAGGTGCTTCTTGCCGATGCCCCGCGCGTCGAGATAGAGGTAGTCCTTGCCCGATAGCTTCATCTCGTTGTCGATGGCGCGGGCCACGATGTCGCGCGGCGCCAGCGACAGGCGGCTGTCGTACTTCTGCATGAACTCCTTGCCGTCGCGGTCTTTGAGTATGGCGCCGGCGCCACGCATAGCCTCAGTGATGAGGAAGGCGGGCTTTTCGGCGGGGTTGTAAAGGCTGGTGGGGTGGAACTGCATGAACTCCAGGTCGGCCAGCACGCCGCGGGCACGGTGCACCATGGCCACTCCGTCGCCCGTCGAGATGACGGGGGTGGTGGTGGTGCTATAGACATTGCCCATGCCGCCCGTAGCCAGCAGGGTGACCCGCGAGAGGTAGGTGTCAATGCGGTTGGTGTCGCAGTCCAGGGCGTAGACGCCATAGCACTCGATGTTGGGCGTATGCTTGGTGACGCGCTGCCCCAGGTGGTGCTGCGTGATGATGTCGATGGCAAACTGCCGTTCCTTGATTTCGATGTTGGGATGGCGACGGGCAGCCTCCAGCAGGCCGCGCTCTATCTCCTCGCCCGTATTGTCCTTGTGGTGCAGGATGCGAAACTCCGAGTGGCCGCCTTCGCGGTGCAGGTCGAACTTGTCGCCCTTGCGGTCAAGGTCAAAGTTGACGCCGTATTGCACCAGTTCGCGGATGCGGTCGGGGGCCTCGCGGATGGTCATCTCCACCACTTCGCGGTTGCAGATGCCGTCGCCCGCCACGAGGGTGTCCTGGATATGCTTGTCAAACGAGTCGCTGTCATACATCACCGCCGCAATGCCCCCTTGGGCGTAGCGGGTGCTGCCTTCGGCGGCGGCGCCTTTGGTGAGGATGCACACCTTGCCGTAGGGCGCCACCTTGAGGGCATAACTCAAGCCGGCAATGCCGGAACCCACGACGAGGAAGTCTACTTCAAAACGCACAGCGTTCAGTGTTTAGTGGTTAGTGTTCAGTGTTCAGTGTTCAGTGCCTTAGTGGCGGACGATGAGCTTGCGGGCCACGGTGCCGTCGGGCGTCGTGGCACGGAGGATATAGAGTCCTTCGGGCAGCGAAGCCACCTCGATATCGAGGCTCTCGCCCTCAGTACGCCACACTGCCAGGCTGCGGCCGTTGATGTCCACCAGCGTCACCTCGGTGCCGGGGACCATACCCGCGAGGGTAGCCACGGTGGCAGCCGGGTTGGGGCTGAGGGTCACGCTGGCGCTCTCCACGTCGTCGATGCCGACCGTGCGGGGCACGAAGATGGCTGTATAGGTGGCGTCGCCCTCCACCGAAATGGTGCGCGGGTTGTTGGTGTTGCCGTCGTTCCACTCCTTGAAGTCATATCCACCATAAGGACGCGCCTTGATGATGGCCGACTGGTGTATCAGGAACTGGCCGCCGCCCTCCACGATACCCATGGTGCTGTCGGAACTCAGCACCGTGATGGTGAAGGTCTGCGACTCCACGGTGGCGAAGGTGGCGGTATAAGTGGCATCGCCCAGCACGGCGATATAGCGCGTGGCGCTCGGGTTGCCGTCGTTCCACTGCACGAAGACATAGCCCTCTTTGGCCGTAGCACTGATGCTCACCATCGTGCCTGACTCATATTCGCCGCCGCCGCTCACAGTACCCATCGTGGTATCCGACGAGAGAACGGTGATGGTGAAGGTGGGTGTCGGAGGCGTGTTCGAGAAGGTGGCTATGTAGGTGGCGTCCTGCGTCACCGTGATGACGCGTACCGAGTCGGTGACGCCGTCGTTCCAGCGCACAAAGCGGCAGCCCGCGGCCGACGTGGCCGTCAGGGTGACCTGCGAGCCGACGGTATAGGTGCCGCCGCCCGTCACCGTACCGAAGTTGGGGTTCGAGCTGAAAGCTGTGATGACATATTGTTCGAGCACCTCCTCGAAGGTGGCCGTATAGGTGACATCGAAGTTGACCGTCACAACACGCGTGGCGTTGGTATCGCCGTCCTGCCACTGCACGAAGCGGTGCCCCGTGGTGGGCGTGGCGGTGATGGTGACCTGGCTGCCCTCCTGATAGCTGCCGCCACCCGTCACCGTGCCCCAGTCGTCATTGTTGCTCGTCACCGTAAGGGTGTGGAAGTTGGTGTCGAAGATGGCCGTATAGGTGGCGTTCTGCGTCACCGTAATCTGGCGCATGATGCTGGGATTGCCGTCCTCCTGCCACTGCACAAAGCGGTAGCCGGGGTTGGAGTTGGCGCGGATGGTGATATGCGTGCCCTCCACATAGGTGCCGCCGCCCGTCACCGTGCCCCAGTCCGGGTTGTTGCTCACCACCGTGATGGTGTACTGCTGCGGAGGTATCTCCTCGAAGGTAGCCGTATAGGTGGCGTTCTGCGTCACCGTTATTTGACGTATATTCTGCGTGTTGCCGTCATGCCACTGCACGAAGCGGTAGCCCGTGCGCGGCGTGGCCACCAGCGTGGCCGTGGCGTTCAGGTTGTAGGTGCCGCCACCGCTCACCGTGCCCCAGTTCGTGTTGTTGCTCTGCACCGTGATGGTGTATACTGGCTCGAAGATGGCCGTATAGGTGGCGTTCTGCGTCACCGTGACAATGCGTGTGGCGTTCAGGTCGTTGTCGCTCCAGCGCACAAAACGGTAGCCCGTGTTGGGCGTAGCCGTCAAAGTGGCCGTAGTGTTTTCATAGTAGGTGCCGCCGCCCGTCACCGTGCCCCAAGCCGGATTATTGGCCTGCACCGTGAGGGTGTACTGCTGCATGGGCTGTGTGCTGCCCATGACGGCCTTGATCATGAAGGTGTAGTAG
>JAEEGH010019788.1_pt1 | contig 14084 bp, 10 predicted proteins | sample 9134181 | NCBI WGS metagenome assembly JAEEGH01 (sample SAMN16246544, study PRJNA631951) | gut metagenome | biome: gut microbiome; feature: rumen; material: DP-attached | host: Bos | place: Iran: Karaj | collected 2018-10 | reverse complement strand
AGCAAAACGCCTCGGCTTCAAGCTGGGCGTTGCAACTGCGCTTACAAGGAACAACGCGGTTTCCGCACTTGTCAGCAACAATATCCTCAGTATGTTCGATGCGGTCATCACGCTCGAGGACGTCGGCAAGAAGATAGATAAATCATCACCTGATATCTTCATCAGAGTACTCAACTATGTTAATGCGATGGGAAACTCGATCACGCCTTCGCAGACGCTCGTCTATGATGACGTCGCGGCTGCCGCATCAGGCGCGAGAAACGGCGGTTTCCTGACATGCGCAGTCTATGATGAAATCGGCTGCGGAGATCCCTTGAAGTGGGAGAGCTTCGCAGCCGAGTGTGATTATTCAGCCAGAGAGTTCTAAGGCCTTATTCCTTTTCCTCTTTCTTCTCTTCAGTCTTTGCCTGGGCAGGAACTGCCTTTACTGCAGGCTGTGCGGCATGCTGTACAGGAGTCTGTGCGGCGGCCTTTGCTGCAGCTGCCTTCGCTCTTCTCTTCTTTCTTGCGTTGAAGACGATGCAGAGAACGATGACCGCAATGATGATCATAAAGACGATTACAGGTGAAAGTGCAACGATCACGAGGAGGAGTCCCTTGAAGAATTCGCCGATCGCTTTAAGGGAATTCTTGAATGTCTTCGCAAGCTTCTCACCGTATGTATCAACGTGAGGTGCTTCCTGAGGCTTGATCTCGATTACTTCCCTTATATTGAGCTGGAGTGTCGCAAAGGCAACCTGGTTCTCGAGAACGCGGAGCGTGGACTCTGCAGACTCGATCTGATATCTGACTTCGGTGAGCCTGTTCTGGAGAACGATGATGGAGTCAAGATCCTTGGCCTGGCTTAAGAGTTCGGTGAGCTGCTTCTGCTCGACTCTCAAAGATTCGAGCCTTGCCTTTGTGTCAACATAGCTCAGAGTAACATCAGTAGTGCTCTCATTTGTGCTTGTAACAGTGCAGTTGCTGCCGACGGTTGAGATCAGATCATCCAGCTTTTCAGCGGGAACCCTGATGGTGTAATTTGCCCTGCGCAGGCTCCCTGATTTACCTGTTCCGGAGATTCCGGAATTCTCGATGTATCCTCCGAGTTCCTTGATCTTATCCTCTACTGACTTACGGATGGCGTCGAACTCTTTTGTTTCAGCTGCCATCGAAACGTTCCTGATCAGAAGCCTTCCCTTGGTCGGATCAAGGTTGGTCTGGTTCTGGGATCCGGACTGGGACTGATTATGATTGTTTTCGTAATCTCTGTCCTCTGCCGCTTCCGCACGGGTCTCGTTTCCGCCGCCTGCTGCGCGCGCTGCACTGGATGTTTTCTTTGAATTGACACCCATCACGGCATGGGCGCCGTCATAGTCTTCGTAATATCCGTCTCCGGCTACTGTTGTTTCCGCTATCTCCGTAATGCCGCTGGATGCGCATCCCGCAAACAGGAACAGCGCCGCCATTGCAGCAGCCGCTATCAACGTGATCTTTTTCTTTTTCATATCCGTATCCTCCGTTTTGTTCGTGTCTACACCTATAATACAGACTGAAAATGCAAAATGTTGCACCCCCGCAAAAAAGATTTTTTCTAATGTGGTATATTTCAAAGCAATGGAATTCTGTGAAGTGACAAAAGATCTCTGGTCTTATCTGGAAGACGAAAACAGACCGCTCGTTATCTATGGTACCGGCGACGGCGCCGACAAGATAATCGATGAGCTTAATAAGCGCGGCCTTGAAAGCCTTATAAAAGGCGTATTCGCAAGCCCCGGATTTGTCAGGGAAGGCCGTGTTTTCAGAAACTTCAAAGTGGAATCTTTTGAGGATATCTCCGCGCGCCTTTCTGATTTCATCGTCCTTGTCGCTTTCGGTTCTCCCCTGCCTGACGTTTTGAAATACGTGTATTCGATCGAAGAAAAATATGAGCTCTACGCGCCCGATGTTCCGGTCTGCGGCGGCGAAGTCTTCGACATGGATTTTGTAATGCGCAATAAGGGACGCCTTGAAAAGATATATGAAAGACTCGCAGACGAAAAGTCGCGCGAATGCTTCAAAGGCCTTGTAAACTACAAGCTTTCGGGCCGCCTTGATTTCCTCAGGAACTGCGAGGTCACGCCCGATGATGCTGACTCACTGCTCGGTCCTTTCAAAGAAAACACTTCATTTATAGACCTCGGAGCTTACAGGGGCGATACCCTCTTACGTTTTACTGAAATGTTTCACGTATTTTCATCTGCAGCCGCAGTCGAGCCTGAGCGCCATTCTTTCAAAAAGCTCACCGAATGCACGGAAGGAATCGACATTCCCGTAACCTGCGTAAACGCGCTCATCTCAGATGAATGCGGCACCGCCATGTTAACCAACTCAAGAGGCCGCGGAACCAGAACTGCAAAGACAGACACGGGCCGCGAGATAGAAAAGGTCACCGTCGATTCGCTTTTGGAAAGCAGGAACGCAGGCTTCATCAAGTTCGATGTTGAAGGAAGCGAGGCCGCGGCTGTTGAAGGAGCGCGAAAGACGATCCAAGACAGAAGACCGCAGATGAAGATCGCGTGCTACCATAAGAGCGAAGATCTTTTCACAATACCCGAAAAGGTGTTTGCGATAAGGGACGATTACCGCCTCTTCATGCGCCACACACCCTGCATTCCCGGCTGGGACGTTGATTACTATTTCTTATGAAGATACTGATCTTAAGTGATTCGCACCGCGTAAACGCAAACGTAAAGACCGCGATAGAACGCGAGAAGCCTGATATGCTCATTCACCTGGGCGACATTGAAGATGACGAGAAAACGGTCGCTTTATGGGCGGGAGCTCCAAAGACTCCGTGCATATTCATCAAGGGCAACTGCGACAGATATTCGGGTTCATCCGAACTTCGTGACAGAGCGGTCTTCCCTCTCAAAGGACACAAATTCTATTGCAGCCACGGCCACAGGGAATTCGTCGGTTACGGCCTGAACGAGCTCTGTCTGTCAGCCGCTGCGCAGGATTGCGACATCGCGCTTTTCGGACACACGCACGTTCCTTACGACAACTGGGGCGACGCCGTGAAAGCTTACGACAGATACTACAACGAGGCAGACCCCTATGCTTCCGCGGGCATCAGGGTGTTAAACCCGGGCAGTATCTCGCTGCCCCGCGCAGGGTCTCCGCGCACCTATATGGTGATGGAAATGAAAGATGACGGAAGTTACTCCGCCATCCTTAAAAAGCTCTGATCGTAATATCCGTTATGAAAGCGCGTCTTTGAGGACAGTGAGGTTACTTGTCATGACGGCAAGATAATCGAGGTCTTTTCCGCATGACTGCATTGAATCAAGGACAGAGGTCTTTACATCACTCTTTCCTGACGTCTCGATGACCGTTTTGGCGATCTTTCCGTCTGACTTTTCGATCGTCAGGACCGTCTTTGAATCAAGTGTCTTGATCTTGTCTGCAAGAAATTTTACGGTCTTGAAAGAAGCTTCAGTCTCAGCCGAGCATCCGACGAAAGCCGCACTGTATTTGAGTTTGTAATCCTCTGCAAGATATCTGAAAGGATATCTGTCGCAGACTACCATAGTATCGAGCCTTGCACTCTTTACCATGTCTTCGTACTGCTTGTCGAGCGCTGAAAGCTTTGCGGTATAAGCGTCAAGATTCGCCTTGAATTTTGCGGCATCCTTTGGGGCCGCTGATTCGAGAGCTTCTTCTATTGCCTTGCATGATCTTGAAGCGAGTCTCAAAGACATCCAGACATGCTCGTCGTACTCCGGGCCTTCTTCATGGTCGTGATCGTGGTCATCTTCATCTTCGTCTTCGCCCTGCATGCCTTCAACGACTTCTTCCTCAACGATGGAATCCTTGAGGACGTCCATGAGGCAGACGACCTTCTGGTCCTTGTTTGCAGTTTCCTTCAAAGCGTCTCTGATCCATCCGTCGGACTCTCCGCCTACATAGACCAGCACGTCCGCATTCTTGATAGACACGATGTCCGCCGCTGAAGGCTGGAAGGAATGAAGATCAGTACCGTTTCCGATTATGAGTGAAAGATCGGTACTGTCCGTATCTTTAGTTATCTGGCGGGCCCAGTCGTAAAGAGGCGCGATCGCGCACACTACCTTAACGCCCTTGCCGCCGTTGCCTGTTTTTCCTGCGCAGCCTGCGGAAGTGACGGCAAGTGCCAGTCCGAGCAAAGCTGCAAAAATCTTCTTTATCATGTTGCCTCTCCATTTGAAATTGATAATCGTTTTCAATTTTACAAAAATATTCCCGTTTGTCAACAACAAATGTGCAACAACGCGTTGCTTGTCATTATCCCGGCCAAAATCCATAATGGAGCTATCAAGAGCAAAGGAGACCACAACATGGACACAAAGGATATTTTGAAACAGATCCGTGAGAAACATAACCTCACACAGGAACAGTTCGCAGAAAGAGTCCTGGTCACGAGACAGGCGGTAAGCCGCTGGGAGACAGGTGAGACGCAGCCGAACACGGAAACGCTGAAGATACTTTCCAAAGAGTTCGATGTATCTATCAACACTCTTCTGGGGAGCCCCAGAAAGCTCTACTGCCAGTGCTGCGGAATGCCTCTGAACGAAGATATAAACATCAGCCGCGAACCCGATCGGGCCTTTAATGAAGACTACTGCAAATGGTGCTACAAGGACGGCGATTTCGTGTATAAGTCAAAAGACGATCTCCTCGACTTTCTGATAGAGAACATGCCCAATCCCGAGAAGCTCGGCGACAATGACAGGCGCCTTCAGTACGACGGCTTGCTCTCGCAGCTGAAGCACTGGCAATGATCATATGAAAACCTCAATTTTTGGGAGGCCGCACCGCAAGTGCGGCCCCTTTTTGTACAACCGCATTTTATTAAGTAAAACAAGGTGATATACTTAAAAGGATATTGAGTGTACGCATCTGACCCGGTGGTCCATCTCATGAACAAGACTTATGCTTATATAAATCTGGCAATAGTTGCGATAGCCACAGTCCTGCTGGGGCTGTTATTCGTGTTCAGGATACCCGACGGAAACGTCTTCACTCCGAACCGCCCGCTTAACGACAACTGGGTCTATAACGGCGGCGCAAGCCCGAACGTCAGACAGGACGAGGCAGCCGATCCCGAAAGTCCTGTTTTCGATCCGGTCAACACGATCTCCATGTCAAGAAAGATCGAGTGGCCCACATTCAACGGAGCAGACCTCTGCTTTACCACCTGCAACCTGAATTTCAAGATCTATCTGGATGAAGAGCTCATCTACGATTTCAAACCGAAGATCCGTCCGATCTATGGCGATTACTACGGCGAATACATCCATGTCGTAAACGTTCCCGAATTCTCGGGAAGCCGCACCCTGACCATTGAATACGATTCGCTTCTCAAGGGTGAATGGACATCCTTCCGCGGAATACATGCAGAGAGCGGCGCTTCATACATCAAAGGCATCCTGCAAAGGAATTTCTGGAAGTTCGTTCTCAGCTTCTCATCACTGTTCCTCGGCATTCTGCTCGTGATCTTCGGTTCGTTCCAGAACAGAAGAGTTACGAAGATGATCGAGACGATATCACTCGGAACGATGGCTATCGTGCTCGCGCTCTATACGCATACGGGAACGCACATAATGTTCCTCGTTACGGGCAACCCGGGAATAATCAGGCTCATGGAACACATGTGCCTTGTTCTGCTGCCCGTTCCCGCCATGCTCTTTTTCTCTGCAATGACGGAAAACCTGAATTCCCATCTCGTAAAGATAACCCTGTGGCTTGTTACAGGAAACTTTATATTGTGCCTGATCTGCCTCATAACGGGAATAACTGACTTCCACAACATACTCATCGTGTCGCACGCGATAATCGCCATCGTCATAGGTTTCATGATCTTCATGTTCGTACGCGAGATGAAGCTCGACAAGGAGCGCGACAACAGGTACCGCTATATGGTATTCGCTTTCGGCGTACTCTTTACGACAGGCACGATAGACATCATCAGATACTATCTGCCCGGCTGGGAAGAAGACACCGCGGCCGCCACGAGGATCGGCCTTACGGTATTCTTCATCGTCCTTCTTATCTATGAGACAACATCACTCATCGAGACCAACAAGCGCAGCCTTGAATCCGACATTCAGGCAAGGCTTGCAAGAGTCGACGGACTTACGGGCCTTTCCAACCGCCTCGCATTCAATGAGTGCGAGGACGTCCTCCAGAACGGCGGATCCGGAAAGTGCATCCTTGTCCAGTTCGACGTAAACGACCTCAAGAAGGTCAACGACCAGCAGGGCCACCTGGAAGGCGACAGGCGCATAATCGCGGCCGCAGATGCGATCAAGCAGACCTTCGGAACGTTCACCGGAACATGGTGCTTCAGGACTGGCGGCGATGAGTTCATGGCCATCATGACGGGACCCGACGTCGAAAAAGAATACGATAAGGCAGTCGAACTCTTTGAAAAATACATCGATGATTACAACGATAACGAAAAGCCTGAGATACCGCTTTCGATCCCCTGCGGAATGGCGGTCTATGAAGGCGGCGGCGGAATGAGCCTTGCGATGACAGAACGTCTCGCAGATGACCGCATGTACGCCAAAAAGACTGAGATCAAAGAAAAGAAGACCGGCTGATAGTTCTTTATTATTCGGTCCTCAGCGCGGTAACGGGATCCTGCTTCGAAGCGGTCCTTGAAGGGATGATTCCTCCGATCAAAGTAAGGATGACGCTGAGTACTACGAGCGCTATGCCCGCTAAAGGCGGCAATGCAGCGCTGACGGCTTCCGTCTCGCCGATCTTATGTATCAGATAGTTTCCGGGTATGAGCAGCAGCAATGAGATGCCGACGCCCAGGATCCCCGCCAAGAATCCGGTAATTACCGTCTCTGCGTTAAATACCTGCGCGACGTTCATCTTCGATGCGCCCATGGCCCTTAAGATGCCTATTTCCTTGCGGCGTTCGAGAACGCTGATGTATGTGATGACGCCGATCATGATCGATGAGACTACGAGCGAGATCGCGACGAACGCGATCAGGACGTATGAGATCGTGTTGATGATCTTTGTGACCGACTTCATCAGCGCGCCTACGATGTCAGTGTAAGTGATGGACTTATCCTCATCCTTGGCTTCTTCGGCGGCTTTGTTGTAATCCTCGATTATCTTGACGATCTTGTCCTTGCTCTCGAAGTCCTTCGGATAAATGGTTATTGAGCTTAAGTCATCGGCCCCGCAGTAACCGAACGCTGCGAGATTTGCATCTGCGGAGGTCTTGTTTCCGCCCATCATCTCAGCCATGAAAGATTCCATCTGCGACTGGTCCATGTTCATCTTGAATGCGCCCGCGATCGCGTCTTCATCGATCATAAGAGCGTCTCCGATATTGGAGAACGTATCCTTAAGCGCATTGGTGACATTCTTTCCGATCTGCAGTGCGACCTTCTTGAATATCTTCTTCATCGCACCGCCGATCTGCGTTCCCATAGACTGCGAATAAGAATTGACGTTCTTTGAGAGCTGCTTCATTATGCTGTCAGTATTTACAGCCTTCATAGCGCCGTTCGTGATGAGCTTGGAGCCTTCTTTGGAGTTTGCATAAGCAGCGAAGGATTTTGCAAGAAGAGACGGATCCGGTGCGTTATGCGTTTTCGCATATTTCTGATAACCGTCCATCAGAGCCTTTACGAATGCGCTCATCTGCTTGTCGGTGATCTTAACGTTTCCCATGACCTCATCGGTTACGGCATTGAACTGCTTCGTTGCGAGTTTCCTGCCCTCGTCGGTATTGAGATACTGCGACATGTACTGCGTAAGATTGCCTGACGTGAGATCCAATCCCTGCTTTGCCGCATATTCTGCAAAGCCGTCCATTATGGCCGTCTCAGCCTTTTTAACCGCCTTCTGCGATACGTCGCCGATGCTCTCCCGGATTATCTTCATGATCTGTTCGCGGATCAGCGCCTTGCCCTCAGAAGAGTTCAGATAAGCGTTGAAAGCCTCAGGCATCTTCGCGTAATCGGTCTTCGGATCCTTTGCGGCATAAGCCAGATAACCGTTCATGACGTCGGTCACGAGCTTGCCGAGCTCTTCATAATTTATGTCGAGCTTAACGTTCTTGAGGAGCTTGCTGATATCGTTTGAAGACATCTTGGGCATTGCATCCTTAAGCTCTTTTGAGAAGTCGATGCCGTTAAGATTTGTCAGCTTGTTCTTGTCGAATTTCAGCGCCTTCTCGTCAAACTTGAAAGCGTCCTTCATCTTGTCCTCATCGACAGAGAAAAGATCACCCATGTCAAAGTCATCGTTCTCTTCATCGAATCTGACACCGGTAAGAACGTTGGTCTCGCGGTCACCGAGCTGGGCCTTTACGACGGCAGCGCTCTCGGATGCTTCGCGCAGTTCCTCGACCAGGTGCTTGCCGTAATAGATACCGGAACTGAGCATCTGGATGTCCTCGCCGTCCTTGGGCTGGACGATGCCTACGATCTTCAGATCCCGGGCTTCCTTAAGGACGCCGTTCATAAACTTGGAGTCCTTCCTCATGTCGGAATATATGTTGTGATTTGAATCGTGCTTGTAGAACTTGAATGCGGGAACGACCTTGAAGGTCTTGTCGATGAATGCGCTGTAAGGCCAGGTGTATTTCTCCTGGTTTGATGTGACGGTCTTGCCGTTCGCGAAATCGTCGATCATCTTGTCGAGTTCTTTTCTGTCTCTCAAGCCGAAAACATAGATTATGTAATCGCTGACGCTTCCGTTTGAGGAAAGTACGAGCACCGCCTCATTTGAATTCTGAGGCCATCTTCCGGTCTTGATGTCGTACTGGTTCACGTAGAGCTCATCGTTCTCGGGAAGCTCGTAAAACACGTTCATCGTGTATGCAGAAGAGAACATCGAAGATGAAGTCAGACCTGTGGACGCGAAGTCCTCGTTCGGATTGACCTGCCTGTAATCGCCCGTCTTGCCCGAATAATCGAAGATCTGCGGCTGAATGGAATACTTGTACTCGACGCCGTTCGTGAGGCCATAGATCTCGGGCGTCTTCTCGTCGAAATGCTTTTTGAGCGAGATAAGATCATTGCTCTTGAAGGTCGAAAAGATCTGCGAAACGCTCGGTATCTCGGTGACCATTCCGGGCTCTGCAGCCTTCCACGAATCGGTGTTGACCATCATGAGCTGCATCAGCGAGACCGACGAACTGTCTATCTGCAGAGGATACTGCGACAAGGTCTTTTTCTCCGTGTCATCTATGTATTTGTTTACGCCGTTTGAAAGCGACATTATCAATGCGATTCCGATGATGCCGATCGAGCCTGCAAACGCTACCAGAACGGTCCTCGTCTTCTTCGTAAGGAGGTTGTTGAAGCTCAGTGCGAGCGCCGTGAAAAAGTTCATCGAAGCCTTGCCGATGCGCTTATGAACAGGCGGCTTGATCATGGAATCCTCAGGCTTGTAAGGATCACTGTCATCGATGATCTTTCCGTCCTTGACCTTGACGATCCTGGTCGCATACTCTTCGGCAAGCTCGGGATTATGTGTGACCATTACAACGAGCCTGTCCTTTGCGACTTCCTTCAAAAGGTCCATGACCTGGACGCTCGTATCAGAATCGAGTGCGCCCGTCGGCTCGTCCGCCAGAAGGATGTCAGGATCGTTTACGAGCGCTCTTGCAATGGCAACACGCTGCATCTGTCCGCCGGACATCTGGTTCGGCTTCTTGTGGGCCTGGTCCCTGAGACCGACCTTATCAAGGGCCGCCAATGCCTTCACTTTGCGTTCTTTTGCGCTGATGCCCGAGATCGTAAGGGCAAGCTCTACGTTTGCAAGGACCGTCTGGTGCGGTATCAGGTTATAGCTCTGGAAAACAAATCCTATCGTGTGATTCCTGTAAGCATCCCAGTCCCTGTCCTTATACTTCTTCGTCGATATCCCGTTGATAATGACATCACCGGAATCGTAACGGTCCAGGCCCCCGATTATGTTGAGGAGCGTGGTCTTTCCGGATCCCGAAGGTCCCAAGATCGCCACGAATTCGTTGTCGCGCAGATTAAGGGAGACGCCGTCGAGCGCCTTTTGAACAAGATTACCCGTTTTGTATTCCTTGCGGATGTCTTTGACTTGAAGCATGATCCGTCCCTTGAAATCAGCACATATAGATCTATCCCGGAGCTATTCTATCACGCGGGTCAAGCCAAATCTTTATAGAAGATGTTAATTATTCTCTGAATCTGTGTTAACCTTGGCGGTTTTGTTGATGGTCCTGGAATGGACGCGCCTTCTTGAAGGCTTGGCGGAAGCCTTTTCAGGAGCAGGTTTTTGTTCCGTCTTCTGTTCAGGCTTTTCGGAAGAATCAGATGCTGCCTTCTTTGCAGGAGCCCTTCTCTGAGGCTTTTTTGCAGGCTGTGCGGGCTTTTCTTCCTTCTTGCCCTCTTCGGCCTTATTCGTGCGCTGCTGCTTTGCGGGCTGTTTTGCGGGCTGCTTCTGCTCTCTTCCTGCGAAGTTTCCGCTTTCGGCGTCCTTTATCGAGACTGCCCTGAAAACATTGTTTACGCTGCGTTTCTTCATCTGGGTGATAGCAGGATCGTAGCCGTGATCGGCTGAGATGATTATGAACTTTGGAGCAGGAGACATTCCCGCCCTTTTCACGCAGTCGATCATGAGATCAGTCAGAAGCTGGAAATCCAGCGCGTTCTTGGTTCCCGTGACAACGTCTTCGATCGCGACCGTTGCCTTGCAGGCCATCAGCGTCTTTATGTCATTGAACTTCAACTGGTCAGATCCGCCCTTGGCAAAGATCTTCACAGTATCGCAGGAGGGCAGGCTGTCCAGCCCTTTAAGTCCCGCGGTCTTTACGTTTTCGAAGTCAATGTAGTAGTAATTCATCTGTGCCTCAGAATGACAGCTTGTTGTACGTCCAGGGGTATCTTTCAGTGAACTCGCCGCCGAACTGCTCCTTGTCGTAAGGACGGAACTGGATGTTCCTGATGGTCCTCATGTAAGGCCTGATGACCTTCTCAAGGCCCTTGCAGTTCATGTCGAATTTCTCCTTCGGGCAGTCCACGATGCAGACATATGCCTTGTCCTGCGGATCTTCCACAGCAACGATCATGACGACATAGATCTTGGAGATGTCGGCATGCGATCCGCCGTATTTCTTGACCGCATCCTGGATGTAGTTTGACTCGCCGCCGGGAACAAGGTTCAGGACGTTGAATTCCTTGAGTTTCGGAGAAGACTTCTCTGCTTCCTGGGGAGCAGGCTTAAGTATCTCAGCCGTCTTGTTCTCGCCGAAAAGATAATGGAACTGGATCGTATTGACCGCAGTGTCGAGGACCGGCTTGGGGAGCGAGAAGATGACCGGGCCGAGCGGATCGACCACGCAGCCGCCGTGATTCTCGTCTCTTGCGATGCCGCAGAGCTGCGCGAAATCCATGTTGATACCGTCGTTGAAGCCGCCCGTCTTGGTGAGCATTGCCTTCTGCTTTTCAAATGCCTTCATGCTCGAGAATGCGGGAAGCATAAGCTTTCCGCCTTTATCCTTGGACTGAAGACCTGCGAAAGCAACCCTCTTCTGGTTGCCTGATACTCCGGTAACCTTTGCCGGAACGATGAATTCGGTCTTCATTGCAGCATTCATCAGCTGGCCGAAAAACTCCTGGTCGCCCTGATATCTTGAGAATTCGCAGAGCATCGCGGGAAGGCGTATGCCGTCGTTCATACCCTCTTTTGCGGGAAGGTTCGTCAGTATCGAGAAGTTCCTGACACGTGATTCCTTTTCCTCGTCCGGAGATTCGGGATCCTTGAAATCGCCCTTTGAGAGTTCTAATTCAACCTTTTCGTTGCAGGCCTCGTCAATAAGTTCACGGTCATCGTTGCGGATCGCATTTACCGTAACGCGGTTAAGGTCATCAAGACCTGAGAAAACGCGGATCTCCTGGCCCTTCCTGATCTTGCCGCGGAGGTATCCGGTTACGATCTCATCGCCTTCATTTACGGGATCCGTATAAACGTTTGCGTCGACGAGCATGAAGAAGCGCTCGTTTCCGTCCGTTGCGGGGAACATCGAGATGACATCGGCAGCAGCTTCCGCAGCCCTTGTCATGTCTTCCGCGATGGCATTTCTGTATTCTTCCTGCTCAGCCTCGCGCTCCGCGATCCTCGCCTTACGTTCTTCCTCTTCCTCCTGGCGTGCCTGGAGGATTATATCCATCTCCTTGGAGTTTATGCTGTTCGGTGCATTCTTCTCCTCGGGTTTATTCTCGTCTTTTTTCTTTCCGAAAAGTGCCATACATGGTCCCCTTTATTTTTAGTCAAAAAGCATTATAACACATCACTACCAGGTCGGTTCGACTATCACTGCTTCGCCTTTGACATAGGTCCAGAGTATCGCGTAATACAGGACGGACATGACAAAGAAACCGATGCACAGGAGCCTTAATCCCTTGCCCGGCAGGCGTTCGCAGGGCTTTGAGCCTGTAAGCAGCGCTATCGCATATACGCCGGTCAGAAGAGCCGGGAAATCGTATCTGAAATCCTGTGAGCAAATCGCAGGGAATTTGAGCGAAAAGATCACGGTCGAGACGATCTCCGTAACGAAAAGGATCACGAGCGCGGTCTCTTCAAATGCGGCTCTGCGCTTTCTTATGGTGACCACTAGATAAACGATGCCCGCGAAAGCAAGGATTATCAGGGCAAGCGTCATGAGCAGCAGAAAATATCCCGTCATTGTCATCAGCATGTCGTCACGGCAGTTCTCATACTCGAAGAGCATCGTCTTGACCTGCGTGATGAAGATGTTGTAGTCCTGCTCGCCGTCAGAACCCATGTTGGTAAAGAAATCCTCTATCGGGAATCCGTAGAATCCGAAAAGACGCTCTTTTACGGAAAACCTGCTGATGTCCATGTGCTTGATGTCGAGCTTTAACACATAGCCCAAAGGCGTGTTGTATCTGATGAGGTTTCTTATGGAATACCAGAGCCCCAGAGGCGCCGCTATCACTCCGAATGAAGCAAGCTGGCCGAATGACTTGAGTCCTTTCTTCGCCCTGATGTCCTTTATGAACCTTACGATGAAAAGGAACCCCATCGGGAATGCGATGAGTCCGACGGAAAGCTTGGTCATCATGCCGAATCCCGTAAACAGGGCCGAAACGATGATGTCCTTCGTCTTTCCTTCCCCATACCATTTCAGGCCGTAACAGAAGGCTCCAAAAAACAGCATGAGAGACAGGATGTCATTATTTACCGAACCTGCGAAAAGGGTGAGCGTGGGGAAAGCTGCAAGGATGAGCGCCGCGTTTACCAGGCCTTTTCCTTTGATCCCCAGGTGCCTTACCGTCCTGAACATGTAGTACTGGCATCCTGTCGAATAAAGCAGCGTCAGCGTCTGAAGGCTCTCGTAATTGTGCGTTCCGGAAGGCAGGAACAGTTCATACACCTTAAGGAACATCGCACAGACAAAATGATGGAACGGCGGGTGATAGAACTGGCCGTGCTTGGTAACGTCAAAATCAGGAAGGCTCAGATGATCGCGGATATAGATGATATAGTCGGCATGACTGTATATCCTTCCGGTAAATCCGTCCCTGAAATCGCTGACGTCATTCTGTCTCGTATACACATTTGTATAGAGGATATAGCAGAGCCTTATCCAGAAACCTGCCGCGAACAGCAGCAGGATAAGAATGTCATCGGTGAGCCTGCCTTTTACCCTGAGAGTAACGCCTATAGCCAGGATAACTGCAAATCCCGCGATCATGAGGGCAAAGGTAATGTAATTGTTTCCGATCTGATTACCCGTTAAAGCCAGCATCAGGACAGCAATTGCCGCTGCCGGAACGCCCGGGAACCGTCTTAAGAACCTGATCAGGGGATTGCCCGAAGATGCGTCTTTGATCTCATTTTTGCCCATCAGAACATGCCTTTCAAAAGAATAATAAAATAATAACTTTGACGGATACCGTTTTCAATATGCCCCCTGACGCGCCCGCCTGATACAAAGAGGCTCTGATTTCTGATATAATTTTTTTGATTTTCATGCATTTTTAACGGGGAGAATCAAAGATGAAAAAGAAATCACTCATTGCAGGAATAGCCGGTGCAGGTATATTTCT
>JAEEGH010019787.1_pt1 | contig 14084 bp, 16 predicted proteins | sample 9134181 | NCBI WGS metagenome assembly JAEEGH01 (sample SAMN16246544, study PRJNA631951) | gut metagenome | biome: gut microbiome; feature: rumen; material: DP-attached | host: Bos | place: Iran: Karaj | collected 2018-10 | reverse complement strand
AACGCCGCTGCAAAATTCATTACAGGATGGGATTCTCTTGTCGATACTGTAATTAATAGACTTGGAGGATAAGGCCTAAAATCGAAAATCCGTTAAAAAACGAGCCGAAAGGGTCGTTTTAGGATTATCGAAAAAGAGGCTCAGAGGCAAGCTGTGCTTGTTGATCTTTTGAAAAAAGAGGATGAATTATGTATAGAATATCAAGTCAGATGAACAATAATAACACTCAGAGCAGTCTGCGCCTGCAGGAAAGCCGCCTGAATCGTGCCAATAACCAGATTGGTTCACAGCACAAGATTCAGCAGCTTCGTGATGACCCGCTTGCAGCTGGTCACCTGGTGCGCTATCAGTCTTATTTGAGTCGTGTTAATCAGTTTGAAAAAAATGCCCTTACACTTTCGGATGAATTTTCTTTCCGTGAAGGCTACATGTCTGACAGCTTAGATATTCTTCAGAGAGTTCGCGAACTTGCAGTTACTGGTGCCAACGGTATTTACTCAAAAGAAGATATGGTAAATATGGCAACAGAGGTTGATGAACTGCTTAAGGCTCTTGTTCAAAATGCAAATGCCGTAGATGCAGACGGAAACTCTGTTTTTGCCGGAACTAATACAAAAGCCGTTGCTTTTGATATTGAAATGGGAAATGTTGAAGGCAGCGGTGTTCCTCTTATTCAGAATGTACGCTATAACGGAAATATTGATGTTAATCGCGTAGAAATTGATGAAGCAAAATATCTTGTAAACGATAATGCCGGAAATAAGACTTTCTGGGCAGAAAATCAGCAGATTTTTGGTGCCAGAGATGCTTCTAACTGGCAGGCAAGCAGTGATAATGTAATTTCTATTGATGGTGTAGAGATTCAGATTAAGCAGGGTGATAATATTTACGCTCTTGTTTCAAAAATCAATAACAGTGCTGCTGCAGTAAAGGCAAGTGTTGACCCAATCCGTAACAGTTTGAATCTTGCAACAACAGATGCCCGCCAGCTTTGGGTTCAGGATGTGCAGGGCTCATCATTAAATGAACTTGGAATTGTAAAAGATTCTTCTCAGAAGCCTCCATACAATTTTGGAGACGGTGTTCGCGTAAGCGGCGGAAGTATGTTTGATACTGTAATTGCATTCCGCAATGCACTTTTAGCCGGCGACCAGGAAAGTATTGGTGGCCGTGTTCTTGGTTCTCTTGATAAGGGAATTGACAGCCTTGTAACAAGAATTGCTAAGTCTGGTGCAGAATATGAACGTGCTCAGTTAAATGCAAACAGAAGCAGTAAGCTTGCTCTGGATGTAACACATATGGTCAGCAGGGAAGGTGACCTGGACTTTACAAAAGCCATTACAGATTTGAAGATGCTTGATTATACCAATCAGGCTACCTTAAGTCAGGCCGGCAAAATGTACAGTTCAACATTGCTCAATTACATGAGGTAAGTTAATTTATGGAAATTTTCAGCAAAGCAAAAGGAAAAATTGAAGTTTCAGAAGATCGTTTAATTACTATTCCAGACGGTCTCTTTGGATTTGAAAAATATACAAAATATGCCCTGGTAGATTCGGATTATGAACCATTTTTGTGGCTTCAGTCTTGTGAAGATCCCAATCTGGCATTCTTGATTGTTGACCCATTTTTAATCAGTTCTAATTATGAAACTGACATCGATGATGATTATCTTGCAAAAATTGGTGTTACTAAGCCGGAAGATATTATCATTATGACGATTGTAACGGTTCCTCATGATGGAAGTGCAATTACAGCAAACTTCCAGGGACCTCTTGTGATTAACAAAATCAACCGCAAGTGTGTGCAGGCTATCTTAAGTGATAACCGCTGGTCTACAAAAGTTGACATTGTCGAAGCTCTGAATTCGAAAGGAGCTTGCTGATGCTTATATTGTCCCGAAAAATTGATGAAAAAATTAAAATTGGTGATGAAATTACAATTACAATTATTGATGTTCACGGAGATCAGGTAAAAATTGGAGTTGAAGCACCCAAAAATGTAAAAGTTTTCCGTCAGGAAGTTTTTGATGCAATTCAGTCAGAAAATAAAGCTGCTGTTGTTGCTCCTGAAGTAACAGAAAACCAGAGAACATTAAGTGCTGTAAGTGCGCTTAGTAAATTGCTTAAAAAGTAAAAGATTAAGAATTTGCTGAGTTAAGTTTTATTTCTGCTTCGCTTGCGCGAAGGTAAACAGGGCCGTCAAAATCTTTGAGCGGCTCTTTTTTTTGCTCTATCATATTTTCTGTAATATTTATAAGAGCTTCTGCTGTATCAAAATGTGTTTTTACAGTAATAAGTTCTGCTTTTACGCCATTTTCTGTAAGAATTGCCTTGAGTTTTGCTGCATCAGGACCTGTTATAATTACGTTGTCCAGTTTTTTTACAGCTTCTACAATTTTTTCAATATCCCAATCGTCTTCTGCAAAGAGAACTTCAGCTCCCTTTTTAATTGAAGCATAAAACTTGTCTTTGTTAGCATCTATACATGAAAGAACCGGAAGACCTGAATCTGTAAATGGATATGCGTATGTATCAAGAGAAGAGATTCCGTAAACTGGTACTTCAAATGCAAGTTCAATTGCTTTTAGTGCAGAAATGCCAAGACGAAGTCCTGTAAAACTTCCAGGCCCGATTGTAAGGGCAGTAGCATTCAAGTCTGATGCTTTAATTCCCATTTTGTTTAAAACTTCATCAATAGTTGGAACCAGCATTTCTGACTGTCTCATTCCAATATCAAGAGTCTGGGTAATCATTTTATCATCGCATTTAAGTGCAATGCACAGTCTGGAAACTGCGCAGTCTACTGCAAGAATATTCATTTATAATGCCTCACTAAAGTTCGCCGTTCTGCCAGTTTTCAAGTTCAATTAAACGGCTTCCGTCTTCATTAGGAGTAATTCTAAGGATTATTGTTCTTTTTGGCAACTCACTCATGATTTTTTCGCTCCATTCAATAATGGAAACTCCGTCTCCGTAAATCATGTCGTCTGTACCAAGGTTTACAAAATCTTCTGTACCATCAAGACGATATACATCCATGTGATATAAAGGCATCTTTCCATAATATTCACTGATGAGGCAGAAAGTAGGGCTTGTGATGGTTTCGTTAATTTCTAGAGCTTGTGCAATGCCCTTTGTAATAGTTGTTTTTCCGGCTGCAAGCGTACCCTGCATGGCAATTACATCGCCTTTCTGCAGTTTCTTACCTATTTTTACGCCCAGCTCAATAGTTTCTTCTGGTGTATGTGTGGTAAATGTCACTGTGGTAATCTGCCTTCCATTTCTTCGGTCAGAATGTATTCGAATAATGCTTTTTTGACAGGAATAAGAGGATAGTTCAATGGCTTAAGAAATGAGATTTCGATAATTTTCTTACCGAATGGGCTCGTTTCTATGCTGAAAAACACAGGAGTCGTTTCTGTTGAGGTTGGAAGCTCCAGTACAGCATTGCAGGTATATTTTCTCATGTAAAATACCTGTCCATGTTCCGGAACGATGTCTTTAAGCTCCATTACTCGCATATTTAAATAGTTTACCTCAAAATTCCCAAATTAGCAAGATTTCTTTTTAGATATCATATTTGTATATAATATTCTGAATCTTGTTTTTTGTTCCCAGAGAAACATTTGTAAACTGAATATGAAGTGCAAATTTCCCTCCGGGAAGTCTTCTTGTCTTTCTGATTATACCAGGAAGCTTCCATAAATCATATTTTGCAATAGAAACACTAATATGCTGCTTTTCTTTTACCGGAAGGTTAGTCTGAATACAACAACCTCCTGCTGAAATATTAGATATTTTGCCTTTGTAATTTTTGTCTGAATAGATATACAGAAGTTTATTTGTCTGCTTGTCTTTAGAGAATCTTAAAGAGCAGAAAGTACATAATTCTTCTGTAAATTCACGTTTGAAGTGTCTTTGTGCCTGTGATTCAAGCTGTTCTGAATGAGATACAATGACAATATGTTTTTTTTCGCCTTCTTTTAAGGTTGTGTCATATCTGATAACACGGGCAATAAAGTTATAAGTTAAGCCGTCTGGAGTTTTGTATGTAAAACGGCTTCTTTCCAAAGGTTTTGGTTTTTCTTTTTCATCGTTTATAAATTCAGGTATTTCAAGAGTCATTGTTTCTCTTGAGTTTTCCTGTACCTTAAACGGGTACTGAACGCCTCTGTCAGAAATATAAGAGATTGTACTGCCTGCCGTAATCTGTCTGGTAGAAGAAATCTTTTTTCTCTGAGCAACCATCAGCTCAAGCTGATACAAAATAGTATAAAATTCATTTAGACTTTCATCTGTAAAATATTCTTCATTTTTTAAAAGAGTGTAGGCGTTTCTGAATAAATCATCTACATCCTGAATTGTCTTTAAATTAAAGAGAATGTTTGGAAATTTAGTTATCTGGCATATCTTCCAGAGAATGTTAGCCTGCTGTCTGCTAAAATTATTCTCTTTTGCTAAGGTAGTTATGTCATTTTTTTTAGTCAGTCTGTTCTGAGCTTTCTGTGCATATTTTTCAGATTTTTTATATTTTGCGCTTTGTGTAGAAATAAAAAATATTAATCCAAGAACAGCAACAATAGCTAAAAGCATAAGAAGAATGAGTAAAACTGGTGCTGATGCTCTTGCCTGCAGAGGAGAACCGCTTCCGTCTCCGGCTAAACTACCCATAGGATTCCTCCTTTTTTAGTCCTGCTTTAATGCTTTAGAAATTGCCTTTAAGCGTGGACAAATTTCATATTCAGAAAGATCTCCAATCATTACAGTATCGTTATTCTGTAATGCTTCTTCAAAATCCTTTAAAATTGGAGAAAAATCTGCAAAAAAGTCATTAAAAGGCATACCATCAATAGTGGTTGCTGTAAATGTTTCCGGATACAGAGTTGCAAGGGCAGCAGTATGGCTGAACTGATCAATGCTGTCTGCAAGTTTCTTTATAGATTCTGAAACTTCTTTATTTTTACCGTTCTGCAATTCTGATGGTACTTCTTCCATCTTTACTGCAAGTTCGCTAAAGAGTTCAGAAAGCTTTATAAAAGACTGTTTAATATCTTCTTTTGTTACTACAGTAAATTCAAAAACTTCGTCATTTGTGAGGGCTTTTTTTGCTTCTTCGTCAAAAGTTTCTGCAGTTATTTTTGTTCCGTTTACAGAAATGCCTATTACAGCCGCTTCATTTTCTTCGCAAATCTGCTCAAAAGATTTTAATACATTTCCAACTGTTTCTTCATCTTCTATCTTAACATCAACTGCTTGTCCGTTGATAAAAAACTTAATCATATTTCCTCCAGATAGATACTTATACAATTATATTATCGGCAGGTTTTTGAATTACTTTTACTTTTGCTGTTGTTTTGTAAAGTTAGAGATTGTTGTCTGCTGAGACTCAAGACTTCCCAAAGTTCCTTCCATCTGAGCATATTTATTTCTTAATTCTGCTTCTTTATCATCCATTTGAGATTCCAGCTTAGAAATTCTAGTTTCTGTGCTTTTAATCTTAGAATCAAGAGTAGAAGTTTTTAATGCAAGAATACCACCTGTCTGTGTGTAAGCAGAAATCTGTTTATCAAGCTTGTATGCAATTCCTGAATCTACAATTAAATCTCCATCGGTGTCATAACCAAAAAGCTGTCTTATGGCATCCATGTTGTTTTCCAGTGCAGAATCAAGTTTTTTTTCATCAATTTCCAGGTATCCTCTCAGTTTACTCTGAGAATAGCCGCCGGAAAAACCTCCAGCATTAGTTGCAACTCCAATTTGAGAGAGCATGGTAATATCAGATTTATCAGAAAAATTGTATCCGGCAGAAACTATTGTCTGCATGCTGCTTTTTATACTTGTAAGAGAAAAATCTGTAGAAAACATTCCAAGTCTTTCTTGTTCAACCTTTTTTTCTTCAGAAGAAAGATAGTCCAGTTCTTCTATAATTTCCGGCTTGTTTTGAGAAAGAATATTAATTTCAGCAACAGCCTGATTGTACTGTCCCACAAACTGAATGATTGCGTCTTTAGAACTTTCTGTGTCTGGCTTTATGCTGATTGTTGCAGTTTTTTCTGTTTTATCATGAATGTTAAGAGTAACTTCCGGCACAACGTCATCAATTTTATTTGAAGGTCTTGAAATTGTAATACCTTCATATTTGATGATTGCATCGTCGGCCTCTGAAACAGGATGTTGTGGTCCATATCCTAAATCTTTTGTAGGATCAGTAGAAGAAAAATAAGAAACATTGAGGATTGTTCCAGTATTCACATTCCTGATTGCTATTGCTTTTATGCCCTGATATTCCTTTACAGGAACTTTTATTTCGTTTTCTTCGCCATTAAGAATATCTTTTGCAGGAATCTGCTTTTCTGAACCATCTTCCATAACTGCATACAAAACATTTTCTGTTTCAATTGGATCAAGTGGTTCTGGCGGTGTAGGGGGAAGATTCAAGTTGGTATCTGAATCTGTGTTATTTACAACAATTCCTCCAAATTCAATAAAACCTGCGTCTGGAATTTCTGGCTGCAGTAAAGATTTATTGATTTCTGGAGTAATATCTTCAGTTTTTTCTGTCTGAACTGTAAATGTAATTACCTGTGTATTATCTGATGATACATTTGACGGTAAAGAAACCTGATATGCGCTTCTTGGCTGAACAGAAACTTTACCATCTTCAAGTTTTGTACCTGTTAATGTAAGTTTTGGCATATATTCAGGTTCGTCATATTCTATTTTTTGAACTGGAGCTATATCATCTTGAGAGGCTCCAAAAGTAATTGCTTTTTCTTTTATTTTTGTAATCATTCCTGAATCGAATGCAAATTTTTTAGCATCGCCTTCAAAAATGAGTTTGTTTTCTTTTCCTGTTGGGACTGCTTCTATTAAAAGTGATTTTTTTCCGTTGCTGGCACCGATGATAGATGATTTTATAATATCATTGCCGCGTCTATTAATTCCGTTTGAAAAATCTTTTAAGGTTCCACCCTTCCAGTTGTAAACAACCTGCTTTTCTCCAACCTTATAGATATATGTTCCTGCAGGAATTTTAATGTCATTTTCAAGTTCGTCTGTTAAAAATCTGTCTGATGATGCAGCCTGCAGTACGTCTACTTTAAAAGACTGAATTTCTGCACTTCTGTTTGCATCTGCAGTAATGGCATTTTCCTGTGATGATGAGCTTAATTTATTATTAAAGGGATTTTCAAAAGAATAGAGAGTCTTGGTGCTATCCCTTAGAGATGTGAGTCTGCTGTTAATTTCTCTCCAGGCGTCTTTTTCAGACTTATATGTTTCAAGCTGTTTTTGTTCACGGGTTAGAGGAATTCGCTCTACCTTCATCAACTTTTCAACAGTGTCATTTGTATTATATTTATCTGTAACGCCGGGTATGCTTATTCCTGCCATAAATTAAACTGCATCATTGAACATATTGCCGATCGCTTTTCTGATTCTCATCTTTAAATTAAGAATTTCATCTGATGGAAATTGCTTAACAACCTGGTTAGTAGATGAATCAACAACAGAAACAACTACCATGTTAAGCTCTTTGTTTACATTAAACTGAAGCTTATTACCAGCTACCATCTGAGACATCTTCTGTAATTCCTGAGTATCTGCCTTTACTTCGGCCAGTGTCTGCTCAAGATTTTTTGCTACTTGGGCTCCTGTGGGGGTTATGGATTTTTGTACAACAGCATTATTCTGTACTTCTGCTGCTGAACTTCTTATGTTTTGAGGTTTATAAAGAGTTTGGCCATCCATTGCCACATGAACCATAGAATTACTGATTGTATTCATAGTTCTCCTCCTTGATAAATCCATGATGAAACCATCATAGAATAACATTTACAATAATAAATGTTGCAAAAAGTTGAAAAAAGGGAAGGGGGGCGCACCCCTTCCTTTTTTCAAGAATAATTAAAAAGATGACATCCAGAAATCTCTTTAATTACCAATTTGCTACTGCAAAAGTGCAAGTACAGTCTGTGACTGTGAGTTTGCCTGAGCAAGCATTGCTGTACCAGCTTGTGTGAGAATCTGGTTCTTTGTGAAATCAACCATCTGAGAAGCCATGTCTGTATCACGGATACGGCTTTCTGCAGCCTGAGTGTTTTCAGCAGCAATATTAATACCCTTTGCAGCAATTTCAAATCTGTTCTGATAAGCACCAAGGTCAGCTCTCTGCTTTGTTACGTTCAGTAAAGCCTGATCGATTGTAGCAAGAGTTGCGTTTGCTTCATCAGGAGTTGAAATTGTAATCTGTTCATCGCCACCCTGAGCACCCTTGAGACCAAGAGCTGTTGCAGTCATTGTGCCGATAAATACACGTGTGTTCTGGTCAACGTTTGCGCCAACCTGGAGCTGCATAATGCCGTCTCCTTCAGCTGAGAAACGTCCAGTAAGCATATTCATGCCGTTGAACTGAGCTACGCTAGCAATGCGGTCTACTTCAGCAACGAGCTGTGATACTTCAACCTGAATCTGCATGCGATCTTCATCGCTGTAGATACCATTTGCAGACTGAACTGCCAATTCGCGAACACGCTGAAGAATATCTGTTGTTTCGTTCAGATAACCTTCTGTTGTCTGAATGAAAGATACTCCATTCTGAATGTTCTTCGAAGCCTGGTTCAGACCACGAATTTGGCTGCGCATCTTTTCTGATACAGCAAGTCCTGATGCATCGTCTCCGGCGCGGTTGATGCGTTCACCAGAAGAAAGTTTCTCCATGTTTTTCATGATGTTGTCATTAGAAATGTTCAACACACGATCAGCATAGAGCGAACTCATATTGTGATTAATAATCATATTTGTGCCCTCCATGTTTACACTATGAAAGCAGAACATCATGTTCTGTTCCTGCGGGTTAAGGCTGGATCAGCTCTGCGCCCCTGATTCAGTTTCAGACCATTCAGCAGGAGTAATCAGTCTAAAGTCTGATTGTTCAGTTTAATCTGAAAACAGTTTAAACCGATTACTTCTGCTGTAACCTGCAAGCCATGGCTGGCACTATATTTCAAAGAACTTTATGCCTCTGAAAAAGCATATTTTTGTTACAATAATATTTTACGATGTTTTGTGAAAAAATACCAGAGTAGAGTAGTAAAACACCGCATAATTTTAGTCTGTCATATTTCTATGACAAACTAAAATTATTATATCTCACTATCTGAGTAAAGACAAGACATTCTGTGAGACGTGCAGCTATACTGCACTAACAAGTTTGCATTCGCAAACTTGCTGTGTCTCATTCATACTATCTCAACAAACTCAGAACGTTCTGGCTCTGTGAATTAGCCTGAGCCAGCATAGCTGTTCCAGCCTGCTGAAGTACAGAATTCTTTGTAAACTCAACCATCTGACTAGCCATATCTGTATCACGGATGCGTGATTCAGAAGCCTGCATGTTTTCTGCTGCAACATTCAAGCCTTTAACTGTAAGTTCAAGACGGTTCTGATAAGCACCAAGGTCAGCACGCTGTTTGTTGATCTTGCGGAGTGCTTCATCGATAGTACCGATTGCGCGGTTGGCTTCTTCCGGTGTGGCAAGAGACATCTTTTCTTCTGTTCCAAGATCGCGTACACCAAGAGCAGCGGCAGACATTGTGCCGATGAAAACCTGCATTCTCTGATCCATGTTTGAACCAATGTGGAACCACATAGAACCAGTTACTGCGTTTTCTCCTGTTGGCTGTGCGAAGCGGCCAGTAAGCATGTTCATTCCGTTAAACTGAGCGGAACTTGCAATTCTGTCAACTTCAGAAACAAGAGCTGAAATTTCAACCTGAATCTGCATACGATCTTCAGAAGAGTAGATACCGTTAGATGCCTGTACTGCAAGTTCACGGATGCGCTGCATAATATCAGTTGTTTCCTGAAGATATCCTTCAGTTGTCTGAATAAAGCTGATACCATTCTGAGCATTCTGTGAAGCTCTGTTCAAGCCGCGGATCTGGCTGCGCATCTTTTCAGATACTGCAAGTCCTGAAGCATCATCGCCTGCGCGATTGATTTTTTCACCTGATGACAGTTTCTCCATGTCTTTGTTAAGAGAGAGACCTGTTACTCCGAGCTGACGATTGGCAAAGATTGCCGACATGTTGTGGTTGATAACCATAGTATTCCTCCTTGGAATGTTGTACAGAAGAATCCTTTCTTCTGCTTAAAAGACGCAAAAATGCGTAAATGTTGTTTACAAGGCTACATCTACACATTTTTGCCAGAAAGTACGGTTGAAACTTTGTTGTTAAGTTACAGCCGTAACACTTCTGTATTAATTATCGGAGTGGATACTATTGGAACTTTAGCAGTTTTTTAAATTTTTTTTGAAATTTTATCCAATAATTTTTTTGATTGCTCTGACAGCTTTTCCTCTATGAGAAATGGCATTTTTTTCATCTGCCGTAAGCTGAGCAACTGTTTTATTATATTCTGGAAGGAATACAATAGGGTCATAGCCAAAGCCGCCGTTTCCAGCCTGTTCATTTATATTGTTAATAAGAGTTCCTTCAAAGGTTTCCTGAGCAACATAAAGTCTGTCTGGTCCGCAGTACATAACCATAGCGCAGGTGTAATGGCATGATCGTTCTCCATGAAGATATTCACCTTTTGGAAGATTGCCTTTTTTTATAGCTTCATTTAACTGCTCTATGAGCATAATGTTCTGCTCTTCCTGAGATATTTTTGTTCCATCTGGTTTTCCATGCATAAAATCTGGCCCTGCATATCTTGAAGAGTAGATTCCAGGAGCACCGCCTAATGCATCGACACAGATACCTGAATCATCAGCAATAACAGGGCAGTGTACTATTTCATACAATGCCCGAGCTTTTATAAGACTGTTTTCATAGAATGTTGTACCTGTTTCATCAGGATCAAATTCTATGCCTTCATCAGATGGAATAAAAATACTGTGTTCGCTTAACAGTTCGCACATTTCCTTTTTTTTGTTCTTGTTTCCTGTAGCTAAATATATTTTCATAAAAAAAATATACCTTAAATAAGAAAACATAACAATCAAATTTATTCTTCTAAATCTTGCTGTTCTTCCTTTAGTCTGTTTAAATAATACGCAACCTGGCGCTCACATATACCCATATACTTTGCAATCGTCCTGTTTGTTGGTCTTAGCATAATGCAGCCGGAAGCCAATTTTTTGTTTAAACGTTTCCAGCTTGTGTAATGTTTTAAGAGCATGTATTGCATTTCTTTTATGAGCATATCGTTGTTTGCATGTTTTTCAGAATCTTTTACCATTTCCAGTCTTTTTTCATAGTTCTTTTGATGAAAATAGGCAAAGTTTCTTCTTTCTTGAATTCTGTGACGGCGTTCTGCTTTTTCCATCAGTTCATCTTTAAAGAATTGTATTATCATCTGAAATTCTTCTTCTGGAAGATTGTAAAAAGCGCTTATCCTGGAAATATAATCATCTGTAAGGTAAAAAGATGTTTTTAGGGCAAGTATAATAAGGGTTTTATTTTTATTTTCCGTAGAAAGTTTTGTAAGTCTTTCTCTAACGGCTTCTGGAGAAACTGGTTTATATACAAAAGGCTTTTTCTGCTCATTAGTAATAGGGGTAAAAGGGGCGGCTGAATAAGAACATTCTTTTTCTGAAAGGTAAACAGGGCCGTTTTGTAACATAAAAGAGTCACGCACTTTGTTTTTTGCAATATTTCTTATTTTTGTAAGTTTCTGTGTGTTGACTATCATAAATATGTAATTAAAATAATCACCCAGTTTAGGATTGTAGTCTTCCAGAATCTTATTGCCTCTTTCTAAGATACTTAGAATGATATCTGATCTAAAGTCTTCATCATATTTTTCAAGACCAAATACTTTGTAATTTTTGCAGATGAATTTGCAGGTTAAATCCACAGCATCCTTCTTACTGATTTCTCCCTTAATCAGTTGTTCCATGATTTCATTTACATTGAAACTAATCATAACTTTTCTTCCTTCTTTTTTTCCGATTTTGAAATTGCAATTCAATTTCTGTTTTACATTATGCAATTTGCGTGCCAAGTAAAACAAAAAAATCTTAAAAATAAGTATTTAGCTATTGACAAGTTTCATAAAAAAATGATAACATCACTTCACATACGGCGACCTAGCTCAGTTGGTAGAGCACACGGCTCATATCCGTGATGTCAATGGTTCAATCCCATTGGTCGCTACTATATATAATAGAAAAGAACTTCCAAAAAAGGGAAGTTCTTTTTTTTTGTCCCTTTCTTTTTTCTGCTGGTAAACTGCATACAGAAATTAAATGCAAAAAAAAAGGAACCTGATTTTTTTTCAGGCTCCTTTTATTAAATTAATTCAAAATTAAAATCTTATAAAAAAATTAAAAATTTAATTTTTTAATGATTAATATTCATCCATTTCTTCAGGAACAAAGGTCTTTGAATAACCTAGATATTCTGCAATTTTTTCATCAGAAAGATATTCTACCAGGGCAGCAGCCTGTGCTTTTGTAAAATAATATTTTACCTGAATAGATTCTCTTGTAGTTGCATCACCTGCAGTTTCATAATAGTTATTCATTACAGGGTAGCAGGAAATTGTAAAGAATGGAGATTTGTTTTCAAAACTATATCCAAGGAAGAATGTTCCAGTTCCATTATTTGGTGTAGAGGTCTTTAAAGATCCCCACTGAAGTTTTGCATCCATTGTTCCGTATTGCTTGTGCAAATTGCGTCCCTTTCTCTGCAATCTTTTATTTTCAAAATCTGAAAGATAGTTTTCTACAGCTTTCTTTAATTTGTTTCTGGCTTTTTCATCCATCTGAACATAATAAAAGGCTGCAAGATACTGGCTTCCAAAGCCTGCTGTACCATCCTTAGTATTTAGAACAATATAAGCTTCTTTTTGTGCAGGCTTTCCGTAAAGGCCGGTTGTAAACAATGTTGTTTCTTCACAGAACATTATTTCATTTCTGTTACCTAAAGTAAACATATCCTGTAAGCGACTAGTTTTCTTTTTTGCACTTTTGATAGAATCTGATGCGGTTAATGCTTCTTCTTCCTTTGGAGTTCTTACAACTTCTGGAAGTGCAGAAACTTCGTCTGCGTTGTTTTCTTCATTTTCTTCTGAATAGACATCTGCTTCTATAGCACTTGCTTCACCTTTTGTTGACTGGCAAGAAACTAGAAAGGGAAGTGTAATCATTAGAGATAAAGCTAAGGTTTTAAGTAAGTTTTTTTTCAATTTGTTTGCCCCTCGTTTTTATTTTGTATAACTATATAATATCTTAAATACGAATTTTGTTACATATTTTGTGATTTTTTTTTAGTTGTTTAATTTCTATAAAGGGAGTATAATTGACAAAGTTTCCGTAAGGAAAAGTTCATATTCTAACTGTTCTTCAGTGTAGAACGGCATAAAGAATCACTTTGAAGGAGTAAATCATGAAAAAATTAATACTTATTTTTGCTTTGGCATCAATTTTTTCTTTTTCGATTTTTGCTCAGGAAGAGTCTAGTTCGAATATTAAAATTGAGCGTAATGAAGAGAAATGGTCTACCATGTCTTATGTAAATGTACCTGTACTTAAGATTCTTGAAGATAAAGATGCTTATGTCGTTATTTATCAAAAGAACAGAATGGGAACAGGAAATACTGTTATTCCAAAGAAATGGGTTCATGGAACAAAAGAGTCTCCTAGTAAACTTAGACTTAGGTCTTCTAAATATGCATACAATTCAACTATGACAATTGTAAAAGATAACGGCGAGTTTGTTCGCGTTATTCTTACAGCTCCTCTTTCTAGAAGTAATTCAATTTGGGGCGTAGTTGCAAGAGGAAAGCAGCTGGAAGGAACCGATAAGGATACTTTGGAAGAGTTGGCGCTCTAATTATTTCTAGGGAGTTATGAATGGGGCTGCCTGAACTAACTGGCAGCCCATTTTTTTTATTATGAAAATTACAAACGAGTCTGTACAGGAACTTAAAACATTTATAGAAGCTCACAATTTCTTTTTTATTTCTGGTCACAAGGAACCTGATGGGGATGCTGTTGCTTCCTGCTTAGGAATTGCGGCTATTCTGGAAAAATATGGCAAAGCTTATCAGCTTTTGTCTGCAGGTCCATTTAAA
>JAEEGH010019784.1_pt1 | contig 14085 bp, 8 predicted proteins | sample 9134181 | NCBI WGS metagenome assembly JAEEGH01 (sample SAMN16246544, study PRJNA631951) | gut metagenome | biome: gut microbiome; feature: rumen; material: DP-attached | host: Bos | place: Iran: Karaj | collected 2018-10 | reverse complement strand
ATGCAAGGTCGATGATGGTTTAGACTTTTTAATATATGTAAAAATATCTCGAATATAATCCCAATTTTGCTTGGTTTCTATTAGTTGATAAATCTGTTGGCCAGCTTGAGTTAACAAAATTACAGGTATTTCAATGTCAATAGTTGAAGGACGGAATGTGAATTGTAAAATAGTATTTCCATAAACAAAATTAACTGTAGATAGAGAGTTTGGATTAGCATGAAAAGAACTTGTAACAAAATCACCAGATTGCAATAACCCTATTTCCCTTAGTTTAGCAATATCTTTATATCCCACTCCAAATTTTTCCATAGTTTCATATTCTGCAAATATAAAATAATCACTTTGATTTAATACATAATCAGATAGTTTGACAAACAAATTTGCTTCTTCATAGGAAATATTCCTCAATATTTCTAATGTTCGAAGGGAATAAGAAAATGGTGTTTCTATCTCTTTTGAGAGTATCTTTGCCCACAAAGCCTTCATTTCGTCTTTTGAAACATCCTGAACACTATCGAAAAATCTAGTCGCCCAGTCTTCATCAACCGATTTATCGGAAACGGTTTTCCCTTCAAGGTTTTTAGCAGCCATTTCAACAACAGAATCAATATTCTCTTGTCGTCGTGTTTCCTTATCAACTAATCTTTGTGATATTCTTTCATCAGTTACTGCAGCAATCAGTTTAGCTTCCGAAGTTGCTAATGATTTTGCATTTTCAATCACTTTGATTTCATATGCCCGTGCGTCAGCTTCTTTTCTGATTTGACGTGGACGATATATGGTTCCTATACCATTACTAACAACCTCAATTAGTTTTTCTAATGGTTTGCCATCTAACGAAATATTGATCAATGAATCCATAATAACATTATTAAAATGTAATTAACATTAGTGTTCACTTAACGGCCCAAATTTGTTTTTTGAAAATATGTTTAATGCCGGCATGAACATTTATAGCAACTTGCGATACTTGCGGCGCAACAATGGTGCTTTCTTCAGACATTCTTTCATTTGTTGGAAGAGCAGGGAATCAATCTGACCAAGATGATCAACAATACTGTTCATTTCATCGAGGTACTTTTGTTCGTATTCATCCACTTGTTCTCCATAAACGAAGGTAGGACGAGGGAACCTGAAGGAAGGTGTGACCATGTCGTCCGGGCTGAATACAAAAGCGTTGACGCCTCTCTCTTTGATATCTACACAACCACGTTCCACTGCTGCATCAGCAGGCACATGGTCTTTTGAGGTGGGAAGACAGGCCATCATGATTTTGTCGTCGATATGCCCAAGCACGATGAAATACTTTGGTTTGGGCATGTTGCCGTTTTTGAATTCAAACGGCGAGAACTTAAGCAAATCGCCAACTTCGTACATGTGATTAACTCCTTAATAGATTGGCGGCTTGCCGATTCTCAAGTGTCTCGTTGTAGTAGGCACGATCATCGGGACAGAGTTGGCGACCCATATCAATGATGATATTGGAACTGTTGGCACGTTGTTCGACAAAATCTTCAAGCAAACCATGTTCTTTGGCTGTTTCATACCAAAGCGAACCCTCTTTGTGCGTTACAGCAATGAGCTCTTCTGAGTTCATCTGACCATAATGCTCCATCACTTCGTGCATTACCTGGAGTTCGGCATCTGAAAACTCATCCTCATCGAATTCTTTGCTGGGCTTCACCATAATACCCTGTCCATTGAATTGAAGTGTGACGAAGTCGTCCAACAATACTGGACCATCGGATAGTTCCTCAAAAACATCGACAGACACTGGGCCGAGTCGCCACACTGAGAAGGGTATCGACAGCATGGGCACATGATACTTCTGAACCATTCTCTCCTCCATCAAGAAGAGCAGCTTCAGCACCTCAGTCTTATAAGGGTACTTGGCATGCGACGCAATATATATTACTGCGTTGCCTAGCCTCACTTTACTTGATTCTGAAAATCTGCACATATTGTATTGTGAATAATGTTGTTTCTCAAATAATGTCTCCTATTGCTACCAACGGATATATCCAAAGCTACGCTAGAGTTGGTCACACTTGAACAGTGACCATCTCACCTTCCGCCTATATTACGGGGCAAATATAGGAGAAAAAAATGTAAAAACAAAATAAAATGGGGAAAAAATGGTGAAATGAATATTTTGGGTGGGGAAATATGGATTATTTACGGCTTTTCGGGTTGGTTTTGAACACGAATCGCACACTTTTTTCTTTAACACAAATTATCATGTAATTGATCACGAATTTTTCATGAATTATTTTTTTAAGACCACGAATCGCACGAATCTACACACTAAGTTTTTATCTATAGCGTTAATGACCGTATAATGAACCGTTAATTACTCGATAATAATATACTCAAGTTTCGCAAATGCTCAACTTGTTGATATAGGGGAGAAAACGGGAGTTAATGGGAGTTAGCGGGAGTTAACGGACGATACCTTGTTCCCTTCGGTCACGTCCGAGAGAAGCGCCTTTCGAAAAGAGGTTCCAACGGTACATTCGTCCGTTAACTCCACAGGCTGGAAGCCTGTTAACTCCCGTTTACTACTGGTAACTCCAGTATAGTTTCGCTAAATGCGAAACTTGAGTAATATATCCTTAACTATTACCTTTGTTTCATTCTTTGATGAAAATCGCGATGAGTCGAGGTCCGCTTCCTCCACAACAAGCAAGGAGAAAAAGAATGAAAACAATGCTGCCAATCCATCCCATCAAATAGACCATGTGGCCAATGAACATCACCATGAACAGGAAGGTGGCCAATGCACTCACCACATAGAGGACGGCATAAATCACAAAGAAGATTAGTCCCATCACACCCTTATCGCCATCGACAAACATCGCGTAAAGATGTAATGCCAATCCAACGAAGAGAAGCAGAATGATCCACGGCTGGAGGAATGAGAAGAAGAAAAAGGTGAGCAGATAAAGGATTCCACAGCCAAATACTGTAATAGTACCGATATGTTTTGCGGCCGATCTCGCTTCATCCTCTCCTGCTAATCCAAAAAAGATGGATTGGACAAAGAACAGGATGGACAGCATGACCAGCCAGAACACGATAGACATCAACTCATCGTGAACGAAGAATCCGGGACTTCCACTATAGCACAGCATACATTTCAACTCATAATAGCTTAAAAAGGCCAATCCCATCAAAGGGATATATTTGCCCAAACGGAACCTGCCCAGAATCTTGGATAATATCCAGCAAACCAATAATACGATCAGCGGCAAGAAAATCATATACTCGAAATAGCGGGTAGATTTGCTTTGCTCAATATGGATGCCAATGTCAGACAAATCTTCCAGGAATTGTTTCTGAACGACCACAGCGGGATCCTTCTCGTCTCTCGCGGGGTTTCCACCTTTATCGGCCGATGCCAGTGATCTTCCTTTCTCCAAATATCTTGAAGACACATAGAATGTCTCTCCGGCATCATTCTTACAGGTGGCCCATCCATTGATGATTGTATCCACGAGGATGACATCACCTTTCTTAAGTGAACCCATTTTTTCTGCCTTGCCATTAGGCGCTACCCTCATGTTCAGATTCGGCGAATTCACCACATAGGTTTCTGCTGCATAGCCTGCCATGCATAGCAGAAACAGCACGATAATTGTAACGAGTTTTTTCATATTTTTATCCCTTTAATTATTTAGAATCCAATCTTTCCCGATGACTGACGGCTCCAGACAAAGTGGTCCACATCTTCAGCAATGACCTCAGGGGCGGAACTGCCATCGGATGCGATTCTCAGTTGGGCAATCATTGCAATCGTCTGTGACAGATGTTGCATGGTTCGTGCAGAAATGGGCATATTCTTCGATTCTCCGTTCTTCAGATTTCTGACAAATGCTTGCAGTTTTTTCCCGGCATCGGCAGAAATATCCAATTTGAAGTCACGACGCAAAAGATATACCAGGACATCTGACAGCTCTTCGATGGAGAAATCGTCAAATACAATCGAATTATGATAAGAGGCGACACCGCCAGCAGCCAGCGTCTTGGCGATGGATTCGTCGCTGTTGGTGACACGGGCCATCACGAATGCCGTTACCTGCTGGTACTCTGCAATCTTATTCAGAATCCACACACGCAGATTATCGTAGTTCTGGTTCTTGTATTCCGGGGCATCCATATCGAGGAACAGCAGTCCATCGCTGGCTTTCCTTACCGCTTGCTCCAACACCCTGAAGCTGTCGTTGCCCATCAGCTCCTCGGCATTGACACAAACCGTATGACCGAGTTTGAGAATGCCCAGTCCTTGCAGGATCCTTGAAAGGATCTCGGCTACCGTACTCTTGCCCGTTCCCGTACTGCCAATGAACTCCCACCACAGATTGGCAGGTTGAAGGCGCAGCGTACCTTTCTCATGCTGCAGACATGAGACAGTGACATAATCGTGAAGAGCTTTCTTGGCGGTCTGCAAACCCACCAGCTTGTCCAACTGTTCGAGTGACGCATTGAGCAACAGCCGGTCGATGGCATCGGGCTTCAGATAGTGAAGCCTCAGATCAGGGATGTCACAAGCCTCTATCCGTGTCAGTTGCTCGTTACTGATCTGATCGGCCGACAAGACCGACAACCTGTTGCCCAAAGCAGGAATGACCTGTGAGGTGAGCAAACGGGTGATGAAACGACCGTTGCCGAAGTGTTCGTTCTTATGATTATAGGCATCAATCACATAATCGGAGAGCTTCTTCTCGGCTTCAGGGGTCAGTTCATAATGTTCACGCTCGAGCACCTTATGTCCAATATCCATCAGCTGATTGGGTGTATAGTCGGGGAACTCAAAGACGTAGGAGAAGCGGCTCTTCAGACCTGGATTGGAATCCAGCATATCGTACATCTCATTGGTATATCCAGCCAGAATGACCATCAGGTCGGGTTCATCTTGAGCCAAGAAGGACAGAAGGGTCTCGATAACACGCAAGCCATAATCCTTGGTATCATCCGCCTTGACAAAAAGCGTATAAGCCTCATCGATGAACAAGATACCACCTGAAGCCCGCTGAAGGGCATCGAGCGTATTCTGCTCTGCATCACCGATGAAACGACCTACCAACTTGGAGCGTTCGGTCACCACGACATGACCTTTCGAGAGGACGCCAATGCCATGATATATCTCACCAAGATATTTGGCGATAGTGGTCTTACCCGTTCCAGGATTACCCGTAAACACCATGTGCATGGGCGGCATCTTGTTATAAAGCCCCCTATCGGCACGGAGTTTGTTCAGCCTTACCAGCGAGGTATGGGCAAGAATCCGCTTCTTTACATCGTCCAGGCCTACCAAGGCATTGAGCTTGGCTATAGCATCGGTAGGGTCGGGAATCTCCACTTCGGGGATGTCTGCTGCCTCAATCACCAACTGACTGACATTCTCCGGGGTGACCCCCTCTTCCACCACACGACTGATCATGTGTGGCAGGATCATGTTCTCGATGACCTTCTCGATGTATCTCGTATTCGTAAAGCGGTTGCCGCGCATTGAATAGACATACCGCATATATTCATATAGACTGTCACTTGCCTCGGCAGTCAGCACACACTCCCGATACCTCAAGGCCTGCAGTGCATATTTGTAGAGCGAGTCCTCATGCAGATCGTCGAAATGGAAGATATTCGTAAAGACCTCATGAGCCTTTGGACTGCTGTTGACCACCTCGAGCAACTTATTGCGGGGACCTGAAAGTATGATGACGCAATTATACAAATCCTCTGAATTATTACAGATTGCTTCAATACCAGTCATCGTGCCTACGGCTCCCTTTCGTCCAAAGGTGTCGGCATTCTGTATATAAATAAGGGTATTCTTATTGTCATTGATCAGATGCTCGATGTTATTGGCAAATCCGTCGGTCGAATCGAAGAGCTTGATGGCATCGTGCTTCGCAAAGCTTCTCACCACACCCAGTTTCTTCAGTTCCCCATAGATGGCACGGGCAGCCTCCTCCTTTCCCACTCCCTCGTTGCCGGTAATGATATAATGCCGTCCCCGAAGGATTCCATGGATGGTGGGCAAGTCCTGTTGCTTCCGCCCTTCGTTATAGGCGACCACATCGCGCAGATAACGAAGATAGTCCTTGAAGTTCTCGGGCGCATAGTCCAATAGATTGACTTTATCTTGTTCCATAAATATGTGTTCGTTGTTGCAATTAATTTTTCAGTTCATCAATCCGGTGGAGCAATTGCATTGTAGAAGGCATGTCAACCTGTTCAAGATCGACGATACGTTCCTGCAAAGTCCTCTGTTTCAAGAGGTATTCCAATCCCACACAGGTCTCTGCCATCTCGAGACGACCATAGTCCATAGCTGTCCGATAAAGCAAGCGCAAGAAATCGATCAACAACTGGAAATCTTCGACACGACCTTTCTCAAAAACGGATTCATTAAGTATCGAGGCTATCTTCTCGCGATACTCACCAGCGGAATCCATATCATTATTAACCATATCCACCTGAGCATGAGCTGCATAATAGAGGAGGGCCACGTTACGCACCTTGAGCGAGTCGGGCATCATCGTTGTCATCTTCTCGACCACCTCACCTGCGTATTTCAGGAAAAGAAGCGCATTCACGCCATCACCTGCACTCATTGCCGACACACGAGCCTGACGTACCTTATTGATCACAAAACTGCGCATCTTGTCATCGTTATCAGGATCAGCATCAAGCGCCATTGACAAGATGACCGATGCAGTCTGCAGGCTTGCCAGCGCATCGTCGGTCTTTCCCTGCTTGTCGAACAACTCACCCAACTCATCGAAGATCAATGCCTTGTTCAACAGGTTGGACTCTGAGTCGGGCTTCTGATCCACCTTTTCAAGTATCTGTCTCCCAAGTGCTACAGCCTCATCGACCTTACCGCTCACCTTCAGTCTCATTATCTGATAATAGGTTGCCACCAGCAAATCGTCGGCATGCAGGGAAACAGGGTTGTTCTCGAACAACTCTTCGAAGAGCACAATAGCCTGCCCGGCACTCTGTTCGGCCTGGTCATATTCATGGAAGAACTGGAACAACAGTCTGCCCGTGCCGTCCAACGCTACTGCATAACGACGGACAATCTCGGGATTGCCTTCACGGAAACGCTGGTAGTTGTTGAAGACGGCATACTCCTGCTGCTTATGATAGTAGAACGCGCTATTGTAGTCACCATACTGCTCATAATATTTGCTGATAACCGAATAGGCCAACGAATAGGCCGTAGTGGTGATAGCCGTATTGTTATGAGCATGTTTCATATCATTGATAGCATCGCGCAGCATGGATATCAGACTCTCGGCAGCCTTGTGATCGCCATGATACAGGTACGCCTCGTTGCAGAACTCGCTGGCACTGCACAGGTTGTAGAAACTGAGCTGCAAGTACAATTCAGATGTTGCATTACCATTCTTATTGATATCCAGTATTGCACGGAAAGTAAGGAGAGCCTCAGCCACCCGCCTTGGCATATCGGCACGACCTAAGTTGTTACGGCAAACGACGTTCCACAACATCGAGAACATGGAAGCCGCAAATACAGCCTCTTCGTCAGGAAGATGTTGCATCTGAGGTGCCAGAAGCATATAATAATCGGCAACAGGATCAAAATTACCGCGTCGCATCTCAAGGATACAATGCAACATGTTGGCCTGGATTTCCTGATAACTGAATGGCACCGCCTCCCCTTTCCTGCGGTTATATGCTTCCAAAGCCTGTTCTGCCTTTTCCGGTGAACGACGCAAATAAAGGAGATAAACAGCCAACGAGATCAAGTCATCGGCATCATATTCATCGTAATCAAAATCATCAATTTCAACGGCATCCCCCTCGAGATAAGACTTCGCATCATCGACAAACAGCTGCAATTGCTTATAGTCATCATGGTCGGGTATGGCTGCGTTCAGAACCGCCGAACCCTCATCGGCCATACTGAGCATCAGACGTCCCATGAAGTCATCACCTGCCTCAAACATAAGACCCGAGCCCTGGAGCAACAGCAAGGACATATTATATTTACTGTTCACCCAGTTATGGGGTTCGTAAACATAGGCCTCACCTTTCCGGATCTGCTCGGCAGTTTCCGTATTGAAGATGCCCACTATCTCAGCAGCTTTCTTCTTATCGCCTGTAAAGCTGAGGAATGTTGCAATATCCTTGGCAAGCACAACCACATTGTCATTCGCAATATCCAGCACTTTCCTGAACCATTCGACGAAGTCTTTACCGTGATCGGCAAGAGCGATGGCGGCATTCACCAAATGGGGCCAAACGAGAGTGGATGTACTGGAAAGGACTGCTTTTAGAACCTCTTCGGTAGGATTGTTGATGGCAATGGCTCCCATCTCCCGGGCAGCAAACTCATCATTCGGATTCGTATAAAGCAGATTGCCCATTCTGGCCGTGATATTCTCATAGAAGTTCCCGAACGGCTCGTCACCCTCATGGTGCACATACTTCACAATCTGACGATAACTCTGATAGGAGAAGTCAATGACGCCTGTCCTGGAATCGATCGTCAACAGATCGCCCAACCATCGTTTCAATGAAGAAAACTCCAACTGGTCCCAATAATCTCCCGCAAATGCCTGGAAATCCTGTTCGCGCAAGCCGAAGTCGGTCGCAGCCAACAGGCGAATAGAAGTCCATAGAAAACCGAAATTCATGAAACGAGCTGCGTCGTGGAGAAATACGATAAACAACTGCTCCGGATAAGGTGCTATCTTACCCATCTCGTCGGTCATCTCCGTCAGATAATTCGCGATGGCGGTATCTCCGTCTCCACGCTTTCGGATGTTCTCATAATCATAGGCCGTCAAACTTGTCAGTTTGCGTACCATCAGCACATCCCATAACGGACAGCCGCAACATGGTTCGTCATGCTCGGAGCGGGCATCCATCAGGTGATTAAGGACACTCTGCGGAAGGCTCTTGCCTTTCGCTTTCATCAATTCCCGAACAATCTGTCCACCCTCATTGGCATTGACAGGAGGCAAGAGAACCTTCTCGACATCCCATTCCGAGAAAAGCTTCATCTTCTCGCTTTCTGCAGTAGCGATCAGCATACAGAAGTTCTGTAATCCTCCAAACATGAACTCATACACATTCTGCATCAGATGAAGATCGTCGATGAGAAGCAGTGGAGGCATCTCAAGGTCCCTGGTAGCATGATAGAACTCCTCGGCCAGTTCACCGAACTCCACATCCTCGTCAAGGCCGTAGCGACGCTGTGGATGGATTCGGGGATCGGCAAGCCATTTCTTCAGCACCATACCGGGAGTGTCGCCATAATGGGTGAAGTGGATGAATACCAACAGATCATCGACCTCGTCAAAGCGTCGGTATGTTTCACAGAGGAAAGCGGTTTTTCCATAGCCATAGCGGGCATAGATCAGTCTGGGCTTCTGGTCTTCATCATATCCTCTCGCAATCTCGTTCAAAAGATTCTTGCGCGAATCGCAGTTCACATAGTGCTCGCCTTCTTTTGCAATCTTCATGAGGTCGGCATCCGCCATGTGCTGGAACTCATTGACAGGATTCTCCACCGCATTACTACCCTCATATAACATAATCTGAGCATGCAGGGTCTTGCAGAGGAACGATCCCAGGTCATCGAGTCCGGTCAGCGATTGACCATCCCATCTGCAATTGTACTCATAGATATTATTGCTACAGCAGGCATCCCGGCAACCATCCTGAATCTTCCGCTTCAATGATGAAAGTTTGCGGTCGGCCTCATCATTCAGGTTGCAGAACTTACGGCGAGCGACATCGTCCATCTGTTCATAGACAGCGGGATTACGGAAACAGAACAGACTACGGCGCAAAGAGTAGGTATCCATCAGGGCACCGAAGAGCATCTCAAGCTCTGTAACACTCTTCTGCTCGCGGGATTCCTTACGGATGTACTTTCTTTCCTCCTCAGTCATCTCATCCAGCATCACCTGCCAACTTTCGACGGATGGTATCCAGCCATAACGGTCGCCCAGCAGACCGATAAAGAATGGACGCGACTGACGGATTTCAGAGATACATTCACGAAGCACAATATTCTCCCGTTCATTCTCGTCAGCGTCCTGGGTATTTACCCCCCAGCGCAAGTCGATAAACTGCAGGGTGATACCCTGTGGCGCCAATAGCTGCTGAAGGGTCGGCGCGACTCTGTTCATGATCAGATCGCGCTCTGCGTCCATGTCCTTGAAGGTACTGCTCAGAAACACCTTGATGTTCTTCCCGTTCTGCATGGCAATATTGTTTCCGCTTATGATCCCCTGCTATTTTATAAGGATGTCATATAGGGTCGTATGTGAGAGAATATGCCCTCCTGCAATTGATCGACATGAATGATCAGATAGAGCAACCCCATGTCATAGAAACGAAGGTCGAAATAGTCGTTGGCATCAGTATCCAACTGCAACAGCTGTACCCACCCCGTTCCAAACTCGTTGTCCACATCTTCCTCGTAGGGCTTGCCTAAAAGTCGGAAGCCATCACCACGCACCGGACCTTCCGTGAAGGTGATGATATGAGGCGGTATCATGTCGTCCTCCTGGAAAGGATTTACGCGTTTCAATGTGCTTGAGGGCACATCGGCATAGATGACCTTGACAGCATATTCAGGCCACTTGCCCAGTCCATAGGGCTGCTTGACGTCGTAGCCGAGGAAGTAGTCTATTTCGCCGAAGAACCAGAGCATCCCCTTCCTGGGCAACCAGTCATTATCGGGAAGATCACTGCAGTTAATCTGACAAATGAACTGCATAGGATACCTATTGCCGTCTTCATCGGTTGTGAACGGATACATATCCTCAGACGGGAACTGCGGGGCATCCCAGAAATAGCTACTGCCCGGATGCTGTGCAACGTCGGATGGAGTCAGTTTCATATCAATACCATGAGGTCTTGCCAACTTGACGCAATGCTGAATCTCGGATTGAATCCCACCCATAGCAGCTTCCGAATCTGCTCGTATTCCTTCACTCAGCATCACCTCCTCACCAGTTTTGACAATGAACTTCTCGCCTCTATACTCCAAGCCGAGCTGTCGCCCGTCGTAGAATGTCACGACAGGGTTGTCCCCCTTACGATTATTCCAATGAAGCAGTTCCTGACCTACGACAAGTTCCTCAGCAGGAATTTCGTACTGCTGCATGAGACTCCTGCCCATATTGACACCTCGGTCGTGGGTAATATCATAGATGTTAATATAACATACTGAAGACATCGTTGTATCGTTTAGTCAAACATTACTCTTGGGTTCATTATACGTGGCGAACGCCATTTTATACCATATTCTGCCAGCAGTTCACTTTTAGCAGACCAATAGCGGAAACAGAAGCCCATGTGGCGTGGCTCGCCCTTCAGTTCTTCATAGAGCCTACGCTCCACTTCGTCAATCACAGACAGATAAGCCTCGCTGTCCTCAACAGAGTCGTATTTCAGTCTGGGATTCTCCAACCGGTCAAGACTGTACTCACAGTTTTCCTTGTCTTCCTCGGTAGTGGCATAATGGAGAGCCTGCTGAAAGGCTTTCTTCGCCATCGGGCGACGCGTTTCCATCGAGTAGCATTCGCCTATGTCAAAATATGAGCGACATTTCCACTGGGCATTCTCTTCCGTATCCGGCTGTTCATCCAGGAGTTCTTCGGCCTTAACCAGAAGAGGCGTTGCCAACCAGCCCTGGTCGTCACGGATATAGTTCTCAGCCAGTTTTATCAAAGCTATCATATAGTCGGAAATTGTCTCCTGAACAGGTTTTTGCTCATAAATCCGCCTGGTGATATCCACCAAGGGAGTCAGCAACTGGATTAAATCCGTTGACTCCAGGTTGTCCATATTTTCTCCAAGGAAATCACTCAACAGCGCCAACTTCTCCTCGTCAGACGCCAGGTTTTCTGCCTGGCGTAGAATTGTCGTAGTATCCATAATAAAATATTTATGTTGCTTAACTCAATTTGCAATAAACTATATTACGGGGCAAATATAAGAGAAAAAAATGAAAGAACAAAATAAATGGTGAAAAAAATATTGAAATGATTTTTTATGGGTGGGAAATAACTGATTATTTGCGGTTTTTGAGTTGTTTTTGAACACGAATCTCACACACGAATCTTTTTTCTTTAACACGAATTATCATGTAATTGATCACGAATTTTTCATGAATTAATTTTTTTAAGAACACGAATCGTGCGAATCTACGTATTGCTCAGCGGCTTCCTGAAGTTTCTTGCTCATATAGTTTGCAGCAGAACGCGGAGACATGATCTTCACACCTGGTCCATAGGACATGAAAACCGAATACATCTCGAAATTGATGACTACTTCAATCGCAAACTCACAACTCCCATCTTCGGGATTCTCGCGCAATAGTTTCTGTGAAGTGTGGATGGGCTTGGTCTTGATATAATTGCATTGCTCTGCCGAAGCCCAGAACTTGACCCTTCTGGGCTTATCACCCAGATTCTTGCTTACCCCTATTACATCGTCAAAGAAATGTTCGGCATCAAACGACGGATGCTCGTAGAATGGGAGATCAAAGGCCCCGATACTTACTATTCGGTCCAATGGCAGATTGTACAACCTAAGATTCACAGCACTGACCCCAAACAGGAACCAGCGGTTGCGAAACTCCTTCAAAAGGTATGGGTAAAAGATAAACTCCTTCGGTTCGCTGGCTCCGAAAGGTTGATAGAGAATACGCAATGTCTGTTTGTGAACAATATGATTATACAAGGGATTCAGCAGCTTCAAACCTTTCAGATCAGGCATGCTATCGAAATGTATCAGCGGCTTGCTGTTTTTCTTACTGATGGCAAGTTTGTCCTGCAAACGCCTGACCACTTCTGTCATTTCGGAAAACTGTTCGAAATACTCCAACTGGCGAAGCATATCCACCGCCTCCTGCAAGACCTCGCAATCGTTCTTCGACATGGGCATATCACTGATGGAAAAGTCATCCTCAGCATACCTGTAATACTTGTGATCATACACTTCGATGGGTGCATTATAGCCGAGCTTGTCGGAACGCATCATCTGAATATCACCCTGAACTGTACGAACAGAGATACCTTTGCGAATACCCTCCATATCATAGAGGGCTTCGCTGCATGCCTCGACAAGGTCTTCGAGCGTCCAACGGCGAAACCTGTTTCGAAGGCATTTGTCAATAGTTTTATAACGGATAAGGGCGTTTTTGTTGGCTGGCATATCACATATTGCTTTAATTTCGGAACAAATATAGGAATTTTCTACGCATCCTATTTGCGCAGTGCGAAAAAAAATACATTTTTTGCTTCTTTTTTTCACTTTTTTTTCGAATACGCAGAAAGATTGCGCACTGGACTTATAACTTTGCAGCGTGATTTTTGAATAAACGATATATCGGAAGAATGACAAACAATAACAATTAACCAACAAAAAAAATGGAAGTCAAGATTATCAACAATCGTCCCGTTATGATATGGACGAACGAGGTGGACCAAGAGGCCATGGAGCAGATCGGGAATCTGACAACTCTCCCATTTCTCTATCACCACCTTGCCATCATGCCCGACGTGCACGCCGGAAAAGGAATGCCAATCGGCGGCGTGCTGGCATGCAACGGAGCAGTCGTGCCCAACGCTGTCGGCGTGGACATCGGGTGTGGAATGTGTGCAGTAAAATCAAACTGGAAGGTAAGTGAGATTCCCGTGGAAGTGCTTCGCAAAGAGATCATGAGCGGAATACGCCAGCGTATTCCCCTCGGCATGGACCACCACGAGGAAAAGCAAGACAGCAAATACCTGCCCACCGGACACGAAGTGGAGAAGATGACCGTGGTCAAGAATCGCCAGGAAGCCATTCTCCACGAGATAGGAACCTTGGGCGGCGGAAACCACTTCATCGAGCTGCAGAAAGATGCTGACGACAACCTCTGGGTGATGATACATTCAGGCTCCCGCAACCTCGGAGCAAGGGTCGGCGCCTACTACAATGACTTGGCCGAAAAACTGAACGCAAGCTGGTACTCGATGGTTTCTCCCGACATTCACCTTGCGTTCCTGCCTCAAGGGACGAAGGAATTCGGAATGTATTGGGAGG
>JAEEGH010019783.1_pt1 | contig 14086 bp, 10 predicted proteins | sample 9134181 | NCBI WGS metagenome assembly JAEEGH01 (sample SAMN16246544, study PRJNA631951) | gut metagenome | biome: gut microbiome; feature: rumen; material: DP-attached | host: Bos | place: Iran: Karaj | collected 2018-10 | reverse complement strand
CCTATGCATGGATGCAATATTGCAACAACTTTCCCATAAAGGACATTGGTGTCATGCCCAATAATATTTTCATCGGGTTGGACAGGTTTCTCCTTCTCGCAGCCTGCGAAGAGGAATGCGCCTGCCACAAGCAGGGCCACTGTTGCCGCTATGGGCATTGTCTTGATCAGATTCTTCATTGTGAAAGTTTTTTTTTAAATCACGCTGCAAAATTACGAAACAATCCGATAACTTTTTCAGGATTTTGAAAATAAAATCAAAAAAAAAGTGAAACAGCGGGGAAAAATGTTGCGGATGTTTGAAACCGTGGAAGTCTGCACTACAAAAGCCCTGCAAAATACATCGGCAGGCAGGTGGTCGGCCCGTTTGTCTCTATGGTGCTGTTATGGGAGAAGGATTCCGACCGTAACAACCTGACCCGTTGCTTCCGGAAAGGACTGCTCGTGAAGCTGCGTTGAGGCGTTGTAATACCGTGTGTGACATCGGTTTATCTTTTTTTTCAATTAAATGTTTTGTGCGTGGCGGGTTTATATTGATTTTTTATGGAAATTTGCCTTTTAAAAATAAGTAATAATAATTAAACGCAAATAGCATGAAAATAAGTGATTTTACTTCTCGTCAGGTGGGACCGGGTCCTGCCGATGTTGAGAAAATGCTGAAAGTGATTGGCGTTTCTTCCATGGAAGAGCTGGTCGACAAGACCGTTCCTGCAGCCATCCGCCTGTCCCAGCCGCTCAATCTGCCAAAAGGCATGAGTGAATATGAGTTCCTGAACCATGTCCGCGCCTTGGCAGCCAAAAATAAACTGTACAAGACCTATATCGGAATGGGTTATTACAATACAGTGGTGCCCGCCGTCATCCAGCGCAATGTGTTTGAGAACGCAGGATGGTACACGGCCTACACCCCGTACCAGACGGAAATTTCCCAGGGCCGTCTGGAGGCTCTCATGACCTTCCAGACAATGGTTGCCGACATGACCGGTATGCCGCTGGCAAACGCCTCCCTGCTGGACGAGGCGACCGCAGGCGGTGAGTGCATGATCATGTTCTACAACTCCCGCTCCCGTCAGGCGGTTAAGGATAATGTCCGCAAATTCTTTGTGGATGAGTGCGTCTTCCCGCAGACTCTGGATGTGATCCGCACCAATGCAGCCCCGCGCAACATCGAGGTTGTGACCGGCGATGCCCGCAAGGTTGAGCTGGACGGCAGCTATTTCGGCGCGATTGTGCAGTATCCCGGCCAGTTCGGTGAGGTTTGCGACCACACGGAATTCATTGCCAAGGCGCATGAGAAGGGCATCTTTGTCGGTGTCGCTTCTGACCTGATGGCCCTTGCGCTGCTGAAGGCTCCGGGCGAGATGGGCGCCGACTGCGTCTTCGGTTCCGCACAGCGTTTTGGCACGCCGATGGGTTTCGGAGGCCCGCACGCCGCCTTCTTCGCAATCACCGAGGCCTTCAAACGCGCCTTCCCCGGACGTATCATCGGCTGGACCATCGATGCGAAGGGCAACAAGGCACTGCGTATGGCTTTGGGTATGCGTGAACAGCACATCAAGCGCGAAAGAGCCACATCAAACATCTGCACCTCGCAGGCTCTGGTGGCCATCATGAGCGGCTTCTATGCCGCCTGGCACGGGCCGGAGGGTATCCGTTGCATCGCCACCGGAATCCACAAAAAGGCAAAGAGGCTTGCCAAGGAGCTTGAAAAATATGGCTACAAACAGCACAACCGCTATTTCTTCGACACGCTGGCCGTACAGTGCCCGGTGAAGAGCGAAGTGGTTATCAGCAAGGCTTTGGAGCACCATATCAATTTCCGCCACATCTGCGAGGAGTGCATCGGCATCAGCATTGACGAGACCACCACGAAGGATGACATCATCGCCATACTGCAGGTGCTGGCCGAGGCCGCAGGCAAAACCTACGAGCCTTTCCAGTGCGAATGCCAGTGCCGCTGCAAGCAGGAGGAGGATGAAACCATCCCCGCCGCATTGCGCCGCACAACCCCGTACCTGCAGCACCCTGTCTTCAACAGCTACCATTCCGAAACCGAGATGATGCGCTACATGAAGAAGCTGGAGGTGAAGGACCTTTCGCTCAACCGCGCCATGATTCCGCTGGGCAGCTGCACCATGAAGCTGAACGCCGCAGCGGAGATGCTGCCTCTGAGCTGGGCCGAATTCGGGGCCATACATCCCTTCGTGCCGGAGGATCAGGCTGAAGGATACCTTGAAATGATTCACGACATCGAGCATATTCTGGCCGAGGTGACCGGTTTTGCAGGTGTCTCACTGCAGCCGAACGCCGGTTCCGCCGGTGAGTACAGCGGCCTGACAGTTATCCGCAACTACCATCTGGCACAAGGTCATACCAACCGCAATGTCTGCCTGATTCCCGCCTCCGCGCACGGCACCAATCCCGCATCAGCGGCCAAGGCAGGTATGGAGATTGTGGTGGTGAACTGCGCCGCCAACGGCGATGTGGATGTGGCCGACCTGAAGGCCAAGGCCGAGGCCAACCGCGACAGGCTCTCCTGCCTGATGATCACCTATCCCTCCACGCACGGTATTTTCGAGGAGGCGATTCTTGACATTATAAATATTATTCATGAGAACGGTGGGCTTGTGTACATGGACGGCGCCAACATGAACGCCCAGGTGGGTCTGACCTCGCCGGGCCGCATGGGTGCCGATGTCTGCCACCTGAACCTGCACAAGACCTTCGGCATGCCTCACGGCGGCGGCGGCCCCGGTGTGGGACCGATTGCCGTTTCGGCAAAGCTGGTCGATTTCCTGCCCAAGCATTCGCAGGTCAAGGTCGGCGGTGAGAAGGGTAATGCCATGAGCGCCGCCCCTTACGGAAGCGCCATGCTGCTGCCCATCACCTACGGCTATCTGAAGATGCTGGGCGGTGACGGCCTGACCGAGGCGACCAAATACGCCATCCTGAACGCCAACTACATCCGCGCCCGTCTGGAGAAGGACTACAAGATTCTCTACACCGGTGCCAACGGCATGTGCGGCCATGAGATGATTGTCGATTTCAGCGCATTCAGCCTGAAAGTGTCGGTGGGCGATGTGGCCAAACGTCTGATGGACTACGGTTTCCATGCTCCTACTGTGGCCTTCCCGGTGCACAACACACTGATGGTTGAGCCGACCGAAAGCGAGCCGCTGAGCGAGCTGGACCGTCTCTGCGATGCCTTCATCTCCATCCGTCACGAAATCCAGGATGTCATGGACGGCAAGTACGATGAGAAGAACAACCCGATCTGCAACGCGCCGCACACCATGCAGGTGGTCTGCGCCGATGAGTGGAACCTGCCATACAGCCGTCAGACAGCCGCCTTCCCGCAGCCGCATGACGACAAGTACTGGCCGACCATCAGCAAGATCGACGACGCCTACGGCGACCGCAACCTGCAGCCCGTATGGCCTATGGAATAATTTTAGGAAATTAAATAATTGAATATTAACCAAACACAATGCAAGATGAAAAAAGTTTGTTTGCTTTTCGTTGGACTGTTTGCGATGGGATTCACGCAGGGCCAGCGTTTTTATGAGGGTTGGGAAAAGTACAACCACAACATTAAGATGAGTCCGTGGACTGTCGTGGACAAGGTCCCGATGCGTAACGGTTGTGGCGACAATGCCAAGGGTTGGCAGATCAATGTGGCCGGAAATACCGTCTCCAATGTGCCGATCAGCACACCGACTGGTGGTGACACCAACAAGAACACGGTGACCTTCGCATGCGGCGGCGCTCCGAACAAAGGTACTGACTCCTGGGTCATTTCCCCGCTGATCAAAGGTATCAAGGATGGTGACTATCTGAGCTACTACATGTGCAATTTCTCCGGAAGTGAGAACTGCAACTTCCAGGTGCTCATCTCCGGGACCGGAAGCACCGACACCTCCAGTTTCACGCCGCTCGGCACCTATCCCGCCTATCGTAACAACGAGTGGGCCTCCTTCTCTTTCTCATTGGCGGATTATGTCGGCAAGGATATCCGTATCGCCTTCCGCGCCTATCTCTATCCGACCTCCTCATCCATGTTTGAGTTCGGCGGAGTTTTCGGCGTGGACCAGATCCGTATCGGTGAAGTTTCCGAGTATGACCTGGAGTTTGTCGAGATGCTGTCACCGGAGGTGCCCATGCAGAACATGGACACTGCAGTTCCTATGACCGTTGTGATCCGCAACAGGGGACACAAGGTTGAGGAATTTGATGTATGGTACCTGAAATCCTCCGATGTCGCCAGCTGGAAGGACAAATTCGCTTTTGCCCAGAACTACAAGGTGAAAAGGCCGCTCAACACGTTGGACACCATGCATGTCACCTTCCCGAAAGGACTCCGTTTCCGTAAGGGTGTCCGTGACACGCTCATCGCCTGGGTTGATATTCCCAGCGATCTGGACCGTTCGAACGACTCCATGCCGGCCACCATTGCGGACAATGTCAGTCCTGCCGGTGTGCCTTACATCAACAGCTTCGATTCTGCTGCGGACATTTCCGGTATCCGTTTCTTCAACATCCGCAAGGATGAATCCACATGGAAGGATGTGAAAACCGTTTTCTATGCCCGTCGCGGTGAAGGTTGCATGGAGTATGCAGGTAACACCAAGTATGATGCCAACGACTGGTTCTTCACCAAAATGATCTATTTTGGTGATGCCAAGGATCATGAGCTGCATTACTGGTATGCCGCCTCCGATCCGAGCAAACCTCAGAAACTGGTGGTGGCTTGGGCTTACCAGCAGAAATACCAATCCCTTATGTGGGAACTGAACTGGCATGAGAACATAGTCAACAAGGCTGGTGAGGAGGATGCCGAGCATAACCGCGGTTATGTTGAGGGCACTGCACGCTTCAAGGTGGAGAAACCTGGCTATTATTTCATTGGTTTCAAATGCGCCAGCCCCGCTTCCACGGGCAGGCTCTATTTGGATGACATAGACATTCATCTGGCAGTTGATGTTGTGGAATGCGCTGAAGACCGTTCCATCAATGTCTTCCCGAACCCTGCGCAGGACCAGTTCCGCATTGTCTCTGAGCATGCGCTTCTCCAGGTGGAGATTTTCAATGCTGTCGGACAGCGGGTCTATAACGGCAACAGTGCCGGCAACCAGCTGGATGTTGATGTCCATGATTTCTCCAACGGATTGTATATCGTGAAGATACAATCTGAAAACGGTTATGCCACCAAGAAAATCAATGTGATTCATTAATAAACATTTATTCACATCATTATAGGGCCGCCCGAAAATGGCGGCCCTTTTTTTGCCATTTTGCAGAAATCATATCCCTTTTTTTATTATTTTTGCAAATTTTAAGGTTTGAATTTTTGATACAACTGTTTTGGAGGTAAAACGTACATTTGATTTATTGGATTGGATGGCGGAACGGTACGATAAGGACGACATTCTGGCCACCAAACGGAATGACGGATGGGTGAAGTTAAGCGTCAGCGACTATTGCAAGTACTCCGAAATCATGAGCTACGGTTTCCATGAGCTGGGGCTTCGCAAGGGCGACCATGTGGTGACCGTCACCAACAACCGTCCTGAGTTCAACATTATCGACATGGGCCTGGCAATGTTAGGCGTTGTCCATGTGCCGGTTTATCCGACCCTGACCACAAACGACTACTCCTATGTGATCAACCATTCGGACGCGAAGGTTGTGATACTTGCAAACCGCGCGATCTACCGGAAGGTGAAACCTGCCTTTGAAAATTTTGAGAACAATCCCAAAATATTCACGCTTGACCATGTGGACGGGGAGGAGGAGCTCTATTCCGTATTCAAGCAGGGTATCCTGCACCGCCAGCAGGATGCGCCTGTTGTGCATGAGATAAAATCATCAATCCTTCCCTCCGATGTGGCGACAATGGTCTACACCTCCGGGACGACAGGCACGCCCAAGGGGGTTGTGCTGACCCATGAGAACCTTGTCTCCAACTTTACGGCGCATGCCAAGGTCATGCCGATGGATTCGCATTGCCGCGCCCTAAGCTTCCTGCCGCTCTGCCATGTGTTCGAGCGGACCATGAACTACCATTACCAGTATCTGGGCATCAGCATATATTATGTGGACAATATGGCCACGATAATGCAGGCCGCAAATGAGGTGCATGCGCATGGATTCTGTGCCGTGCCGCGTGTGCTGGAGCTGATGCATGACAAGCTTGTGGCCGCCGGAAAGGACATGGCCGGCATCCGTAAGTCAATATACAAAATGGCTTTGAACCACGGATACCGCTTTGACAGACGCAGGAGGTTGTGGTACAAACTGTGGCAGCATGTGTACGATGTATTGGTGTACAGTACAATACGAAACAAGTTCGGTGGGAACCGCTTTATCATAGTCAGTGGCGGTTCGGCGCTGAATCCGAAAATCACCCGTCTGTTCCATGCGGCCGGTCTCTGCGTATTTGAGGGTTACGGTCTTACGGAGACGGGTCCTGTGATAGCTGTAAACAATCCTGTGACCGGAAACTGGCGTATAGGTACTGTGGGGCCGGTGCTGCCCGTGGCGGAGGTGAAGCTGGCCGATGACGGTGAGATTCTGGTGAAGAGCCCCTCGGTCACGCACGGCTACTACAAGGACGACCGGCCTGTCACGGACAGTGAGGGCTGGTTCCATACAGGCGATGTCGGACAGTTTGAGGAGGGTATTTTCCTGAAGATCACCGACCGCAAAAAGGAGCTTTTCAAGCTTTCCGCAGGCAAATATGTCGCACCACAGCCGATTGAGAGCCGTCTTAAGGAATCGGAATGGATTGAGGATGCGATGGTGGTTGGTGAGAACGAGAAATATGTTGCGGCGCTGATTTCCCCAAACTATAACCATCTGCATTTTTACGCCAGCAAGCACAAACTGCATTACCGTGACAACGGGCAGCTGATTCAGCATCCGGAGATTGTGGAACGTTTCCAGCAGGAGATTGTCGCCATTAACCGTATGCTTGCTCCCCATGAACAGATAAAGGGCTTCCGTCTCGTCACGGAGGAATGGTCCCCGCAGACAGGCGAGCTTTCCCCAACGCTGAAGCTGAAGCGGCATGTGCTGCTGCAGAAGTACAGCACGCAGATTGCGCAGATATACAACCATCAGAAGGAGAAGGAACAGGGTTTCTCGTTCAAGCAGATAAACCTCTCCTTTCTGGACAAGGTGCGGCAAATAGGACCGGAGAAACTTTTTCCGAAATTCAACATAAACAAATCTTCGAAAAATGAAAGTGACAAGGACATTTGATTTACTGACCCAGTTAAAGGAGCAATATTCCTTCAAGCAGGACATCCTCTCCATCCGTACTCCGAAAGGATGGGTGAAATACAGTGTGGACGACTATTACCGGATTTCACATAATCTGGCATACGGCCTGCTGGCAGCAGGTTTCCGAGAGGGCGACCGTGTGGTCATCATCACCCAGAACCGTCCGGAATGGAACTTTTTGGACATGGCGCTCTCGCTGGCCCACATGATCTCAATCCCGGTTTATCCGACATTGAGCGAGGAGGACTACCGGCACATCCTGAACCACAGCGGTGCGCGGGCGGTCTTTGTGGGCAACGAGAAGATATTGGGTGTTGTGGCTCCTATTGTCGAGGAGATGCCTCTGCGTCCGGAACTGTTTACCGTCAATGAGATAGAGGGACGGAAAAATTGGAAGGAGCTGCTCAAGCTTGGGGAGGAGAAGGCTGACGAATGGGCTCCTGTAATTGAGGAGAACAAAAAGAAAATCGGAGAGGATGAGGTCTGTACCATAATCTACACCTCCGGCACCACCGGAATGCCCAAAGGTGTTATGCTGAAACATATCGGTTTGACGTTTAATGCCATAGGACATGCCAACATGCAGATCCGCGACCACCGTCACAGGATGCTGAGCTTTTTGCCGCTCTGCCACATCTATGAGCGCAGCATGAACTACGAATACCAGTATCTCGGTGTCAGCATATACTATGCGGAGTCGCTGCGCAGCATCGCACGCGATTTGAATGAGGCCCATGCGGACGGCTTCTGCGCGGTGCCGCGTGTGATGGAGATGATGTTCGACAAGCTGCAGGCCAAGGGTAACGAGCTGAAGGGTATGTCGCGAATGATTTACAAATGGGCGTTCAACAAGGCCCTGAAGTTCGACTATAAGCGCAAGGATGCCCTGTACAAGCTGCCATACGCGATTGCCGACAAGCTGGTCTATTCCAAGTGGCGCGAGGCGCTGGGCGGCCATGAGATGCTGATTGTCTCCGGCGGCTCCTCCATCCAGGACAAGATTATCAGGCTCTACACTGCGGCCAAGATGTACATATTCGAGGGCTACGGCATGACCGAGACCTCACCGGTGATTGCGGTCAATAATCCCAAGGAGATGCTGATTGTGATCGGCACCGTAGGAAAGATAATGCCGGGAATTGAGATGAAGCTGGCAGATGACGGCGAAATCCTGACCAAGGGTATCTGCCTTATGGCGGGCTATTACAAGGATCCGGAGGCCACCGCGCAGGTGATAGACGAGGAGGGCTGGTTCCATACCGGCGACATCGGCGAGTTCAACAAGGATGGCTATCTGCGCATCACTGACCGGAAAAAGGAGATTTTCAAGCTTTCAGCCGGCAAGTATATTGCCCCGCAGATGCTGGAGAACCGCTTCAAGGAATCACCTTTCATTGAGAATATTATGGTGATAGGTGAGAACGAGAAGTTCGCCTCCGCGCTCGTTTCACCCGATTTCAACCGGTTGCAGGAATGGGCGAAAAAGAACAAGATTGCTTTCACCACCCATGCCGACCTGGTTAACAACGCGCAGGTCAAAAAGATGGTCATGCAGGAGGTGGATGCTATAAACGACAAGCTTGCGCAGCACGAGCAGCTCAAGCGGATCCATCTGGTGCCGGACGAATGGAGCGCCGCCTCCGGGGAGCTTTCGCAGACAATGAAGCTCAAACGCCGCGTCATCATGAAGAAGTACGAAAAGGAAATAAAGGAGATTTACCTGCATGAATAGTTCCGGACCTCTTATCCATGGCCGCCGTTTCGTCCCATACATTTCGCGGGAGCGGATTGCCGAAAAGGTTGCGGAACTGGCCGGCCGCATCTCTGCGGACTATGCCGGAGAGCGTCCCATGCTGCTTGTCGTACTCAACGGTGCGATGCCTTTTGCCGTCGCGCTTATGCAGCAGCTCACGGTTGATGTGGAGCTCTGCTGCATTCGCTACGCCTCCTATGTGGGCACCTCATCCACGGGTACGGGCAAGGAGGTTATAGGGCTGCCGGAGGAGCGGCTGAAGGGGCGGCGTGTCATTGTTGTGGAGGATATTGTGGATACAGGCCGGACAATCGCCTATCTGCACGAACGCCTGCAGGCCTGCGGCGTGAAGGATTCGGAGGTGGCCGCGCTCACCTTCAAGCGGGGAAAGTACCTTGGAACTCTGCCGATCCGCTACATCGGTTTTGAGATAGAAGATGCCTTTGTGGTTGGATTTGGCATGGATTATGACGAATATGGCCGGCAATATCCGGACATTTACCAATTGGAGGAATAGAAAGCAAGATGGAAACGACAAGACAACAAAAAATAGCACGGCTGGTCCAGAAGGAGATGGCTGACATGTTCCAGGTGGAACGCGCCTTGTATGGAGGCCGCGGCATGGTGACTGTCACCCGGGCTTCGGTTTCAAAGGACATCTCCTATGCACGGGTGTATGTCAGTGTTTTCGGTGTGCCGGACAAGGCGGCTGTCATGGCGTTGCTGGAGTCCAACAGCCGCGAAATCCGTTTCCGGCTGGGGCAGCGTGTCCGCCAGCAGCTGAGGATAATTCCCGAACTCACCTTTGTGCTTGACGAAACCCTCGACTATATTGAAAATATTGACAAACTGTTGAAACAGTGAAGGTCTCCTTCTTTGTTGCGAAAAGGTACCTCTGGTCCGAAAAATCCCACCAGCTTATCCAGCTCATTTCCTGGATCTCGCTGGCCAGCATTTTGGTATGTACGGCGGCACTCTTTATCGTGCTCTCAGTTTTTAACGGTCTGCAGTCCTATATCGGCAGTCGTTTCAATGCCTTTCATGCTGATGTGGAGATTACTGCGTCCAAAGGGAAGACTTTCGCCCTTACAGAGGAACAGCTGGCTGCGCTTCGCGGTTTGGAGGGTGTGGAATATCTTTCTGAGGTATGCAGCGACATGGCTGTACTTTCATATGAGGACCGCCAGTTTATAGCAAGGCTAAAGGGTGTGGCGCCGGACTATTACCGGATGAAACGTCTCGACACGACTGTCTACAAAGGCGTTTTTGCGACTGAAAGCGGTGATTTCCCGTTAGCGGTGCTGGGCGCGGGTGTGGAGCAGAAACTGCACTGCGGCATTGCCGATTACATCAGCAACAGGCTTTTGGTCCATTATCCGAAACGGTCGCAGCGGTTCATGTCAGCCAATCCGTTGCAGGGCATACAGAGCGAACAGCTTACACCGGTCGGCTGCTTCTATTCCGCTACGGATTACGATGCCTCGTATGTGTTCACTTCGCTGCCCTTCATGCAGCGTCTGACCGGCCACGAGGGGGAGGTGACATCTGTCGAACTGCGGGTTTCGCCCAAAGTACCGGTAAGGAAGGTGGCGGCTTCGGTGGAGGCTCTTCTCGGTAATGGCTATCAGGTTCTGGACCAATACCAGCAGGAGGCGGAGATGTACAAGGTGATGCGTTCCGAAAAATGGGCTATTTTTGCCATCCTTTCCTTTATTCTGCTCATCGCCTCCTTCAATATGATCGGCATGATGGCCGTGCTGGTTCTGGACAAGAAAAAGGATGTCGGCATCTTCTACGCCATGGGGGCGGGAACTTCATTCATCCGGAAAGTATTTGTGCAGGAGGGGCTTCTGATAGCCGGTGTCGGCACATTGGCCGGCATGTTGCTGGGCTTTGCCGTCTGCTGGGCGCAGAAAACCTTCCATATTGTACGGCTGGGTGCCGGCGGAACACCATATCCGGTCGAGATTCACGGCATGGACATGCTGGCCATAACAGCTGTCGTCCTTTGCATCACTTTGCCTGCAATGCTTATTCCTGTCATACGCATTTCCGAACATTTGTTTAAAAATATCCGCCATGAATGATTCCCTTCCGTTTTCTCCGGAGACGGCATCCCGAATAGGATGGCTGTCGGACGGCTCCTGCCATCCTGTTGACAAAACGCTGGTCTCCTCCATCTTACGAGTCCGTCAGAAGTTTGCGCACAAAGGGGATTTCGGCCATGCGCTGCTGATTGCCGGCAGCCGTGGTATGTTGGGGGCCTGCCAGCTGGCTGCAAAGGCCTGTCTGCGCGGTGGGGTGGGGCTGCTGACCGTGCATCTGCCCGCTTGCGGTGAGCTGCCGATGCAGACCGCGGTGCCGGAGGCAATGCTTTCCTGCGATGTGCTGGAGGATACTGTCAGCTCTTTGGATTTCAGAAAATTGGAGAAGTATAGTGCTGTCGGAATTGGACCGGGACTGGGACGGAGCGATGCTGCCGGACGCTGTCTGAAACAGCTGCTGCAGTTTTACCGCCGTCCAATTGTGTGTGACGCCGATGCCCTGAACATTCTTTCCGAAAATCCGACATGGCTGGAGTTTCTGCCGGCCGGTTCCATCCTTACGCCGCATCCCGGCGAGCTGGAGCGGCTGGTTGGACGCACTGGGGATGCCACGGAGCGGCTGGAGCGCACACGGAACTTTGCCGCCCGCCACCGTTGTGTCTGTCTGATTAAGGGGGCATATACCGCCGTCGTGCTGCCGGACGGTCATGTTTTTTTCAACACCACGGGGAATCCGGGTATGGCTACCGCAGGCAGTGGTGACGTGCTGTGCGGACTGATCCTCTCCCTTCTTGCACAGGGGTATGCGCCGGAACATGCGGCTATAGCAGGAGTCTTTCTGCACGGGCTTGCGGGGGATTTGGCTTTGGAGTTCCAGTCGGAGGAGAGCCTCTGTTCCGGAGATTTGCCAGATTATTTTGGCGCCGCTTTCAAGGCGGTGCGAGGCTGAAAGTCTATTCCTCGCTGATAAAACTGCTCATCATCCTGTAGATTCCGCCCCAATCTTCATTTTCCTTTGCCAGCAGCTCCAGATGGCTGCGCATCACCGCTTCGTCGTTGCGGACGGCGGGGCCGGTTTGTGCCTTGGTCGGGTGCATCTGCTGGATTTTCAAGGCTGTTTCCAGAATCAGCGGATGAAGTATTCCTGTGTCGATGCGCTGTTTTTCCAGCAGTCCGAAGGCAATACGGTACATGGCGTTGCTGAAATTGTTGGCGAAGACACCCGCCACATGCAGCTGTTTCCGCTGGCGGCTGTCCAGAAAGTAGATCTCCTCGCTGAAGCAGGCAGCCAGTTTGCCGATGACGGCCCGTGTCGCGGTGTCGCTCGCCTCCAGGCAGAGCGGCAGCCGTTGTGAGAGCAGTTCGCAGCCTTTGGTGCAGCTTTGGAACGGATAAATCACTCCGCGATAAGGGGTGAGACTTTCAAAAAGCGACAGTGGCAGGGTCCCGGAGGTGTGCACCATGGTTTTGTTCCGGTGCGGAAAGTCGCGGATGACATCGTTGTAGGCCTGGTCGCTTAGCGCAAAGAGGTAGATGTCCGCATCGTCCGGCAGCTTTTGCAGGTCGCTGTAGGCCTTGCTGTTCCACTGTGTGGCCAGCTCTCTGGCCTTTGCCGGGGTACGCCCGTACACACCATATATGGGAATCTGTTTGTTATGCAGCCTGTGGCCGAACTGCCACGCAATGTTTCCGGTTCCGATCAGCATGATTTTCATGGCTGCAAATTTCCAAAAATTCCCGATATGAAATGATGATGACTGCGTTTTTTTTTTGTTAAGATGCTAAGATGTGAAGGTGTTAATATGGTCTTATTATTTCCATAAATCCTCCAACTTAACGGATCTGCCTTTGCCGTTCTTTATGTCTTCATCGCCTTGACGAAGAATTTCAACCATGGCTGGCGATGACATGATATACTCTGTCTCATCCATGGCCTGTTTTTGGGTCGCTATCTTTTTAATGGCCTTTAACGCTTTCTTCATCAAACCTTCATCTTCCGCGATGATGCTTAATTCGCGGAACAATTCCGCATTCAATTCCATTGTATTCATAACCGAATCTGTTTTTAATCCTAACGCATGCATATAATCAAATATTGCATGTACGGTTCAAAATAATCTTTGTCATTCGTAATCCGGATACGGATTATTTGTAGAGACGTAGCACGCTACGTCTCTACATTCATATATACCCGCTAAAACGCCTCCTTCAAAATCTCCAGCACTTCGGCGGTGTCCGGCACGTGATAGCCGCCGCACTTGATGGCTGATACCGCTATCAGTGGCAGCATCTCCTCCGTGGCACCCACATCGCGAAGACGCTGCGGAATGCCCATTTCGGCAATGAAGTCGCTGAGGCACTGTATGCCCTCCAAAGCAATCTGTTCGTCGCTCTTGCCCTCCGGCCGCACTTTCCACACGTTTTGTGCGAAGCGTACAAACCGGTGCAGCCCGTATTTGTAAATGTGACGGTAGTAGGGGATTGAGACGATGGCCAGCCCGATGCCGTGCGCACAGTCGGTGTAGGCGCCCAGCTGGTGCTCGATCATGTGCACCTCCCAGTCCTGGCTCTTTGAGAGGGCGAGTATCTTGTTCAGCCCCATGGTGGCGCACCACATGATGTTGCTCCTTGCCTCATAGTCCGACGGATCCTTCACCGCCTTGCGGGCGGCGCTGATGAGTGCCAGCATGTCGCCTTCCAGCAGGTAGTCGCTCACGCAGTCGTCGTCGCCGGAGAAATACTGCTCCATCAGGTGGGAGAAGATGTCGAAGATGCCGCTCACCATCTGGTATTTTGGGACGGAAAAGGTGAATTCGGGGTTAAGGATGGAGAATTTCGGGGTCACTTCCGCCAGCGGGAAGACGCGCCCTAACTTGAGCTTCTTTTCCTCATGGGTGATGACGGAACCGCTGTTCATTTCTGAGGCGGTGCCGGTCATGGTGAGGATGCTGCCGACAGGAACCACCGGATTGGCCAGTTTGCCTCCCTTTTCCCAATATCGTTCCCAA
>JAEEGH010019782.1_pt1 | contig 14086 bp, 11 predicted proteins | sample 9134181 | NCBI WGS metagenome assembly JAEEGH01 (sample SAMN16246544, study PRJNA631951) | gut metagenome | biome: gut microbiome; feature: rumen; material: DP-attached | host: Bos | place: Iran: Karaj | collected 2018-10 | reverse complement strand
TCATGTGAAGCTGAGTAAACCCATGCAAACATTTGGACGGCTTGGTAGATACGGACAAAAATCCCAAACCATTACCAGCTATGCCAAAGAATGTTCTAACAGCTGCGTCGCGAAAGCGATTGAAAAGCAGAAAAAGATTGACCCCGTTCAACAAGAAATCACGCATGATTAACCAATTCAAGTTATGTCATTGGGAGACTTTCAGCCAATGGGTGGACCGACAACAGGAGCGAAAACTCCTGATTCTCAAAGAGGGTGAAAAAGCAGACAGCATCACTTATTTGCACTTCAACTATAGGGCACACGCCCGGCACGGACGTGGCGAGTATTCCAAAGCAGACGTGTATCTGGCCTTGGCCGAGCTGATCAAAGCTATTGGAGGCTCGTCAGGCCTGGAGCATAACCTAATGGTGCTGTATCGCTACATTTCATCCCAAGATCACTCCAACCTGTGCGTTGACTATAAAGCGCTGAAACGCCAGATTTCAAGCATATTTGGCGAGGATAAAAGTGGGGAGAAATAATCTCTTATTTTCTGTAAACAACGTCAAGGATACAGGCTTGGAGAAACAGATTAGCAGCTTATTTCGTAAATTTGCACATACAAAATCTATTTGATTATGATAGCAAAAGTATTATTAGATGAGCAGACGCTCAGAGTCCTTTTAGAAGGAAAGAGAATTGAAGGCTCCCTCTTTGCGGAGCGAGTGGAGAACAAGCTTGTGGTTAGGTTTAACCCATATCGGCGCAAAAAGCCGAACCGTCACCACGACCAGACGCTATTGACCTTAGGGCATGGATGGCTTCGCAAGTCGGCCAAGCGCTACAGGCTGCATCTGTCAATACCCGACAATCTCGGCGAACGCCGCGTGGCAGGCCTGATGGCAAGCGAAACTGAGGAAGCCCAGAACTTCATGTGTGCTCTTGAGGAATTATTGAAAGTGGTATGATAAGCAGCAGCGCACTGGAAGACACTACAGGCAGCATGGTCGCAGCAGAGAGGGCCGACATGGTGGAAGCCCTCCTGCGCGGCGAGCTGTCGAGAGAAGATTTCGACACCTATTTATTAACAACAAAAAACAGAACAGATGAACAATGAGATTGATTTCAACTACCGCGGACTGAGCGACGATGAGCGCATACGGCGGGCCACAAAGGACATGGAAACAATCTATGCCAACGACGAGCCACCGAAGATGCCCCAGCAACAGCCCCGGTTCGTGAGGGCATACCTTTGGAACACGCCCGACTATTACCAGCCCAGCTTTAGCCAGGCCGGATTCCCCGCAGCAGCCACGCTGATGGACGACGTGAGCTTCAGGCATCCCAACAACCTGAATTACCCGGCAAAGCTCAACTGTACCGTTGTCGGCCCGTCGGGAGTGGGTAAGAACGGCTTGTCGCTAAACAATAATGCCTTACTTACCGATCTAAACACGGAGAGCTATAACAACATGGAGCGTGAGGTGGAAGTAAAGGAGCAAAACAACCTGCTTGGAGGTAATGCCAAAAGAAAGGCACTGCCTGATGACCTGGTGCAGCGCATTGTTTTCCCCAACACGACTACGCCGGCCCTTGCCAAACAGATGAAGCAGAATCATGGGCTTCCCTGTTTCATGGAGGCAAAGGAGATTGAGGACCTTTATTGCTTCAAGAATGGCTCAGGCGGCATGTCGCCTTTGGTGCTGCTTCGTGAAGCGGACGATCGTGACGGGAAGATACGGCAAAGAAGAGTAGGCGAAAAAAGCGTGACTGTGGATGTGCCGCTGTTCCTGAATTACTGCGTATCGACGACCCCTGAAGGAGCCATCGACTTCTTTAAGCGCGATATGCTGAAAGGTGCCCTGAGCCGTCAGGAAGTGGCATTTATTCCCGACCAGCCTATTGGGTCCAAAGAGGAAAAGTACAAGCCGTATGATGAGCGCTACTTCAAGCGTCTACGGCCTTTCATAGAGAACTTGAAAAGTGCACGCGAGCACGCTGATGAACAAGGCTGCATTGTCTGCAAGCAGGCTATAAAGCTGGCAGAGGAGCTGAAGGAAGAATGTGCTGCATACGTGCAGACTACGTTCGACAGGACATGGGATAATCTGACCCATCGCGGCTTGACTCATGCGCTTTTGAAGGCATACGTACTATACGTGGCAAATGGCTGCAAGTGGGAGCCTGCCATCGATTCTTACATACGCTGGAGTTTTCATTTCTGTCTTTGGTCCAAGTTACATGTGTTTGGCGAAAAATTACGTGAGGCAGAGACCAAGCTGCAATATTCAAAGCCAGGAAAGCCCAACCTGCTTCTGCTCATCAAAAGCAACGTCTTTACCTTTGAAGACGTGACCGCCATGCGAAAGAGTCAGGGCATGGACGATTCTGTCAAGGCTACGAAGAACATGCTCAATGTATGGGTGAACAGAAGATGGATAAATCGTTTGCCAGACGGACGCTTCGAGAAACTGGAATACAAGCTTTAGTCGCAATGGTATCACCTTTAAATCATGAAAATGATAGATAGTGTAGATATTGAGAACTTGAGGTCACTCCACTGCGAGAGCGTGGCTATGAGACTTGGATTCGTGGTAAAGCAGCACAAAAGTTTGTGCTGCTTCCACGATGACCACGAACCTTCGATGACATACAAAGGTTCGCATTTTAGGTGCTGGTCATGTGGTGCTCATGGAGATACACTCGATTTGGTGATGCGCTATTTGAAAAAGAACTTCCTCGATGCCTGCCGCTGGCTGGCAGATGAGCACAACGTCATTCTGACGGAATATAAGCCTAAGGAAGAGAAGCCTGCGAAACCATTCGACGCCAGCCGTTATGAGCGGTTCTTCGAGCGGCCTTGGCTGTCAGCCGAAGCTCGGCGGTTTCTGTTCGAGGAGCGCAGGCTCGACCCAAGGGTGGTGCGCTGGTGCCGACTGACTTCTTGGAAAGACCGCCAGGGCACGCCCTGGCTGCAGATTCCCTACTACAGCCGCGAGGGCCGTCTGGTAGGCGTGCAGAACCGCAACCTAAGCCTCCCCCAGTTGGGGGAGGTTGGAGGGGGCTTCACCTTCCACATGTACCCCGACCGCGACGCACCCGGCGAGCGCCTGTTCCTGCAACTGAAAGAGGTGCTGCCCCATCTGGTGCATCACCAGCTGCCGCCGGGCTGCAAGGACTTTGGTGAATACTACAAAACATCCATCACGAAGAAGACTCCCTAAAGACCCACCAAGACCCTCCAGACCCTCCCCCTGCCCCTCCCTGTTTAGGGAGGGGAGTGAGGTGCATCTTCGGGTGAATAAAAAGAAATCCTTTTTTTGCGAACTTGTGATTTTGAAATATGTTTACACTTTAGACTGCCTCAAACCGCCCCTCAACTTTGCTCCGTCCAAACTCCGGGTTTCAGTAGGCTAAACTGAAGGTTTAGATAGGGTAAACTCCGAGTTTACTTACGGTAAACTCCACCCCCCGTTTTTAGGGCGTTTCGAGGTGGTTTCTGCAATTTTCTGTATTGCGAAAATAATTGACAAAGCAGCAAAAAACTTTCTAACACCGTTCTCAGTCATCTCGACTCGTCAGGTTATAAGGGACAAAAATCTCCAAAAATCTGACACAAATCTTTCAATATGGATAATCGACTGGCGTATATTATTTGTGTACGATTTTTATAGATTTTACTGGTGAAGGGTGAAGGGAGGAATGACTCTGCGTGCAAACTATCCTCCTGTCACCCTTCACCCTTCACCTATCACCAAAAAAGCCACCCTTCACCTGTCACCACAAAAGCCACCCTTCACCCTTCACCTTTCACTCTTATGGATAGAGGAGTTTGCGGGTCTGGCCTTCTGGGGTGCGCTCGATGACGAGGCCGTGAGGATGGTCGAGACGGCGGCCGTGAAGGTCGTAATACGTTGAACGTTGAACATTGAACGTTGAACGTTGATCGCTGATGGCAAGGGCACCCTTGTCGAGCTTGAAGATGTAGGTGTTCAGGCTGCGTGCGGGCAGGCTGACGACGATCTCCTTGGTAGGCTCGGCAATGTCGATGGGCAGCAACTCACGGTCCTGCTGCTCAGTAGAAAGGAGATGGACACCGCTCTCGACGGCGTAAGGCAGTTTGAGCTTCAGGTCGTGGGCATACTGGGTGGTATCGATGGCCATGACGATGAGCGAGTCGCCCTTGATGTAGGCCGAGGTCTCGAAGGCAGCATTGGTCTTGACGCCGATGCTCGACATAGTTCCCAGACGTGTGGAGCCGGTGACGTGCTTCGAGAAGTGGGACATGACGTAGGCTCGGCGCAGCAGCTTGTTCTTGGTCTTGTTGGCAGCGCCATACTTTGCCTCACCCGTGCTGACGAATGCCCAATGGGCGCGCATGTACCAGTAGATGTAGCCGGTGCAGCCCGAAAGCATGCACTCGTTGAGCTCCTCGGCAAAGAGCAACTGCTCGTGCCAGTTGGGCAGGCGGTCGACGTTGTCGGTAACTGAGTGCTCGGTCATCCACACCTCCTTGCCATACTTGGCAGGCAGTATAGCCGACTGCTTCATATACTCTAACGGGGCGTGCCCATAGAGGTGGCCAGCCACGATGTCGATTTGCTTGCGACACTCCTCGTCGCGCATCAGGGGGTCGGTGTAGTTGCTGGTGAAGCCGAGGCTCTCGCCGCTGATGAGCTTGACGTTGTAGGTCTCGCGGTCGAGCATGTGGGCATAGTTCTTGACCAGCGTCACCAAGTCCTGGGGGTCGTAAAGACAGCCGGAATAGTCGACCCACCAGTCGGGCTCGTTCTGTATGGATACGGCATCGACGTCGACGCGCTGCGACTTCATGTACTTCAGGAAGGTGTTGAGCCAGGGGAAGAACTTTTCGTAGCAGTCGGTACGGAGCTTACCCCTCTTGCGGCCCTGGCTGTCGCTGTTGCCGCCCTGGGCGGTGCCGTTGGTCTTATAGTCACCGGGAGGCGACCAAGGCGTTCCGAACACGATGCCGCCGCGCTGCTTGACGATTCTGGCCGAGGGCACGGAGCCATACCAGTCGTAGGGCGTGTCCCAACCCACATCGGCAGCCGTGATGTTGCCCTTGAAATTGGGAGAAATCTCCATGCGCATGATGTTAAGTCCAATCTCGGACTCATCACCGTAAAGCAGCCTGACAGGCTGGACGTCGCTGCCAAAAGGACACATGGCCCCGTCGCAGCAGGCAGCTCCAAAGCCCGTGATGTGCTGGTAGCGGGTGCTGTCGACGGTAACGGTGATGGTGGCAGCACTGGCGGGGCATGAAAGGAGTAAGAGCCCAACAAGCCCACCCAAGCCCTCCCAAAGGGAGGGATGTTTGGTTACAAGTTTTATTCTGTCTTTGTTCATTATTATATCAGTCTTTATCATGATTGCTATATCTTTCTAAACATCCCTCCCTTTGGGAGGGCTTGGGTAGGCTTTCGTTCCTATGGGCGTGGCAGATACCAGTTGTTAGTACTCATCAGAAGTGAACGCAGGCCCTCATCGACAGTACCGTGACGACGGCTGACGGGGTCGGCCAAATAGGCCGGGTCACCACGACGCAGCGCCACGCGCATGAGGTCGTAGAAGCGGTAACCCTCGAAGGCACCCTCCAAGGCCATCTCGTTGACTATCATGTCCTCGACCAGCGGAATCTGGAAGGCGACAGTATCGGCACGACTGGCCAGAGGCACGGCAGGCTGTGGAATCTGATAGAGCGTGTCGCACTCGGCACGTCCGCTGCCACGCGAATGGATGCCCTGGGTATTCTCTACCGTGAAGTCGTCGCCATTGAAGTTGATAAAGGTGGCACCCAAAACACGCTCGGTATCATCAATCAGATTGTTGACAATATCGGGATAGAGGCCATACTTCAGCACGGCAAAGGCAGCCTGGGGGAATCCGGCACGGTTGAGGGCCTCGGCATAGCGCAGGTAGACCATGCTGATGCGGTAGAGCGTCACACCGTTACGGTTGAACTTGTCGATGGTCTGTATTTCATTAGAGGTACGCGCATAGCGTTCGGTCTTCGACACACGATTGGAGTAATTAGCGCCGAAACGGAGGTCGCCAACCAGCTCAGGTCTCTCCAAGTTCTCTTTGGGGGCATAGATGGTGTCCTGCGAACCGTCGGCCTTGATGTAGATACCGCAGTAGTCGGAAGCCATCGACAGCTGGCGCATGCGCTTCGTGGGGGTAGCCTGGGCATAGTCCATGTTGATGCTCGTAGAGCTGAAGATGTTCTCCAGGTCGCTCCTGATGCCGTAGAAGCCGCTGCTCTCCATCGGGATGTAGCAGATGCACTCATTGTTAGCCCCACCGTAGGAGAGCGAGCTGCGGATGCTACGGTAGTCCTTGGTACTGATGTCGGCCCAGGTAGCACTCGAAATACCTGTAGGCAGGGGTGCGGTGTGCGACGAGAGGTAGTCGTGATAGTACTGGGCAGCCTCGGCGTAGCGTCCGGCCCACAGGCAAAGATCGCCCAACAAAGCCCGCACGGGGATGAAGAACTTCTGGGAGTTCTGCTCGTTGATTTGTCCGTAGACGGGCAGCTTGGTGTCGACGTAAGGCTTGATGTCGTCGATGAAATAGTTGCATATTTCGTTAATGCCGACAAAGCTCTGATTCAAGGCATCCTGAGCGTCCACCTCGGTAAGCAGGGGCTCGGTAACCAGGGGAACGTTGCCATAGACCAAAGCCACCTGCAGGTAAGTCCAGGCACGGAAAGCCTTGACGACGGCATACTCAGCCTCGAACACCTTGCGGTCGTTCTTCACCAAGTCCTTGTTGACGTTCTTCAGGTAATAGTTGCAGTTGTTGATGATGGCATAGTAGTCGCTGATGCGGTTGTAGGCATTGTCCGTGTCCACCGTGAAGTTGGTGATGGCCTTCAGGTCCTTGCTGGCCGAGGCTGTGGTGGTGGTCAGGTCGCTGCGCAGTTCGCCGAGCAGCACGGTACGGTCGGCAATGGCCTGCATCTTGTAGATGATGCCCATGACGCTGTAGACGCTGTCGGTAGGTTCCTGTAAGCGGTTGTCCTCCAACTTCTCCACCAGCTCGGAGTCGGTGTCCATGAGGCTGGAGCAGGAGGTGAGAGCCCACCCAAGTCCTCCCAAAGGGAGGGATGTCAAGGCACAAAAAAGCCACTTACGAGCCATTCCTTTTATGTTTCTATATGTGATGCTATTCATATTGTGGTATGTTTGTTGATGAATAATAATCTTATATTTAGAGGTTAATCTTCAAACCCAGCGCGAAGGAACGGCTGCTGGCCAGGAGTCCGCGGTCGATGCCCTGCAGCAGGGCGCTGCCGCTGACGCCGCAGTCGGGATCGCTGCCTAAGTAGTGAGTCAGGGTGAAGATATTATAGGCGCCTCCCCAGAGGGTGATGCCCTGCAGGTAGGTGCTGGTGATGGGGATGGTGTAGCTCAGTGTGACGTTGCTCAGGCGCAGGTAGCTGCCGTCCTCAATCCAGCGGTCGCTGAAGCGCGAGTTGCCCATCGGGTCGCCGTAGCTGATGCGGGGGATGTCGGTCACCTGGTTCTCGCTGGTCCAGCGATCCAGCATGGCGGTCGTCTGGTTGTGGAAGCGTGAGCCGTTTTCGAGCAGACAGCGCTGGTAGTTGTAGACATCGTTGCCCAACGAGTAGCGCATGACGGCGCTCAGCGCCCAGTTCTTCCAGTTCAGACGGGTATAGATATTACCGTAGATGTCGGGGTTGGGGTCGCCGATGACCACACGGTCGTTCTCGTTTATGACGCCATTTTTGTCGCTATCGACAAAGCGCATGTCGCCGGCACCGAAGTACTCGCGCTGGTCGCGGTCGTTCACCAGGTAGTAACCGTCGGCATCGGCCTCAGCCTGCGTGGCATAGACGCCCTGCGTCTTGTAGCCGTAGAACACGCCGGCTGCCGTACCTACCTGCGAGAGGATGGTGGCACCGTAGGCCTCGGTCTCGAACGACTTGTTGCCGTCGGGCAGGGCCGTAATCTTGTTCACATAGTGACCGGCAGATGCACCGAGTTCCCAGTTGAAGTCCTTCAGGTTGAGCACCTTGATGCCGAATGAAGCCTCGAAGCCCTCATTCTCGAGCTTACCGTCGTTGCTCCAGTTGCCAGCCAGTCCGCTGGTCCATGCCAGCTGGCGCAGCGAGAGCAGGTTCTTGGTCCAGCCCTTGAAGTAGTTGAAGCGCACGTTCAGGCGGTTGTTGATAAAGTTACCCTCCAGTCCTGCGGTCAGGCGGTTGGTGGTCTCCCACTTCAGCGAGGTGTTGCCGATGTTACCCATCGACTTGCCGTCGACCTTCTGGGCAAGCATGCTGTTGGCCACGAAATAGGTCTCCGAGGCGGTGTAGTCGATATTGTCGTTACCCGTCACGTCGAAGCCTACGTTCAGGCGCAGGTAGTCGATACCCTTGACATCAGCCAGCCACTTTTCGTTGCTTACTACCCAGGCAGCTCCAACGCTGGGGAAGAGTCCCCAGACCACGCCGTCGAGCTTCAGACCGTCGGCATCGTCGCCGAAGCACGAACTGGTCTCGGCCGAAAGTCCGGCCTCAATGTAGTACTTCTCAGCCCAGTTGTAGTCGGCCTGTGCGTACCACGTCAGATCGCGGGCCTTGTCGTCGGCACCCCACGTGGAGCGGTAGTTGCGGGCGTTGCCGGTGCTGGGATACTTGTCGTTACCTGTATCGTAACCGCGCTGGGCCGTCAGCTTGTAGCTGTTGCTCTGGTAGCGGATGCCTCCGAAGACGTCAATCTTGTGAGCACCGTAGCGGTTGCCCCAGGTCAGACGGGTATCGCTCATGACGCTGTTCTGACGGGCAGCCAGACTCTGAGCCATGTTCTCGACCTGGATATCGCTGGAAGCCATCAGGCGGAAGGGCGGCGTTCCCTCAAGGGGCAGGTAGTAGTTCTCGTTGGTGTTGACCAGCGTGAAGTTGAAGTGCTCACTCAAGGCGAGATGGCGGTTGAACTGGTAGCGCGGCGTAACGCTGAAGCTGACCATACGGTTGCCGGCCTGGTTGCGGTTCTTGCCGTCGCCGAGTTGCAGGATGCCCAAGGGGTTGGCCAAGCGCACGGAGTTGGCAAACAGCTCGCCGTCGTCCTCAAACACCTTGCTCACATAGGTATCGGCATCGGCCAGATAGTGGCTCTCGTTGCCGTTGATGTCGAAGGCGTAGGGAGCGAGGAAAGGCGATTTGACCAGCGCGAGGAAGCCGGGCGCCGTGATGGTACCTACCGTCAGGTCCTCTTTCGCACCGTCGTCGCGCAGGTCGCGGTTGACGTCGCTATAGGAAGCATCGAAGCGCACGCTGAGGTTGCGGATGACCTCGATGTCGCTGTTCAGTCGCATATTGAAGCGCGAGAAGTCGTTGCCACGCAGCGTAGCATCGCCCAAGGAGTAGCCCACCGAGAGGTTGTAGTTGGCCACATCGTCACCACCCTGAACGTTGATGCCGTAGTTGGAGACGAAGGTGTTGTGATAGACCTCGTCCGTCCAGTCGGTATTATTATGATAGGTATTATAATAATAATTGGTGGGATCGCTGTTGACGAACTCCAGGTTCTTCACGTTGCTGGTAAGTCCCGAGAGCATCTCGGTGGCATAGAGGCGATAGTCCTCGGCACCCATCATCTTGGGCTGGCGGGGCATCAGCTGGAACTGGCCGTTGATGGTCACATCAATCTTGGTGGCCATGCTGCGGTTGCGCTTGGTCTTGATGAGCACCACACCGGCAGCAGCCTTGGCACCATAGATGGCGGTTCCGTTCTTCAATACGGTAACGCTCTCAATATCGTTCACATTCAGGTTGGCCAGGATATTGTTGTAATATCCCTCATGCAACATCTCGCGGTTGTACTGCATGTCGGTAATGACACCGTCGATGACAACCAGCGGCTGGGCGTTGGTCTGCAGACTGGTGATACCGCCGATGAACATGGTGTTGCCCATGCCCAACTGTCCGCTACGCGAAACGGAATGGATGTCGGCACCCAACTGCTCGGCCACCAGCGGGTCGATGCTCAGACGGGCCGTGTTGTCGAAGTTCTGGGCAGAACGGCTGACACTGGCCTGCGTGGCCGACTGATAGACGGGACTGAAGGAACTGGGGTAGAGCTGGGCGTCAGCCTGGCTGGTCTTGGTCCCAATGGCTTTCTGCAGCAGCTGATAGCCCTCGACACGCATGCTGACGCTGTTGACGTACTCGGGTACTTTCAGCTCGTAGCCACCCTTGTCGTCGGTCATGGAGGTGTAACGATGATTGCCGTATGCCTCGACGATGACACCAGCCAGCGGTTGGCCTGTGGCGGCATCGGTCACCGTGCCACTCACCATCTTCATGTTCTCTTGCGCTGCGACGGTTGAGAAGAGCGCTAAGCATATACTGAATATAATTGTTCTCATAATACTACTGTTTTTCATTCTTCACTCTTCATTCTCGGACGCAAGTAGATACAGTCTAAAAGCATCTCACGGGAATACTGGGATGACTCACGGGCCAGGATGGAGCACTTCAGACGAACCGTAATCTTCATGTTCGTCTCGCCGTAGTTGCATACCGGGAACACGAAGTTCTCGGCCAGCATCACGGTGTCCACCCGGGTGGGGTCGGTGCCGAACTTGACCTTTTCACAATCATACATCACATCATTTCCCTGCTCATCGACATAGTTGATTTCGGCCTGGAAACGGCAGGGCTTCAGCTGGGCGTTGGGGTCGTAGACCGTCTGGGGCAGGATGACAGCGCAGATGTCGTAGGCACCTGCCAGCGTGTTCTCCACCTTGAACGTCATGGTCCAGTTACTGGTGTTCGACTTGGGCGTGATGACCAGGTACTCGTTCTCCGAGATACTGTCGGCAGCATGGATGCGCGTGGTGTAGGTACAGAGGTTGTCGTTGACAATCATACCCGTACGCTCGCCCTCAACCTTCAGCTCGCGGTGATAGGTCATAAACGGCGTGAAAGGCCATTTCGGAGCGGTGTACAACGTACCGTTGCTGTACTCGGTAGGCGTAGCGCCGTAAAGGATGCCTCCCTCGTCGAAGGGACGGTGGAAGACGTGGTACTTCGGATAACGGCGGTTGTAGTTGTACGTAATAAGCGAGTCGACGGGAGACGACTGGATGGTACGGCTGAAGATGGCATCGTTGAGCAAGGCATGGTTGGCCCAGAAACGCTGCAGCGAGTCACCGTTCTGGACGGTGGCGTCGAAGCGGTAGTAGTCCATTGCCTCCTGCCAAACCCGCTGCCACTCGTCGGCAGTAGGAACAACATAGATGAAGGAAGAGTCCTCGGCAGCCAGCAGGCCCACGCGCTCCAACATGAGGTTGCGCTCGATGAAGACGGAGTCAGCGTAAATCTGCTCACCGTCGACCATACCGCCCTCTACCGACTGGGTAGGACTGAACTCGTCCTGCTCGTAGCTGGCCAGCTGCTCGCCAATGAGGCTGTAACGCGGGTCATTGAGCATAATCTCGTAGAGGTTATAGCGATAGGGCAGCGTGCTCTGCATGACGTGCAACAGACCACCCTTGGCCTTGACGTTGGCTTCCTTGATGGGAACATCAAGCACCTTGTTGCCGCCGATGGTCATCCGCTTGGTGTTCAGCACGAAGAACTCGGTAGGCTTCTCGAAGTTGGAAGCCAGATTATAAGAAAGGTGGTTGCCCACGAAGGAGCGTTCCACCATAGAGTCGCCCCTGTTGGTGGCCAGCAGGTTGAGCACAGAGTCCTTGTTGAAAGAACCGTTGACGGGAGCCATCACGGTGAACGTCTGCCGTCCGTTGAGCAGGTCGGCATAGCTCACGCCGGTCTTCTTGTGCTGCTTGAAAATCTTGGTCTGGCTGAGCACCTCGCGGAAGTCGCTCAGTTCGGGTCGCTGCTCCATTGACTGCCAGATGGTCGGCATAGCATCGGCCACCGAGACGGGGTCTTCGAAGTGGTCGTCCCAGTCGGAGCAGGCAATGAAGGCTGTGGCGACGCCGCAGCAAAGCGAGCCTGCGATAAGGAATTGTTTTATGCTTTTGGTAATCATAATTCTCAATTTTCAATTAGTCAATTATCTTAGTGGCGGTCTTCACCTTCGGGACTGTCGTAGACGTCCTTGGGACAAAGTTCAATATAGTCGATAGACATATAGAGCGTGCTGCCTTCAAGAATCTGGCGGAAGCGCAGCCAGTATTCCTGGTCGGCACGCAGATACTGCTTCACCAAGATACGGCGTACGTCGTTGTTATAGGTACGGAAAGGCTCCGAAGTGCTGCCATAGCTATCCATAGCCTTCATGAAGCCACGGTTACGCATGGACTTGTCGATGGCCTTGTTCTCCTCTTCATCATCAGTATCAGCCTCCCAACCTACATTGGCATCGAAATTACGGAAGCTGATAGGAATACCGCAAGGATCATTGTTCAGATAAACCTGAGCGATACCACGGTCATCACCGAGTGAATAGCCTAAGCGCACTTCATAGGTACCATCATGGGGTACGGGAGGCAGTTTCACCGAGGCATCGAACTTCTCACCAGTGATACAAACACCACTTCCCTGATAGTGACGCCAGCCTGTCTGCTCATTACCGCAGCCAATAAAAGTCTTGGCATTGTGCATCTTAAAGTCCGCCAGGAAGCCATTCTTGAAGCCGATCATCATTTCCTCCTTACCCATGTGCTCCATACGGGCATGACCATTCATAAAGTCAGGGCTAAGGCAACTACCGTCAACACGGATACGGCGATTCAGCACATTCCAACGCACATCCTTCGAGTAGACCAGAAGATCATCAATATAGATATAGCGGCCGTTTTTGCACGACTGGGGGTAGCTGTCACCCTCATCGTTCTTCAGGACACGTACACCACGCACTGTAGCATTAGTCATAAGACCCACGCGGTTGATGTAAATCTCTTCACCAGGATTACTACAGAAACGAACCAGCGAATGAGGTGCCATCGTCTCATAATAGTCTTCTGGATCATAAATCTTATACAAGAACTTCTGGGTATAGATATCACCACGGCAATGCACCCAATAATCACGAGGACCTGTACGGTTAATCAGGTGATAGCTGACAAAGCGGTTCAACGGGTTGCGACGGTCTCTTAGATCATTGTCGTACTTGCCAGCATCCTCAGGATACGACTCATCATAGATCTGCTTGGCATAGGCTTTCAAATCCTCAATATTATTGATGCCATGAGAATGATACACCGAGTCGGGCTCAACAAAGGCAGTAAACTTAAAGAAACGCTTTTCCGGATACCACGTCTTACACTGTTTGGATGCAGTTCCGTCGTTGGCAGTTCCGTATGGAACCTTGAAGCCCTTACCTCCCCATGCTGAGTCGGGGTCAACGGTATAGGTGTCATCGTTATATTTTGTAAGCGAATCAGCCATACCTGTCAGTTTAAGAGCCTGACTAAAGATAGAAAGATTGGGATTCTCCTCCATCAGTGCTGGTAAGAACTGGTTACTGGCATTAATGACATGGTCAACAACATGTACTACACCGTTGGTCACAGAGTCGTCCTTCTGGATAATACGCGAGTTCTTATTGACATAGATAAGCAACGCGTTGTTATTCATGACGTCACTATCGGAAGTCATCTCAATATAGTCATCATTCATATTGACGGGAGGCAGCTCACCGCCCATGTCGGTGGTGAAATAAGCCTTGTCCTGTACAATATGAGTACGTGAGATGGTGTCGCACTGCTCTTTTGTCAAGGCATCGACCGAGGCAAAACCGTTTTCCTTCAGGTAATTCTGTATAGCCTCATTAGTAGGTACAAAGACAGTATAGTGTCCGTAGGTCTTCAAAGCAGACAAATAGTTACTCCGCTGCAGAATGGTCTTGAACTCACTGAACTGTGTCTCATTGGACTCAATGAAGCCGGCAGCAGTAAGACGCACTGAAGAATAGAAGTTCAACGGAGCATCGCTGTCATCATCAGAGCAAGATGTAAACATCATGCCAAATGACAACGTATAAAGTATAAATGATAAATATTTTAGTTTCATATCGTTTATCTTTCTTTAAGATTGATTCTTTTTCCTATAGGGCAAAGCACATTAGTTCTTCTCTAAATCAGCATCATC
>JAEEGH010019779.1_pt1 | contig 14087 bp, 14 predicted proteins | sample 9134181 | NCBI WGS metagenome assembly JAEEGH01 (sample SAMN16246544, study PRJNA631951) | gut metagenome | biome: gut microbiome; feature: rumen; material: DP-attached | host: Bos | place: Iran: Karaj | collected 2018-10 | reverse complement strand
TATCCGTTATTTCGACAAGCTTGGAATTGTGCGTGGCGTATTCAATCCACTTTTCCGCCGCTTCGCAATAACGCAAAGGCTTCTCCGGCTTCGGCGGCACAAAGAGCGAGTCCGTCTTATGAGCAAAAGCGAATGTGCAAAAGAAGACTATAAAAAGAAAAAATCTCATGAAGAATAAAATAGAAAAACAGACCCCGGCACAATGACCGGGGTGACATGCATAAGGGAACCGCATGGATCCTATCGGTCTTACAGACCTCCAGGATGACATTCATTAGATTCTAAGTCATAAACCTCTTTAGATGCTTCGATTTCAGGCTACGCCTTCCACTCAGGATGACACCGTTCGTGCAATTGTTCCTTTGACGCTCTCGTTTCCAGCTCACACCTCTTTCGTCTATCGTCTATCGTCTATCGTCTTTCGTCTATCAAAGTCCCAACTGAACTTCGACGCCGAACTGGAAGTAGAGTCCCATGCCTTTTGCGATAAACGGCACCAGGTCATATCCGTTGTTCGTATTCTTGTCGTTATCACGAGCGACCCATGAGCGTTCGCGGCCATTTTCGGAACCGAGGAACTTGAGAGCGCCCACATCGAGTTTCGAGAAGATGTTGTCGAGTTCCAGATAGAATCTAGCGTGCCTAAAGAAGAACTTCGACTTCGTCAAATCCAAATTCACACGCAAGTCCGTTCTGTACAAATCCGTAAATTCATTGTAATCCCTGAGGCGGCGGGTTCCGCTCTTGCCATCCGACGTTGGCTTAATCGCATAGTAGTACAGCGGCCTGTGCCATGCGGCATGGTGCGTCAAGATGACCGACACAATAGAATCCTTTCGCGGATAATAACGGAGGTGCGTCACGATATCCAAGCGGGAGTTCGCTTCCCACGGCAAGGACTTTCCGCCATCCAGTTCATATTCGCCATAAACAGAACTTGCATTCATCGCCAAAGAGAAATGATGCGAGGTTTTCCATTCGAGTGAACCCGTTGCACCGGCCACCCAAGCGTAATCCACCGGAGTCACGTCATTGTAATGGGCAAACGCTTTCGGTAGCGGCAGGAGCGGATCAAAGTAGTAACGCCCAAAGCCAGCCACTTGAGCAGCAAGGTACTTGGAGCGGTAGCCCACGCCCACCTTGAGCGAAGCGCCTGTTTCCAAGCGGCCCGTCAAGTCTCCATCATCAAAGAAATGTTTCCAGTCCGCACGGTAAGCGGCATTTGTAAAGAGTCGCCAGTACGCCGTGTCCGTCTTGGACAAATTACGTTCCATGTCGAACGAAACCGTCGGACGTGCATTGTGGTCTGCACCGTCGGCAACAGCCCCCACAGAAAGCATGTGCTCCGAGAATTCGTTTTTCCAATCGAGCGTTGCAGCACCCGACAAAATTCCCGTCTGGTAATCACTGCTTTCTTTACCGCCGGGAATCGGATAACTGCGTTCTACGATATGATGTTCGTAAAGAATCGCTCCACGCAAGCCGGCTCCAAAAATATCCGCATTGAAGTTCTTGTCGGCACCGGCACTCAGCGTCGTGTGCGTCTGCTTGTAACCGTCAATAAACGTCCTTGCAGTTTCATCGGAAAGCTTACCCGTGCGGAATCCCGTCGTGTCGCGAATCGTATCGCTCAAGCTCTCGCGGACAAGACCTGCATGGAAACTCGCCCCGAACTTCGATGCATATTCGCCGCCAATCACCAAATAGCTTTGGCTCCCTTCGATAATATCAATGGAATTGATACTGCCGTAAGTCGTCGAGGTATCCTGACTTATCTTGTATTCATCGGAACTGTACAACGTACGCAAAGCCCACGTCGTATTCCCCAGCGAATCAGAGCCGTTCAACTGGGCGTAGATGTCAAACGCCGTGAGATCAAACGGATCTGCCGACTTCACCTTGCAGTCGTCAGAGCAGTCGTCATCACGCTTGCGGAATTCCGTATAAAACTTTTCGCCCAAGTTCTTGAGCATTTCGCCATCGAGACGGCGGAACGCAAAACGGAAACTATCCCAGATAAAGAACGGAGCGTCAAGCACCACTTCTTGAAGCGTAAGCCCTGCAGAACCTTTCAAGCCCCATTCGCCGCTCGTCTGTTCGGGAATGTACTGGATAGAAGTCGCAAGCCCCTGCCCCAGAGGCCCTTGTCCGTAATGGTCGTGGACTTCGATTCCGCTCAACGTGTGCGGGTTCACTACCGAAAGGTTTCCGGGGAACCCGACATCCAGATGACGCATGTTCGGAATGCGGAGGCGGCCCAAATGGTACGCCACGTCACCTGCACGCGAGCCGTCGTAATACAAAGCGCTGCTAAAGTCCTTCTGGCCCGAGATACCAGGCATCTGGCTCAAGTGCTCTGTCAAATCGAAACGCATGCCGGCAGCATCTTCGAGCTTGTCGAGCTGGACCGCGCGATCGACAACCCACTTCACAGGTTCGCCATCACCGATAATCGTGCTCGCCCCCAAATCCGTGACGTTCGTGCTGAGCGTAATCACCATGTCCATCAAGTCGGGATAATCCTGCAAATCCACAAAGACGCTATCGAAGCCCTCTTTCTTGAACACAAGCGAAGCACTTTTCGATTCGACAGAAAGTTCAAAACGACCGCGTGAATCCGTCTCTCCAATCTTTTTGCCGGACTTATAAGAGATTGCAACATCCTTGACAGGCAAATCCGACTGCGCTTCAAGAACGACACCAATAACCATAGTTGGCGAAGCGGCGAGAACCCCTACCACAAGAAACAAGACAAAACTGAAAAATAAGCGAAAATTCATAGCCACAAAATAGATAATTTATGCAAGGAAAATTTCAGAAGCATTTCAACATCTTATATTATACGCATGCTTAAAGTTTATTTAATCCAGATAGATAGCGATAAGGCCAACAAGTCCGGGAATATCGCAAGAGCAAAGAAGATGATTCTCGATGCACACCCCGACGCAGGGAGCCTTATCCTGCTGCCCGAAATGTTTGCGACGGGCTACGTGCCAACCAATTTAGACGCAGCCGCCGAAGATTTCCGTTCAAGCGTTGCCGGCGAGACCGCACGTATGCTATCCGAAGTGGCGACAGCGACCGCCTGCACCATCATGGGAGCAGGTATCACAAAAGCCGATTCAACCGGCGAAAGCAAGTTTTTCAACCATGTCAGCGTCTATGAGCCAAGAAAGACGCAAGAAGTCGCATGCTACGACAAGATGAATTTGTTCTTCCCAGAAAAAGAAAGCTTCAAAGCAGGCGAGAAAATTAATTTATTTAATATAGGATACTGGCGAATCGCATCGTTTATCTGCTACGATTTACGTTTCCCGGAACTGTTCCGCGAAGCAACCAAGCAGGGAGCAAACCTCATTACCGTCCAAGCGGCCTGGCCCGCCAAGCGGCGTGCCCACTGGGAAACGCTCCTCAAGGCACGAGCCATCGAAAACCAAGTCTATATCGCAGCCGTCAATGCCGTGAGTGAAAACCACGACCCCAATGTCTGCAAAGTGCCGCTAGCAGGCACCTCCCTTATCATCTCGCCGAACGGCGACGTCCTCTCCGAAGGCTCCACCCAAAGCGAAGCGGTCATCACCGCCGAACTGGACCTGCAAGCCGAAAAAGATTTACGAAAGAATTTCCCCGTACTTGAGGGAATGATTAGAGGGTGTGAGATGTGAGATGTGAAATGTGAGATGTGAAATGTGAGATGTGAAATGTGAAATGTGAAATGTGAAATGTGAAATCGGTCATGCCTTGCGGCATTCCCTTTGAGCAGCGAGCATTCAGCCCACTACGCTATGAGCCATAAGTATTTTACCCCTCCAGGGTGACAGAGTTTTTCAGGCCTCACAGTTCGCCGTTTGCATTTCTTTGAGCATCAACAAGTTACATCCCGATGTGTTTTAGAGCACATCTTGTTATATTTGACGATTTTTTTCAAACAGCGGCCCCATTTTCGCCTTGAAAAATATTATTTTTTTATTACGTCTTTTATGAAAAGAGGCATAATATGGAATCTACACGAAAAATGGAGTATGCAAAAGAGCTCATCAAAGCGGGACTCAAGCGTGAACTTATTCTAAAAATCACTTCGATTTCGGAACACGAGTACAGTCTCATCCAGCGTCAACTCGCCCTGGTATAAATTGCAGCTCATCTTAAACATACCCGCCCAGCAGGCGACCGGAAACGCACCCCGCAAGGCTGCGGTTTTCGCTTGTTATAAGGACGGGAGCTTGCTGCTCGACGCGAGGGACAATCTCAAGCCCGCAAGATTCACGATGCAACCGACCGACAACTTTCCGTGGAACGAGTTCATCGAAAAACTGCTTGCCGCATGGCAACTTTGCGATTACAGCGATGTTCCAGAAGCATTCAAACCCATCAAGCAGATTCCGCCCTTCGTCATCGAAGGCCTCCCCAGCGAACCTGTTCCGCAACAACTTAAGGTCTTGGCAGCACTGCGTTCCCAGGGATATTTCGCACCGCTCGCCAATCCCGGCAAATAGGGGAAATAAAAAAAGTGCCTTCTCCTAAACCCATACGTTCCATTCGAAGACACTTTGTTTTTTCCAAGGAGAACCTACCCAACCATCTCCTATAATAACAGTATATAATTTTTGTCGAGAAAAATTTGTTATTAAAAAGATATTTTCTAATCAAAGTATTTATATTTTTTTCATGAACTTGATTAAATATCTCAGCAAACAACGTTGGTTCATGGGGAAAAACAGAACCATCTCGCATGTAGAAACGCTTGATTCCACAGAAGCCGGAACGACGCGGATCAAGCTCATCAAAGTTTCGTTCAAGGACGGCGAAAGCGATATTTACACCATCATCGACGACGAGAACGCTGTCGGAAAAATTCTCGAAGACGCTTTCCTCGACGGTTCGCAGCAATCGGTATTCTCCGGCGACAAGGGGTTTTTCTCGTTCCGGATTACGGCCCCGCTCCCCAAGGCACCCCTCGCAAGCGTCAAGCCCGTTTCGAAAGAACAAAGCAATTCCGCATTCTGCGCCCCCGGAAAATTCTTCTTCAAGCTTTACCGCCGGTTGCAACCGGGGCTGCATCCCGAAGCAGAAATTCTAGAAGCGATGAACAAGGCGTACAGCAGCCGCGTTCCAAGGCTTTACGCTGTATGCAATTACAAGTCCAACGCAGGCGAAATTTACACGTGGGGAATCCTCGAAGAGCATTTCGCAGATGCCAAGGACGCGTGGAACGAATTTTGCAACGACATGAGCAGCACGGACGCGTTCCAGCTCGGAATGTCCACCGCGCAGATGCACGAGAGTTTCAAGAAACTTGGCGGACCGATGTACAGCAGCGACGAACCGCCTTTCGAACGTCTCGCACAGCTGTTGCAAAAATCAAAAGACACCGAATACGCCCCGCAACTGCGTGAACGATTGCCGCAACTGCAAATCCGTTATTACGACTTGTTACGCGAAACTTTCAGCGACAAGACTTTCAAACGCCAACGCATCCACGGCGATTACCATCTCGGACAAGTGCTCATCACGCAAAGCGCAAACGGCACGAAGCATTTCGAAATCATTGACTTCGAAGGCGAACCGACGCGTAGCCTCGATTACAGGCGCACTTGCCGCTCCCCCGCCGTCGATATCGCTGGGATGTTGCGCAGTTTCGCCTATGCGGGAGCCGTCGCAAAGACGGACCCCACCGATGCCGAACTCGCTTTTGTCACCGGCTACTCCAAAGTTTCCGGGGTTTCCGCCGATGCCATTGAAAAAGCCGCCAAGCCCTACATTTTGGCAAAAGCCATTTACGAGGCTTGCTACGAACTGGAATTTAGGCCCGACTGGTTCTGGATCCCCGCCCAAGCACTGCTTGCGTTATAGGAACAGCAAATAGAACTATCACAAGAACTGAGATAAGAGCTGCGACAAGAATTGTGCCGCGACTGTAATTTTCTATATTTGGCGTCATCATGACACCAGAAGAAATGGAACAGTTGCTCCGCAAGGAAGCCGAAGAAATCGTAAAGACCGAGCCGCTTTCGAAGTTGATGCTCGAAGAGCAAGTCCTCAACCGCAAAAACTTTGCGGATATGCTTTGCGTGACGCTCGCCTGTCAACTCGCAGGCGAAGTGATTGACCGTGCGGAACTGGAAAAGATGTTCAGCGACATCTACAAAAAATATCCAAACCTTCTGCTTTGTGCCGCAAAAGACATCAAGGCGACCGTGCTCCGCGACGCCGCTTGCACAGGCCCGCTCGAACCACTGCTGTTCTTCAAGGGATTCCAAGGATTGCAAGCCTACCGCGTGGCCCATATCCTATACGAAGAAGGCCGCCATTTCCCAGCCAAGATGCTCCAGAGCATCATCAGCCGCAAGTTCGGCATGGACATCCATCCAGCCGCAAAAATCGGTTACGGACTTTTGATTGACCACGCGACCAACATCGTCATCGGCGAAACCGCGACCGTCGGCAACAACGTGAGCTTTTTGCACGGCGTGACCTTGGGCGGAACCGGCAACGAAATCGGCGACCGTCACCCGAAAATCGGAAACGGAGTGATGCTCGGCGCCCACGCCCAACTGCTCGGCAACATCCACATCGGCGACGGTGCGAAAATCGGCGCAGGTGCAGTTGTGCTTTGCGATGTTCCGGCACATACGACGTACGCAGGCGTCCCGGCAGTTCAAGTAGGCCACCCGCACGACGAAATGCCGAGCTTCAACATGCAGCAAGACTTTACGCAGGACTGCTAACCCAGCCGCAAAGCGACCGCTTGCACCCATTGCAAAAAAAACTGTATATTCATTTCCGACTAAATTACATTTGGAATCGTACATTGACCAGAATTTGGTAAAGGAGATGATTATGGCATTCAAGAGCATTAGACAACGAATGGGCTTCGTCAGCATCGCCAAGAAAATGAATATTCCTAAAAAGGAACTTCTCGCACTAAAGCCATAAATGCGACTAGAAATGCGGATTCTCGCGAAACCGAGACTATAAACAACCAAGTGTCCTTTTACAAAACCGATACTTTCATAAGGAATAAATACATGACTTACGAATTTGATCTTCACGAAAGAGAGGAAAAGGGAAGGGAAAAAGGCATTGCCGAAGCTACCGCCAAAGCATTGGAAGAGAAAAAGGCCATGGCCAAGGGCCTTCGCGATGACGGAGTTTCTCTGGGCATCATCTCTAAACGAACTGGTTTTACAGTCGAAGAAATCAAGGCTTTGTAAAGCAAAGGCAACTTTTACGAAAAAGTCCCGGGTGCTTAACCTGGGACTTTTTGCATGCAGCGTAAATTCGCCATTTCCGCGCGCTCTCCTCGATTTATTATATTCACAACTATGGGAATTTACGTCAATCCGAATAATGTCACTTTTCAAAAGTGCTTGAACTCGCCCATCTATGTGGACAAGTCCATGCTCATTGCCGAGATTAACAAAATCGTCAATACCGAGAAATGCTTTGTGTGCGTTTCTCGTGCTCGTCGATTCGGCAAAAGCATGGCCGAAGATATGCTTTGTGCCTATTTCAGCAAGGGCTGCGACAGCCGAGAGCTTTTTGCCGATTTGAAAATCGCCAAAGACTCAAGTTTTGAAAAATACTTGAACAAGCTGAACGTGATAAAGCTAGACGTAAACGCCGTTTTTTCAAACCGCACACCCCAAGAAATTGAATCCGGGATAAACTTCCAAAACAGAGACATCGTCCCGATATTCACTAAGGCAATCGTCCAAGAATTGCAATCTGAATTTCCTAACGCCCGCATCACAGGAGAAGAAAGTCTCGCCGACGCTATTTTAAAAATATACGCCGCCACGGGCGAACAGTTTGCCATCATCATCGACGAATACGATGTGCTCATCCGCGAACGAGTGACGGATTCTGTATTCAATTCGTATCTCGCATTCTTGAACGCCATGTTCAAGAACAAAAATTTAGCTCCTGCGATTGCACTTGCTTACATTACCGGCATTTTGCCTATCGTGCGTGACAAGGTTCAGTCAAAACTGAACATGTTCGACGAATACACCATGCGAGATTCCTGGTCGCTTGCAGACTTCGTGGGCTTTACAGCCGACGAAGTACACGACCTTTGTGAAAAATATTCGGTTGATTTCGAAGAATGTAAACGCTGGTACGACGGCTATAATATCAACGGTATTGAAACTTATAGCCCAGAATCAATCGTTTCGACAATTAGACGCAAGTATTTCCAGAGTTACTGGACACAAACCGGTTCATACGAAGCGTTGCAAAATTACATCTTGATGAATTTTGACGGCATCTTGGATGACGTGAAAACGATGATTGCCGGCGGACGCGTTCACGTGAATGTGGATAGTTATCTGAACACGATGACGGATTTCCACTGCAAAGACGACGTATTTACTTATTTAGTTCATCTGGGATATCTCGCATACAACCGCGATGAACAGCAGTGCTACATTCCAAACCGCGAAGTACGGGATCAGTGGATTCTTTCAGTACGCCCTTCTCCGGATTACAAGGTTCTTATTGAGCTTGTAGATTCAAGCAAGCAGCTGATGGATAGTACCATCGAAGGCGATTCAAAAGCTGTAGCCGAAGCATTAAACAAGGCTCACGAACAGATTTGCAACAACTTAAACTATAATAACGAAGGGACTTTCCAATCGGTGATTTGCCTTGCGTATTTCTATGCAAATTTAAAATACACTATCGTCAAAGAGTTCCCTGCAAGCAAGGGTGTTGCCGATGTCGTGATGATTCCTTATGTGCCGAATACTCCTGCACTTATCATAGAACTCAAACGTAATGCATGCGAAAAGACTGCACTAGCCCAAATCCAAGCAAAGAATTATGGCAATGCACTTGAAAAATATTCTGGAGATTTGCTTTTTGTCGGTGTAAATTACGACGAAAAAACGAAAGAGCATCGTTGCATCATCGAGAAATTCATAAAATAACGCACTAGCCCCCTCCATGAAACGCACCGAGAAAATAAAATTCATTGGCGAAAAGTTGGACGAGCTGTTCCCGAATCCGCCGATTCCGTTAAATTACACGAATCCGTTCACGATGCTTGTCGCGGTCGTTTTAAGTGCCCAGTGCACGGACATCCGCGTGAACCAAGTGACCGCAGTCCTTTTCAAGCATGCCGACACGCCCCAAAAAATGGTCAAGCTCGGCGTGGAACGTATTGCCGAAATCATCAAGCCCTGCGGATTTTTCAACACCAAAAGCGTGAACATTTTCAAGCTTTCGCAAGCGCTCGTCGAAAAATTCAAAGGCGATGTTCCGCACTCGTTCGAAGAACTCGAAAGCCTCCCCGGAGTAGGCCACAAGACGGCAAGCGTCATCATGAGCCACATCTTCAAGCTCCCGGCTTTTCCCGTCGATACGCACATTCATCGACTCGCCGAACGCTGGGGCTTAAGCGACGGCAGCAGCGTCGAAAAGACGGAAGAAGACCTCAAAAAAGCATTCCCCGAATGCGAATGGGAAAAGCGGCACTTGCAAATCATTTACTTTGGACGTACTTACTGCAAAGCCCGCGGACACAAAGACGAAGATTGTCCTATTTGCAGCGTCATCAAAAGCAAGAAACCAAAAGGAAACGTCTGATGGATTCTATCGCTTCGCTCCAGAATGACAGAGACCAGAACTAAAAACATCTACGATTTCGTTCCAGAATGACTGTTTATAATTATGCAAGAGCTTTCGTTTAAAATCATCGCCCGCATCAAAAGCGATTTCCGCGAAAAGTTTGGCATTCCGCGTCAGAGCGGAATCGTGCAGAACTTGCGAGCAGCCATTCATTTCGAGCCGGAGTTCCGCAACGCAGATGCATTGCGCGGCCTCGAAGGTTTTAGCCACTTGTGGATTGTATGGATTTTCTCGGAGAACATCAGAAGCACATGGAGTCCGACCGTGCGACCGCCAAGGCTCGGCGGAAACAAGCGGCTCGGCGTTTCGCGACACGTTCCAGCTTCCGCCCCAATCCGATAGCCCTTTCGTGCGTCAAGATTGAACAAATTCATCTCGACGGAGCAGAAGGCCCCGAAATTATCGTCAGCGGAGCCGACTTGATGGACGGCACGCCCATTGTCGATATCAAGCCGTACCTTCCCTACACCGACGCGCACCCCGAAGCGATGGGCGGTTTCGCCGATGCTGTCCGCCAAAACAAGCTACACGTCAAAGATTCCGAAATTCTACGCAAGGTCAGTACGGACAAGCGTCCCGCATTAATCGAAGTTCTTGAGCAAGACCCGCGCCCCGCCTACCAAAACGACCCGGAACGCGTTTATGGATTTTCGTTTGCAAATTACGAAATCAAATTCAAGGTGCAAGACGACGAACTTGAAATAGTGGGATTAGAGGTTAAAGCTTAAGGTTTTTCCCCACTCGCTGTTTTTCTCGCCTTTTTGAACTTTTCGCGGATCAACTGCAAATCGTGCTGGTAGGGATTCCGCACAAAGTCATCAAACGCCCAAGCGGTCGGATGAAACACGCCTTTCGCATACGTCAAAAGCATGTCAAGCCAAACACCTTTGCCAGCATACAACTTAAACGGGCCACGCTTGTAACTCGGCAGCACAACCTTGTCCATATCCATGTAGCCGATGTCAATATTCACATGGCGAAGTTCTGGATTTTCAGCGGTTGCCGTCGTGAGTTCCAATGCATTGCTGCGTTCCTTTTCCTCGGCAATGGACTCCGGGGGAATTTCCTTTTCAAAAGAGACGACACCGCGATACAAACCGTCGCCCATTTCGGGCTTGTAGTAATCCGTCTTGTCAAACGCGAAAAGACGCCCCTTGTGGCGGATCGACCCCCACGTTTTTTCAAGAAGTTCAATGACATGAGGGTCCCATTCAGAACCCTTTTGCAACACAAACGCAATCAGCTGCGCATTTTCAGAAAATTGAGAAGCTTTCATTTTTTTAGTAATACTTAATGCGGGAAAATCACGAGTGACGAACGAACCAGTTCCATTTGCTGCTTGGTAAAAGAAGCATCCAAATATTCTTCAACCGTTACAGGGAACATAATGTTGTCTATATCCTTACATTCATAAATAGGAGACTTTGACAAGCTGGCTTTTCCCGAATAAACAATATTCGGATTACGGCTGATTTCATCATCTTGATTATTCGCTTGTTTATAAAGTCCACTCTTTAAAATATAATCGCAGAACGGAGTATCCGTCAACCCGTCTTCAACATTGGACCAGTCCCCAACCATACGGCTAGAACCATCTTCAAGAGTCGCGACCTGATTCAAATCACGTCTGGTTGTCGATGTATGCCTAAGTCCAAAAAAATGCCCTGATTCATGAACGGCGGTCATCACAATGTTCAACGCCGTCTGCATTTCAATTTCACCAGACGATTGCTTGACATTTTCACCAATAATAACCGAGCCACCTTCACCCCCACCCAAATTCCCTGAAAATAGGGGGGAATATCCCGTGACATTTTTTTGATCGATGCTATGAACGAGAACAATATCCAGTGCATAGCGAACATTCGCATCATTTCCAACCCATCCAGCCAATTCACTTAATAAATAATCTTCCGCATCCACGTTTGCCACCCAGGGCCTATCCTTCGGGTACTTGTACCCAAGTGTAGGGTGCTCGTGCGCATAGTGCACATAAATCGTATCGATAGTCACTCCGTAATATTTTTCACGGAATTTTTTCAACATGAATTGCGAAAGTTCTTCAACATCCATGCCATCAAGCGTTTTCTCCATTTCTCCTACTACAATCAAATTAATCGAAAAATGGTCACTAAACGCCCCCACTCCCGTAAATCGAATATCCTTGATTTTACCTTCGTAGTATTTACCATCAACGCCAAGAGACGTAAACCATATCGACATATTATTTTCTTCGCATTTAAACGAATACTCATAACGGTTTCCGACAACTTTTGGTTGCAAAGTTCTCACCTTCGAAAAGCCAACATGATCCGGGTCGTTCTTAATTGCAAATGTACGGAACAACTGCAATTCAGGAACAGGTTGTGTAGAATCAATTTCGAAGGAGAGCTTGTAAGAAGCCTTCGGATGGACGACCAATTTAATCCCACGGGCAAGATTTGCTGCGGCGGAATCATTACGAGCCATGTCGTTTGGGAAAAGTTTATGAACTATAATGCGGTTCGGGTCAGGCGGAAGCGTCGTTTCCCCATCAGCATCCACCGTAGAACATGCTGTAAAAAGATTTGCCATCGAAACAAACAACAAGCACAGCCACATCCATTTTTTACAAACATTTTTCATAAAAGCCCTGTCCAAAAACTCCTCAAAAGCGTGTAATAAATAATAGAGACACCCTTAAAATACAAAAGAAATGAAAAAATGAAAAAAAATATTAAAGAAAAAATAATTATTGCATCAAAAGACCTTATCGCGCCGCTTGACGGAAAGCCCGCTCTCGTGAGCGCCCTCGCCCTTGCAGCAACCATTGCCGCCCTCGACGAGCCAAAATTTGCCTTTTTCTTGCTCGGAGGGGTATTTTTGCTCACGCATTTTTTCAGGCGGCACCTTCAATGGGTGATTTTTATCACCATGGCTTTGGGAATCATCGCCCATGAGGGAATATTGGGAGTTGGAGGTTACAGCACGGAAAGTTCGCCGCTCGTTAGCAAATCTAAAGCCATCAGCAATTCCGGCTGCGGAATAATCGAAACGCGGCTCCCCCGCCCCAAAGGGACGGCGTTTATTGTAAATGTTTCAAGTTCTACCGAGGAAACGGCTCGCGAGAGTGCGCGCAGTGGGTATTATAAAGTCCGGCTAACGGAAAAACGGAACCTGCCGGACCTCCCGCTGCCGGGCGATTCCATCTGTTTTGAGGCTTCGTGGTACCCGGTGACGCCTCCGAGCGTGCCCGGGGCTTTTGACACACAAAACTGGCTAAATTCGCAGGGACTTGCCGCCTACGGCAAGTTCAAACGTTGGACTGCATACCGCGGCGATTGGACGTTCGAGCGGAGCTTTTTTGGTTTCCGGCAATTTTTGCAACGGCGTTTCGCGAAGTTTCTCGACCCCGCAGAAACGGGACTTTTGATGGGATTATTGGCAGGTGACCGCTCCGGCATTCCAGAAGTGCTGCGGAGCGATTTCCAGCGGTCGGGCCTCGTGCATGTGCTTGCGATTAGCGGCTTTCACGTGGTTTTGCTCGCCGGAATGCTCATGATTTTCTTGAAAGCGACGGGCCTTCCGCATAAAATCGTCATCATCATCGCCGTGACGCTTCTAGCGATTTATGTCCCTGTTACGGGAGGTTCGCCAGCCGTTCGCCGTGCAGTCATGATGTTCGCCATTCCGCAAATCGGCACTTTGTTCGGGAAACCCGCCAACACGCTCAACAGCTTGGGCGTTGCGTTGCTCCTCATCATCTTGCCGGAGCCAAACGTCATCTGGAATCCGGGATTCCAGCTTTCGTTTGCAGCAACCGCCGGAATCATCATCGGAACGCCGCACAACCCGACAAAGCTTTTGCCCGACAGCCTCAAGCAAAACAAGCTTTGGCAAAAGATCCAAGCGTTCGCGATTGACCCGACTTACGTCACGCTCTGTGCGACGCTTGCCACAGCACCATTCCTCATCCATCATTTCAAGACGCTTTCGCCATTCGCCTGGTTCGGAAACATCATCATCGTGCCTGCCATTTCGCTCGGCATGCAGGCCGGGCTTTTCGCACAACTTTCACCGTTTGACTTTATCAGCGGAACGTTCTGCGAGGCTGCGAAATTCTTTTTGCGACTCGCCTCGCTTTTGACGCGAATACTCTCGGACTCTGCCGCCGCCTCGATGACCGTCGGGCCATTTTCGCCAGCAGTACTACTCGCGCTCGGATTCTTGATACTGCTTTTGCCCGTTTGCTACAAGAATTACATCGCCCGCAAGTACGCTTTTGTATGCATTTTAATCGCCGCCGCTTTGTTCGCGTTTGAAAGCTACCGCGAAGTGCTGCACCCGTCGTGGACGCTCACGACCATCGATGTCGGGCAAGGCGATAGCCACCTCGTCAAGACGCCATCCGGCAGACATTTTCTCATCGATGCAGGCGACAACAGCCGCCAAGATTCCGGCAAAGACATCATCGTTCC
>JAEEGH010019778.1_pt1 | contig 14087 bp, 9 predicted proteins | sample 9134181 | NCBI WGS metagenome assembly JAEEGH01 (sample SAMN16246544, study PRJNA631951) | gut metagenome | biome: gut microbiome; feature: rumen; material: DP-attached | host: Bos | place: Iran: Karaj | collected 2018-10 | reverse complement strand
ACGTAGTTACGAGGAGTTGTACGCCTTTCGTGATGCTCTTTTTGCAGCTATCGAAGGACAGGAGTGTGCAGTCGTGGTTCGTAGTTCCTCGTCATTGCCACGTGCTTTGAGTGGAATTGCCGACAAGCCCTTCCTCGACCGCAATCACTTGGGAATCAAGGCAAGTGGAACGGGCCTATTCATGGTAGGTTCGCATGTAAGGAAGACTACCGAGCAACTTGACTATCTGCTCAAGTCGCACGAAGTGAAAGGCATCGAATTGCCAATAAATGATATCCTCAATCATTCCGATGCCCTCCTTTCCCAGACATTGGAGGCAATCGAGTCAGTATCGGGCAATGGCATCACGCCCGTGGTTTATACAGCTCGCAAAGAGGTGCGCATCGAAGACGCAGCGCAGCGTCTTCGTTTGGGACAAACTGTTTCGGATTTTCTCGTTGAGATCGTTCGTCGGCTTCCTGTTTGCCCGAATTATCTCGTCGCGAAAGGTGGCATCACGAGTCACGACATCTTGACCAAGGGCCTTGCAGTCAAGACTGCCCGTGTCATGGGGCAGGTCATCAACAGCGTTCCATGTGTGATGACCGAACGCTTCCCGTACATCATCTTCCCAGGTAATGTGGGCGGTCCGCGTTCCTTGGAGGAAATCTATAAAGTATTAAAGGGACCCCAAGAAACAATTGTCCCTTAGAATCCCTTAAAATCCCTTAATCTCCTTTAAAATCTCTACGCATCAAATCCCATGAACTTGCGCAAACCCTTCACACCAAGAACGGGAGAGGAGAGAACGGGCTTGCCGGTAAGTTCCGACAAGCGTTGCTCCATGCGCGCCATCGAACCTTGAGCCAGAACGAACAGATCCACCTTATCAGCGATGCGGGCGGCAGCTTCAGCAATGAGGCGGTCGTGGGTGGCTCCATCGCCACTTTGTCCGGCAGCAAAGGCACCATCGGCAAGACCTTCAACCAGTTCAACCTCGGTACCAGCTTCCTGGGCACAGGTTAGGAGCAGGCGGCAGGTAGGATCGAGCGTAGTAGGCAGAGTTGAAATCACACCAATGCGCTTGCCTTCGCGCACAGCTTTCTCGGCCATCGGCCGGTCAATACGGAATACGGGGATTCGCGAGATAGTGTTGCCCAGATCGGCGACATCACCCACCGACGAACAGGTGTTGAAGATGATATCTGCGCCCGAATCGGCTGCAGCATTGTAATAATCGAGCAAACGACGGCGAACTGCAGGAGTCACCGCATTGTTGGCAATCACTTCCTTGATGAGCGAACTCTCGGCAATATGTTCGACTTGTACCTCGGGAAGATACTCATGGAAAATCTCAGTAAGCGGTCCGACAAGGGCCATCGCGGTGTGTACGCAAACGACTTTTTTCATAATATATAATGTGCTAAGGTGTGAAATAATGCGGCAAAGATAGGGAAAAATACAATGATTTGCAAATTTTTACCAATATTTCTGAAATTTAACCCTCAAAATTTGGAGGATTACCCGATTTGGTATATCTTTGCAGCCACAAAATTCATTCTATAATCATTATGAACTACGTAAAAACTATTCTATTTTCTGCATTTGCAGCAATCGCCTTGACCTCTTGTCTGGGAGATTCGGATGAAGACGAAAACACCTACACGGCATGGGGATACTACACCATTACGGGTAACTATAGCTCGAGTTATACCCTCTATAGCGATATGGGCGGCAAGGTCATTCCAACCATGTCCAGCGTTTCGCAATTAACTAACAATGAAGGTTTTGGCAACCACTCCCGTGCAATGCTCTATTTTCGCTACAAGCCCACTCAGGTGTCGGCTGATGAGAAGACTATCACCGGAGCTGAACTGTTTGATGGCAGGTATTTCGACGAATATTATCCCATGAGTCAGGAACAGGCCAACAATGCAAAGGTGACAGACCCCGACAGCATTTTCCAGTTCCGTGAACTGATGGATATCTGGGCCTATCGCGGCTATCTCAATGCGGTGGTCGAAGCTCCCTATTCGTATGTCAATGGAACCAACATCAAGCCGACTGTCTATCTCGTTTATGATCCCGTCTCGATAACCGAGAATGCCATCACATTCAACCTCTATTTCAATCGTCATAGCGACAAGACAGCACCCTCCAATGGTCCCGTCTATTTCTATACGTCCTTCTACTTGAATCTCGTCGATGAATTAGTTCCCGGCAATGGCGACGTAACCATCACCGTCAAGTACAATGATGGTTCCTCAAAGCAGACCAAGGTGAGCCGCGAGAATTTACGCAAAGGTAACTACGAATAAGATTCGATCCTTTACATCAATCACAACCGAAAATGACTCCATACAGTCATTTTCGGTTTTTTTATTCCTATTCCTCTATCACGAATTGGCGAATTATAGAATTATTGAGTTTTCGTCCGTAACCTCCTAAAAATACCCACTTACGGACGAAAACCCTTGGAAACTTGAAATAACTCACAAAAGGAATTCTTGTGCGAGTTGGTTTATTTCATTCCCTCATAAAATTGGCAGAAAGTTTCATCACCAAAGATGTTTTCACAAGTTTCAAGGGCGCTTTCGCCGCGAACTATGTCTTGGAGCAAATGAAGACGTTGGAAGATAATTCATGGCAAATATGTTGTAATTCGTGTTAAAAAGAATACAAGATTGGGAAAAATTGGTCATGTTTTGACAATTTCTCAGTATTCATTTGGATATTTCATTTGAAAAGTGTATTTTTGCAGCATGAAAATATATTGAAAAGTGTATTTTTTTGAGGGAAAAACGTTTAAAAGTGTAAAACGCTATGTCGTATAGGAAGATAACATTGTACATCGTTCCTTATTGACATACCATGCCATCCCCAATTTGTCAAGGAGCAAGTTATTACGAATAGGGATTTCGTAAAAAAATTCGTAAAAGGAAATTTCGGCCAACTCTCTGAACGTCAAATTGAGATATTGCAGATGATAGCAGAAGATGGAACTCTTACTGCGCAAAAGATTTCACAAAAGATTGGAGTGGCCCAGCGTACCATTCAGATAGACCTTGCCAAACTACAGACCAAGGGCCTCCTCATACGAGAAGGTGGCCGTAAAGAGGGTATTTGGGTGATTATAGCGGACAAATAATTGTGGCACCTTTCTCTGAAATAAATAATTCATGAAAATTCGTGGCTAATTCGTGTGATAATTCGTTGTTCAAAAGAAAACGCGAACATTCAAAGGAAGGCAAAAATGGCAGATGACCTCGGCTCAATAGCCTGGTCATTTCTGCCGGAAAATGAGCAGGTCCAATACCTGCAGAAAATCGCACTGCGTGCGGAAAATCCATCCGGCACCAAAGTAATTCTGAAAAAAGACGAAAAGACGAAAAAGAACGAAAATGGTAATGGGACCAGCAATTATTTTCTGCACGAAGTGCATATTTTCTGAAACCTATTGGAGGTTTCAATTTTCCGGCTAAGTCTCCGCTATTGAAGCGAGAGACGAGGCCATTTTCACCAAAATAACAATGAAAACATTTGTTGTTATTTAGAAGCGAGCTTTCGATTTTATCAAAAACGAAACATACCGACCATCTAACACCCTAAAAATATACTGTTATGAAAAACTCCACTTGTTCAACCCTGCAAGCCGCAGGCATCGCAATGGCCAGCTGGCTGCTCCCCTCCCTCAGCTTGGCATCCGTCCTTATCGATGGCGTGTGCTACGAACTTGACGATGCGGCAAAGACCGCCATCGTGGCTCCTGGTTCCGTCAAGTATCTCGAAAACTTAATTATCCCCGAAACCATCACCGTCGATGACATCTCCTACACGGTCACCGCTATCGCCGACTGTGCTTTCCTCGACTATCACAACCTCTCGAAGGTACAAATCAAATCCCATAGTCTGACTCATATCGGATACAGTGCCTTCGAACGCTGTTGGTCTCTATTAGAGTTGGAATTCACTGAAGGCCTCGAATCGATCAGCTACGAAGCCTTCAAGGGCTGCTTCCAACTGGAGACGGTATCCCTCCCCAGCACGCTGAAGACCATCGGCGACCGCTCGTTCATGGGATGTGAATATCTGCACATTATCAACATCCCCGCTTCTGTCACCAATATTGGCGACGAGTGGCTTTCGGGCTGCACCTTATATCTTCTTATTGCCGAGCTCGACCAACCATTGAACATCGAGGCAAGTGTCTTCTCAGGCCTCGACAAGCAGCAATGCATCCTCAACGTGCCCCAAGGTTGCACAGAAGCCTACCAGACAGCCAAAGTATGGAAGGACTTCCCGAGCATCCAGGAAGATGTATTGGAGGCAGGTCAATGCGGCGGCGACGTCTTCTATACCGTCTATGCCGATAGGATCATGAAGGTATGGGGCAGTGAATCTAATTGGAACGATTACGAGGGATGGGCCTGGCCTTTCTCCAAATTAGGCCCAAGTTTCGTAGAGACAATTACCATCGAAGAAGGTGTGACTTTCATAGGTGCCTATGCATTCTGTGGTTGGGAAAAACTTTCGTCAGTGACAGTCCCCAACAGCCTGACCGCCATCGAGCAAGAGGTTTTCACAGGAACTCCATTCTATGACAATCAGCCCGACGGCGTGGTTTATGCAGGCAATTGGGCCATTGGCGTGAAGGGCGTCCAAGATGCTGATATTGTCGTCAAAGAGGGTACTGTGGGTAATTCTTCCGATGCATTCTTAGGCAGCGGTATTGCTTCGCTGAGCATCCCGAGCAGCATGATCTGCATCCAAACCAGTATGTATGGAGAAAGTGACGACGGCTACGATCATGATTCTTCCTTTGGCGAAATAGGACGTATCACCGTCGATCCCGACAATCCCCGCTACGATTCACGAGACAACTGCAATGCCATCATCGAGACTGGTACAAATACCTTGTTGGTAGGAAGCCCTAACATGGTGATACCCGATGGAGTGACCAAGATTGCTCCCTTCGCGTTATGTCGTCCGACTTCTGTCGTCATTCCTGCGAGCGTCGCCGAAGTGGATCAATTTGCCTTCTGCCCGCACGTTTGGGTCATACGTGTTTCCTCTCCCAACGAAGATCATCATATATTCAACGCTACCCCTTCGCCAATCGAAACGATTAAAATGGAGGCAAGCACACCTCCAGCTTTTTCGATGGGCAATCTTGAATCAAAGTTTTCCTATTATTTTAGGGAAAATAAACGCAAATTCGGAGGCCCTAATTTCGAGACCTGCACCCTCTACGTGCCCCAAGGCAGCAAGGAGGCCTATCAGAACGCCGAAGGTTGGAAGGACTTCCTGAACATCGAGGAGTACGACCAGGGCGGAACCACCGCCATTGAAAACGTCCGTGAGCAGAACAGTACCATGAAGCAGATCTTCGACCTCCAGGGCCGTCGTCTGAACAATGCCTCCGGTCATTCGATCATCATCGAGAATGGTAAGATGCGCATCCAGCGCTGATTCTTATCAATTTCTTTTTATATTTTTTAGTCTAACAACACTGAGGGTCTGCACCGAAATGATGCAGGCCCTCGATTTATTGCTCAAGTTTCGCATTGCTCAACTTGATGGATAATAAGGGATATTAAGGGATATTTGGGGATATTAAGGGACGACACCTTGTTTCCGTTCGGTCACGTCCGAGAGAAGCGCCTGTTGAGATTGGGCCCCAAGAAACATACGTCCCTTAAAATCCCTTAGATTCTCTTAGAATCCCTTAGAATCATCAACTTTCGCAAATACGAAAGTTGATTTTGATTGAATAGTTCGTGTCAAAGTCGTTTTTTTGACCATTTGCTGCATTTTCCCCGAAATTATTTGGAATCAATCTGTTTTTTGTCTATATTTGCAGCGAGCTTTTCGATTCTATGAAAGAAGGTGAAAATGGCAGATGACCTCGGCTCAATACATTGTCTATATGCGGCTAAGGCCGTCCCCATGAATGGGGCCCCTTCCTTCGAATGCTGACTGAGCAGCATTCTGAAGGCTGCCGGAAAATGAGCAGGTCCAATACCTGCAGAAAATCGCACTTCGTGCGGAAAATCCGTCCGGACCCAAAATGTAATGACACGGACAAGGCGAATTTTCCGCGTAAGCGATTTTCTGCTGCCTATTGGAGGCAGCACATTTTCCGGCCAAGTCTCCGCTATTGAAGCGAGAGACGAGGCCATTTTCACCTTAAATACAAAATGTTGGGCAGTGTGATTCTTAAAACTAATTCATGAAAAATTCGTGATCAATTCATGATTATTCGTGTTTAAAAACATTCGTGAAGATTCGAGTGATTCGTGTTCTTAAAACTAATTCATGAAAAATTCGTGATCAATTCATGATGATTCGTGTTAAAAAACATTCGTGAAGATTCGAGTGATTCGTGTTCGTAAAAAAAATCATGAAAATTCGTGGTTAATTCATGATAATTCATGTTTAATAAAGAACAAGACGAATTTTTAAGAATTTTTCCTGCCGAAGGCGATTTTCGATTCATGAAGATGTAGCCCCGTTAGGGGTGATGATTCGATTGAGAGCGGCAGATGAAAGCTCGCTTTCAGATGATGCTGTCAAGCTAATCATCAAGACTGCCATCAGGCAGGCTCATCTTCATGAATCCATTTTTCGCCTTCTTTTTGAAAATTCTCTAATTCGCGAATTCGTGATAGAAAGAGAATATAAGAAATTCTCAAATTCGCCAATTCGTGACAGAAAAAGACCGTTACTTGATCAGGACCTTGCGCCCTTCAAAGATATAGATGCCAGAACTCGATGGCTTGGAGCCGAGACGACGGCCGTCCAGCGTGCACCAACCAGCTCCATAACCATTAACCCCTAACCCATAACCATTAACCTCTTCGATGCCCGTCTCCTCACCGAAGTTCAGCACAAAGCTCTTGATGTTCTGGCCCTCCGTAGAAACAGGCTCGCCCGCTGTGAGGTCGCCCTTCAGCTCGAAGTAGGCGCGGCAGGAGCCGATGGTCACCGCAGAGCTGGGATAGTAGAGCTTGTTGTCGGCACCGAGGTAGAGCACCGTGCCGTCGCCGGCAGCGAGGCTGACGGGGCTGTAGGAGCCCACGAAGTCGGCGTACTGCGTCTTGATGCTGGCGGTGGCTTGCGATATGGGGACGCAGGGGAATGTCGGAGCGTAGAGGTTGTGAGCGTTATCGTCGGTGTAGTCGTTGGCACGTGACCACTTCACGATGTACGGCTTGCCGGCTTCGATGGCGGTGGCGGCCTCGAAGGTCAGCGTCAGGGTGCCTCCCTCGAACGAGGTGCTCTTGAGCGTCATCAGCGCTTCGGGGTTTTCGAGCATCTCGGCTGTCTGTGTGGCATTGAGGGCAAAGGGCAGGCAGAGCGTGTTCCAGGAGCCGTCCTTGTAGAGCGTGCGCCCCTGCAGGGTGACGTTGGCCAGCCTGCCGTCGCTGCCTGCGATCATCGTGGCGTTGTCGGCATTGTCGGCCAGGGGTAGCGCAGATATCGTAGCTCCGGCGATAGCCACGATATCGCCTTCGTAATCTGGCCATCCCGCTTGATAGTCGTCCACGAAGTCGCTATAGACATAGATCTTGCGACCGCTGGCATTACGCCAAAAAGCATCCTTGCCATAGGTCGCCAACGGAGGAGCGTAGATGGTGACCGAGGTCAGCCCGGTGCAGGCACTGAAGGCATCTTGACCGATGGTGGTCACGCTGGAAGGGATGGTGATCGAGGCCAGTCTCCAGCAGCCGGCAAAAGCATCTTGTCCGATGGTAGTCACACCGGAAGGGATGGTGACCGATGATAGCCCGGTGCAGCCATAGAAGGCACCTTTTTCGATGGTAGTCACGCTGGAGGGGATGGTGACCGAGGTCAGCCCAGAGCAGTACAAAAAGGCATCTTGCCCAATGGTGGTCACCCCCTCATTGATGATAACGGTATTTAGTTTCCACATTCTGAAAGCATCGTCCGCCATCTCGCCATTGCCGCTGATGGTAAGATCATCGATTACATTATCGGGTAAGCATTTGTAACCGCTCCATGTCAACTGCTTGCCGTCGTGAGTATCATCCTTCTTGCCGCAATATCCTTCGACATACGTTCCCCATTTCGCATAGAGCACCAGGTTGAAGTGAGGGGATGCCGAGGCATTGGAGTTGGTGTAGCTGGCATAAGGCGTTGTGTAGCTAAGTGCGACATCGAAGTCGAAGGGTGTCGTGCAGGCTGCGTCACAAGACCAACCGAGAAATTCGTAATTCTCATCTGTCGGATCAGTCGGCCTGGTCACCTTTTGGCCTATGGTCAGATTCTGGGTAGCGGGAGCCTCCCCTCCGTAGCCACTCATTTCGAAGGTCACCTGCACGTTTTCGGTTTCGGTCCGGAATGTAACGGTCACGGTTCCATAAGCACCTCCGGCAATGTAGTCACCCGATTCGGGGTCTTCGGTCAAAGGCCTGCCCTCTACTGTTTCATCATAGCGAGTAAATTCCCAATACACGCTTTTGATACTGAAGGCCACACTTGGGGTGACGGTCACATGCGTCCCGTTCGAGCTGACAGAACCACCCACGCACGAAGCGGAGTTTGTGCCCGACGAGAGGGTAACGGAGCAGGGAATGTAACTGGCACTTCTTGCCGAAAGGGTGCAAACGAAGAAGAGCAGCAGGGCCAGCGCTGCCCTGGTCAGGAATGATGTTGGTCGGATGTTGGTGTTCATATCGATGTGGTTTTGGATTCAACGATTTGTCAAAGGGGTGTTTGCATGGCGCAAAGATAAGGAAAAAAAGTATTCCATACAAATTATTTGACGAAAAACCGCCTCATACTTTTCTCTCTCTACAGATTCAGCAGATTTATCGGATTATTTTGACTGGTCAAGCAGATATCGAGTGATTCGTGGTCATAAATAAATAATTCATGAAAAATTCGTGGTCAATTCATGGTAATTCGTGTTAAAGAAAATCTATTCGTGTAGATTGAGAGATTCGTGGTTTGTCACCCCAACATATTAATGGTCATTAACGGCTAATTAATGGGCATTAACATACCCACTTATTTCGCAAAAACTATAAAAGAAAGAATAAAAAAAAGAAAAAAAAGAAATTTTAGAAAAAACAGAGCGGCAGCCTATGGGGGTTGCCGCTCGTTTTCTATAGATTGGTGGAACGTGTTCCACGCCTTGTCGAACCAATAGAGGTCGATGTAGGAGCTGGTGATGGCCTTCGAAGCCTTGCGCAGGAAGTCGGACAGCCTGTCGCGTGTCTGCACGGGATAGGTCCAATGTACCTTGAAGCAGCAATTCTCCGAATCCGCCCAACTGCATTCAATCCTCTTGCAACACTCGTTGAGGGCGTCACCCCTCAACGGAGTGTGCTCGTAGAGGAACAACTTGTAGTCGATGTACCCTCTGGGGTAGTCCTCATGCAGCATCTGAAACAACTTCAGATAGAAGTCCTCCAGGCTGTCGAACTCCATCAGTTTGCCATCGGCTACAAGTTTGATGGGATTGTTGGTCAACATAGGATTTTCTTTGGGTTAAGAGGGGTTAAGAGGTGGTTAAGAGGGGTTAAGAGAGGTTAAGAGAGGTTAAGAGGGGTTAAGAGGGGTTATGGGCAAGCAACCCTTCAAACCTTTCTTAACCATTCAAACCTCTCTTAACCTTTCATAACCTCTTATATGACACTCTGGCTTGCCTTGCTGAGGAAGATGTCCTGGAAGTACACATCCTCACCATTCCTGCCGACAACCTTGCGCACCTTGAAGTGGAACTGCATGTCGTACTCGTTGGGATCATCGACGGGACCAATCTGCACGTTGGGCTGCTCGGTGTAGTGCACCTCGGCAACCACCTGCTGCTTGCCCATGGTGCCATCCTTGCGCGGATACTCAAATTCTATGAGATACTTCACGGCCCACTTGGTGACCTTCTGGCCGTTATCCAACGTCTCGTAGCTGCGGATGCTGACCACAGCAATGAATTTACCTTTCTTGTTCATTTTTTTGTTTAGATTTTGGGAGTTATTGGGAGTTATCGGGAGTTAACGGGAGTTAACGGACGATACATTAGCCTTGTTGAGAATGGGACCAAAAGAACATACGTCCGTTAACTCCCGCGCGTTAGCGCTAACTCCCGCTAACTCCTGTTAACTCCAATTATTAATTATTAATTGTTAATTGAACCTCACCTCTTCTTGATCTTCCGATAGTGGTTTCTGCTGAGTTTCTCGATGAGTCCATCCTTCTTCCACAGATGGATAGCCATGGAGGGTTGCGTAACGCCACCATATTTTTGGATAATCTTCACGAGGTCCAGCGTCGTGAATTCTTCGGGCAGCTCCACAAAGTAGTTGTTGTGGCGAGTGGTCGCCTTCGGCTTATCCGACTCGTTCATCATCTGGTTGTACTGTTCGCCCCACAGCTTCAGCATGTTGTAGAGGTCGCAGTCCATGAACCAGAGCACGAAGTCGCGAATCACCTCCTTTTCGCGTTCACCTACCTTCGGGTAAAGGGCGTAGCAGAGCAGGGCCAGTCGGAAGCCGCGCACGGCACAACGCCTGCGGAACACGTCGCACGCATCGTTCACGCCCGACTTGGCATCCTTGTTCTGCGCCTTCAGCCACCTGTTCAGGTCGGGGTAGATCCAACTGAGGTCGAAGATTTGGCGGGGCTTGTACTCGTACTTCCAGGGCACCTCCTGGTCGAAGTCCGCATCCTTGATGTCGTAGAGGCGGTTCGTGTCGAAGTCGAGGGGAGCCACATAGGTGTTCTCGTCGCAGCGCTTCATGAAGCGGTCGATGACCTGCAGGTCGCGCTCCGAAAGGCGCTTGAAGATGGGCATGTCCGCGAAACGCTGGTCGCCGAGGTCGGTGAACGAGCAGCGGGTAATCAGACCGTTCTCGATGTCCTTGAAGTAGCGATGCAACTGGTTGATGGTGCCCGTGATGAGCACGTTCCAGTAGAGGTTCACTTCGCCCTTGAAGGTGCCCGTCGATTTGTAGGCCTGGCCGTAGGTGCCGTTGTCCCAGGCGATGCGGAACATGTCGTTCTTGTCGCCACCCTGTGCCTTCGAGCCCTTGTTCCACGTGTCCATCTCCTCACAGTAGGTGAACATGTGGTAGCCCTGATTGTTGCGCATCTTGATGAGCAGTTCGGGCAGGGAGTTGATGGGCGGCATGTTGCGCATCGTCACCTTGGGGTCCTCGGGCGACTTCTCGTTCGAGCCTTTTCGGTTCACGGTATTCATATAGATCATCTCGCGTGCGGCGCTCACGAGGTCACGAGCCTTGATGTCGGCCAGCAGCTTATCGACGATGCGCTTCACGAACGACTTGCCGCTCGAAGGAGGCGCATAGATGATCGAGATGAACGAGGTGGTATTCAGCTCTCCGTCCGAATAGTAGGCGCTGAGGTAGCTGGTCAGCGTGCCCATGACGGGGAGTAAGGCAAAGACCATCGGGATCTTGAAGAATTCCGGCGCAGAATTGACATACTCGCGAAACACGGGCGGCAGCTTGGGCATGCGTTCCACCAGCTCCTTCACCTCGGCATAGGGATCCTCCTCGATGTCCTCGGCTTCCCCATCCTCGTCGGTTGCCTGCGTCTGGTAGAAACCATTGTCCTTCAAGAAGAAGTAGAACTCCTTCGAGTGGCGCGTCTTGGTGTTGCGGCTGCAGATCGACTTGCATTGTCCCCAGGTCTCCTCGGCCGAGTTGCCGAAGCGAGGCAGCAGGGCATGCAGGATCTTCGGGTCGTTATCGACCAGGTTGCGGAAGTCCACCACCATCTGGTTGTAGAACATGTGGCGCTTGCCCACCTCGGGCTGTCCCGTCTTGGGCCAGTACTTCTGACAGTACTTCTCGATGATGTCCTTCACGAGATGCCCGTTGTAGCGATAGCCGTCGTAGTCGTGGGTGTCCTCAATGGGCATGGGTTCGTTGTCCTGCACGCCGCCTTGTTCTTCTGCGACGATGGATTCGCCTGCCTCCTTCACGAAGATGTCGGCATCGGCAAAGAGTTCCTCGCTCAGCAGCAGCCATTCGTCCTTCGGGACGAGGAACGAGATGCGGCTCAGGTCCTTGCAGCAGGTATCCACCTCTCCGAAGTCGCCCACCTCGATCTGCTTGGCCATTGCCTCGATGTTCTCGGTGATGGTCTCGTAGTCCGAAAGGTTACGCAGCACGAGGCGCAGCCCCTTGCCGCTCGGGGTAATGTGGGCAGCCAAGAGCTGCAGGTCACCCAAGTGTCCGCGGACGTGCTCGAAGCACGCCCGGGGATCCTCGCAGTGGTCGATGTCGAGCATCACGAGTCCCGTAGGCTCCATCAGCTCGGCCTTGCGCTGTCCGGTCTTCGACCTGCCCATGTAGGCGATACAGGGCAGGTTCTTCTTGGCTTCGGCATCGCCTCCGCGAAAGGCATCGCAGAGCTTCCTCAGCCTGGGTTCTTCGAGCACCTTGAGCAGCCCTGCGTAATCCAGCTCGGCTGAACGCTTGCCGCTGCTCTTGCCCGACTTGTAGTAGTCTAATTTCATGATTTTCTTGGTTTTAATGTTTTTGTCACGAATTATCGAATTTGAGAATTTAATTCTTTTTTTAGGTGAAAATGGCCGCGTCTCTCGCTCCAATAGCGGAGACTTGGCGGTTTTCTTTTTAACACGAATTATCACACTAAGTTTGCAGCCGAAAGGTGACGCCAGTCACCCAATAGCAAACATAAATGTTAAAATGTTTGGAATCGGGGTTAATCTTCATTACCTTTGTTGTAGAAAGGAGAAGATTAACCAGACAGGGAACAAGACAAGGAATTACACAAGCCGTTGGAGGCTATGATTCGTATTTGTCCCTCTGTCAAAGCTGCAAAGACCGAATAGAATGGTGAGCCTTCGAGGCTATTTAGTGTGACAGTGTCTAAGCAACTTCCGGTTAATCTCTCTCCGTTTTTAAAAACGTAGAAAGATGAAGAATATTATCATTGGCATCGATTTTTCCAAGGAAACCTTCGATGCAACAGTTCTGGACCTGTCAAAAACCAGTGGCGTGTTGCCTTCAAGCTTCAACGGAATGCATGAGAGGTTTCAAAACAGCAAACGAGGCTTCCAGCAGCTCCTGGCATGGATCAAGAAATCGACCAAGCAGGAGCCATCGAAGGACTGGGTGTTCTGCGGAGAGCAGACTGGCAAGTATTCTCATGGACTTTGCGACTTCCTGTTCGACAAAGGACTGGACATGTGGATTGAGGCACCTTTACGTATCAAGCGCTGCATGGGCATCGCCAGAGGCAAGAATGACAGCCTCGACTCCCTTCGCATTGCAGAGTATGCCTATCGCTATCAAGATAAAATGACAACATACCAGCCTGTCAGCAAGGCAATTGCACAGTTGAAAGAACTCTTTCTGGCACGTCTGAAATTCGTTGAGCAGCGCAAGGCTCTCTTCGTACGCAATAATACCAGTACGGAATACAGCAAAGGATCTGATGCAGAAAAGACTGTGGCCAAGCTTTCTCGCAACCTGATAAAGCAATACGACGAAAGCATCAGACAACTTGAAGAAGAGATGCAAGCCATTATTGATTCGGACGAGGAAATTCTTGAGACCTTTGAGAATATATCCTCAATCAAGGGCATTAGCCTGATCAATGCTTCTGCCTTCATTATCTACACGAACAACTTCAAGGATTTTGGAGCTGATCCCCGTCGAATCGCCTCTTACTGGGGAGTAGCGGTCTTCGCGCAGGACTCAGGCACCAGCGTACATCATCCGGCCAGGACTTCTCCCATGTGCTCAAAGATGCTCAAGTCACTCTTGTCTGAAGCTGCCGTGGCTGCCAGAATGTACAATCCCGGAATAAAGCAATATTACGACCGGCTTATTGCAAAAGGCAAGCACAAGGGGGTCGCTTTGAACAATGTCAAGAATAAACTCGTACACATCATAACAGCTTTGGCTGTCAACAAAACCAAGTACATGGAAGGGTACGAAAGCTTTCGAAAAGCGTCATAATTGATATATTGGAGACCGGTTAACTGGAGTTCTTGCTCTGAAATGTTAAATTCCGTGTTAAAAGCTCATTTTTGTTTGGTCTGAAACATAGAATGCGAAAAAAAGGAAAAAATGAAGGGCCAAGGCAAAACC
>JAEEGH010019776.1_pt1 | contig 14088 bp, 7 predicted proteins | sample 9134181 | NCBI WGS metagenome assembly JAEEGH01 (sample SAMN16246544, study PRJNA631951) | gut metagenome | biome: gut microbiome; feature: rumen; material: DP-attached | host: Bos | place: Iran: Karaj | collected 2018-10 | reverse complement strand
CTATGCCTTCGACGGCCCGGTAATCTGCATCGGCAATGTCACCGGCGGCGGCACCGGCAAGACGCCTATGGCTGAGGATGCCGTGCGCGTGTACAGCGAGAAGTACCGCGTGGCGGTGCTCTCGATGGGTTACAAACGCCGCAGCAAGGGATTCCTGGTGGTGGGCGTGAACGACACCGCCGAGCAGGTGGGCGACGAACCTCTGCAGATCAAGCGCAAGTTCCCGAATATCACCGTGGCGGTGGACCGTAACCGCAAGCGCGGAATCGACAACCTTCTCTCGCTGCCCGACCGTCCGGAGGTGATAATCCTCGACGACGGTTTCCAGAGGCGTGAGATACTGCCACGCAAGACAGTCTTCCTGGTGGATTACAACCGCCCGATCTTCAAGGATGAACTGCTGCCGCTGGGCCGTCTGCGCGACCTTCCCGACCAGATCCGCCGCGCCCGCGCCGTGGTCATCACCAAGTGTCCGGAATATACCGACGAGTGGGAGTGCGAGAAGCTGCGCAAGCTTACGCGCGTGAAGCCGGACCAGGAACTTTTCTTCTCGAAGGTGAAGTATTGCCAGCCGAAGCCGATTTTCGAGGAGGTGGGCGATCCGCGGTATATCTATTCCAAGAGTGTCTATCTCTTTACCGGCGTGGCCAATCCGCGTCCGCTGGAGGAGTGGCTCTGCGGCCAGTACGACAGCATTTCGCACGAGAAGTTCAAGGATCACCACAAGTACACGAAGTCGGATATCCACAAGATCAAGACCTACGCCGACAAGAATCCTCTCTCGATACTGCTGACCACCGAAAAGGACGCCCAGCGCCTTCGCAGCGCCGCCATTCCCGAAGATCTTAAGGTCCGCCTCTTCTACCTCCCCATCGAGACCGACTTCCTGACAGAAGACGACAAGACCCGCTTCAACCAATACCTGCTGGACATCTAGGATTCGGCCCTCCTCGGGCTCCTTCGCTCCGGGCTTTACGCCTCGGGGCAAGAGTGCTCCCGTGCCTGCTCGGCTCCGGCATCCTTCGCAGCTCCGCGGGTCCCCCGCTTAACGCTCCCCGCTCCGCTATTGCTCGTCTGCCGGGCCTCCCGACGGCCCTCCGCAATTGCCCCTTGGGCGTAAACCCCGTCGCCGTCCGTCGCCATTCGTATGGCCTTAAGCGAATGCTCGTACCGTCCCAAAGAGAGGGACGGTACGGGCGTTTTAACCACTTTTTTGCTTGTACCGGTCCAATGAATGGGACGGTAAGAGCTCCAGACGGATATTTGCTCACCACGGCCAACGAAACAGTAGCTTTTACCGGAAAGTTTCGTTATATTTGTAGAATCCAAAAAAGTGCATTTTCAAAACGAAGCAATCACAGCAAAATCAAACAATAATAATATGTTCGACAAATCAGTTTATATCGCAAGGCGCAAGGTCCTTGCTTCAAAGATTTCTTCCGGCGTGGTGCTGATGCTGGGCAACAGCGAGGCCGGATGCAATTACACCGACAATACCTATGTGTTCCGTCAGGACAGCACGTTCCTGTATTATTTCGGCCTTGACAAGCCCGATCTGGCAGCTGTAATTGACGTGGAGAGCGGCGAGGAAATCATCTTCGGCGACGACGTCGAAATCGGAGACATCATCTGGATGGGCCCCCAGCCCTTCCTGAAGGACCAGGCCGCAGAAGTGGGCGTGGCGAAGACCGCCCCGCTGGCAAAACTGGAGGATTACATCAAGGAGGCAGCCGCAAAGGGCCGCAAGGTGCACTTCATCCCGCAGTACCGTTATCATAACATGATCCAGCTCAACCGTATGCTGGGCATCCCCTTCGAGGATATGAAGAAGGCACCGAGCCTCGAACTCATCCTCGCCGTGGTCAGCCAGAGGCTCATCAAGGAGCCCTGCGAGGTTGAGGAGATCGAGAAGGCCTGCGACCTTGGCTACGCGATGCACTATACCGCAATGAAGATGATGAAGCCCGGAATGGTGGAGCAGGAACTGGTGGGCGTGATGGAAGGCGTATGCCTCTCCGGCGGCTATATGACCTCATTTGCGACGATTCTCTCCCAGCACGGCGAGACGCTTCACAACCACAAGCACGACGGCATCCTGACCCCCGGCAAACTCTGCGTCATCGACGCCGGCGCCGAAATCGCTTCGCACTACGCATCCGACTTCACCCGCACCCTGCCCGTGGGCGGCAAGTTTACCCAGAGGCAGAAGGATGTCTATACGATAGTGGCCACCGCCAACCAGTACGCCCTCGAGGCTGCCCGCCCGGGCATCACCTACAAGGATGTCCACCTCGGCGCCTCCAAGATCATCCTCCAGGGCCTCTCCAACCTCGGTCTGGTCCACGGCGACATCGAAGAGATGGCGGCCGCAGGCGTCCAGGGCCTCTTCATGCCTCACGGCCTCGGCCACAATATGGGCCTTGACGTGCACGATATGGAGAACCTCGGAGAGAACTACGTGGGTTACGACGAGACAGTCACCCGCTCCACCCAGCTCGGCCTCGGGTCGCTGAGAATGGCCAGGGTGCTGAAGCCCGGCAACGTGGTGACCGACGAACCCGGCATTTATTTCATCCCCGCCCTCATCGACAAGTGGAAAGCCGAAGGCAAGTGCAAGGAGTTCATCAACTACCGCGAGCTGGAGAAGTGGAAAGACTTTGGCGGAATCCGCATCGAAGACGACATTCTGGTGACCAAGACTGGTTGCCGCGTACTGGGCAAGCCCATCCCCAAGACCGTGAAGGAGATTGAAGAAGTGATGGCAAAATAAAAACCGGAAAACAAAAATCGAAATGGGAATGACTGACGTGGAGATAGTGCTCGCGAATACCGGCGAGCGAATGATGGTGCCACAAGGCATATGCGTGGCCGACCTGGCCGACGAATACACCAAGCGCAAAGCCGCCGAAGGCGAGCCGTTGCGATGGCCTGTGCTGGGTGCTTTGGTAAACAACAAGGTGAAGCAACTCCAATACCGCATCTACAATCCAAAGACCATCCAACTGCTGGATATAACGAGCCGCCAGGGTTTCCGGATGTATCGGAATGCATTGACAATGATGCTGTACACGGCGGTGCACGATTGTTACCCCAAAGCCGTACTGAGCATCGATCACTCTATGCAGAACGGCTTTTACTGCCGCATCACATCGGCGGTGGAGGACTATGTGCTACCCGATCCCATGGAGGTATGCAGCACCGTACGCGACCGCATGATAGCATTGCAGGAACAGGACATCCCCTTCACGTCGAAAACCATGTTGATAAAGGATGCCATCGAACTCATCCGCCCTCGCCACATGCCAAAGACACTCTATATTCTGGAGCATCTACGCCAGCTATATATAGAGATGAACTTCCTCGGTGAAACGGTACATAAAATCAATGGCAAGCTAGCTCCTAGTACAGGCTGTCTGACGACCTGGGACTTCCGCACCTACGAGGACGGATACCTGTTGCTGTGTGCCGACCCCGAGCATCCTGACAAACTGTCGATGTTCTCAAACACGCCCAAACTGTTCAACATTTTCCGCGAACACCACCAGTGGGTTGATCTGCTGCACATGTCGACCGTGGGCGACTACAACCGTATCGTCTACAACGGTGGTGGACAAGAGCTGATCCTGCTTGCCGAGGCGCTGCATGAAAAGAAGTATGCCGAAATTGCCGACCAAGTGCGACAGAGCGGTGCCAAGATGGTGCTGCTGGCAGGCCCGTCAAGCTCAGGCAAGACAACGTCGTGTCGGAGACTTAGCGTACAGCTCTCGGTACTCGGCTACGACGTGAACCAACTGTCGCTCGACGACTATTTCTTGGGACGCGACCGTACTCCAAAACTGCCAAACGGAGAGTATGACTTCGAAAGTGTCGACGCTCTGGACATTCCATTACTGAACGAACACCTAAACACCCTCTTCCGCGGTGAGGAGGTGCAGATTCCCACCTACGACTTCATCAAGGGTGAACCCTTCTATAGTGGCAAAAAGCTGAAGCTTGGACCGCGCAGCATCCTTGTGGTGGAGGGCATCCACGCCCTAAACCCCAAGTTGACGGCCGACATTGAAGAAGGACTGAAGTACAAAGTGTACGTGTCAGCGCTTACGCAGCTTTCCATCGACAGCCAGAATATCATCCACGGCACCGACAACCGACTGGTGCGCCGAATTGTGAGAGACAACAATTTCCGAGGCTGGAACGCCTACGAAACCTTGCGGCGGTGGCCCGAGGTGGTGCGTGGCGAGAGAAAGCACATCTTCCCATATCAGGAGAATGCCAATGTAATGTTCAACAGTGCCCTGCTTTATGAATTGGGTGTGTTGAAACGCTATGCAGAACCCCTGCTGAAGCAAGTGCCGGAAGACTGCGAGGAGTATTCCTCGGCGCAGCAGCTGCTGAATTTCTCGGAACTCCTGCTCCCCATCGATGACAAATTCATCCCTTACAACTCGATTATGCGCGAGTTCCTAGGCGGAAGCGTATTCCAGTACTAAAAAACTCTGTTTTTACGTCAGATGGGGATTGGTCCCATCAAGGACAATGGGGGCGCGAAGGTAGATGCTTTCGCGCTCTTTCAGTTGTTGTCCAATACGAACGCGGAGATCTTCTTCGGGAAGACCGTGCATAAAGGGGCGTGGATTGCGGCTGCGGAGAGCCCGTGCCACCAATGACTCGACCGACATCTGGAGATAAATGGCCGTGCCATGGGAAAGAATGAAATCCATATTGCCACTATGGCATGGGGTGCCACCGCCACAGGAGATGACGATGTTGTCAAGGTCGGCAGTGGAATAGAGCATCTGTGTCTCCAGTTTACGGAAAGCCTCCTCACCGAAAACCGAGAAAAACCGAGATACGGTGTAATGATACTTCGATTCGAAGGCCCTGTCGAGATCCAGAAAATCCATTCCTTTTTCCGCCGCCAATTTGGGGCCGAAAGTGGACTTCCCGCAATACATGTATCCTATGAGGTAATATTTCATTTTTTCATCAATTCACTGGCGGTCTGTAGTGCGGCGGATGTCGGAGGGTCGCTGCTGAGCATTACGGCAACCTCTGTAAGGCGTTCCTGAAGCGACAGCTCATGAATAAGCGAGACGGTGCGGTCGGAGGCGTCCTCAACCTGTTTGTAGACTTTTAGATGTTGTGTGGCGCAGGCGGCGATCTGTGGGAGATGAGAGATTGCGACGACCTGCATCTTCTCGGCCATGCGGCGCATGATATGTCCCACGGCCACACTGATATCTCCACTCACACCGGAATCAATCTCATCGAAAATGACTGTGGGGAGCAACGAGTGGGTTGTAAGCATACTCTTCATGGCAAGCATCAGGCGCGAGAGCTCCCCTCCAGAAGCCACCTTGGTGAGGTCTCGCAGTTCACCGCCGCGATTGGCATTGAAGAAAAACGCCACATCGTCATGTCCCCATGCTCCATAAGAAGCAGATTCTTCAACATGAACCTCGAAGCGAGCATCGGCCATTCCGAGGTCATGAAGGATGGGCAGGATATTTTTCTCCATCAGAGCTCCTGCTTTCTGACGCGAGACAGACAAAATCTCTGCTGCCGACTGCATAGCAGCAAAGGCCTGGTCCACCTGTTTCATCAGGTCACGGATGCGGTCGTCGAGGGATGAGATGGATTGCAGACGGGAATCAAGGTCCTCCCGAATGTCGATAAGCTCCTCGACAGTGTCGACAGAATGCTTCTTTTCTAGGCGGTATAAGAGAGCCAGCCGCTCGTCGACCTGTTGCTGTCGCTCAGGACTGTAAACGACACTCTCTGAAAGCGAGGCGAGCGAAGAATGGAGATCATCAAGCTCGATAAGTGTTGAGTCGAGACGGGCGAGGAGTCCTTCCGCTTCAGGGTGATAGGAGACGATATGAGAAAGAGTGCCCTTAGCCTGGCGCAAACGCAAAAGAGTGGAGAGGTCGCTGTCATCGTCGATACAAGACGAGGCGTTGGCAAGTGCCTCGCGTACAGCTTCTGCATGGGCCAAGAGCTGCGACTCCTGTTCAAGGGATTCCTGCTCGCCAGCTGACAGTTGGGCGTTGGAGAGCTCGTCAAACTGGAACTGCAGGTAGTCTGCATCTTTCCGGTTCTGCGTCTCTTCAACAGTGAGAGCTTCGAGGTTACGCTTGAGGCTCGAGTATTCCTGATATGCAGCTTGATATGCAGCCAACGGCCGTTGGCTAGTGGCCGGTTGGGAAGCGAGAGTGTCGAGAAGAGAGAGTCGGAAATGACTATCAGCCAAAAGAAGGGTTTGATGCTGCGAGTGGATGTCGATAATCCGTGGAGCCAACGCTTTAAGAAAAGGCAGTTGCACTGGAGTATCGTTGGCAAAAGCACGGCTCTTGGCTGATGGCAGAATCTCACGACGAAGAATGAGCATGTCGTCATAGTCGACATCGGCCTCCTCGAAAAGGCCCTGCAGTTCCAAACCGCTTATGTCGAAACGGGCTTCAACAATGCACTTGCGTTTTTTGTCGGCCAACACCGCAGTGTCAGCGCGCTGCCCCAACAACAGACCGAGAGCACCAAGAAGGATACTCTTACCGGCACCTGTCTCGCCTGTAATGACAACGAATCCATCACCAAAACGGATATCCGATTCACGGATGAGGGCGTAATTCTCAATATGTAATGTCGTAAGCATAACTACTGTAACATCGGTATAATTCGTTCCATAGCCGAGAGGAACGTGTCGACTTCGGCGCGAGTGTTATAGACAGCAAAAGAGGCACGGACGGTACCAGGGATGCCGTAACGATCCATAATGGGTTGGGTACAATGGTGACCTGTACGCACAGCGATACCCAATTGATCGAGGAGCGTACCGACATCGTAGGGATGAGTCTCTCCAACGAGAAATGAGATTACCGATGTTTTATTAGGTGCTGTACCAAAGATACGGGCTCCGGAAATTCGGGATAGACCCTCTGTGGCATACCGCAACAGATCTTCCTCATGGGCAGCGATACTATCGATCCCCACCTCCTTCATGAACGCCAGAGCCTCGCCCAAGGCAATAACGTCACCTACCGAGGGGGTACCAGCCTCAAACTTGAAGGGCAACTGGTTATAAGTGGTATGCTCAAATGAGACCTCAGAAATCATCTCCCCCCCTCCCTGGTAAGGAGGCATCTCATTGAGGAGTTCTTCACGACCATACATGACACCCACTCCCATGGGGCCGTACATCTTATGACCCGAGAAGCAATAGAAGTCGCATCCCAAGGCTTGTACGTCGACAGCAAGATGAGAGACTGCCTGAGCACCGTCGACAAGCACGGGTATTCCATGACGATGGGAAATACGAATAATGTCAGCCACTGGGTTGACAGTACCGAGGGTATTGGAGACATGATTGACAGCAACAATACGAGTCTTTGGCGAGAAGAGCTTTTCGAAAGACTCAAGATCAAGCACCCCCTCGTCACTGAAAGGAATGGGGCGTAAGGTCGCTCCTGCCAGTTGCCAAGGGACAATGTCGGAATGGTGTTCCATACCGGAGACGATAACTTCATCGTCTCCGGTAAAATAGCATTTACTGAACGAAGAAGCCACGAGATTGATACTCTCAGTAGTGCCACGTGTGAACACTATCTCGTGACTATAGCGTGCATGGATGAACTGTTGCACCTGACGGCGTACAGTTTCATAACGCTCTGTAGCCTCGGCAGCCAGATGGTGAGCACCACGGTGAATATTGCTGTTGAGGGTGCGATAGTAACTGTCAAGGGCCTCTATGACACGCCGGGGTTTCTGCGTGGTAGCCGCATTATCGAGGTAGACCAGCGGACGGCCATGGACCTGAGTGTCGAGAATGGGAAACTGGGAGCGTATGTCGTTAGGTATCATTGCCGTGGGATATTATTGTTGTGTAGGGGTTTTTCTCTTTTTGATATAATGGCGGGCAATCAGGAAGCCCACCACCAGAATGAAGATTACGATGATGGCCTTGGAGAGTATGCCGTTGTACTTGTCGATGAACTCCATGCCCCCCATCTTCACCGCAAGGAAGCCCAGCAGGCCAAGGATGCAATTCCAGATGCCTGCGCCGAGGAAAGTGTAGAGCGTGAAGACGCCCACATTCATGCGGGAGAGTCCTGCTGGAATGGAGATGAGCTGGCGTACAACAGGGATGAGGCGGCCCACGAAGGTGGAGACGGCGCCGTGGTCGTTGAAATATTTCTCAGCGCGTTCCATCTTTTCGCCCGACAGAGAAAGCATGTGGCCCAACTTGCTGTCAACGAACTTATAGATGATGGGGCGTCCGAGCCATCGGGAGAGGAAATAGTTGATAAAGGCACCTAACAGTGCGCCGAGGGTGCCGACGAGGATGATAAGCCATGCGTTCATGTTGTTGTCGGCGGTAGGGTCGGCGGCAACCATTACCGCTGGGGGAATGACAATCTCTGAAGGGAAAGGCACGAATGAGCTCTCGACGGTCATGGCTACGCCTACAGCGAGATAGCTCGTGCCGAGGAAGTTCATAAACTTCACCACCCAGCCAGAGTGGTTGGCAGAATCGGCTGCGACGACAGCGGCTGCGGATACGTGAGATTCGTCTGGGGCGGTGGCAGGGGCTTGACCCATCGTTGTCGGGGCCGACAGGAGAACCATCAGAAGCACTAGGGTCAGGACAATTGTTTTCTTCATATCTTCATTCTTTATTGTTTGCATCATTATCATCCCACGGACTTGCCGGGATAAGAGGTCCCAACAGAGGATGACTGATAATCTCGGGGCAAATCTCTGCCAACATTGCAGGAGACACATCGGGTAACACCTTACGGGCCCGATTGTAGCGATTGGTATAGAAATAAGCGGCAGCCAGATAGGTGCTGTAGAACGAGTTGTGGGGATATACATCTAGCGATTCCTCGGCAAACTGCTCCATCACATCATAGACATGATGGTTAAAGAGGAACTGGGTGTAGAGCTGGCACTGTGGTTCTGTGTAATAGCCTGTGACTATCATCTGTTCATAATATTCAGAAGCCTTCTCAAAATCGTCCACAGAATCGTACACCATAGCTGCTGCACACAGCACATCAGGATTTCCGTCAGGGTAAAACCCAGACGGGTTGAGCTCCATGACATGAAGGGCTTTTTCCACATTAGAAACCGCTGTTGCCAAGTCTCCCGTCTCGGCGAAGCAGACAGCCATCGAAGCATAGGATTCCGCATCCGTAGGATTATCATCTATAGACTTCCTGAAATAAGCCACAGCGGTGTCATAATTGGACTCTCGTGCATAGAGCGAACCTATCGTGCGGTAGATTCTGGAATGATCGTCACTATGATCGAGAGCTCTTAGCATCGTTGTCACCGCCTCACTGAGATGTCCCATAAAATCCTGCGTCTGAGAGAGTGTGGCATAGGCATCGATGAAACTCTTATCTATAGCAATGGCAAACTCAAAAGCATCCACTGCCTTCTCATAAAGTGTCAGGTCACGGTAAGCACATCCCAGACAATACCATGCTTCTTTGCAGTACGGCTGTTCATTCACATATTTTTTCAAATAATCCACAGCCTCCTCGACCCTGCCAGTCTCACTGCATACATCGTAATAATTGTAGATGGCAATATCCTCGCACGAATCGCTCTCCATGGCTTTTTGGTAGTAATTCAATGCCATATCGAAATCTTTCAGCTTGTAGTATTCCTCGGCCATATTGGCATAAATGCGACCGAGCATCCAGCCGTCAGAAGCAGCTTCTTTAAAATAGGCGATAGCCTTTTTCGATTCTCCTACTGCACCATTTGCGACACCAAGAGAATAGGCCACATCGGTATTCTCAGGTTCCTCTTCACGCATTCTGTTCAACACCGCCAATGCTTTCTTGTATTCCTCGTGGGCCATCATCAGATGTGCTCTTCGCAAACGAACAGCAGTGTTGTCGGGATAGAGTTGTTCGGCATACTTCACAGCCCGTTCCAGTGGCTTTTGGTCATTCACTTCAAAATAGTAGTCAATGATAATCTCCAGCTCGTCGACATCAAAAAACTGACTCTCCCCTCGAAGAACAGTGTTTTCGAAGTCAAGCACCAGCTCGCGCACCTCATCGTCAAAATTTTTGAATCTATCTTTTTTCACTTTTTTCTTTTTTCAATGTTTTCAAGGCTTGACAACGCTCATCTAGAATGAGAATCTTACCATAAGTCCGCCTTTAGTAGTAGAGTTGGGATACGAATTGGAAATATAGGGAGTGTTAATATTGGTTTGGAAGAATGCCCTCAACGTGAGATTTGTTGTCAATGCATACTCTCCACTCAGCTCGGCCATCCACACAGAGCTACCCGACGAAATCTGACTGAGGTTCTGGTTGATCTTCCTGATATTAGTCATATTGCTATTGTACGTCAGATTAAGCTGTACAATCAAGTCACTCTTCAGTTTGTGCACCTTATCGGCAAAACGCACATTGAAAGCGATATCCTTGAAACGGTAGCCTGCACCGATAGTGAATCCGTCACGCGTGGTCTCGGTCAACTGGTTGTTCGAGAATGAGAGCATCAAAGTACGATTCTTCTGGATGGAGAAGTTGAACTGAAAACTATTCACCATATTGACAGAGATACGTATCAACGGGTTGAACTGCTCTGTGATCTGTACACTTTCCATACTCACCGGCGGCACATAATCACCCATACTATTCACTTGTGTTTCCGCACCATAATCATAGTCATCCAATCCCGAAATGGTAGCATCGGTATAGAAGTTTCCGATACTATAGGTAGAGGTATAGCGATGAGAAAGGGTAATATTGGTAAACCATTTCTTCAAGAACTCTATCTTGTTCAATCCATTATAGTTTATATTCCAGTTTGGCAATGGGAAACGTTGGAAAGGAGAGAAGGTATGATTTGCGGGATCCTTCCCTAAATAGGTAGCCAAAAAAGCAGTCAACAACACAGTCTGCGAGTTGGCGCTATAGCCAGCGGGATAATATTGTCCGTTCATGGTGTCGAGTACCATCTGATCGTTGTAGGGATCTGGGTTAGATTCCGCCAGACGTCCAGCTACAACGGAACGATTCTCCAAGAATTGGGCAAAGAGGTCATCAGAGTTGGTGAAAGCCGTGAGGAAACTCCATGTCGTCGTCGTATAGCTTCCCATCATACGCTCCGACAAAGGACCGTCCACGTAACCTCTATCAGTAAGGTATTTATAGTAGTATTCATCCCGAGAGGTATAGTTTTGTGTTGCGTTAACAACTATCTTGAAGTCGCGAATAGGCTCCACATTGGCTTGAAACGTAAACACCCTGTTGCCAGTCCTTTCATGTGGCATATTAAACAAAGAGTCTTTCGACAACAAGTCGCGCCTTAAAAGGTCTTCTGCTACGTCCATATCGTAACCCAAGATATACCCCACCCCAGGGGTCCATGCATTGCGTGGGTCAAGCCCCACAAACTTGGGTTCACCCATATAGCCTGGAAGACGGGATCCGTTAGTGACATTATATTGTAGACTGAAGTCCTTTACACCCGTCACGAGTCGCAGACCAAAATAGCCTATTTCCTTCAGAGTCTCCATCAATTCCACATGTCGCAGACTGTCGGCCATCGCAAGAGAATCCTGAGGTGTCAACTGTGGCTGGTTCTTTCTCTTGTTTGGCTGTTTCGTATTCTTGGATGGACTCGCCGGGGCATTGGCAGCCTTCAGCAGAGGTATCTTATTGTACAAGGTTTGCAGATTGGCCGTGGCCGAAACTTGGAACGTCGACGAACCTTGCAACACCGAACCTAGTGACTGTAGTGCCTGTGTAGTGCCCTGGTAGGTATAATTTGTGCGGTAAGTCAGAGGCATCTTCAGAAAGTCCATATAGGGGAGTTTCCCTATGGGGAGATCATAGGTGGCATTGATTGTCTGCTGGAAGTTCTGCATAGTTCCTCCTCGTGCTATCGAATGCCAGATGGAATCGCTCGCTGACGAACTTTCGATGCGACCCACAGGTTCTTCGATACGGGCATTGGCGTTTGCGGAATATTGTATACGGAATGACCGCATCAGGTCATACTGCAAACCATAGTTCCGCTGCCATGTAAACTGCTTAAAATAAGTAGGTTTGATAATAACCAATGCAGCACTCTTGTTTCTTAGGAGAGTCTCTTCAAAATCACGATAAATCTCTGTGGAGAAACTAATGTTTTTGGGAAGATAATAGAAGTTGAACTCCTTCAGTATCTTCCATGCCTTATCCTTAAACAACTTCACTTTTTCGAACGGTTTCACTGGCTGAGGCTGCAGACTGTAATTGTAAGAGAAACCGCCCCTGTGTTGGTCTTTGCTATAGTGTTCCGTTTCCTCATCACTTGAACGCTCGCCGCTATAGGCATACGAAAACGAGAAATTCTCTATGTCATAGAAGTGCTGCTTCAAAGCGTCCTTCCCCACTCTGTCCTTTCGCACGTTGGCCAACGTCAGGTTGGTTGTCGACTTGCGACGCTGCGTCATGTGACGTACGCTGTCACGTTCCTCAGACGTAGTGTATGTATCGAGATCGTCGTACAGCAACACATCAGGGTTGTAGGGATTGTACTCCGGACTTCCAATCTCGCGATTATAGTCGAAATACAGCGGTATATGCATGCCCCACTCTTCAGGAAGGAACTTGGACAATTCCATGTCGACAGTAGTTTGGAAGGTGAAAGTGTTCATCAATTCTTCCTTGATGAGCGGGTCTTCCAGGTTACCAAAGTTCGCCGTAGTATAACTGCCGTAAACCGAAAGGTTGCCCACATCGGCAAGATTGGTCCTCGCTAATGCCATGGCTGCCCAACCACCTTTGTTCAGGTAATCACTTAACCTCAACTCATTAATCCAGACTATCGCCGACTTGGGTAACATATTATTCCCGTCGGTCAAACTTTCTTTCTTTGGATTCCGTACACCCACCATAATCACCTTTACCTTGCCAAGGTTTGGTGTTCCTAAAACAGTATACTTCTTCCCGTCGATCATCTCACTGTAGAGCAATGACGGAGAATAACCACTTTCCCCACTGCGTATACGTCTATTGCGGTTGGTTTTGATTTCGGTCATCCTCTGCAAGTCGATATCCACATTGTTTTCGCGTGGCCAGATGGCATAGGGATCATCTGGCGGTGTGTTCCACGCTGTGAGTTTCAGGGGCAGCTCATACTCGTAATAATTGCTCGTATAGTCCGTTCCTAAACGTACAAAGAGCACCAAATCGTCATCCTCCAGTTGCTCCGCGACATACTTCTTTTCAGCATGCACGAACATTTTCATGTGACCATACTGGCGCAGATCATAGCTCGTCGAGCGATAGATGGCTCTTGCATCGCCACTCGACAGCTGATCCACATCCAACGCCATTGCCTGTTCATTGAGTTGCGTGTAGCTGTTACCACTCGAATACCACTCCTCACGTTCAATTCCTGGAGGAAGCACATAAGGTACAGGTTGACGGCTTCCATTCTCTTCGATGTTCACTGTCGAAATATTGAAACTCGTCTCCTCTGTCGTTCCTGTCACATAATCACCAGGCTGCAGCAAATCCTCGCTGTATTTCCTCCAGGTGGAATACAGCAGGTCCAGTGTGGCAAAACGTAATATCACAGGCTCTTCGAAATCGTTCAGGAACATCCTCATGAAACGAATCGACTGGAATCCATTGATGCTACCCACCTTCTGATCCGGCTCCCGGATAGGAATACGGAACTGGTACCAACGGCACGTTGTCGTCTCTCCATTCGCCAACTGCACATTCAGAGCTTCCTGAATGTCTACAATATGGTTCTCTCCTATCACCATCCTGTCGGGACGCAAGTCTATTTCATACTGGTAGTAGTTCTCGGCCTCGCTCAAGGTATTGTCCTTATTGATGTCCTCCACGTTGGGATAAGCACTAGCACTCGTCATGTAGTCCTCGTCAGTATCGTCATCCACCGGCGAATTACCTTCGGGGTTGTTGTACAGTTTGTAGCGGTCGGTAACTTTCACGTTGTTCGCATCATAATACGAACTCCGGAAATAGCGGAAGTCGTCACTTGAGGGATCTTCCGCCGCCTTCTGATAAGCCACCGAAGCCGTCCCATAGCGCTGGGCAATAG
>JAEEGH010019775.1_pt1 | contig 14089 bp, 12 predicted proteins | sample 9134181 | NCBI WGS metagenome assembly JAEEGH01 (sample SAMN16246544, study PRJNA631951) | gut metagenome | biome: gut microbiome; feature: rumen; material: DP-attached | host: Bos | place: Iran: Karaj | collected 2018-10 | reverse complement strand
CCTGGTCGTACAAAGGATCTTAGTCCATGTTGTTTCCAAACAAGTCTACGTTTCCTTCTTCATCCTCTTCATCTTCTACGAAAATCTGATCATCAATGTAATCAGGTTCACCATACTGCTTAACGTATTCAACAACCTTCTCAACTTCATTGTCATCAAGATAAGTTCCCTGAATTCGAATAGGAGCAGGATCAACTGCAGAAGCATAAAGCATATCACCACGGCCAAGAAGCTTTTCGGCTCCAACACCATCAATAATAATCTGTGAGTCAATGCGCGAAGCAACCATGAAGGCAATTCGGCTTGGAATATTTGCTTTAATCAAACCGGTGATTACATTTGTAGAAGGACGCTGGGTTGCAAGAACAAGGTGAATACCAACAGCACGGCTCATAGCAGTAAGACGTGCAACAATATTTTCAAGTTCTTTTCCAGATGTTGCCATGAGGTCAGCAAACTCATCAATAATTACAACGATGTAAGGAAGCTTTTCTGTAGCAATGTTGCGTTCCTTAATTCTTTCGTTGTAGCTTGAAATATCGCGAACACCAAGTCCATCAAGCAAAGCATAGCGGCGTTCCATTTCGCACAAACAATACTGCAATGCCTGGATTGCTTTCTTTGGTTCAGTAATAACTGGAGTAAGCAAATGAGGAATGTTATTGTAAAGCTTAAGTTCAACAACCTTAGGGTCAACAAGAATCATCTTTACGTCTTTGAAAGAACGCTTATAAAGAATAGAAAGAATGAGAGAGTTTACACAAACCGATTTTCCTGAACCTGTGGCACCTGCAATAAGCATATGAGGAGTTTTTACAAGGTCTACAAGCTGAGCTTTTCCAAGAATATCTTTACCTAAAATTACAGGAACTTTCATCTTGTTCCATTCCGGCAAATCCATTTCTATAATTTCACGGAAGCCTACAACAGAGCGGCGCTTGTTTGGAACTTCAATACCAACTGCCTGTTTACCAGGAATTGGAGCAACAATACGAACTGACTGTGCAGCAAGGCTCAAGGCGATGTTATCCTGAAGTGCAACAATCTTACTGAGCTTTACGCCAGGAGCAGGGAGGATTTCGAACATTGTTACAACCGGACCTTTTTTAATTCCGATGATGTCTGCATCAATGTTGAATTCTGCAAGAGTCTGCTTGAGGTTTATAGAAGCCTGTTTTGTTTCATCATCAATAATCCAGTACTGGTCATCTTTGTAAGCTGTAAGTAAATCTGAAGGAATTACGTAAGGACCTTTTTTAGTAGCCTTGCGGCTTTTTGGAGCAGGACCTTCGATTACTTTATGCTGAGGAGTATTTTCTTCCTGCTGAGCGTTGAAAAAGTCTGTGAGTTCGTCTGCTGTAAGATTGTTTGCGTGGCCTGCGTTTGGATTTAATTCTGGAGAAAGAGTATCGTCGTCATCAAGAGATTCCTGTGATTCAGGTTCTTCATCATCAGAAGCGTCGGCTGTATCTTCTTCAAAAGCTTCGTCTACATCAAAAAGTTCGTCATCACTAACATCGTAGTTTTCGTCTTTTTCGAATTCTGTAAAGTCAGTGATTTCTTCATTTGTATCTGTTGTAGTACCGTCGTCATCGTCTGAATCAAAATCAGAATCAGAATCTGCATCGCGGCGGATATCTTCTTCCATGTCAGAGAAAACATTTTCGGCTACGTTTGAGAAGTTTATACTTTTTTCCTGTTTTGCAATCTGATTGAATACTGTGTTGTCAACTTCCATTTCTTCTGGAACTGGTTCAATATCATCAGATAAATCTTCGTTTACAGGAAGATTGTTTGGATCAACGTCAAAGAAATCTGGATCCAAAGCTTTTTCTTTTTCTTCCTGCTGTTTTGCAGCTTCTCCTGTAAGATGAATCTTGCGAGGATATTTTGAGTTAATGCTATGTGCTGCAGCGTATGGATCATTGTCATCTTTTTTCTGCTGTGCAGGGGCCTGTTCATTTTCATCATGAAGTGAAATTGCATAAGGCAAAGATTTATTTGTTACAACAGAATTAATGTAGCGGGCAGAATCGTATGGAGAGGCATTCTGGGAAGCAGCTGCCTGTTCTGGAGCCGGTTCCTTCATTTCTTCTGCAAATGATTTTTCTTCAAGCTCTTCCGGAGAGAATGAAAGGGAAGGATCATTTTCATCAAAATCTTCTACGTAATCTGGTGGAAGCTCTGCTGGGGCAGGAGGAACGTTATTCCATTCAAGTTCATCTACAGATTCCTGAGCTGGAGCGTCTTCTGAAAGCAAAGCGGCATATTCTTCCTGAGAAATAATTGAAGCAGGATTTTTTGGCTGAGCATCGTCGTCTGTTTCTGCTGGGGCAGGAGCTGGAGTTGCTGGAGCTTCGGCGGTTGGGGCAGGGGCCTGTGCGTCTACCGGGGCCTGTGCCTGTGCAGGTGCCTCTGCAGGTTTCTTATCAATATTATCATAATCATCTATGCTTGGAATATTTGATTCGTAAAGCTCTTCTGCTTCTTCCATGAGTGCTTCAAAAGATTCATCCTTCTTTTTCTGCTTGAGCTTATCAAGGGCTTTATCAAAAATTGTCTTCTTAGCACCAATTTTCTTGTATTTAAACTGAGTATCCTCTTCAATTTCATCTTCCGAAGCGGCATCTTCTTCAATTTCACCGTCCTCATCAGCCTCAGTTTCATCAACAAAAACAATAGAATCATCATCAGAATCGTCAAAATCATCTTCTGCAGGCTTTGGAGGCTCTTTTCCTTTGTAAAAAATCTTACGGTTAACAGATTCTGCAATTACACCAGCGCCAAGAATCTCAATAATGATGAGCATAAGGCCTGTAACACCTGCAATTCCAGCTTTTATAGCACCAGAAGTTCCTGCAACACCAGCTTCACCCGTAAGTGCACCACGACAGATTTTTTCTGTTACAACGCACGTAAAAAATGGCAGGATTGCTGTAATAAGACGCATTGTTTTTTGTGCAGTCCAGATTGTAGCAAAGCAGGAAAGTCCCGAAATCAAAAGGAAAGTCGGAATTAATATGCTCGAAAATCCATAAACGGTAATGAGCATATTTCCTATATAATAGAAAATATTATTATGCCCTGGGCCTCCAATACCAAAGTCCAAAAGCTGAAGCAACAGACAGATAGAAAAAACGGCTGCTAAAGCCAGAAGAATTGTGCCTGTAATAATACTAGATTTATTAGATGATTTCATATTTTAATTATCGTCTTTTAGAAAAATGAGTTTAGTGTTATAATTTTATTTATGAAAACTACTTCTGTTAAGACTGTTGGTATTTTAACGTCTGGTGGCGATGCCCCTGGATTGAATGCGGCTATCAGAGCGCTTTGTGCGGCTGGTAAAAATAAGTATGGAATGAAGTTTATTGGAATCAGAAACGGTTACCGCGGTCTGATTGATAATGATACCTTCAAAATGGACAAGCTTGATCTTGATTCGCTTGTAAAGGCTGGCGGAACTTGTCTTGGAACTTCACGTGTTAAGCCTTTTAAAAATCCGGTGGCAGATCCAAAAACCGGACTCCTTCCTGTTGATGCAATCAAAGAAACCTTTAAGAAAAATAAGCTGGATGCCCTTGTTTGTCTTGGCGGAAACGGTACAAATACTACTGCTTCCCTGCTTGCAGAGGCTGGTTTTAATGTAATCGGGCTTCCTAAAACTATTGATAATGATATTGTTGGAACAGATGAGTCGTTTGGATTTCAGACAGCTATTCAGGTTGCAACAGAAGGTATAGAAGCAATTAGAACTACTGCCCGCAGTCATCACAGAGTTATGGTTGTTGAAATCATGGGACATAAGGTTGGATGGCTTGGACTTTATGCAGGCCTTGCCGCAAATGCAGATGCAATTTTGCTGCCAGAAATCCCTTATGATATTAAAAAACTTGGAAAATTCATTAAGTCAAAGGTTGAAGGCGGCCAGGATTATGCAGTTATTGCCTGTTCCGAAGGGGCCATTAATCTCGAAGAAGCTAAGCTTGGCAAAAAGGATTTTAAGAAAGCCCGCGAATCGATGACTCAGTCTGTAGGCTTTAGAGTTGCAAAAGAGCTTGAAGAAGAAACTGGAATTGAAACACGTACTTCTGTTCTTGGATATTTGCAGAGAGGAGGAGAGCCTAAGCCTTATGATATTATTCTTGCAACTACAATTGGTGCTTCGGCCGCTGATTTTTTGGCACGCAAAGATTTTGGAAAGCTTGTTGCTATGAATGGCGGCAGAATAGAAGCTGTTCCTCTTGATACAGTTGCAGGTGTTGTTAAAGCAATTCCGGAGGATGATCCTGTTTTGCAGACTGCCCGTGATCTTGGAATTAGTTTTGGGGATTAAATGAAAGGTGAACTTAAGTGCCATCGCTGTGCAAGATGTAACGGCTATGGTTGTCCCGATATGCTTCCAGGTCTTGGTGGCGTTATGGGTGGAACAAATTTTCAAGCTAACTGCGCAGATTGGAAAGCACTTGCAGGTACTGTAAATGCCGAGGATCTTGATGCTGTTGAAGTTGTTCCATCTTTACTTCGCTGTGGGCCTGTTACTGGCGCTGTAGAAAATATCGGTTTTGCCAATGAAGGCGACTTTTATTATCCATATTTAAAAAATGCATATGCTGCGGGGTTTGGCCTTTGTATTGGAGACGGTTGCCCTGATGAAAAACTCAAGTTTGGAATTGAAGCTGTAGAGAGCATTGAACAGGAAAATGGTGCCCCTCTCGATGCCGCTTTCTTTCTTAAACCATATCCACAGGCACGACTTTTTGAGCGCATAGAATGGATTGGCAGGCACGCCCGCTACATTGGAATTGATATTGATTCTTATAACATCTTAACAATGCGAAACCTCGTAAACCTTGAGCGAAAGACTGCTGCACAGCTTGAAGAATTCCGCAAGGTTTCTGGTGTGCCTTTTGTAATTAAAGGTGTTTTTACAGATGAAGACATAGAGCTTGTAAAAGAAGTTCACCCTGATGTAGTTTATATTTCAAATCACGGTGGCCGCGTAGAAACCCGCAAAGGAAGCACCGCTGATTTTCTGGCAGCAGAAGGACCTAAGCTCAAAAAATACTGTGATCAGATTTGGGTAGATGGAGGCATCCGAACCCGTCGTGATATTCAGACAGCGTTGTACTATGGTGCAGATCAGGTTATTATGGCCCGTCCGCTTATTCGCGCAACCTTTGACGAAAATTACGAATCAGTTATTTCTTCATATACCAGTACGAATACTCTTTCTTAAAGCCAAACTGTTTATAAAGATTTAAAGCCACATTATTAGTCTGCACAACCTGAAGATAAGAATGCTGTGCCCCCATTTCAAAAGCTTTTTTCAAAAGGGAACCGAATAATTTTTTTCCAAAGCCTTTTCCGCGAACAGATTCATCAACAATTATATTTTGAATGAGCGCATAGCCTTGCTCAATTGCAGCAGAACCGCAGGCTACAGTTTTTCCTTCGTAAGAAATGGAACAATAAACTGTATCAACCATTACTTTATCAAGCATCTGCCTGAAGGTTTTCTGATCTGCCTTGCTTGTGATTTTTTCAAGTGCAAAATAATCGTCTACCCACTTGTCGTGTTTTTTTGAAAATTTACACTTGCAGCCCTTAATGTTTGCAGCCGCTTTTTCAAGATCATCCAGAACCATCAGGTAAGTAGCGTTACAATTTTTATACCCGCGCTTTTCCAAAAAATCAGAAAGCTCTGTATCATATTCTGTAAGCTTAAAGTTTGCCGGAAGTCCTTGCTTAGCATAAAATTCTTCACAGTAAGCTACTTTTTCTTCCACCGGCAGCTTAGAAGGATAGATGTAGCTTACCGAATTAGCTCTTCCCGTATACCCGTTAGAAAATCGCAGGAGCCATCCGTCATACTGCACAACATTCAAGGCCACATGCCCGTTCGAAGCGAGTTCTTCAAAAAATCTGACTTTTGTTTTCATAACAAATCCTCCTGCTATAGGTAAAATGTAGTGAATATGGGGAGGGAGGTCAATTAAAAGTTATGACAAAATCTGCTTTTTTCTATATAATACCCTCATGACTAATAAACATAATATGCAGGTTCTTCAGGAGCTTGCGGCAAAAAATGGACCATTGTGTGTGGGATTGGATACAGATCCTTCTTACATTCCGGAAAATATAATTAAGCAGTATGGCAGTGCGCCAGAAGCAGTACTTGCTTACAACAAGGCAATCATTGATCGTGTGGCTGCAGATAAATCTGCATGCTGTTTTAAAGTTCAGATTGCTTACTATGAGGCTATGGGGCTCGAAGGACTTAAGGTTTATTCACAGACTCTCAAGCTTGTGCGCAATACCGGGCTTATTGCAATTTCTGATATTAAACGCGGTGATATTGGTGCAACTTCTAAGGCATATGCCCGTGCTCATTTTACCGGCGATTTTGAAACTGATATAATCACACTTAATCCTTACATGGGTTTTGATACACTTCAGCCTTATACTGAATATGCAGATCCTGAACATGGTGGAAAAGGTGCCTTTGTTCTTTTGTGCACTTCTAATCCAGGCATGACTGATATTGAACATCAGGAGCTTAAGGCTGGCGGACTTTTGCTGGAACGAGTAGGCGATGAAATTGCACGCATTGGTACAGAGTTCGGAAAGTTCTACGACGGACAGACTTGTGGAGTTTACGGGGCTGTAGTTGGAGCAACTCAAGTTTCAGATGCCCGATATCTTCGCGATAAATATGCCAACACCTTCTTTTTAATTCCAGGTTATGGTGCTCAGGGTGGAGATGCTGCAATTTGTAAAACTTTACTTGAAAAGGCAGGTGGAACTGTAAACTCTAGCCGCGGTATTTTGTGTGCCTGGAAAAAAGATGCATCACTTGCAGAAAAAACAGCCGCCGGAACTCTCACTATGGATGATATTGCTGGTGCTGCTGCAAAGGCTGCCTGTGACAGTAAGATAGACTTAACGAGGTAGTATATGTCATCAGAATGTGGAAAAACATATCCTTTATATACTCAAGGGCAGGTGGTGCGATGCTCTGCTGTTGAAGGAGCCAGTCCAAAAGGCAGTGTATGGCAGCTTGTTGTAGAGCTTCCATGGGGGGCTGATGCTCATCCAAAATCACTTCCTCTTGCGGGACAGTTTTATATGCTTCAGGCCGCAAGAACAAATACTCTGCTTGGACGTCCTATAAGTGTTTTTCATGTAAATAAAGGGGGCCAGCGCCCACAGATAGAATTTCTTATTCTTATAAAAGGGCAGGGTACTGTTGAACTTTGCAGCCTTATGCAGGGTGATAAAGTAAATCTGCTTGGACCTTGCGGAAATTGTTTTCCAATTCCGGGGTCCCTGAGCTCGTCGAAGGGCGGAAAGGCCTGTATCGTTGGTGGTGGCATTGGCCTTGCCCCGGTTGCGGGTTTTGCAGAAACTTTGCCTGATGGCAGTTATGATTTTTATGCTTCGTTCAAAAGCGGTTCATACGGACTTGAAAATATCAAACCTGCTGCACTCACTATCACAACTGATGACGGATCTGTAGGTGTTCACGGAATGCTTCCTGCAGCACTTACTGAACAGGCCCTTCGTGATGGAAACTACAATGCAGTATATGCATGTGGGCCAACTCCAATGCTTGCTTATGTAAAAAAGGTGGCCGAAGCCTGTGACCTTCCATGTTATCTTAGTCTTGAATCGCACATGGCTTGTGGAGTAGGCGTTTGTCTTGGCTGTACAATCCAAACAAGCGAAGGAAAGAAACGCTGCTGTACAGAAGGCCCTGTTTTCTACAGCCGCATTCTTGATTTTGATAATCTTGATGGAACTAAAACCCGCGAAAGTGTTGCAGGTATAAAGGTTCAGCCTAGACGGGAGCCTCTCAAGAATGAGCCTGATCTTTCTGTAAATATCGCAGGTGTTACCTTCAAAAATCCTGTTATCGCAAGCTCAGGTACCTTTGGCTTTGGTACAGAATATGAATCTGTTTTTGATGTAAGCCGCCTTGGAGGTATTTCTTCTAAAGGTCTTACACTTGAACCTCGCCAGGGAAATGATGGAATTCGTGTTCACGAAACTCCATCTGGTCTTATGAACTCAATCGGGCTCCAGAATCCTGGAATCCCACATTTTATAGAACATGAGCTGCCTGCTATGCTCAAGCTTGGGCCTGTTGCAATTGCAAATCTCAGCGGAAGCTCTCTTGAAACATATACAAAAGGCGCAGAGCTTCTGGACAAGACTGATGTTCCGATGATTGAACTTAATATTTCTTGTCCAAACGTTTCTGCCGGTGGTGCCGCTTTTGGAATGTCTTGTGCCGCTGCAGGAGAAGTTGTTCGTGCAGTTCGAGCTAAAACTAAAAAGCCTCTGGCAGTAAAACTAACTCCTCAGTCGCTGGAACTCAACGCGGTTGCCCTTGAATGTATAAAAGCCGGTGCCGATGCAATCAGTCTTTGTAACTCCTTCCAGGGAATTGCAATTGATATTGAACGCGGAGTTCCTGTTTTTGATAAACTCAAAGCCGGACTTGGTGGCCCTGCAGTTCGTCCTATTGCAGTTCGTCTTATTTACGAGCTTGTTCAGGCAATTAATACTTTGCCAGAAGATCAGCGCGTACCAGTTATTGCTATTGGCGGAATTGCTACCTGGCAGGATGCTGTTGAATTCATTATGGCTGGTGCCGATGCAGTTCAGGTTGGAACAGCTACCTTTGCAAATCCTCCTGCTATGGTTGAAATTATAGACGGTCTGGCTGCCTTTATGAAGCGCAAGGGCTACGCAAAACTCGCTGACTTTAAGGGAATTATTCAAAAATGAAAAATGGCAAGGTGTTCTTAGAAGGCCTTCGCGACGGTGTTCCAATTGGCCTAGGTTATTTTGCAGTTGCTTTTTCTCTTGGTATAGTTGCCCGTAATGCAGGCCTTACTCCAATTCAGGGCTTTATCGCAAGCTTTTTTAATCTTGCTTCTGCTGGTGAATATGCGCTTTTTACTTCCATGCAGGCCGCCGCTTCTTTCATAGAAATTGCCATAATTACTCTTGTTGTAAACGCACGCTATCTTTTGATGAGCTGTGCACTTGCCCAGAGATTTGATCCTGCTACTCCAATGGTTCACCGCTTTTTTGTAGGCTTTGGAATTACAGATGAAATCTTTGGTATAACAATTGCCCGCCCTGGAACAATTCAGCCGGTATATAATTACGGGGCAATCATTATAGCCGCATTCCTTTGGAGTCTTGGAACTTCAATGGGAATTATTGCAGGAAACTTTTTGCCTGCCCGTGTTGTAAGTGCTCTTTCTGTTGCATTGTACGGAATGTTCCTTGCAATTATCATTCCACCTGCACGTAAAAATCTTGTGATTGCAATTGCAGTTGCAGTAAGTTTTGTATGCAGTTATATCTGTGGAATTGTGCCTTATGTAAAGGAATTGTCGTCTGGAACAAGAACAATCATTCTTACAGTTGTGATTGCCACAATTGTTGCACTTATTAAGCCGATTGAAGAGGAGGCTGCAGAATGAACCCAACCCTCTATAATTATCTTGCAATTTTCACGGCTTTTGGTGTTTCGTATCTCATTCGTGTTTTGCCGCTCACGCTTATTCGTAAGCCAATAAAGAACAGATTTATCCGCTCGTTTTTGTATTATGTTCCTTATGTAACTCTTGCAGTAATGACTTTTCCTGCTATTGTCCAGGCAACTCAGTCGCCGATTGCAGGTATTATTGCTCTTGCAGTTGGAATTATACTTTCTTTCTTTGGAGCAGGCCTGTTCCCAGTTGCATGCGTGTGCTGCGCAGTAGTATTTATTGCAGAATTTTTCCTATAAGATTTTGAAAGTAACGCGTGGGCAAAAAAAAGGCCGGGTCTTACCCGGCTCGTAATGTGCTCTCAGTAAACTCAGTACTGGCACTATATTTATAATCCAGCTCTAAGCGGCTGGTGGTCTTTTTGTACTACATATTCTTTGAGCGTTGACCACGCTCTCTCAAATTTCCGGACTCCTCATATTTGCCTCCTACCAAGTAACCGGTGTACGTCCTCATCTCGTTCCTTGTTACAATTATATATTAGCATAAAAAAAACACCTTGCAACAAAAAAATATCGCTATCTTTTTGGAACAAGGTGTGGTATAATTAAAATTCCTTATTCTGAATCAGCAAGGAGTTCGCCTTCAAAGGTCTTTAAGAATTCTGCGTTTGATTCTCCATCATCAGTATTATCGATATATACTTTATCTGTTCCATTTTCAGAATAATACCATTCTCTGTGTCCCTGACTGTTTATTTCAAGATGTTCCAGATTTGTACAGTTGAAGAAAGCTTTTTCTCCGATTTTTGTAACAGAATTGGTCAGACAGAAATTTGTAATATATGGAAAGTCCTGGAATAAGCCTGCAGGAATTTCTGTACAATCTGACCATTCAAGGTTAATCCAGAATTTTTTCTTATAGGAATCAGAAGAATTGGCTGCAGAACTTTGAATGGAATCAGGTAGTTCCCAAAGGTTAATATTATCAGAAGGACTATTCTGTATTATTTTAATAAAATAATTATTATCAATATTTGGCAGAACAGATTCAAGAGATGCAAACTGATCTGTGGTTACTAATGCATTATAATAATATATTTTGAATACAGATGATCCATCTCCATTTAAATAACCACAAGAAGAAGATGTTTCATCTTCAGAAACGTAATCGAAGTATCTATAAAGATAATCATCACTTGTTCGATTATAGCTGTAGGTATCTTTGTAATAGTTATATTCCCAGGTATCTATCCATTCACCCGCCGTTCCCACAAGATTAAGTGTGAGTGAATCATCCCTGATAAACTCATAACTGCCTTCCTGCGTTTTCATAAAGTAATATTCTATTTTATAAGGGATACCGTCTTTTGGAGTGAGAGTGAAATATAAATCATAATTTCGATATATATAGGTATCAAGACTTGATAAGTCAGAACATTCATAGGATACATCATATCCCGGGGTCGAATACTCCGATAGAAAGGCATTTATTTTGTCTGTAATTTCAGATTCATATTCACCTAAATATGTTCCTTCGGGTAATGTTAATGAATAAACTAAAGTTCCATTAGGACTATAAAAATTCAAACTGTAGTTATTTGGTTCCGGAAGAAAACACATATACAAATCATAATCCTGATAAATATATTGGCTATATGCTTGTTTTGTATAATCAGGATCATAGTACCAGCCTGCAAAATAGTAACCTGATTTTGAATAACGCGGCAATTCATCAAGATAAAGATAATTTCCGCCTTGTATTGTTATTGTGTCATAGAGATTAATATTTTCATCATATAATCTGATATAATAAGATTTGTATCGTGTATTTAACCAATATGCGTGGAGTGTCGTGTTCTCGCTGATTGTTGTTCCAGCAGTTGCTTTTTTTTCGCCGTAGTTGTCAAAATACCAGCCCTGGAATTCTACTTCAGATTCGCCATACAAATAATCATAATAAGTTGTTTTTTCAAACTCCGGTAAATCTTCTTCGGTAAGTGTATATGATCCGACAAAAGTTTTAGCAGATGGGGCATTTCCATAGTCTGTATCATATCGCAGTGTGCACGGGGCTTTAAGATCAAAAGTATCATTAAGAATATCTGCAAGGCATGATGTTATAAAAAATGGGACAAGAAAGAGAATTCCAAGGATTTTTATTCTGGTACGTAATTGCATTTAATTAGTAGTTTTCTGCGTGAATTTCAAAGTAGCTTTTTGGATGAGCGCAAACAGGACAAACTTCTGGAGCTTTAGTTCCAACTACGATATGTCCACAGTTACGGCATTCCCAAACTTTAACTTCGCTCTTTTCAAATACAGCAGCGGTTTCTACGTTCTTAAGAAGTGCACGGTAGCGCTCTTCGTGATGCTTTTCAATTGCAGCTACAGCACGGAATTTTGCAGCAAGACCAGGGAAGCCTTCTGCTTCTGCAGTTTTTGCAAAGCCTTCGTACATGTCTGTCCATTCGTGATTTTCGCCATCGGCAGCAGCTTTAAGGTTGGCAGCAGTGTCACCAATTCCGTCCAATTCTTTGAACCACATTTTTGCGTGTTCTTTTTCGTTGTTTGCAGTTGCTTCAAAAATTGCTGCAATCTGTTCAAAGCCTTCTTTTTTAGCCTTTGATGCAAAGTATGTGTATTTGTTTCTTGCCTGACTTTCTCCAGCAAAAGCTTCCAATAAGTTTTTTTCTGTCTGTGTTCCTGCGTATTTGTTCATTTTTTCCTCCTGTGAACTTTTTACGTTTGTATTGGTTGGTGTGGCCGGAGCCTGTTCTGGCACCGAGGCCTGTTCATAAATCGGTTCAAAATCCTCTGCCGGATGTCCGCAAAGTGGGCATGTAAAGTCTGACGGAAGCTCGGGACTGTTGTGTACATATCCGCAAATCTTACAACGCCAGCCTACAATTTTTCCGCTTGTTGGGGCAGCTGGTTTTGGTTTAATAAAGCTTTGATAGTATGCATAAGTAATTGGTTCTTCACGGCTCATGATTTTTGCATCTGTAACTTCTGCCGTAAAAAGAGTGTGTGAACCAAGATTCTGTGCAGCAATTACCTTTGCAGAAAAAAGCGCGCAAATCTGGCTGTTTAAGTATGGACAGCCTGCAGAATCTGTTGAATATTCAAAATCTGCAAACTTGTCTACGTTTTTTCCGCTCTGATATCCAAAGTGCTTTATTGTTTCAAAAGTTGTTTTTTTATCAAGAACCGAAAGTGTAAAAACTCCTGAATCCTTGATCATCTGGCAGGTGAGATTAGAATTGATAACCGAAATTGCAATTCTAACCGGATCTGCCGCAACCTGCATACAAGTATTTGTAACGCAGGCATTTATTTTTCCGTTGCTTTGAGTTCCTAAGATGAAGACGCCGTATTGTAAATTAAATAAGGCTTTATTATCCATTAGCGTCCCCAGGTTAAAATCATGTCGTAATTATCTTCGTTTACTTCAAAATACTGATTGTATTCGCCGCAAGTAGGGCAGTATTCTGGAGCTGCAGGGCCTGTTACAATGTGACCGCATTTGAGACATTCCCAAACTTTTACAGTACTCTTTGCAAGCTGAGCCTTTGAATCTTCGTCCTTAAGAAGTGCACGATAGCGTTCCTCGTGACGTTTTTCAATTTCTGCAACAGCGCGGAATTTAGCTGCAAGGTCTGCAAATCCTTCTTCTTCTGCTTCTTTTGCAAACTGAACATACATGTCTGTCCATTCATAGTTTTCGCCATCAGCAGCAGCGGCAAGATTTTCGTTAGTTTTGTTCAAACCGCCAAGTTCACTGAACCACATCTTTGCATGGTTTTCTTCGTTGTTTGCAGTTTTAGCAAAAACCTCCGAGATTTTATCAAGGCCTTCATCCTTTGCGATTTTAGAAAAATAAGTGTATTTGTTGCGTGCCTGACTTTCGCCTGCAAAAGCAGCCTGCAGATTTTTTTCTGTTTTTGTTCCAGTATATTTACTCATTATTTTGACCCCCAGAGACTATGCAAATTGCAATATGCATATGCTGCTACAACTTCGTCACCGTCTACAATTGCAAAAGTTGCTTTTGGTGCATCGCCTGGTTTAAGAGCTTTTCGCTGATTTCCCTGCTTTGTGCTCAAGGCAATCCATTCAATGTAATGCTCAGGTAACATCGGATGGTCTACAGAGCCAACTTTTACTTCTACAGTATTTCCATTTACAGTAATAACAGGAACGTGCTTTTCAACAGCCGCATCAGTTGTTCCTGGAATAATCTGTTCCATTTCTTCGCCACAACAAATTGTTGGGACCCCAGTGTCTTTTACAATGGCAATAATTTTGCCGCAAACCTTACAGCGATAAAATTTCAATTCCATACGTTTTTCTCCTATAATAATAGTCCATACATTATACACTATAAACTGCACCTTGTGGGAAAAATAATGGAATTTTCTAAGAATTCCTGTACAATAAAATATAATGTTTTCCCCAATCGCCCAGAAAATCTATGCAGCGGTCAAACTCATTCCTCGTGGCAAGGTGGCAACTTATTCACAAATTGCGGCACTGGCGGGGAACTGTAACTTACGTCGTTATGTTGGGAATGTGCTTCAT
>JAEEGH010019773.1_pt1 | contig 14090 bp, 10 predicted proteins | sample 9134181 | NCBI WGS metagenome assembly JAEEGH01 (sample SAMN16246544, study PRJNA631951) | gut metagenome | biome: gut microbiome; feature: rumen; material: DP-attached | host: Bos | place: Iran: Karaj | collected 2018-10 | reverse complement strand
GCTTGATTTGGTGGAATCCAGTCGTGAAAAGATTGCAGAACCGGCGAAAGAATACTTGTCTTCCGTTGCGTTCGGCCGTGAGTTCAAGGATGTGGAGGATGCCAAAACATGGTACAAGCAGTATCAGGAACTGCAGGAGAAGAAGACGAAGGAGGCTTTGAAGGAGGCGCAGGAATAATTCGCGGCGAGACCGCGAAATCACAGGGGGCGGGATGATTGTCCATCAGTTGTGGTTGGCGTTGCTGTTCGGACTGTGCGTGAATTGGGCGCATGCCGAATTGCGCGACGTCGTCATCATGCAGACGACGGACATGCATGGCGTGTTCGAAGATGAAGACGATGATGGTCCGTCGCCGGGCTCATGGTTGCGGATTGCCACGATGGCCAAGCGGATTCGTCAGCGGGAGGAAGGGAAATGCATTCTCATCGACTGCGGCGACAACGCGCAGGGGACGTTGGCGACGGCGTTGTCGCGAGGCATGGCGGGAATCATTCCATTGAAAACGATGGCATACGATGCCTGGGTGCCCGGCAACCATGAATTGGATTATGGCGTGGAGCGGTTCGGCGAATTGGCCGATGCCGTGAACGACATTGTTCTGTGTGGAAATCTATATATAAAAGGTAAAGAGCCGTTTCCCGCGTGGCGGATGTTTGAGCGAAATGGTGTGAAAGTCGCCGTCATCGGCGTGTCGGCATCCTACGCAAAAAATTGGTTGCTGGCGGAAGAATACGACAAGCTCCATGTGGAAAAAGCTTTTCAGACGTTGGAGAGAATTCTGCCGCAAGTCCATCAATCCAAGCCAGATGTGATTGTTTTGGCGGCTCATCAGGCGTGGTTCGAAGGTTCGGATACGCGCGGAGTCAACGAGATTTCGACAATCGCTAAATGTTTTCCTGAAATCGATGTGATTTTGGGAGCGCATAGCCATCGATTGCTGCCTGGACAACGGCTTGGCAGGCGTTCATGGTACATGCAGCCTGGCTGTCATGGCGAGTATCTCGGCGTTGTGAGAGTGACGGTTGACATGGGCCGCCATGCCGTCGTGGCGGTTGAAGGCAACATGCAGTCCGTGACGGTGGATTATGCCGAAGACGATGAGTTGCGGAACGCTTTGGCGGATTATTTAACAGCGGCAAAAGTGGAGCGTAATCGTTTGATAAAAGGCAGCTTGGCGCAACCCGTGAAATCGTATGGACGGCCTGGCGTCAGTTGTGAGACGAGCGAATTGATCTGTCGTGCGTTGGCGGAGGCTACGGGAGCGGCCGTCGTGCTGCATGGTCGGTTGTCGAAGGCAGATTTGCCAGCAGGCCATGTAACGGGACAGGATTTGTTCGAGCTCGTGCCGTATGAAAATTCGATTGTGACGGCGGATGTGACGCGGGAGGAATTGGCGGCGATTGCGGCGGAGCAATCGCGTCATAAGACGCATTACAGCTACTGCGGATTATGGGGCGCGGACGCTAAAATTGGCAAAAATGGCGAAGCGACCATAACTCGTTTATGGAAGGGCGAATGGCCTGCGAACGGGCACGTGAAATTGGCGTTGAACTACCACACGGCGGCCGGATCCGGCCGCTTTACGGTGTTGCGCAGCATTTTGGACAAGCCGGAATGCCATACGACGGATACGAAGATCATGACGCGTGCCGCCGTGGAGGCGTATCTTGCCAAACGCGAGAATCTTGTGATTTCAATTGGTCACTAGAGACTCTAGAAGCTCTAGTCTTCTGAAACGGAAATTACAGAAGTTTTCGTCTCGTTTCCTGGGCGGTTGTCATTTGGCGTGGAAACGGACGTAGAGACTTTCACCTCTCCTTTGGCTTCGATTTGTTCGACGTTGAGGGAGATGATGGAGGAGACGACTTCACCAGGCTTGACATCGACAAAGGTGAAGCTTTGGGGCGTTCCGTCCACGACGGCGGTCAGCGTCATCGTCGCAAGCGTTTCTGTTCCTGTGTTTTGCGCGGAAACGATGAGCGGGACGGTGGTTTCTGTCGCGTTGTCGTTATCAATGAAATGTCCGGCGGCTGCGGCATCGATGATTCCAGGCGTGTTTGCATCCGCCGCGCGGGAGTAGTCGAGCACGCCTTGACCATAGGTTTCATCTTTGTTTGGAGCACCATTGTCAACAGTGTAGTTGATGACATGTTCGGCGGCTTCGGTTGGTGTGAGGGCACCATCGTAGTCGGAAAGAATGTTTGCAATAACGCCTACGACGCATGGAACGGCGGCGGAAGTCCCTGAAAATGAGACGACTCCAGAACCGTCCGTCCATGCTGAATTGATGCCGACGCCTGGCGCGACGAGTTTGACTTCCGGACCTGTGTTGGAGAATCCGGCGGCGGTGGCGGTGGCGTCCACGGCACCGACGGCGATGACGTTGTCGTACGCCGCTGGATAGAGGACTTGATTGACGCCGTCATTTCCAGAAGCCGCCACCAATACGACGCCAGCGGCGGCCGCGTAATCGACGGCCGCCTTGAGAAGGGCGCTGTTTGTGTAGGACCCGAGCGACATGGAGATGACATCCGCTCCTGCATCGACAGCGGCGATGATGCCTTTGGCCAGATCGAAGGCGGAACCTTCGCCATTGGCGTCAAGCACAGGGACGGAAAGCAGTTCGATGGACGGCGCGAGGCCGGAGAGTTCGTTGTCGTTGGCGACGAGCAAGGATGCCACGGCGTTGCCGTGGCCGCTCTCCGCAGCGTTTTGCGAATAGTCGAAAAGGTCGATTTGCTTGATGTCGGCGTTTTGATTGACGACGGATTTGGAGACGGCCATGTCGAGCACGGCGACGGTCACGCCTTCGCCGCGCTTTTCCTTCGTGGCGTCGATGCCGAGCCAATCCAACAGGCGGGAGCCGAAGCCTGGACCAAGCCTGCCGGACCATGGTTCGATGGAATCTTCCGGAATCCAGACGATATTGTCCTGCGCGGCGGTGATGTCGTCGAATTCGTTTTTCAGCTTGGCGAGCGTGGCGTCGTCGAGAATGACATTGATGGAACGCAAGGCGTCAAGCGTGCTGCGTGGCTGGATACCGAGTTCTGCAAGTCGTTCCAAAATAGCGAGATACTGTTCATCGTCTTTCGCGATGAGCGTCGTCTGGCCGGGAGCGATTTTCGTGGAATCGATATGCTTCTGCTCGGACGGGCGGAGCTTGTTCGCCATTGAGCCGTCATCGATCTGAGTGATGCGGAACCTCCTGACGGGACCATGCGATGCAACCTCTTGGTTTTCAAGTGATTGCAGTTGCTTGGGCGACGACGGTTTATCCGATGACGATGGCCACAGGATGAAGGCGATCGTCACAGCGGCGGCGATCGCGATGATGAAAATTTTCTGTGAATTGGTGAGATTCATCTCTTACGGCAGCAAATTTTTTTGAATTTTACCGGCGGGATTGCGTGGCAGGGCGTCCATGAACTGGACGATGTGCGGGATTTTGTAGGACGGGAGCGTCTTGAAGCAATGGCGGCGGATGTCGGCCTCCGCCAGTTTGACGCCCGGTTCGGGCACGACGTAGGCTTTGATGAGCTCGCCGAGGGATTCGCGGATGCCAGTGGCGGGCACGCCTTTCACGGCGGCCTCCTTGACGGAATCCAGCAGCATGATGGCCGCTTCGACTTCCGCCGCGAAGACGTTTTCGCCACCGACGATGATCATGTCTTTCTTTCTTCCTTTAATAAACGCGAAACCTTCCGAATCATTGCATGCGAGATCGCCTGTGCGGAAAAAAGTTTCGCCGTTGATGTCGATAAGCGATTCCTCCAGTTTGCCCGGCTTGCCCCAATAGCCTTGTATGACGTTCTTTCTGGCGAACAGCAGTTCGCCGACTTCGCCCGGAGCGCATTCCTTCAGATTTTCATCGACAATCAGCGGACGGACGAACGGTAGCGGTTTGCCGATGGAATCGGGCCGTTCGAGAGAGTCCTTTCCGTCGAGAACATGCGTGGCGGAAATGGTTTCCGTGAGGCCAAAGAAGTTGTGGAGATTGGCCTGCGGGAATTTCGCCTGCAGCATGCGGACGGTTTTGACAGGCATGAAGGAACCCGCGTAGCCGATGACGCGGAGCGATGAGAGGTCGTAATCATCTAATGCAGGGAAGGTTACGATGCGCTGAAGGATTGTGGGTACCGTCAGGAAAGTCGTGATTTTCTCTGCTTGGATTAGCTTGAGAAGCGGTTCGGGCTGTGTTTCGGCGGTAATGATGACGGGCGTGCATTGCGCGGCGGCGGCGGGCAGGGAGCTGTAGAGGGCCGTGCAATGGAACATCGGATTGACGAGAAGATGGATGTCCGACGGGATGAAGCCTTGCGCGGTGATGGTCGTCATCACGTTGAAAATCAAATCACAATGACGCATGACGGCGCCTTTTGGAGCGGACGTCGTTCCAGATGTGTGCATGATGATGCTCGGATCTTCTGGAGCGATTTCGACAGGCGTGAAGGCGTCGCCCTGTTCGAAAAGCGACTGGAACGGAATGAGACCTTCCGTTTTTTCAACGGCGATGATTGGAAAATCCGTCCGTTCTTTCGCGGCGGTAAGGGCTTCTTTATCCGCTTCATTCTGAACGATTAGGGCATTTGGTTTGACGGTGTCGAAAATGGTCGCGAGGGAGTCCGCCTTGAGCCATGGATTGACGGGCACGATGATGCCGCCGATTTTAACGAGCGCCCAATAGACGAGATAGTATTCAAGGGAGTTCGGCAGGCAGACGGCAACGGATGGCCGCGTAGTTTTCGTGGCTTTTTGCAGGCCAGCGGCGAGTTTTTGGCAGAGCGCATCCGCTTCGGCGTAGGTGAGCCGTTTGTCCAGACAGACGGCTGCAAGTTGGTTCGGGGCGGTCTTGAGGGCGTGGTTCCAGAATTCACGGGTGGTTTTGAAATCGTCTGTAAGCATTTTTCAGATGTGGTTAGATTGTGAAAAACAAATGGTTTGTACGTGCGTTTAGGGGATTTTGCCCAAAATTGCATTATATTTATTGTCAGGAGATAAATATATGCCAGAATCGTCAAAAAACATAGCGCAAAACAAAAAAGCGCGTCATGATTATGCCGTTCTTGAAAGTTTGGAGGCGGGAATCGAGCTGACGGGCACGGAAGTGAAGTCGTGCCGCGCGGGCGGCGTGTCGCTGGTGGATTCGTATGCGATCGTTCGCAACGGCGAAGTGATCCTGCTTGGGACGCACATCGCGCCGTATGCGTTCGGCAACCGCGAAAACCATGAGGCGCGTCGGGATCGCCGCCTGCTGATGCACAAGCGTGAAATCGGCCGGCTGAAGAAAAGCGTGGAGCAGAAAGGCTTGACGCTGATTCCGCTGGCGTTCTATTTCAATTCGAAAGGCCGCGTGAAGGTGAGTCTCGGCATCTGCCGCGGCAAGAACGCGGGGGACAAGCGGGAGGCTTTGAAGGAACGTGAGGACAAGCGGGACATGGAGCGGATGCGTCGATCCGCGTCTGGAAGACGCGGGTAACCGTATAGCCCTCTCCGCCGCGTAGCGGCACCTCCCCCAGAGGGGGAGGCCTGAACCCTCTCCGCCGCGCAGCGGCACCTCCCCCAGAGGGGGAGGCTTCATTAAGGTTTCAAGATGTTAGTTTCAGATTTTGATTACAATCTACCGGAGGAGCTGATTGCGCAGCATCCGACGGAACGGCGCGAAATGTCGCGCATGCTGGCGTTGGACCGCGTCAGCGGGCAGTATGAATTGAAGCAATTCACGGATTTCCAAAGCTATCTACGGCCGGGCGACTGTCTTGTATTGAACGACACGAAGGTCATTCCCGCGCGGCTGTGGGGCCATCGGGCAGGCTCGGGCGGCCGTGTGCAGGCGTTCATGCTGGAGGAGAACAAAGACAAGACGTGGAAGGCGCTGCTGCGGCCCGGACGGCGGCTTTCGCCTGGTTCGCGGGTGGAATTGGACGGCGACGACTGCGGCGGTTTCGTGGTCGTCAGCAAGAATGAACTGGACGGCACGTACAATCTCGCGTTCGATGAAAAGGACGTGCTGTCGGTGATGGAGAAGCACGGCAAGATTCCGTTGCCGCCGTACATCAACCGCAATCCGGAAGACGCTGATTTCGAACGATATCAGACCGTCTATGCGCAACATCCGGGGGCGGTGGCGGCACCGACGGCGGGGCTGCATTTCACGCCGGAGATCCTGAAGCAGATCGAGCAGTCGGGCGTGAAGATCGTGAAACTGACGCTGCATGTCGGCGCGGGAACGTTCAAGCCTGTTTCCGTGGAACGCGTCGAAGACCATGTCATGCATGAGGAGGCGTTCATCCTGTCAGCAGAAAGCGCGGCGGCGATCAACCAGACGCATGACGACGGCCATCGCGTGTTCTGCGTCGGCACGACGACGGTCCGCGTGCTGGAAACATGTGCGGATGAGGCACATCCAGGCCATGTTGTTGCGCAGGAAGGGCGGACGAAGATTTTCCTTTATCCGCCGAAGACGCCGAAAGTCGTGGATTGCCTGCTGACGAATTTCCATCTGCCGAAATCGACGTTGCTCATGCTGGTCTGCACGTTCTGCGACTACGACCATGTGATGGCCGCCTACAAATACGCCGTGGAGCAACGGCTACGCTTTTTCAGCTATGGTGACTGTATGCTGTTGCACAAAGATTGATGGTGGCGAAATTGGATAACGGACGAAAAAAAGTCGGCGTGAGCGCTTGTCTGCTGGGCGATGCGTGCCGTTATGATGGTCGATCGAAGCCATGCGTGATGGTTCGAGATGTGCTGTCGAAATTCGTGGAATTCGTTCCAATTTGTCCGGAATGCGAATGCGGGATGGGTTGCCCGCGAGTCGCGATGGATTTGTATCGCGACGAAGGAAGCGATGAAATCCGCATGACGGCGAAAGACGGCGTGGAACATGCACCGCAGATGCGCGAATGGATTGCGCGGAAGCTTCCTAAACTGAAGGATTTAGCAGGATTTGTCCTGAAAGCGCGGAGCCCAAGCTGCGGTCTTGGTGACGCGAAATTGAACGGCGGGCCGGAATGTACGGATGGTTTGTTCGCGGCGGCATTGCGGCGGGAATATCCACTGATGGTGTTGCGGAATGAAGAGTCGTTTGCGACAGAGGCGGACTGCGTAGCGTATGTTAAAGAATTGGAAGATGTAGCGTTATTGCAACGTGTTGAAGCGTGCGTGCGCGATTTGCTTGCGAACAGTCCTGCCTGTCATGATTGGGACCATACGCTTCGTGTGTGGAACAACGCGAAACGGATCGCCGCGATGACGAAAGCCGCCCATCCGGACATGCCGTTGGACGAAACATTGGTCTCCGTGGCGGCATTGATGCACGATATCGGCCGTCCGCAGGAATTGGCGGATCAAGGCAAGACAAACCATGCCGTCTATGGCGCAGAATTGTGTTTGAAGCTGTTGCCCAAACTCGGTATCAATGACGCAAGTTATTGCGAGAGAGTGGCGGACTGCATTCGGTCGCATCGTTTCCGTAAGCGGGAAGGCAATGCGGAGCCAGCCAGTCTGGAGGCGAAAATCGTCTATGATGCGGACAAATTGGACAGCATCGGGGCGATTGGCATCGGTCGGTCGTTCCATTTTGCGGGGCGGACGGGAGCGCGGGTCCACAACAGGGCGGAAGAGGCATTGGCGTCGGACAGCTACAGCCGTGAAGACAGCGCCTATCGCGAATATTTGGTAAAATTACGCAAAATCCGTGAGCGGATGCTCACGGATGCGGGGCGTCAGCTTGCCGAGAAAAGGCATGCCTTCATGGTAGCATTCTTTGAAGAATTGAACGAAGAATGCTTTGACGCTTAAAGCGAGGCTTTAAGCGTGCTTATGGCCGATGGCTTAAGGCTTATGGCAGTTTGAAAAACACTAGAATTCTAGAAGCCTAGAAGCCTAGAAAAAAGCTATAAGCCATTAGCCATAAGCCATTAGCACAGCTTTGCAAAGCAAAGCTGTTACTGCTGGTTGTCTGGCAGCTGATTCACAAGCTTCGTCAAATCATCGAATTTAAAGTCCACGTCGAGGACGGCGACGATGTTGCCTTTCGTGTCGCGAATTGGTTCAGCGAACGTCATGATGAGGCGGTTCGTGAAACGCGAGAAGAACAGGTCTGACCAATAGGATTCGCCAGTCTCGATGACGTTGCGGAACCATTCCTTCTCCTTGAAATCGACATCGAAGAGTGAGCGGAAAAGCCCTTTGTCACCGCGTTGCGTATGAACCTGCGTTAGCTGTTTGCCGTCGCGGTTTGTGATGGCGACGAACTGGATGGACGGTTCGTTGCGGACGGTTTCGCTGATGAATTTCTCCATGATTTTTGGATCGAGCGTGAGAATTTCCTTTGCATGGCAAAGCTTGGCGGCAAGCTTCTTACCGATTTCGACGGCGGCCTTCTTGACCTTCTGGAAGTCGGATTCGAACATGGACGGAACGTGATGTTTCGCCTGTGCGATCATTTCGTCGGAGGAAATGCTGGACGTACGGCCCTGCGCATACTGTTCCATGACCCAGTCGTAGATGTTGCGGACGCCGGGATGGCGTTTGTTGAGCGGCTCGTGGTCCATGTTGTGCTCTTTAAGGTAGTCGTTGAGCCACTGCGTGATGCCCGCAACGCCGGATTTGTCCGTAACCATGACTTTGATGGGGCGGTTGAGGATCTTCTGCGTGTCGAAAATGTTGTAGATTTCCGGATTCTTGAGGATGCCATCCGCATGGATTCCCGCGCGGGTGGTGTTGCATTCGGCGCCGACGAAGGGGTAGTTCTCCGGAATTTCTGCCTTAATGACTTCACGGTAGTAGTTTGCGATTTCCGTGATGACGGTCGTGTCGATGCCGTTGGCGCGTCCTTTGAGACCGATGTATTCGATGATGGCGCCTTCGAGCGGTGGGTTGCCTGTGCGTTCGCCGAAACCGATGAGAGACGCGTTCAGGGAGGAGACGCCGTGGAGCCACGCGGTGACGGCGTTGATGTGAACTTTGTGGAAGTCGTTATGTCCGTGCCATTCAAGCTGTTGCGACGGAACACCGAGCTCCTTGTTGAAGGCCTGCGCAAGCTTCGGAACGCTACGCGGCAGGACGGCTCCAGGGAACGTGAGGCCGTAACCCATCGTGTCGCAGAGGCGGATTTTGATGGGAATGCCAGACTGTTGCGACAACTTCATGAGCTCCTCCGCGAAGGGGAGGACGAAACCGTAGATGTCCGCACGGGTGATGTCTTCAAAATGGCAGCGTGGGATGATGCCGTTGGAGAGGGCTTCCTTCACGGTGCCCAGATAATCGTCCATGACTTTTCGACGTGTCTTCTTGAGTTTCAAGAAGATATGATAATCGGAGACGGACGTGAGGATACCGGTTTCCTTCAGGCCGAGCGTCTTGACGATGCGGAAATCGTCCGCATTGGCGCGAATCCAACCAGTGATTTCTGGATACTGGTGGCCGAGGGCCATGCAGCCTTCAATGGCTTCACGATCTTTTTTACTATAAACAAAAAATTCGCATTGACGGATAACGCCGTTGGGGCCGCCGAGCTTGTGCATCAAATCGTAGAGATGGACGATGTGTTCGGGCGTGTATGGCGGACGAGCCTGCTGACCGTCACGAAACGTCGTGTCCGTAATCCAGATTTCGCTGGCGGGGCTAGGCGTTACGTATTTGTCTTCGAACAGGATACGCGGCACATCCGAATAGGGGAACTGTTCGCGCATGAGATTTGGATGTTTGACATCCTCTAACTCATAGCGGTGCTTTTTCTGGATGAGGGGCGTGAATTTCAGCATGGTCGTATCCTGTGTCGTGTAATCGATAAATACAGCGCGATTGCGCTGTTGAACTTTTGTTTAATATAGCCTCTTAAGCCAAAAAGTCGAATCGGCGGACATGAAATTGACATTTTCACGCCTATTTTGTAAGTTTCATGTTCGCAAGGATAGGTTTTCTTCTAATATTTGCAGACAATGTTTTTCTAGATGGCCTAGAAATTCTAGAAGCTCTAGAAAATCTAGAAGCTCTAGAGAAAATTGGAACAAATAGTAATGAAGAATGTCTATAGGAAAACGAAATCATGATTGTCCATTAAATATTTAAATATAAGGAAAGCAAAATGAGTACGGATGTTCGAGAAATCACCGAACAGGTGAAAAAAGAATCGGCGACGTTGGAGCGCGTGAAGATGGAGATTGGGCGGGTAATCGTCGGACAAGATGAATTGGTCGGACGGTTGCTGTTGGCGTTGCTGTGCAACAACCATGTATTGATCGAAGGCGTGCCCGGTCTGGCGAAAACGTTGACGGTGACAAGCCTTGCGCAATGCCTGCAGGCGAGTTTCCATCGAATTCAGTTCACGCCGGATCTGTTGCCGGCGGACGTCGTTGGAACGATGATCTACAATCCGAAGACTGGTGATTTTTCAACGAAAAAGGGCCCGATTTTTGCGAATATCGTGCTCGCAGATGAAATCAATCGTGCTCCCGCAAAAGTGCAGAGCGCGTTGCTGGAAGCGATGCAGGAGCGGCAAGTGACGGTCGGCGACAGTACATTCAAACTGGACGATCCGTTCATGGTTTTGGCGACGCAGAATCCTGTCGAACAGGAGGGCACGTATGCGCTGCCGGAGGCGCAGGTGGATCGTTTCATGTTCAAATTGAAAGTGGATTATCCGAGCAAGTCGGATGAATTGAAAATCTTGAACCGCATGGCGTCCATCACACCGCAGACGCAGGTGGAACCTGTGTTGACGACGGATGACGTGAAGCGTCTGCGCCAATTGGCGGACGTCATCTATATGGAAGAGAAGATTGGCGAGTACATCGTGGATCTTGTTGATGCGACGCGACATCCAGATGCGTATGGCCTTGGCCAACTGGCGGAGCTCATCCGCTACGGCGCGTCGCCGCGTGCGACGGTGCTGATGGCGATGGCCGCGAAAGGCCAGGCCATGATGGAAGGTCGCGGCTACGTCACGCCGAATGATGTGAAAACGGTCGCTCCCGATATTCTGCGCCACCGTGTCATTGTCACCTACGAAGCGGAAGCGGAGGAGAAGAGCTCCGAAGAGATTGTCCGCACGGTCCTTAACGAAATCAAGGTGCCGTAATTTGTCTGGAGGCGTACGATGACTCCGAAAGAGTTGGCCAAAAAGGTCCGTTACATCCAGATCCAGACGAATCGTGCTGTGAACGATGTGCTTGCGGGCGAATATCTTAGCGCATTCAAAGGCGCGGGTATGGAGTTCGAGGAAGTCCGCGAATACCAGCCTGGCGACGAAGTGCGGTCGATCGATTGGAACGTGACGGCGCGGCAGGGCAGGCCGTATGTGAAACGCTTCCATGAGGAGCGTGAACTGACGGTCATGTTCGCGGTCGATATGTCTGGTTCGGGGCAGTTCGGTTCGACGAATCAAACGAAGAACGAACTGTCGGCAGAACTGTGCGCGCTGCTGTCGTTTTCCGCCGTGAAAAGCAACGATAAAGTCGGCATGCTGCTGTTCACAGACAAGATCGAGCGGTTCATTCCGCCTGCGAAAGGCGTTTCCCATGCATTGCGGCTGATTCGCGAAGTGCTTGCGTATCAACCAGAAGGAACGGGAACGGACATTACGGCGGCGTTGGATTATCTGGGCCGCGTCATCCGGAAAAAGTGCGTCGTGTTTTTGATTTCGGACTTTCAGGGGGAAGGTTTCAAAAAGCAATTAGGCGTGCTGTCGAAACGGCATGACGTGATTGCGGTGTCGGTTGGCGACAAATTGGAATTGTCGCTGCCAGACGTCGGTCTTCTGGAATTGGAGGATCTGGAATCGGGCGAATTGGCGACCATTGACACGGGCAGCAGTGCCGTCCGCCGTGCATATTCGCTGTTGGCGGCGGAGCGGGCCCGTCAGTTGCAGACGACGTTCCGTTCGATGGATGTGGATCAGATTGACTTGCAGACGGGGGACGATTACGCGAAGAAGCTTGTGCGTTTCTTCCGCAACCGTGAACGGAGGCATCATTGAGGTGCGCAAGATGTTGAAACAAACGATATTATCCATATTGATGATGCTGCTTCTGGCGGGATGCCGCCAGTCGTCGAAGACGACGGCGGTCGAGCCGTTGGTGAAAGAGAAGGCGGATGGCAACGTGACGGTTCGATTGATCGTCGAGAATCCAGATGTGACGTTGGACGACGATGTGATTTTGCGTGTGGAAGCGGAATGTCCGGAAGGCGTCAGCGTGGAGCTTCCGAATTTGAAGCATGATGTGTTCGACGCGTTTGAAGTGGATGCGTCCAAATCCATGGAACGCAAATTGACGGCGCAGGGCACGATGCTGTTTAGCCGCGTGTATGGTTTGGAACCGTTGGAAAAAGGCGAAGCCACAATCGATTCTTTTATTATTAAGGTAACGGAAAACGGCGAGACGCGTGAAATCGAAACATCGCCTATGTCGTTGGATATCAAGCCCGGAGAGGATTTAGGCGAAGGGCTGGCGGAGGACGAATTGGAACTGATGGCGGTTCGTTCGCCGTGGCAGAAAGGTTGGATTTTATGGAGCGCAGGTGGCGTGGTCGCTTTGGCGATTGTGAGCCTTCTTATTTGGCGTCGTCGCCGTCATGAAAAAACAGTGGCGGAAGTTCGCAAGTCGCCATTGGAGATGGCGTTGGCCGCGTTGGAGCAGTTGGAGAAAGACGATCTCGTCGCCAAAGGCGAATTGAAGGAATATTACGGCCGTGTGTCATCGATTCTGCGTGAATACGTGGAAGGGCGGTATGGCCTGCAGGCTCCCGAACGGACGACGGAGGAGTTCATGGAGGATTTGCGGCGTGATTCCGGAACGTTAACGAATGAGCAGAAGTCGTTGCTGGAGAAGTTTTTAATGCATTGCGATTTGGTGAAATTCGCGAAATTCGAGCCGTCGGCGGACGAAGTCCGCGCGACGTTTGAATCGTGCAAAGAGTTTGTTGTTTCATCCGGAGACAAGTCTCTGGAAGAAAATGATTAATGATTAATGATTAATGATTAATGATTAATGATTTTTCTAGAACTTCTAGAGGTTCTAGTGATAAAGATGAAAAGGTAAATAGCTAACATGCTAAAAATGAAACCAATAAGAACCATAATGGGGCTGATTTTGCTGATGGCGGTGACGGTCATGGGCGGCGTGCCGTCGAAGCCAGTCGAATTCAATTGCGTATTCGACTACGGCAACATGTTGCAGTCGGATGAAGCGCAGTTGATTCGGATCGCGGGCAACTACATCCGCGCGAAAAGCAAGGCGGAATTGGTCGTCGTGACCGTCGAAAATCTGGATGGCATGGTTCTGGAAGATTATGCTCATGAACTGTTTAACACATGGGGCATCGGTGATAAGCAACTGAACAACGGTGTGCTGTTGCTCGTCAACAAAGAAACGACGCTGGCGGGAACGTCTGGCCGTGTGAGAATTGAAGTCGGTTACGGTTTGGAAGGCGCGCTGCCGGACAGCGTCTGCGGTCGGATTCTCGACGAAAAGACGTTGCCTGCGTGGGACAAGAAAGAATACGGCCGCGGTATTGTGGACGGCTATATGGAGATTGTCCGTCGAGTGGCGATGGAATATTCGATGGATTTGCCGAATGAGCTGATGGAAGCAACTGGCATGGCGCCGATTTGGTGCAACGTCGCTCAACGGCCCGATGGCGCAGGCTATGTGTTTGATATCGAACATGTTCTGGATGATGAAAAACGGAAGGCTTTGGAGGAGATCTGCAAGGAGATGCAGTCGTTGGCAAACGTGCAGCTCTATATCGTGACGGCAGATTGCGGCGGCGAGAATATGGATTTGTATGCGCGGTCGTTGATTCGCTCATGGGGACTGTTGTCTGACGATAGAACACACATGGCGTTGTTGTTGTTCGATACGGGACGGAAAAGCGAGGCGAAGCCGGAAAATGCGATGTTGCTGACGGGAAGCAAGGCGATGAAAGGACGCATCATGATGAACACAGTGGCGTCGTCGGCATCGTCGTATGGCGGAAGTCAGTGGAAGAAAAAGGATTACGGAACAAGTTTCTACCGCATCTGTCTGAAGACGGCGGAAAGTTTTGTGAACGCGTTCGAGCTGAAACTAAGCAAGGAGAACAA
>JAEEGH010019771.1_pt1 | contig 14091 bp, 7 predicted proteins | sample 9134181 | NCBI WGS metagenome assembly JAEEGH01 (sample SAMN16246544, study PRJNA631951) | gut metagenome | biome: gut microbiome; feature: rumen; material: DP-attached | host: Bos | place: Iran: Karaj | collected 2018-10 | reverse complement strand
ATAAATTATCTTGAGCATCTTGGCATCAAACTCGCAAAAGAACTATATCCGGAATTAACAGAGAACGCTGTTGTTCCATCAAAGCCGGCAATTTCTCCAGAGCGAGAAGATGAAATGGATGGTTTCTTTGAAGACATACAATTACTGACGAGCTTCTATGGATGTACTATTTTCGAGAATGCCAATTTTTCCGAAGAACAACAATATCCAGCTGAAACACCATTGATTCTTTCAGCTCCTTTGGAGCCAGAAAGAGACCCAAGTGTCCGCATTTCCCCTTTGGAAAATGAGAATATGAGACAGTTCTACGTGTTCCATATTGACAAGCCCAAAGGAATTGATGCAAACCTATATTACAACCACGAAGAGAATCGCTATATCATTGCCAAGGGCAGTATCATTAAAGGTGCAGATGGCGAAATCCGTCCTAATTTGCTTCGAATGCGTCAGGAAGTAATATCAAATTCTGATTTGTCGGAGCAAAAGGGAGATTATTATAAGTTGAAAGTAGATATCGAGCTTCTGAAATCTTCGCGCTCTGACTCTGCAAGTTTTTGCACTGGCGTATCTACCAATGGCAATATTGGCTGGATAGATAGTCGTGGACGAACTTTTAAGGAAGTGTTTCCCAAATAACGCATGAACATGAAAGAAGACAATATTGAGCCACGTATTGTGAAGTCACACGATGTGACTCTGGATGCAGAGTATGCGGAGTGGATAGCAGAGGTGAAACACCGTTATCGCTCTGCTCAAGTAAAGGCTGCTGTCAAAGTGAATGGCGAGAAACTGCTGTTCAACTGGCAATTAGGACGTGATCTTGTGCAGAAAAAGGCTGAGGAGCGTTGGGGCGCAGGTGTCGTGGAACAGGTAAGTCTGGATTTGAAGAAGGAGTTTCCTAATGAGGACGGATTCTCGACATCAAACCTGTGGTATATGAAAAAGTGGTATCTTTTCTATACTAATCATGCATTATCAGAAAAACTCCAACGGCTCGTTGGAGAATTACAATCGCATGATTCCCTGCTGGTAGCAAAACTCCACCAAGCTGGTGGAGAATTATCGGAGGAGAAACTCCACCAAGTTGGTGGAGAATTTCCATTACCTTTTGCTCTTGTTCCATGGAGGCATCACGTTGAAATAATAACCAAGTCAAAATCTATAGACGAGGCCCTGTTTTATTTAGGCAAAACGATTGAGCAAGGTCTTAGTCGTGTCGCCCTCATCAATTGTTTCAAGGCTCACCTCTATGAGCATCAAGGAAAGATTGTGAATAACTTCTCAACGTATCTTCCAGAACTGCAAAGTCATTTGGTGCAGGAGGTACTAAAGGAGAATTATGACTTCGGCTTTGCTACCGTTGACCATGAGCCGTTTGAAGAGCGAGAATTGGAGGATGCTCTTACCAACAATGTTACGAACCTCTTATTGGAGATGGGAACGGGCTTCGCTTTTATGGGCAGACAGAAAGAAATCATCGTAGGAGGTCGCTCACGGAAGATAGACTTGCTGTTCTATCATGTCCGCCTTCGTTGCTATATAGCGTGCGAAATCAAAGTTAAGCCATTCGAGCCAGAGTTTACGGGGAAGCTCAACTACTACGTTAGTGCTGTCGACGAATTGGTTAAAGCACCTGATGACAACCCTACCATTGGGCTTCTGATCTGTTCCGATATGGATAAGACCGATGTGCAATGGTCTTTCCGAGGGATTACGACTCCGATGGGAGTAGCAACATATAATAATATCCGCATTAAAGATGTATTACCTACCCAAGAGCAACTAAAAGAACGTATGGAACTGCTACAGAAGGAACTTAGAGCTACTAAACGACTAATGAAAAAAGCAACCGAATAAATGACAATGCATTTGGAGAATTCTGAAGAAATGCTTACCTTTGCACCCGATGATGAGTCACAAAAACGGCTGGTGGTTCGTCATCGGGTGTTCATTGAATGCAATTCATAGCAGAACAAGGAGATTAGAACGGTCTCTTATCCGTAACCCTCAAAATTCTCAATCTCCCGAACTGCCTTTATACAAAGAAATCCTGCAAATCTTTCCAAAGTTACGAAAAAACGAAGGAAAAGCCAAATTAATTTGAGCTTTTCTAAGTGCAAAGTAACTTCGACGTAGTCAAAGTTACGAAAAAACGAGAGCAGAACAAAATAAATCGCAATTTATTTTGCATTTCGCTCGGTTTGCACTACTCTGACCTGGCGGCCGAAGATAGGCTGCACCTCGGAAAAACAAAGAAAAACAAGTTTTCCTTTGGTTTTTCGCTCGGTTTGCACTATCTTTGCGGGCAGAATGATGATGAAAGTAATATTGACAGTTTTATTTGCTGTTCTGCTGTTGCCAGTAAAGGCACAGCGGGTACAGCTGCAGGTGGAGGGAATGGCTCCGGCAGAGATGGGAATGCTGTTCCTAACAGACTTGGCGACAGGCGCAAACATAGACAGTACGCTGGTGTATGAAGGACGGTTCCGCTTCAACGTCAGCACCGACAGCCTGCAGTTCTATAAGGTGGGCAGTCGTGACCTATCGTTCGTCATCATCAGCGACGGCACGCCCATCAGCATCAACTTCAATCGTGGCATACTCACAGGGTCTGCCCTCAACGAGAAGCTACACGGCTACGACCTGCGCATCAGCAATCTGGAGATGAACATGATGCTGGCCTTCATCGCACAGAACGAGGAACGCCTCAACACCTTGCGCGAATTGTGGCGCAAGGCCATGAAAGAGGCTGTGGTGGAGAATCCTGACAACCTGATTCCCGCCTACTACATCGGTGAGCTGTTCTTCTATACCCCTCGTGAAGAGATGCTTCAACTGCTGTCACCCGACAAGGCATACGCCAAGCATCCGCTTTGTCAGCAGGTTCTTGAGCAACTGAACGAAGAGCCTTAGCACCCGCTTAATATCGCATCGCGGCACTTCTCCATGAGCCACTTAGGCGTGGAGGTAGCGCCACAGATTCCTATGGTCTTGATGCCCTCGAGCCACGAATGGTCAATCTCTTCGGGGCCCTCGATGAGGTGTGTGTTGTCGTTTACCCGCTTGCACTCGTTGTAGAGCACTTTGCCATTGGAGCTCTTGCGGCCGCAGACAAAGAGGATGAGGTCGTGCTTGGCAGCAAACGACGAGATGTTCGGCATGCGGTTGGCTACCGAACGGCAGATGGTGTCGAAACTCCGGAAGGTAGCCGTGGGGGCGATGTGCTGCTGGATATAGGCGATGATGCGGTGGAACTCGTCGAGCGACTTGGTGGTCTGCGAGTAGAGATAGATGTCGTGGGAGAAGTCGAGCTTCTTGGCATCGTCCAGACTCTCAATGACAATGGCCTCCCCCTGGGTCTGCCCGACCAGTCCCAACACCTCGGCATGGCCTTTCTTGCCGAAGATGACCACCTCTCCCGGCCTCCCTAAAGGGGAGGTGTCTGTTTCCCCTCCTTTGGAGGGGCTTGGGGAGGTTTCATACTGTTTCTTTATCCTTTTCTGCAGTTGCAGCACCACAGGACAAGTGGCATCGATAATCTCGATGTTGTTACGGCGTGCCAGCTCGTAGGTCTCAGGCGGCTCACCATGGGCACGCAGCAGCACCTTCACATGGTGCAGCCGGCCCATCTCGTCGTGATTGATGGTGACAAGTCCGAGCTGGCGGAGCCGTTCACACTCCATGCCGTTGTGCACAATGTCACCCAGACAGTAGAGCGTACCGCCAGCAGCCAGTTCCTCCTCCGCCTTCTTGATGGCGGTCGTCACACCAAAGCAGAATCCGCTGCCATTGTCAATCTCAATCTGTAGCATGTCGCATTTCCTTGAAGTAAAGGTCCAAAAGGTCGTTGGCAGCAGTAAAGCTGGTCTTCTGTCCTGCCAACACGATGCGTTCGGCCTCTTCCAGCCGTTGCTGAATGAGCGGATTGTGGTAGAAATGGTTGCGCAAGTGTTCGTTGATGCTCTCGTACATCCAGTACTTAGCCTGTTCGTTGCGGCGATAGTCGAAATAGCCGTTCGCCTTGACGAAGTCAAAATACTGGTATATCATGTCCCATACCTCCTTCACGCCCGTACCATAGAAACCGCTGTAGCAGAGCACCTTCGGCGTCCAGCCACTCTCGGGCATGGGGAAGAAATGCAGCGCATTACGGAAGTTGGTGGCTGCCATCTGACAACGATCGACATTGTCGCCGTCGCACTTGTTGATGACGATGCCGTCAGAGATTTCCATGATGCCTCGCTTGATGCCCTGCAGCTCGTCGCCCGTACCAGCCACCTGGATGAGCAGGAAGAAATCGACCATCGAGTGACAGGCCGTCTCGCTCTGCCCCACTCCGACCGTCTCCACGAAAATCTTGTCGAAGCCGGCAGCCTCGCAGAGGATAATCGTCTCACGCGTCTTACGGGCCACACCACCCAACGAGCCCGCCGTCGGACTGGGACGAATGAACGAGTCGGGGTGCAGTGCCAGTTTCTCCATGCGTGTCTTGTCGCCCAGGATGGAGCCCTTCGAACGCTCACTGCTGGGGTCGATGGCCAGCACGGCCAGTTTGCCGCCCTTCTCCTTCAGCACATGCATGCCGAACTCATCGATACTGGTTGACTTGCCTGCACCGGGCACACCACTGATGCCCACACGGACGGAGTTTCCGCTGTAGGGCAGACATTTCTCGATGACCTCCTGTGCCCGCTGCTGGTGGTCGGGGTTCACGCTCTCCACCAATGTGACGGCTTGGCTCAAGGTGGTGACATCACCCTTGCGGATGCCCTCCACCATCTCTGCCACCGTCAGTTCCTTACGTTTCTTCCGCTTCAGGTATGGATTGATAATCGACGGCTGCGCCACACCGCTGTTTACCTGCAGACCTGCGTATTCTGCGCTATTCTCGGGATGTTCCATTTGTTCTTTCTTTTTAGAAGTAAGAAGAATATGAAGAAGTTATCGCTTCGCTCAAGAAGTAAGAAGACAATAGTTCTAAAACATCAAGCCCTACGGTACATACGTCCTCAACTTCTTCTAACTCCTTCTGACTTCCTCTATCTTCCTATTTTAATACATTCACCGTAATCACCACCTTGGGTTTGTCGGGGTCGTTGGTAATCATCAGCACACGCGGTTTGGTACGTGCCCGTTTCAGTTCCTTGGCAATACCGGTTATCTTCAGCTTCGCGGTCTCGCCGGGCTTCAGTTCCCGCTTCGACAGTGTTACCTTCAGGCCGGGCGTGAACATCTGGAGCGAGGTGATGTTCAGCGTCGTCTGACCATCATTCATCAGGATAATCTCACCCTTCTGCTTCGACTTGCCGTTGAACTGGAAGTCCAGCTGCTCTGCCGACATGACCAGTTTGGGAGCCTGCTGCTTATCCACGCCCGTGATGTTGGCAAACGACGGCAGCAGGACGGTCGATACACCGATGTCGTTGTTCTTGTTCACCTTGTCGCCGGGATTCTGTGCCAGATAGACGGAAGTCTGCGTCAGACCGTAGTCATGCAACAGTTCAGAGTTAAGCGTCACCGTCATCTTCCCCGCACGTCCCGGAGCCAGTTTCATGGGCGACATGGTAGCCGTCAGGTACGGCGGCAGGTGCATCAGGTTCGGCTGGCAGACAGCTGAGCCTCCATTGTAGATATGAATCTCCTGCATGGGCTGCTCACCGCGGTTCACGTCGTCAAACTCCAGTTCGTTCTTGTCAATGCGCAGGTCGCCGATGCTGTAGGTATAGCTGCCGGCAAAGTCACTCATCTCTGCCATCACCACACCCTTCATCTTCAGATAGACCGGTTTCTCCGAGCCGTTGCTATAGACGGCAGCCATCTTGTTGAAATGGCCCAACTGCCGTGCGTCATAGGTCATCTTGATTTCAAACTTGGCACCACCGCTGATGTCGGCACGCGGGTACTCCACCGAGGTACATCCGCAGCTCACCTTCACGTCGCTGATGCGGAGCTTGCTGCGCCCCTTGTTCTGGAGTTCGAACACCGCGGTCACCGGACTCTCGTACCCTACCGGTCCGCAGTTCACGTCGCCGTTAATCACATTCAGTTTTTGCGCTGAAGCGCTAAAAGGTAAAAAGGTAAAAAAGTAAAAAGGTAAAAGAATTATTACCCACCTCGTTACACACAAATTCCTTCTTAAATTTCTGTTTCTTTCCATATCTGTTTTTATCATTCTTTTTCTTACTTTTTTACCTTTTTACTCTTTTACCTTTATCACCATCGACGGAGCCGTGGCACGGTATTCAGGCGAGTAGGCACACTGGATGGTACAGGTACCCGTCTCGTAAGTGCCGGCACGGTCGATGTAGTATTCCGTTTCTATGACGCGCTTGCCCTTGGGCAGCATGTCGAAATAATAGTTCGTGGAGTAGTCCTTGGGCGAACAGTAGGCACCGTTGCGGTAGCCGCTCAGCTGACTGACGGGCTCCATGCAGGCGGCACGCCGGTCGAGCACCTGTACGAAGTCGAGGTCACGCTCGCTTACGATGGTGAGGCGCACCTTGACCTTGTCGCCTATTTTGAGGGAGATGGGAGTGGTCGGAGTATTCGGAGTACTCTGAGTGTTCTGATTATTCAGAATCAGCACCTCCCGCTTGATGGTGAGTCCGCTGGCGGAAGCGTCAATGTCGCTGACGGGCTGCATGAACTGGGCATAGAGCGCACCCCACGACGTGCCCGTAGAGGTCTTCTTGGCCGTAAACTCACGACCCTTCGGCTGACTGATGGCGGTCTTCACGTAGCCGATGCCCGCCGTAGCCTTCGGCAGCTCGATGGGCTTGCCGTCAATGGCCAGCACCGTCTGCTCCTGGGCATCGAGCAGCTGAGTATTGTCGAAGAGGAACGCATAGACGGCATTCACGCTGTTGATGGGCGTGTCCCATGCCTGTGTGTGTTTCTCCTGCAGGAGCCAGCGCTGCATCTCCTCAATGGTCTGTCCATCCTCGGGGGTGATGACCTTCAGGGCCTCGATGGCCATGACCTCGGTCGGTATCTTGTAGTCGTACCACGAGTAGTAGGCACGGCCGGTGTCATAGTACCGGCCTTTCTCCTCCGTGAACACGGTATATTCCTTCAGGCTCTGGGCATACTCCAGGCTGCGTTTCTTCTCGCCTGTCTTGGAGAGTATGATGGCAGAGAGTGCCTTCTCGTAGATGCTCTGGTTCTTGATGTCCTTCTTCATCTTGCCGATGAGGTAGTCGTTGGCCTTCCTGACGTCCTTGGGCAGCGTACGGCCGTCGAGGGCACATATATAGAGGTACTGCAGGGCCTTGAACGACGGGAAACCGTAGTCCTGTCCGTGTTTCTTCTCCCACTTCTTCATTTCCTCGACTTCCTCGACCATCTCCTTGCCCATGAACCTGAAGGCGTTGTCGAGCATCGAGGCCGTTGCCTGCTGCTTGCCAGTCATCACGTTCAGTCGGGTCAGCATTTCGCTGATGCTGACAGTCATGTAGAAGCTGCCCTTCATGCCCGGCCACCAGCTCCACGAGCCGTCGCCGTTCTGCAGGTCACGCAGTTTCCTGGTTGCCTCGTCAATGCGGTTACCCATGGTATTCTCGTCGAAGAAGTCTGCCAGTCGCAGCTTCTGCTCCGTCTCGCGGTCGGCATCGGCCACCCATGGTGTCTCCTGCAGCAGGATGTCCTTCAGTTCCTGGTTCTTCGCCAGCTGAGCCGTCAGCGAACCATCGTCGGCCGACTCCAGTTTCCAGCGGTTGAACACCTGGCGGATGTTATCGCTCTGTCCGACGAGCGTACGGGCAATGAGGTTCGAGTAGAGCCATGCTGCCTGGTCAATGGCATTGTTCTCGTCCGGGTTGCCCACCGACGGCAATGCCTGCACCATCAGCCATACAGGGTTATTGGTATATTCTACCGTCAGCTTGGAGTCGGCTACCGTCCCCGATGGGAAGAGGCGCGTCAGGTCAATCTTCGTCGTTCCTGGTTCGTGCTGCGTGAACGGCACGGTACGGGTGACGCGCTCCACGTTGGGCAGCACGGCCAGATAGTGCTGTTCGCCGTCAGAGAAGGTCTTGCCGCTGGCCGATACCTGACAGATGTATATAGTTGAGAGTTGAGTGTTGATAGTTGAGAGTGCGATGTCGAACGTGGCAACAGCCGTCTCGCCGGCCTTCACCGTGAAGGGCTGGCTCTGCTTGAGCACCACCTTGTTGGTCTCGGGGTCCAGCAGGCGGAGCATGGCCGTGCCGCTGACCTGATGGTCGGAGGTGTTGAAGATGCGCGTGGTGAGCTGTGCCTGGTCTCCGGCACGCAGGAATCGCGGCATGTTGGGCTGTACCATGACTTCCTTCTGTGCCACGGCCTCCCCGTCTATGTAGCCGCTCTTCATGTCCTGTGTGGTGGCAATACCCATGAAGCGCCATGTGGTAAGACTCTCGGGCAGGGTGAACTTGATGACCGTCCGGCCGTCCTGGTCGGTGGTCAGCGTGGGATAGAAGAAGGCCGTCTCGTTCAGGTTCTCACGCATCTGGACGGCAGTGCCTCCGTCGTCGGCATCATCGTCAGCCTCATCGTCGGCAGCATTGTTGGCGGTCACCTTCGCCTGCATGGCATCTTCCATCGGTGCCGAGGCCATCTCGTACAGCACAGGCCCCTCGTCCAAATCGACACGTTGCAAGGAGCGGCGCTTGGCTGTGCCGTAGCCCACGACGACCACTTCCTCCAGGTAGTCATCGTCACGCCACCAGTAGTAGCCCACCAGTCCGTGGGCGACATCGAAGTCGAAGCGGCTGAACCTCATCCGTTTCACTTCGAGCCGGTCCCAGTCATAACGCTGGAATGCCCGCAGATCGCCCCAGTGCGAACCGTTCCAGATGGTGTTGGGATGCGGCAGATAGATAGCGGGGGCGAATGCCCAGCGATGACTGTATAGCTGGTCGAGCGACTTGTCGTACATCGTAGCCATCACCTGTGCGTCAGCCGGTGTGCCGTCGGGATTGTTCACCACGAGTTTCCACTCTTCCTTCTGTCCCGGTGTCAGCCGGTCGCGGAAGGTCTCCCAGCGCACGGTCAGCCGTTTGTCGGGTACGGGGCGCTCGATGGTGGTCTGGTAGGCATGCAGCTTGTCGTCCTTCACCCAGGCGAAGGAGAGCAGCAGACCCTTGCCGTATTGCTCCTGGTAGGTGAACTTCTTGTTCCACAGGGCATTGCTCTGGTCAAACGCGCCCTGCTCCAGCACCTTGTCATCGGCAATGATGCAATACACCACGTGGCAGTCGTCGTCGCTGGAGCCTACCTGTACGGTGACGGGCGTACCGTCGTTGGGGAACCGTGATGCCGAGGTGTAGAACCACTCAGGGGTCTTGGTGCAGGGCTTGGTATCGTCGAGACTGAAGATGGTGACCTTTTGCTCCAGGGTGTCACCCTCGCAGATGGCCTCCAGTGTATGCTGGCCGCTGGTGAGGTTAGAGGTTAGAGGTAAGGGGTTGGAGGTAAGCGTTTCCTGCCACTCGCCGCCGTCCAGTCGGAAGCGGACGGTCTTCCCCTCAATATCGTTACCTGCCGAGTTACGCAGGTGGAAGGTCAGGGGTTTCTGCTCCTCTTTCAGCAGCTGTTCGGGCAGGTCACATGTCAGCACCTGCGGACGCGTACCGAGGGGTATGGAGGTGAATCCCTCATGACTCTCGCCGGCCTGGTCGGTAACCGAGGCCTCGATGACATACTGGTAGAACATGGGGCGCTTGGGATCGATGCCGTCAGGCAGGACAAGCGGCACGTCAACGGTAAACTGTCCTGCGGCATCCGTCTCCTGCTCACCCGACGCCAGCGTCTCGTCACCGTAGCCACGGCCAAAGGCACCCTGGTCCCAGTACCACGAATAGCTGAGCCACCAATAGGAGATGCGGCGCTTCACGCTGTAGGTGACGTGGGCTCCCTGCACACCGACACCGGCATAGCTGCGGGCCTGTCCCTTGACGGCCAGCGTGTCGCCGGCCTTGTAGGTGGTCTTCACCTCGTCGAACGTCACCTCGTAGGTGGGACGCTTGTAGTCTTCCACGCGGAACGAATGGCGCTCGTTGTTACACTCTATGGTATAGCGGCCGTTGAGCTGTCCTACGGGCAGGACGAACTCGGCCGAAGCCTTGCCGTACTTGTCGGTGGTTGCCTCCTTCTCCTCCACCGTCTTATAGTTGGCATTGCGCAGCACCAGCGTCACCTTGCGTCCCTCTGCCGCACGGGTATCGATATGGTCGTCCACCTGATACACCAGCACGGCGGCATGCACCGTCTGTCCCGGACGGTAGATGCTGCGGTCGGTGAAGATGTCGGTTTCCACACGGTCGGCACGCCCTTCGCTATAGTCGAACTGACCGTACGTCCGGGTGGGACAGTAGCTGCGGTCGGTGTCGGTAAAGGCATAGGCGATACGTGCCTTCGGGTACTTGAACATGTTGACGACACATTCGCCCTTGGCATCGCAGGCAGCCTCCATGATGGTCGTGTTGTCACGATCGCCCAGCAGTCGCAGACGGGCACCGCCGACGGGCTGTCCCGACTGACTGTTCACCACCACGTAGCGCATCCGGTTGCCCGGCATGGCCTCGCTCAGCAGGTAGAGGTCGCTCACGTAGAGCAAGCGACGCACGGTCATCGTCTCCCCCTTGGAGGAGTTGGCAACGACTCCTGTCCACTCCAGCATATAGACGCCCTGCGGCAGCGGACCAACGGTCAGCGTGTCCTCGAACTCTTCGTACGGTGCATACCTCTTTCCGTTTTCGTCTTCGTTTTCGTCTTCGTTTTCGTTTTCGTCTTCGTTTTCGTTTTCGTCTTCGTTAATATGATAAGCACACGTCTGCGTCCGGTCGGCCAACAGCGTCAGGTGCGGCTTCATCTCGTCATAGTCGTCCTCATCCGAGGGGTCGAGCCTCGTGGTGCCGTCGAGCTGCGTCCGATACACCTTGAACGTCAGCTGACTGATGTTACGCATGTCATAGAGGCAGACGTCCTGACTACCCACGGTGCGCTGCACCTCGCGGTCCATACGCACCGAGAACTTCGGATTCGTCATTTCCTGTTCCGCATTGCGCAGCTCGTTCATGCGCGGCCACTTCGGCCAGCGGGCCAGCGCCTCATGGATATAGCGAAGGCGCTCGCCCTCCGAGGCACCGGTGCGGCTGGTCATGTAGTCGTAGCGTTCCAGGGCCAGCTCTGCACTGATGTCCAGGTCGCCATATTCCTTGATGAGTGAGTCGAGCCGGTGGATATAGGGGGCGTTTTCCCACGAATAGCTGTAGGAACGCTGTTGACGCATCTCCCAGAGGGCACTCAGACAGGCGGCAGGACGGTTGCCCCGTCGCACGTACTCGGCATGCATCTGGCTGTATTGCTCCAGCGTACTGCCGACGAGACTCAGCAGGTCGTGGTTGAAGTAGCGGCTGTCGGCACCCTTCAGCACCATCGGCTCAAACTTCGATGCCTTGGTGTCTGCCAGCAGCGCAGGGTTCTCCAGCGCCATGTCACGGTACTTGGCCGACGCCCGATTGGCAGAGTCACCGTACATCATGGGATTCTCGCTGTAGATGCGGCTGAGCACAGCGGCATAGACGGCACGCAAGGCACCGTCCTGCGTAGCCTGAAGGTCGCGTTCCAGACGGCTCACGGCAGGCTGCAGCGAATCCGGCGACACGCTGCTCTGCATCCCCATCATCATGAGCTGGGCTTTCAGCAAATGACCGTACTCCCGTTCCTTCCTGGCTTTCTGCGTAATCTGCTCCGCCTTTTGTATCACCTGTTGGGGCAGGTCCTTCTGGACTGCCTCCTCCAGCTGTTTCCACATATTCTTATAACTCTGTCCAAACATCGTCATAGGCATAGCCATTATACTGATGAACGCAATGAATAATGTCTTTTTCATACGCCATAAATGATAAATATACCGCAAAGGTAATAAAAAAATTCAATTACCTCTTTCCAATTTTCATTTTTTTAGTACCTTTGCAATAAAATAATACATCACGCTATACGATGGGATACAATATTAAATTCAGCATCCACCGCAATCCGAAAAAGGATGCGGACGGCAAAGACACCTTCCAGGTGCGCCACGAAACAAAAGGAACGGTCAACAGCGAATACATGGCACGCAAGCTCAAAGAATACGGACGCATGCAGCCAGAGACGCTACTGTCGGCACTTATCGTGCTGCAGGATAGCATTGTGCAACAACTGACCGACAACCACCGGGTACACATAGACGGCATTGGCACCTTCTTTCTCAAACTCGGATTCCGGGAACGCTACGACGAAGACAACAACCCCTACAAGCCACACTTCACCGATGCAAACGACATTACCGGCAACGACGTATGTATTGAGGGAGTGGGGTTCACGCCCGACAAGGAGTTCCTCTACAAGCTGAAGCATGAACATGGCTACTACTTCCACAACGTTTCCGAACGAGGCAAGGTGGGGCGTAGTAACGAATATACCGAAGAACAGGTCATTGACTTCATTAACGACTACCTGGCTAAACACGTACGTATGTCAAGACGCAATTTCATGGTTCGCCTCGGGCTGACTGACTACATGGCCGACAAGTGGCTCCGGCGACTCTCAACGGGCGACGATGCCATTCTCATCAAACACAAAATCGGGAACGCCACATTCTACAATCTGCGCAAACAGCCCTGACAGCCGTACGCTCTCACTTTTTCCATGCCTACTCTCTAACCTTTTTATACGGGAAGACTTACCTTTTCCCCCTACCTGTCTATTCTGCGACTTCAGTCAAACGATTATTTGGCTTTAGTCAAATATATGTTTGACTGTAGTCGAATATTCATTTGACTATAGTCACAGATTACTTTTCCCGTATGAAAAGGTTAGAGAAACGGCACATCTCGACCGGACTCTCGGTACGTCTCGTATGTAGGCTGCACCTCGGAAAACAAAGAAAAATACATTTTCCTTTGGTTTTTCGCTCGGTTTGCACTATCTTTGTACCCAAGAACTAAAACCAACGACTATGAAAAGAATTAATGGCATCATTCTGACACTTGCGCTGCTGATGGCGGGAACACTGGGAGCATGGGCGCAGTATAGCGACAAGATATCAAGCGGCGACAGCGAGATGCTCTATGCCTTCGGAGGCGGAGAGGTGGCAAGTGATGTTCAAAAGAAAAGTACCCCAAATGAAGTTCATCATTCCATAGCATGCAGGATAGGCCCGGGCGGCACCATAGCCCTCTCTGGAAAGAAGTTAAAGGGACCCGACTCTCTGAAGATCATCGTCATACAAGTACGCTTCAAAAAAAAAGACGGCAGCCTGGCAGCACCCGTAAGGAGGGAAATTTTCAAGAATGGCTCAGGAAGCCTGAAGTTACAAGTTCCTGAAGGGACGGAAGAAGTAAGTGCTTCCATCACATTTAAGGCCAGAAGAAGTAACAGGACAGTAATAGGTGGTTATAGTGGAAAGGATCTTATTTGCTTTGTCAGTTGGTACGTGAGGGCAGGGGCTCCGACAACTATTGTCCCAGGACCTTCTACTACACAGCAGGCAATAGATAATTGCAACTGCGATTATATCAAGGATGACATAGGGTATAATTTGATTGACAGCCATATCCGCTTCAATGACTTTTATGGAGAGGTGAAGATGCGTCCAAACTGGATGGAGGATGACTCCTATGAGTTTGTTGATTTGGACTCCCCTATCTACGAGTGCTACCGCATTAAGACCGAGGAGGATTCTGGAGCTATATTGGGTTTGTGGGATATGAGTACCTACGTCATGAAGCCAGAATCAATACTCATTATCCGTACGGAAGAGGATAATCAAAGTAAGATTCAGATGATAATGGGCAATATGTGGGCCAACATCAAGAAGATGGCAGAAGGAAAAAGCGTTGTCTTCGAAATGTCGGAATGTGTATGTGGAATTAATGGTACCATTGTCGCTCTTGAGGAAAAAAACGGCGAATCCAATGTCTATCTCTTTGCAGGCAAGGTAGATGTGACAAGCAAGAAGACGAAGAAGAAGCAAGTGCTGCAACCCGGGCAGACCACCAGTGTAGGCAAGGACGGCAAGATTGTGGTCAAGAAGTTCAACATAGAGCAGGGCGCCAAGAAGTTCGG
>JAEEGH010019770.1_pt1 | contig 14092 bp, 11 predicted proteins | sample 9134181 | NCBI WGS metagenome assembly JAEEGH01 (sample SAMN16246544, study PRJNA631951) | gut metagenome | biome: gut microbiome; feature: rumen; material: DP-attached | host: Bos | place: Iran: Karaj | collected 2018-10 | reverse complement strand
GATGACGACGACGATGATGACGATGAGGATGAGCATGAACATCATCACCACCATCATGACCACGAGCACGAGCATGAACATGAGCATGAGGGCCACCATCATCATCACCATCATCACCATCACCATCACCACGACGGCGATCATGACGCTGACGACGTCTTCAGCAGCTGGGGCGCGCAGACCGCAAAGCATTACAGCGAAGCGGATCTCAAGGCCGCTCTCGAGGCTCTCAACGACGCGGACCGTTTCGGCATGATACTCCGCGCGAAGGGCATAGTCGCCTCCGACGGCGGCAGCTGGCTGCACTTCGACTTCACCCCGGGCGAGGCGGAGGTGCGCACCGGCGCTGCGGCTCCCACAGGCATGATCTGCGTCATAGGCGCCGAGCTCAAGGAAGCGGCTGTGAACGAGCTCTTCGGCGTACAGGGACATATTTCCGAGGATGACGACTGATGAAAGCTGACGTACCTGTTTATCTTTTTACCGGGTTCCTTGAATCCGGAAAAACGAAATTCATAAGGGAGACGCTCGAGGACGAGCGTTTCAACGCGGGTGAGGAGACCCTGGTGCTGATGTGCGAGGAGGGCGAGGAGGAGCTCGTCCCCGAAGACATCGGGCCGGAGGTCCACCTCGAGATAATAGACGACGAGCGCAAGATCAACCCCGTCAACCTCGACAGGCTGGTCGAAAAGCACGGCGCGGAGCGCGTGATGGTCGAATACAACGGCATGTGGATGCTCGACAAGTTCTTCCAGGCCATGCCCGAGAACTGGATCATCTACCAGGAGTTCAGCTTCGCCGACGCGAGGACCTTCCTCACATACAACGCCAACATGCGCCAGCAGGTATACGACAAGCTCAAGAGCTGCGACTGCATGGTCTTCAACCGCTGGGACGATTCCTTCGACAAGATGGAGTTCCACAAGATAGTGCGCGCGGCTTCGAGGCGCGCCGAGATCTACTACGAGCGCCCCGACGGGGAGGCCGACCTCGACGAGATAGAAGATCCGCTGCCCTTCGACAAGGAGGCTCCGTCCTTTGAGGTGGGCGACGGCGACTACGCTCTCTGGTACCGCGACCTCGACGAGGCCATGGACGATTACGAGGGCAAGAAGGTGCGCGTCAAGGGCGTAGCCGGAAGCTCCAGGGCGCTCAGCGGCAGCGACTTCATATTCGGAAGGCAGCTGATGACCTGCTGCGAGGCAGACATACGCATGGCCGCACTCGCCTGCGAGTGGAAGGGCGAAAAGCCCCAGAACGGCCGATGGTACGTGCTCGAAGGCACTCTGCATATCAAGAACAACAAGGCTTACGGCAAAAAGAAGGGCCCGGTGTTCACGGTCACTAAGCTTGAGCCCTGCCAGCCGCCCGAACAGCCTGTAGCGACATTCTATTAGGAAAAAAGGATGAAAGATCAGAACAGAGCGCCGCTTTTTGAGGCGATAAACGAGTATAACAGGAAGAGGCCCGCTTATTTCAGGATACCCGGGCACCGCTACGAGAAGGGCATCAATCCGCGCTGGCGCGAGGCTGTGGGCGACGCGATATTCGGCTACGACCTCACTGAGACGCCAATGACCGACGACCTGCACAACGCTTCGGGCCCGATAAAGGAGTCCGAGCTGCTGGCGTCTGAGCTCTGGGGGAGCGACTATACGCATTTCCTGGTGAACGGCAGCACCTGCGGGAACCAGGCGATGATAATCACCACCTGCGGGGGAGGCGGAAAGATAGCCATACCGCGCAACGCCCATAAGTCGGCCCTGATGGGTCTGATAATAGGCGGCGGGAACCCTGTTTACATCATGCCCGGCCTTGAGCCCGAATGGGGCCTCCACGGGGGAATCCCGCCTCAGCAGGTCGAAGACATGTTCGCGGCCAACCCCGACTGCCGCGGCGTCATGGTCGTGAGCCCGACCTATTACGGAGTCACCAGCGACCTTCGCGGCATAGCGGAGGTCTGCCACAGACACGGCGCCGTGCTGATGATAGACGAGGCGCACGGCGCGCACTGCTACTTCAGCGATAAGCTCCCCGAAGGGGGGCTCGCGCAGGGCGCGGACATGGTCGTGCAGAGCATCCACAAGGTGACGGGCTCGTTCACGCAGAGCTCGATGATACACGTTAAGAGCGAGCTGGTCGACAGGGCGCAGCTCGAGGCCAATCTGCACCTTGTGCAGAGCACGAGCCCGTCGTACATTCTGATGACTTCGCTCGATCTTGCCCGCGAGGAGATGGCCCTGCGCGGCGCGGCGATGATAGACGCCGCGCTTGAGCTCGCAAGGGCGGCCCGCGCGCGCATCAACGCGATCCCGGGCATCAGGTGCGCGGGCCGCGAGATCGTCGGCCGCGCCGGCATCAACGATCTCGACGAGACCAGGCTCACGGTAAGCGCGGCCGGAATAGGAATAACAGGCTTCGCGCTGAAAAAGATGCTCTTCGAGGAGTACAGCGTCGATATGGAGCTCGCGGACTACCGCAACGCTCTTGCCATAGTCACCTACGCCAACGACGAGGCCGATCTCGACAGGCTGTGCAGCGCCCTCGAAGACATCTCGCGCCGCTTCGCCGCAGACGGAAAGCCTCTGCCTCCCGCAAGGCCTCTGCCGCCGCAGCCTGAATACGTCATATCGCCGCGCGAAGCCTACTTCAGCAAAAAGCGCCGCGTGGCGTGGAGCGATTGCCGCGGCCTCATCTCGGCAGAGATGATAGCGCCTTATCCGCCGGGCATCCCCCTCATCTACAACGGCGAGCGCATGTCCGACGAGGTCTGGGAATTCCTCGACGAGTTCCGCGCCCGCAAGGGGCACCTCCAGGGGCCGTCCGACCCGACGCTCTCGACGGTGCTCGTCATAGACGAGGCGTAGGGGCTCTTCCTGGAAAATACTTCACACAAATTGGCTCTTCATCAACATGTGTGGGTAACTGAATCGCTGTAACCCTTGAAAACAATTGAATAAGCATACATTTTCCAGTAGGATATTTTTGCTACAAAATATTCTGCCTAAAGGAGCCTGTATGCTTACCAAAACAATACTCAAGAGAATACTGAATGTCAAGCACACTGCCGTCGATGATGTAATTTTTAATACTGATGGCTCGGTCACCATCAAAGTCCACCCGACGAAGGGCGAACAATGCCGCTGCAGCCTTTGCGGCCGCAAAAGCCCCCGCTATGATGCAGGCAGGGGCACCAAACTCTGGAGAACTTGTGACTGGAACACGCATATCGTGTACCTCCAGTCGGACGTCCCCCGTGTGGAATGCCCTGAGCATGGCGTCGTCACAGCTGCCGTACCATGGGCCCGCCATGGCTCGTCTTTCATGTATGAGTTCGAGCGGCCATGGAAGCGCTGGACAAGATCCGTTCCGCAGCTGTGAGCGATGCCAGGAAGAAAGCCTCCCCTACACCTAAGCGCAAAGCCGGCAGGCCGCCTAAAGACTCGCCAAAGCCAGACACCACAGCCAAGGACATCAAAGGCAGCAAGTTCGCTCTGGGGAAGGCCCCTGAGAACCTCACGGCCAGACAGCAGGCCCAGGTCGAGCTGATCGCCAAGAAAGACAACCGTCTTTACCGCGCTTACCTCCTGAAAGCGGAACTGCGGTTAGTGTTCAAGCAGGATCTTGAGGCCGGGAAAAAGCAGCTAGACCACTTCATCAAGTGGGCACAGCACTGCAGGATCCCTGAATTCGTAGAGCTGCAACGGAAGATTCGGCGTCACTATGACGCGATACTTGCATCGCTTGAGCACGGCTTGTCCAACGCCCGCATCGAGGCGGTGAAAAACAAGATCAAGCTGACGATCCGTATGGCCTACGGGTTCAGAAACATCAACAATATGATCGATATGATCATGCTGCGATGTTCAGATATTGATGTGAAGCTGCCTTGGGAGGCTCAGGTAGCTACCCACACATATTGATGATGCCTCAGGATAAAATGATAGTAGTACCTGTATACAATATGCTTCTTACACCGGACGCAACGGTGTATTTCCAGATCGAGCAGCTTATCTTGATTTTGTGACGGGTCTTTCATGGCGGAAGGAGGAGGCTTCCCGCATCGATCTTGAGCGTGCAAGGGAGATCCTGGACGAAGACCATTACGGCCTTAAAAAAGTCAAAGACCGCATAATACAGCAGATCGCTGTCATGAAGCTTAAAAAACAGCAGTCCGGTTCCATACTTCTTTTTGTCGGAGCTCTCGGAACCGGCAAAACAAGCATCGGAAAGAGCATAGCAAGGGCTCTTGCTTCGCTTTTGACGGGAAAGGTCGTTGACCCCCATATAGCGATGACAGGCGAAGTGTCACTTCGAGGAGCGGTCACGGCTATAGGGGGCTTCAGGAAAAGCTTATGGCCGCGCAGCGCGCGGGCGTCACAAAAGTGTTTATCCCAAAGAGCAATGAAGCAGACCTGAAGGATGTCGCAAAGGAGGTCCTTGACAGGATAGAGGTCGTTCCGGTCTCCGATGTACAGGAGCTTTTGAATGCTGTATTATAGGCATCGATCAAGAGCCTGCCAGCTAAACAAGCCAAGCTTTACGAGGTAATATCAGATTGTGAGAACGTGTGGCTGTGCAGCAATTTATACTGCAGGGTGCTCCAAATCCCCGATCATCCCAAGGCGCTTTGCCGTGCCAAGCAGCACACACTGCTGGGTAAACAGATTGGTTGCCGTCCGGATATACATTATAACGGCATTCAGCGCCAGTATGACGGGCAGATTCTCTAACGGAAGTCCAAGCTGTACAAACATGATCGTAAAGCCTGCCGTGGAACCACCGGGAATCGGCGGCGACGAAGCGGATAAGACCATGCTGATGATGAGCAGCGCCGCAAACCACGATAACGACACGGGCACATCCGTACTCTCTGCAACAGTGACAGCGGCAAGATAATACATCACCGCATTGCACGGCTTAAAAATGATCTGTCCCAGGGGCACGGCAAAATTTGCAAGCTTCGGGTCGATCTCATATTTTTCCTTACAGGTTTTTAAATCGTCCGAAAGAGACGCTGACGATGACCCTGTCGTCAGACCGATGAAAAATGTCGAAAACGCGTTTTTCCACAGACGTGCCGGTGACCACCTCATACGGATACAGGTAAAGATCGTATACAGAACAAGAATCAGGAGAGAGGCGATCAATGTTCCGAAGAAGAACTTTCCGGAATTTCCGAAAATAGAAGCCTCACTGTCTGCGATAGTGAGAAACAGACTGCCGAATATGAAAAGCGGAATCAGTTTCCCGATCACTCCCATGACGGTGTTTATAATCAGGCTGAGCTGTTCAGTAAACGTCGCAACGGACAACACTTTTTCACTGATGCTGACCATGGCAAGTCCCGCGATGACCGCAAGGAAGAGGATCTGCAAAGTATTGCCTCCGGAAAAAGGCGCAAAGAGATTTTCGGGGATGATGTCCAGCACCAGCCCGAATAATGAGGAAAAACCGCCGCCCTGCGCTTCCCCCGTTTGCAGCGAAAAGAACCACTGACTGATCAGAGCCGTCAGACCGGTGATCAGGCAAAGATAAAACGCAAACCTCCGGATCAGTTTTCTTCCAAGAGACTGAAAGGTAGCAGCGTCCCCGATGCTGTAGATCCCGCACACGACCGACAGAAAAATCAACGGTGCGGCAACTGCATTTAAAAATCCGAGATATGAGTCTATCAGGGGTCCGACAAACTCCCGGAGGAAGGCAACGCCTGCCGCCCCCTGGAACTGCCTGGCAAAAAGGCCGCACAAAACACCTCCCGCCATGGCAGCGACAAGACAGATCCACTCCGGAAGCTTCTTTTTGGAAAGAGTGATCAGTAAGATGTTTTGTCCTCTGCTGTAATGCCACACCGGGAGCTGGCCCATTCTGACCAGAGCCTTTCTGAGAAGATCCTCCTCATCCGCGGCTCCGTTAGCTGCAAAAGGATCGGTCATCGGTCCGGGGACGGACAGGCGTATCCTGACCTGCCCCAATTGTTTCCCCAGTTGAAGAGAAAAGAAGGTTTCGGAGCCGAGAGTATCCTGAAAACGCAGCAAGGCCTCTTCCAGATTTATCCGGAGACGAATGATATCTTTCGGATCCACATGGTTATCACGCAAAAATGCTTCAGTATGCTCACAGGCATCAGCAATCTCCTGTCTTGTCAGGCAAGGCATTTTTTTCTCCCTTCTGGCGCCCGGCCGAAAAAGGCCGGAAAATAGAACCGATATCAGTATAGCACAGGATCGGCATTCGGGCGCTTTTATGATAAAATATATTTTTAAGGTATCATCTATCATGAAGTATGGAACGAAACACATGTGATACGGAGCATCTTATGAAACACGATTTTACGATCGGTGTGCTGGGCGGAATGGGCACCTACGCCACCATTCATCTTTTCAGGCAGTATGCGGAGGTTTTCCCCGCCGTAAAGGAATGGGAAAGGCCCCGGATCCTCATTGATAACCGCTGCACGATGCCCAGTAGGGTCAGGGCTTTTTTGTACGGCGAAGAGACCGGGCGTCTTATAGAGGAGATGACCGACTCCATGCTGGGACTAAAGCAAGCCGGCTGTGACAAGATCCTTCTTGCCTGCAGCACGTCCCATCTGTTTCTTCCCGCCGTTTATGAAAAAAGGCCCGAATTAAAAGGCTCCGTTCTCAACATCATCGATGTATGCGCGCAGAAGCTTGCGCAGGATCGCGTCAAAGAGGTTTTTCTGCTTGCCACGGAGGCCTCCATCGATTCTCACATCTACCAGGACACCTTAAACAGCTTCGGCATACGGTGCATAGCGCCCGGTAAGGATCTGTTTCCACAGCTGCGCAGCTGCATTGAGGCGGTAAAACAGAACAGATTTTCCGAAACAGTCAAGGATGTCTTTTTGGAACTCGTGAACAGTCATCCTGCCTGCATTCTGGGGTGTACAGAGCTTCCCGTATTGTATGAACTATATCGGGACGGCGTGACCTGCGGAAACATTTATGATCCTGTTCTTCTCAGTCTATATTCGTTAAAGTGTATGGCAGAGGATCAAAAGATACATGATGGTCCGCCTGCCGCCGGTTTTGACGGCATGAGCGCGCGGGAGGAAAAAGCAAGCATGCCTGATGTGATCCGGTATAATGCCGGTCCGTTGTCCGCTGTGATGCAGCTTCCAAGGATCCACCAGGAATCAGAATCAACACCTGACGCATTCACACTGCTTCATTTTTCGGACATTCACGGAGACGCTCGGTGCCTTCAGAATATCCGGATCGTCAGGGATCACATCAGAGATCATATTGACGACGTGATCTGTACCGGAGATTTCGTGGCGAAAAACTGGTTCAGCAGCACCGACTACTGGGACAGTGAAACAGACGGCTCGATCCTGACCTGTATCGGAAACCATGACGTCTTATTGGGCAGCACCGAAGATTACAGTATTCAGCAAACGGAGGAGGAGCTTTACCGCAGGTTTATCGGTCCCTATATCGGTCGCTGGGGAGAAAACGTCTCGCACGAAAAAACAGACCTGTATTACTACAAAGACTATCCGGAGAAGGGATTCCGACTGATCGTCTTAAACTCCATGTACCCGGATCCCGGGATGGTAGCCGGTCAGAACGCATGGCTGGAAAGCGCGCTCACAGACGCCGGAGCGAGATCCTATTCTGTCGTCATCGCGGAACACTATTATCCGGACGAAGCAAAGAGAATTGACTGCACCTTCAGCTCGCTGACCAGATTTCCGGAGGGCACAATGAAGGCGCATTTCCAGAACCATATCCGCGAATATCAGGCCATTGTACAGCGCTTTATCGACTGCGGAGGCGATTTTGTGTGTTATCTTTGCGGTCACCGCCATGCGGACTACATAGCCTATACAAAAGGGTACGAACGGCAGACCTTTATCGGCGTTGCAGGAGCATTGTGCTACGACAATACAGGGGTTTCCGAGTTCGAATTCGGAACAGACGCAAGGCGCGTTCAGGGCGAAAAAAGCATGGACTGCTTCAACGTGATATCATTTGACAAAAACGCGCATTATATTAAGCTGGTACGAATCGGCTGCGACAGGGATCTGTATATGCGTCACCGTGGGACGCTGGTTCTGGATTATGCTGCCTCTCCTGCGGCCGTTGTCTATAATGACTGACGAAAGGGTGTATCGTGAAAAAAATAATTACGGTCGGTGTATTCGATTATTTTCATCTGGGGCATCTGAGGCTTTTTGAAAATGCAAAAAGGCTTGGCGATTATCTGATCGTGGCCGTTCAGGACGATGACAGCATATTAAAGACAAAACCGGACGCAAAAAAACTGTATACGACAAAGCAGAGAATGGATCTGGTAAAAGCGCTCCGCGTGGTCGACGAGGTGATTGTCTACCGGGATGTGGATACCATTCTTCCAACGGTCGATTTTGATATCTTTGCTGTCGGAGAAAACCAGGACCACGCCGGCTTCCAAAGGGCTATCCGGTGGTGTGAAGATCATCACCGGGAAGTCGTCCGGATTCCGCGCACTCCCGGTATAAGTTCCTCTGACATCAAGCAGCGGCTGAAGGAGTTGCCCTAAGCGAAAATCGTTTGATCCAGCTCAAAAGCAGGATGTGAAAAGGGTATCATCCAAGGCTGTATTATGTACAGGCCTTGTTATCAGAAAAATAGCGTGGAAGGTAGTCTTTCAAAACCGTATCCAAAATGGAATAGTCATCTCGCTGATATAGATTGTGATTGTGATAGCAGCAATACTTAGAAGCAAAAGAAAACAAGTTTATCTTGCCGTTGCTCTTTGCGATTTCCTTTACGACATCCGGATCGCCAGTTCGTATCCTGTTATCGATATCAGGAATTGCGGCAATGATATGACATAGTTCGTCCATACTGATTAGGCTCTTATTTAACGATTACTCTGAAATCTAACGATTACTTTGAAATTTAACGATTTCCAGATAGCAGAAGCCTCAGAAAATGAAAAAGACGCCTCCCGAAGATCGCGTAGTGCGGTTCCCGGAAGGCGTCTTGTTTGACTGTAAAGCCTGAAATCCTTTGAAATCAAGGTGTTTCAGGCAAAGAAAAAAGAAGCATACTTTCTATCAAAATATGCTTCCTTATTTGGAAAAGGGATCACATATGGATAGAATTTCGGCAAGGGGGTGCAAATCTTATCGTAGGGGGGTGCATTTTTGCCCCGAGGGGGGTGCATTTTCAGGTAAGGGGGTGCAGATTCTCGAAACCGTTGAAAATACAACAAACGGCGCGGGCAGTATAAGGCTGCTCACGCCGTTTGCTATAAATGTCGATTCCTTTACAGGTCGATTATTGTTGTTCTATTCTGCGATCTTGGTGCAGTAACGCATGAGCATCGTAGCCGCTTCTGCGCGGGAGGCGTCGCCGCCGGGGACGAGTTTGCCTTCCTTGCCCTTGATGATCTCATTCATCACCATCCAGTGCATAGCTTCGTCCGCCCAGGAGGAGACCTCAGAGGCGTCCGGGTAATCGAGCAGGAACATCCATGCACCAGAGAATCCCTTGCCCTTGCTCTGGGCGTAGCGGTAGAGGATCGCCGCAAGTTCTTCACGTGTGACGTCTTTGTTTGGCTTGAATGTGCCGTCTCCGTAGCCTTCCACGATCTTGTTCTCCGCTGCCCAGGTTACGGCATTGGTGTACCATTGACCGGCTGCGACGTCGCTGAACGGATTTACAGAAGTAACGTTCGGTTCGTTCTCCATGCGGTAGAGGATCGTAACGATCATAGCGCGGCTGATAGTATCGTTCGGGCCGAAGATACCGTTGCCGTATCCAGCCATCAAACCGTTTTCGATGCAGTAATGAACGCCATCGTGATACCATTCTGTGAGTTTAAGATCAGTAAATGCGCTCATCGGGCATCCGCTGTCCTTCGGGCATTCCTTTGCTCTTTCCGCATCGTATGCTACCACGTAATTGGAGAAGTGCGGAACAGTGAAGACGATCTCATTGTTCACATATCTTGCCGGCATCATGGTTCTGGTGCCGTCGCTCGCGACGTACCATACCACAAGACCTGCAGCAGTCTGTCCGTCCTTAAGTGTATACGGGATCTTTACGGTTGCCGAACCGCCGTTGAAATCGCTGATCCTCTGGCCGCCTGATGTAAGATAGGCATCCAGAACTACTTCGACCTGAATGTCGTTTACTGCGCTCTGCTGAGCGGTGTTGAGCTCTGTAACCTTAACATCGTCAAGGTGGAGCGTCAGGTCTTTGCCGTCAGTCTTTTCAGAGATAGCAGCAACTGCGTCGGCATCAAAGCTGACAGATCCGGTCGGGAGTTTTACTTCCAGGCCGTCTGCGTTGTTGCTTTCATCTAATACAGCGCCAACGATCTTATCTACCATTGCGCCTGGGATGACTGCTTCGTTGACGTTATTATTAAGCTTGCTGACATCGACCGTTACGGTGCCGACGTCCTCTGCTTCGAGAACCTTGTCAACATCCGCACCGGTGACGGTAGCAGTGTTGTCGCTGACCGTTACTGTTACGTTAACGCTTTCATCTTCGCCGGAAACCGGGATGGTCACGGTTGCTGCAGCGGGAGCTGATGAACCTTCGTCGTCAGAATATACCGGAGCGCTGATCGTAACGGTCACGCAAGCAGGATTGCTGTCATTGTGGTTCTCATCGCCAATGACTTTGAACCAGACATAGTAGGTTCCTATCGCTGCCTGTGTCGGAACTGCTGTTTCATATTCTATTGCAGGTGCAGTAGTAGAATTCTCACCCTGAGCATACTTCATCTCTCCGCCTACCGCTGCTCCCGTAACATTTACAAGAACCTTATCCGTTCCATCGTAGGTACGGCTGTTTGCGGTAACCGTAGCCGCAACTGCAGTCGCCTTGCTGATGTTAATGGCTACATCTTTAGTCGCCTGTGCATAGGTAGCAGTCTCCGCTGCCGTCACAGTGACGTAAGCCTTACCATCTGCCGGAACTGCCTTGATCGTCAACGCGCCGGTGGAAGCGTCCACGTCGATGTAATCTGCGCTGCCGTCCTTGACCGCATAGCTGATCGCGCCATTGCCGTTTGTTTCAGCACTTACACTCTTATTTGTATCGCCAAATGTTGCTGTAACACCGGATGCTGTTATAGTCTGTGTTGCCTTATCACTGATAGTAACTGTAATAGGTGTTGCAGCCAGTGCTTTATAGTTATCATCTTCAGCAACTGTAACATTTACTGTTACGCTGCCTGTGTTATCTCCGGAGGTCAGAACGCTTCCGTTCAAAGAGCAGCCGTTCGCCTCACCGCTGATCGCATAAGTGACATCGCCTGTCGCACCGTTCTTTGTTACATTGTTCGCCAGATCGACGGTGTTCCCGCCTTTTGTAACAGATGCCGTTCCTGTGACTGCCGCAGGGTTTGCCGCCTTGCCGACAGCTACGGTCACGTCCACATTGCTGACTGCGTTGTAGTTATCAGCATCCGTCGGCGTGAAGTTTGCCTTGAAGGTATTGGTTCCGACATTGCCTACGCTTGTGCTTGTATCAACCGCCCATGCCCATGTGCCCGCAGTATTACCGTTCGGATTGGTAAGCGTAATGTCTGCAAGTGTCTGTCCGTAGATAGCCGAGGCTGTCGGTGCAGTCAAAGTCGAATCAGCCTTGGCAATGGTGTACTCCACAGACGCAGTAGCAGTTCCAAGCGTAATGCTCGCCTTATGGCTGCCTGCTTCGGTAGGCGCGGTGGTCGTCGCTTCGCCGTAGGCAGAGCCGCTCTTGGTTTGATACTGTACAGTCGCGGTACCCTTGATGCTGTTTGCATCAGTGATGGTTGCAGTTGCATCGCCGATTCCGCCGTATGTGGTCAGGGCGGGAGCGCCGATGGTCAGCGTGGCCGTATGCTTGCCACTAACCTCTGGCAGCGTGCAGCCTTCCGCCGAGCATTCCGCCGTAATGGTATCGCCGCTGGCGGAGTAGGTGAAGCTGTGGGTATGTGCAGGCGTGATCCTGACATACTGTTTTGTCAAAGTTGAGCCTGAAATTGCTGCCCAGTTGATGTTGTCATCGCTTTCCTCAGCCAAACCGGTGATTGTTCCCGATACAGCTTCGCCTTTTTCTCCATTTTCGCCATTTTCGCCATACGAACTATTGCCCGCTCCCGCTTCTCCGCCGATTCCGCCTGCCAATGTAGCCGATCCACCGGTGACGGTTACGGTACCGTTTACACCAATACCGCCATTTCCGCCATTCCCGCCATTGAAACCGTAGCCGCCATTTCCGCCGGTTCCGCCTGCCAATGTAGCCGATCCACCGGTGACGGTTACGGTACCGTTTACACCAATACCGCCATTTCCGCCATTTCCGCCTTCATCGTCACAGCCGCCGCCATTTCCGCCGGTTCCACCAGTCACTTCAATTGACCCGCTGTTGACTGTGACATTACCTACTACTCCATTTCCGCCATAGCCACCCGTGCCGCCGCCAGTATCATGGCCGCCTTTGCCACCGGTTCCTCCTGTCACAGTGACTGTAGCACCATCAACGATAATGTTTCCTGCAAAACCATAACCGCCTGCTACGCCATTTATAGCCGAATGACCATCTTCCCCATTGCTGCCCGTCGCGCCATTAATAATCAGCGTGCCCGGGCCTTTGACGGTCAGGGTTTTGTCATTGGCGTTGATGCCGCCGTTGACCGTCAGCACAACACCGCTGGAAACCGTCACCGTGATGTTGTTGCTGACGGTAACGCCTTCGCTTATCTCCTGAGTGGTCTCAATTGTTAGATCCGCATCCCATGTCACACTAGTGTGGGGCTCGGCGGTCTTCATATACCGCGTTCTGGTGCTGCCGTTATAGGCCGACCAGTTGCTGTTGTCAGAAGAGACCAGCATCGAAACGCCGTCGCCGAGGGTCAGGGTACCATCAGAAGACGCCATGTCGTTGCCCTGGCCTATGCCTGCTTTGCCCCACTCGCTCGTGGCAATGACGGTACCGCCGTAGATGTAGACTGAGCCGCCGTTGCCACCCATATTGCCACCGCCTATGCCTGAACTGCCTTGTTTACCCGTGGCAATGACGGTACCGCCGTAGATGTAGACATTGCCTCCATCGCAGTATGAGGCACCGCCTATGCCTGCACCACTACTGCCTCCCCCTGTGGCATTGACAGTACCACCGTAGACGTAGACCGTGCCTCCGCCTCCATAGCGGCCACCTCCAATACCAGCAGCAGTACTAGTATTCCCTGCGGTTGCAGTTACAGTGCCGTTGTAGATAGTAACCGTGCCTCCTGATGGCTTTTTTTCAAGGCTCGAACCAGCGTTATATAAGGAACTGCTGCCGATGCCGGCACCGTCACTATTGCCTGTGGCATTTACAACGCCGCCATGGATATTTACTGCGCCGCATTTTTGTTTCGTACTGCCTACTCCACCACCGATACCGGCATTATTACCTGTACCGTTAGCCTCCAGCGTACCGGTGCCGCCACTCTGCCCATAGATGTTGAGGGTGTTGTTTTCAGCTACATTGATGCCCTCGCTGGCAGTCAGGGTCATACCGTCGCAGAGAATCAGATTGACCGTACCGGAAACCGTGATTCGAGTTGATGTGCTGGCTGTCTCGGTCACAACATAGGTTTTGCCGTTCTCCCACGCAGTCGGCACGTTAGACGATGTTATCTCAACGACATTTTCATCCGTTGGAATTGCCTTATCCTCATACGACAACGCTTTTGTTGAGTCGTTCCAAGAGTACTCTCTGTACGTTCCGCTCGGATCTGCATACGCCGTCAGGCTCATACCCGGCATCAGTCCGAAGACCATCGCCAGCGCGAGAAAAACGCCCAACAGCTTTCTTCCTATTCTCTGTTTCAAACTAAAATCCTCCTTATGATTATTTCTGTATGACAAAAACCGCCGAACCTGACAGGGTACACTACCCCCATCAAATCCGACGGTTATCCATCACGAATGATGTATCCAGTTTCAAGCGCCCCGCAGGACGCAAAAAGGGCACAGTTAGCCTGTGCTGTGCTGTGCTGTGCTGTGCTGTGCTGTGCTGTGCTGTGCTGTGCTGTGCTGTGCTGTGCTGTGCTGTGCTGTGCTGTGCGATTGTAGGCCTGTTCCGCATGGCTGTCA
>JAEEGH010019767.1_pt1 | contig 14094 bp, 11 predicted proteins | sample 9134181 | NCBI WGS metagenome assembly JAEEGH01 (sample SAMN16246544, study PRJNA631951) | gut metagenome | biome: gut microbiome; feature: rumen; material: DP-attached | host: Bos | place: Iran: Karaj | collected 2018-10 | reverse complement strand
GGCTGGTGGGCTAATGAGCAGGGCCAGAGATATTACTTCGGACCCGGAAACGCAGCAGTAGTCGGACTTCAGACAATCGATAAGGCCAATTACATGTTTGGCGCTGACGGCGTTATGTTTGTCGGCTGGTCAGGCGATGTGGCAAACAGATACTACTTCGGACCTGACGGCAAGATGGTTACAGGCTGGAATGCAATCGACGGCGCAAGCTACTACTTCGGTGCTGACGGCAAGATGGTAGTTGGAATGGCTTCTCTTAAGGACGGCGTTTACTACCTTGATCCTGCAGACGGACATCAGGTTGTAGGCTGGGTACAGCAGCCAGACGGCTGGAGATTCTTTGACGGCAACAACGGAAGAATGCTGGTTAAGGTTACAGTACCTCTCGACGGTGTGAACTGCACCTTCGACAAGAACGGTCTCCTTGTAGATCCTGCCGGCTGGACACCCGGAACTCCGCTTCCTGCTCCTGCAGATCCGGCAGCAGATCCTGCAGCTGCAGCTCCTGCACAGGGCGGCTGATGAGACACCGGGGACGTTTCAGACTGACTCATTTTGAGACACCGGGGACGTTTCAGATTGACTCATGAACTGAAAAAATTAGGCAAAAGCATGAGAGGGCTGGGAAAACAGCCCTCTTTTTTGTGCGAAATATAGCTTTTAGGTTATACGGTTTTGTAGTATTATATATGAGGTCAAAAAACGCAATTTTATGGAAACTTAAGTGAAAAGGAATTAGGAGTGAGATATGAATTTAGAAGAAGCTAAGAAGAAACTGGAAACATTTGGACAGGAACATGTTCTTAAATATTTTGACGAGCTTACAGACGCTGAGAAGCAGGAGCTCCTCACACAGATCGATGAGACTGATTTTGCAGTCCTTGAGAACTGCAAGAACCTTGGTAAGAGCGAGGGAAGAGGACAGTTCAGCCCTCTGGCAGCTATGCAGGTTTCAGAGATAGAGAGAAGAAAAGATGAGTTTGCTGCAGCAGGAATCAAGGCACTCAAGGAAGGAAAGGTTGCAGCTTGTCTCCTTGCAGGTGGAATGGGAACAAGGCTTGGCAGTGACAACCCTAAGGGAATGTATGACATCGGACTTACAAAGCCTGTATTCATCTTCCAGAGAATTATCGAGAACCTTCTTGATACAGTTAAGCAGGCTGATGGAGCATACATCAGACTCTTCATCATGACAAGTGAGAAGAACAACGACGCTACAATAAACTTCCTTAAGGAGCACAATTTCTTTGGATACCCTGAGGAGAAGATCACATTCTTCAAGCAGGATATGGCTCCGGCATCTGACTACAACGGTAAGGTTTACATGGAAGGCAAGGGAAGAATCTCCACATCACCTAACGGAAATGCCGGATGGTATGCATCAATGCTTAAGGCCGGACTTCGTGACCTCATTCAGAAAGAGGGCATCGAGTGGATCGATATCTTCGCAGTTGATAATGTACTTCAGAGAATCGCAGATCCTTGCTTTGTAGGTGCAACACTTACAGCAGGCGTAAGCTGTGGCGCTAAGGTTGTTCGCAAGAACGCTCCCGATGAGAAGGTTGGAGTTATGTGCCTTGAGGATGGCAAGCCTTCTATCGTTGAGTACTATGAGCTCTCTCAGGAGATGATGGATGCCAAGGACGAGAACGGCGATCCTGCCTACAACTACGGCGTTATCCTCAACTATCTCTTCAACGAGAACGACCTTTATGAGATCGCGAAAAAGACACTTCCTCTCCATGTAGTTGAGAAGAAGATCCCATACATCGATGAGAACGCAAACCTTGTTAAGCCCGAATCTCCAAACGGATGCAAGTTCGAGCAGCTGGTTCTTGATATGATCCACGAGCTTCCTACCTGCCTTCCTTATGAAGTTGTAAGGGAAAAAGAGTTTGCTCCTATCAAGAACAAAGAGGGCGTAGACTCAGTTGAATCAGCAAGAGAGCTTTGCAAGTTAAACGGAATCGAGCTTTGATAGTTACGACCAGTTAACATTTCGACTGATTGTCCCAACATAAGTTTATTGATTTAAAAGGCGCAGAGCCTTACAATTCAACCATAGTAAACAAATAAGCATCTTAGAAAAGAGGTAACGTATGGCAATTCTTGTAACAGGTGGCGCAGGCTATATCGGTTCACACACAGTAGTTGAACTTCAGAACGCAGGAGAAGACGTTGTTGTAATGGACAACCTTGCCAATGCAAGCAGAAAGAGTCTTGAGAGAGTAGAAGCTCTTACCGGCAAGAAAGTTCCATTTTATGAGGCTGATATCAGAGACAGACAGGCTCTGGAAAAGATCTTTTCCGAAGAAAAGATTGACAGCGTGATCCATTTTGCAGGACTTAAGGCGGTTGGTGAGTCTGTCCAGAAACCATGGGAATACTACGATAACAATATTACAGGAACACTTACACTTGTGGATGTAATGAGAAAGCATAACTGCAAGAACATCATCTTCTCATCATCCGCTACAGTATATGGAAATCCGGCATTTGTGCCTATCACAGAGGACTGCCCTAAGGGACAGTGCACCAATCCTTACGGATGGACCAAGTCAATGCTCGAGCAGATCCTTTCCGATATCCAGAAGGCTGACAACGAGTGGAATGTAGTTCTTCTTAGATACTTCAATCCTATCGGAGCTCACAAGAGTGGAACCATAGGTGAGAACCCCAACGGAATTCCTAACAACCTCATGCCATATATCACACAGGTTGCAGTTGGTAAGCTCCCTAAGCTTGGAATTTTCGGCAATGACTATGACACTCCCGACGGCACAGGCGTGCGTGATTACATCCACGTAGTTGACCTTGCAAAGGGTCACGTTAAGGCACTTGCTAAGCTTGCTCCCGGAAGTGGACTTAATATCTACAACCTCGGAACAGGCGTTGGCTACAGCGTTTTAGACATCGTCAAGAACTTCGAAGAGGCAACAGGAGTTAAGATCCCTTATGAGATCAAGGACAGACGTCCCGGCGATATCGCAACCTGCTATGCTAAGGCTGAAAAGGCTGAAAAGGAGCTCGGCTGGAAGGCAGAGAACGGAATCAAAGAGATGTGTGCTGATTCCTGGAGATGGCAGAGCCAGAATCCAAACGGATACGAAGACTGATAAGCACTTATCGCAATTAAGGAGCCGGTAGTCAAAATGACTGCCGGCTTTTATAATGTAAGAAAAAGACATTGTGGGAGTAATTTATGTTTAGACTTTGGGTAAAGCTTTTTAAAGACAATCATCTTCTTAGAGATACTACAATATGTGATGACACAGTAGACACAAGAACTCATAAGGTAATGAACTCTTTGGAGAAGGCATGTTATGAAATGGATCTCTCCAAACCTATATGGCTTGATAACACCATCAAGGACTTCCAGATCCACGACAAATGCAGATTTACTGCGGATTCTTTCATTGAAGAAGTCTCTTTTGACTATATGGAAATTCAAATTTTGGAAGAAGATTATTAATTTTTATATAAGAAATAAAACACATTTTTGTCACAGATTGAATCTATACTAAAGCCATCAAAAGAAAGGAAGGTTCACCAATATGTACGAAGATGACAAGAATGGTCAACAGTCCACGGGCTCTTCAAGTTACAGCCAGTGGAATGCTAATACATCCCAAGCAACAAACAATGGTCCTTACAGTAATTACAACAACAATAATGGCTACAACAATGGTTACAGCAGCAATTATTCTTATGGACAGAGCAGTTATAACTACAATCAGAACGGGCATCCAACCTACGGTACTTACCAGTACAATGCAAACAGCCAGCCCCCTGTAACACCTCCTGCAAACGGAGGCAAGAAGAAACATACAGCGGCAAAGGTTATCGCAGCAGTCTGCATACTTGCTCTTATAGTCGGTGGTGTGGGCTTTGCTTACACACAGGTGGCAGATAGATTTGGACTTCCTGTTCCGGGAAAAGAGGCTTTGGTAGAGAATACTGAAGAGGAAGTAAAAGAGGAAGCTCCGGAGACTCAGAAGGAAGAGGCAAAAACCGAAGATACTTCTGATGTTGCAAGCAGCGACAACTCAATTTCAACAACAACTGTTTCCGAGACATCACTTGGTGTTGTAACAGATGTAACAGCAGTAGTAGAAGAAGTAATGCCTGCAATGGTTATGATCCACAACAACTACACAGCATCAGCAAGCTACTTCGGATACGTTCAGACAGAAGAAGCAACTGCATCAGGTAGTGGATTCATTGTTGGAGAGAATGACACAGAGCTCCTTATCGCAACCAACTACCACGTTATTGAGGGCGCTGACAGCCTGGAAGTTATCTTTGCAGATGATGCCACAGTAGAGGCGGTTGTAAAAGGAACAGATTCAGATAAAGACCTTGCGGTTATAGCAGTAATGCTTGAAGATATCAGCTCAGATACAAAAGATGCAATCAAGATCGCAACTCTTGGTGACAGTAATTCACTTAAGCTTGGCGAGCCGGCAATTGCAATCGGTAATGCACTTGGCTATGGCCAGTCAGTTACAACCGGTGTTATCTCAGCGGTTAATCGTGAGATCGAGGTTGAAGAGGGCGTTACAGGAACATTCATCCAGACAGATGCAGCCATCAACCCCGGTAACTCAGGCGGAGCACTTATCAATCTTAAGGGTGAAGTTATCGGTATCAACTCCAACAAGCTTGGCGGACAGTACGTAGATGATATGGGATATGCTATTCCTATTTCAGATGCACAGCCCATCATTGATAAGCTCATGAACGAAGAGACCAAGATCAAGGTTTCAGATGAGGACAGAGGATACATCGGTATCTCAGGTGTCAGTGTTACAGCAGAGGTTGAGGCAGCTTACGGAATCCCTCGCGGCGTATATGTAGCTGAGGTTTCAAGAGACGGCGGCGCTGAGGCAGCCGGAATTGAGAAGGGTGATGTTATCACTGAGTTTGACGGTGAAGAGATCACATCAATGGATGACCTTCAGACAAGGCTTCAGTTCTACGCAGCAGGCACAACAGTATCTATCAAGGTAATGAGACAGAACGGTGCAGAGTATGTGGAAGAGCAGTACGACGTAACTCTCGGACACGCAGCTTCAGCTCACGGCGGACAGGATTCAAATGCCGGTGAAGAGGGAGAGACCTCTGATCAGTACGACGGAACATTCCAGCAGCCTGCAATACCCGGTGGCAAGAACGGTCAGAACGGCCAGAGCGGCAGCAACGGTGGCTGAGAAATAAAAAAATATGAATCATCAAATCCGCAGACAAAGCTTATTGTCTGCGGATTTTTGTTGTTAGTATACACGGTTACGTGGTAGAATTCTCTTAAGTGAACCATTAAAAATACTGTTTAAGGAGCACGATCAATGCGAGATAAGATTAAAAAGATCTACAGGGATATGAGTCTTTTGATGGGATTTACCATGAGCTTTTTCCTGTCAATTGTAGGAACAGCAACCTCAGGACACTTCACTGTTCCGGGGTGGATCATGAGTTTTGTGGTGAGCCTTATCATAAGCCTTATCATCGGTTTTGTGATCCCGGTAGGAAAAGTTGCCGGCGATGTTTCCAAGAGCTTTAACTTAATTCGCGGAACCATGAAGGCAAGACTTGTTGAGAGCCTTGTTTCAAACCTGATCTACACTCCGATAATCACTTTCCTTATGGTAACACTTGCTTACAGCGTAGCTATGAAGCAGAGTAACGGAATGGCAGGCCTTGAGTTTGGACCGATGTTTTTCCATTCTCTGGTAGTCACATTTATTGTGGGATATATTCTGGTGTTCTTTTTACAGCCGTTCTTTATCAAGAGGCTGATGAAGAAGTATGGTGTTGAAGGCGAGTATGGCTCTAAGTAAAAAGAGCTGACGGAGGAATTCATATGCACGAGATGATCAGGAAAAGAAATGAACTCTTTGCTCAGAAAGTCATCAAAGGACTTGAGTCAAGGAATATGAAGGCATATTATGCAGCGACCAAGGGAGAAGCACTTCAGAAGGCACTGGAACTTATTCCGGAAGGATGCAGTGTCGGAATGGGCGGTGCAATGAGTGCCCATGAGATCGGACTGGTTGATGCTCTTAAGGCAGGAGATTACAGATTTATTGACAGAGATGCCATGGAGGATAAGAGGAAGGCAATGCTCGATACCTATGACGCAGACTTCTTTATCTCCAGTGCCAATGCCATGACTGATGACGGAATCCTTGTCAACATCGATGGTAACGCCAACAGAGTTTCTGCGATCGCTCAGGGTCCGAAGCACGTTCTTTTCATAATCAGCATGAACAAGATCTGTCCTGATCTCGACAGCGCTATGAAGAGAGCAAGAAATGTAGCAGCGCCTGTAAACGCTCAGCGCTTTGGCCTTTCTACTCCGTGTGCCAAGACCGGCGCCTGCATGGATTGCAAGTCTCCGGATACCATCTGCTGCCAGTTCCTTATCACCCGCTTTTCCAAGCACGAGGGAAGGATTCAGGTAATCTTAGTAGGAGAGAATGTAGGATTCTAAGCCATGGGAAAAGAGACTGTAAAAGCCGTTCTTTTTGACCTGGACGGAACACTTACCGATACAGAGAAATACTATCAGGTAGCCTGGCCAAAGGCACTTGCACACTTTGGCTACAAGACAGAGGACTGGATGCCACTTGAGCTTCGCTCCCTGGGAAGACCCTTTGCTCCTGAGAGATTCAAGGAGTGGTTCGGTGAGGACTTCGACTATCAGATGGTAAGGGAATACAGAAAAGGGATTGTGGAAGAGATGATCAGGGAAGGCGGAATCCCACTTAAGCCCGGGGCAAAAGAGATACTGACCTGGCTGCGGGAAAACGGAGTTCTGACAGCTCTGGTAACTGCCAATGAATATCCAAGGGCAGAGAGATACCTAAAGAAGATAGATCTGTTTGATTACTTTGATAAGATCATCTGCTCCAACATGGTTAAACTTGGTAAACCGGCACCTGATATATACGCATACGCCTGCAAGGAGCTTTCACTTGACCCGTCTGAAACCTTCGCGGTTGAGGATTCTCCAAACGGCGTAACCAGCGCATACCTGGCAGGGTGCAAGGTCATAATGGTTCCGGACTTAACCCAGCCCGATGAGGAGCTTTCCAAAAAGCTCTATAGAAAAGTTGATAAATTACTGGATATAAAAAGCCTGATCTGACGATCAGGCTTTTCTTTTGACTTTATTATTGAGCTTTTTCAGCTTTCATGGAAGCGATAAGTTCTCCGCTGTTATATCTCTCAATGATGTTGTTGATACGCTCAACAGGATTAAGAAGATCGCTGATTGAAGCGTCATGGTTAAGTGTATCAATGAGGTATGCGATGTACTTACTCATATCACAGCTTACATACCAGTCTCTTGAAAGAAGCTCAGGTGACTGATAGATGAGGTTTGTTGTAAATACCTTGTCGATAAGGCCTTCCTCGTGAGCCTTGTCAAATGCATCAAGACCTGATGTGAACAGACCGAAGGTTGAGAATGCATAGATTCTTGAAGCCTTTCTGTCCTTGAGGGCTCTTGCTACATCCAGCATGCTCTCGCCGGAGGAGATCATGTCATCAACGATGATAACTGACTTGCCTTCTACGCTGGTACCCAGGAATTCGTGAGAAACGATAGGGTTTCTTCCGTCAACAACCTGAGTGTAGTCACGTCTTTTATAGAACATACCAACATCAAGACCAAGGACGCTGGCAAGATAAATTGCACGGCTCATACCACCTTCATCCGGGCTTATTACCATCATGTGCTCGGAGTCGATCTTGAGATCCCACTCGCTTCTGAGCAGAGCCTTGATGAACTGATATGTTGTTCTTACAGTTTCAAAACCATTTAAAGGAATAGCATTCTGAACACGGGCATCATGTGCATCAAAGGTGATAATGTTATCAACACCCATGTTTACAAGTTCCTGAAGTGCGATAGCACAGTCAAGTGACTCTCTGGAACTTCTCTTGTGCTGTCTTGACTCGTAAAGGAAAGGCATGATAACGGTAATTCTTCTTGCCTTACCACCTACGGCAGCAATGATTCTCTTAAGATCCTGATAGTGATCATCAGGGGACATGTGATTTTCCTGTCCGAATAACTTGTATGTTTCGTTATAGTTACATACATCTACCAGGAGATACAGGTCATCTCCACGTACGGATGTCTTGATAACACCCTTAGCCTCACCGGTTCCAAATCTGGGAATCTCAGCTTCAAGAATGTAGGAAGGACGCTCATAGCCGGTAAATGCCAGGCTGCCTTTATGCTCATTCTCTCTTTCTGCTCTCCACTTAACGAGATAGTAATCAACCTTCTCTGCAAGTGGCCTTGTACCTTTTAGGGGTATCATTCCAAGGGAACCTACAGGAATGGTCTCCAGATTACGCTTCTCCTCTTTTCTTGGCATTAGTGAAAATCCTCGCTTTCTTTTTGGGCAATCTTCTTTTGGTTTCGAATGTCAGGACCTGATAATTTAAGCAATTTGAAATTGCTTGTGACCCTCGAAAAAATTCGATCCTGATAGGCTTGTTGTAATCCCTCTAGCGATAAATTAGATGTAATTATAGTTGATTTTTTGCGATTATCCCTCTCGTTCAAAAGTGCAAAGAGCTCTGAAGTGACAAGGTTTGTTATTCTCTCTGAGCCAAGATCGTCTATAACCAGAAGTTCGCAGTTATAGATATCATCATAAAGGGCTCTGAGTTCATCCTTAGCCTTGTAATCAAAGGTGTTTTCTGCGATCATCTCGAACAGTCCGATTGAACTGAAGTATATTACAGAATAGCCCTTTTTCAGAACTTCGTCTGCCACACAAATGGACAAGAAGCTTTTACCCGTACCAACTGTACCATAAATAAATAAATTTTGGTAGTCGGTGCCAAAATTATTCACAAATTCTTCAGCAGTTTTTTTCGCCCCCAGAAATTTGACCAGATCCTCTCCCTGATAATAAGAATCCTTCATATTCCTGAAATTTGCCTTCTTTACAAGCATTCGCAGGTTGGATTTATCATAGAGAGTATCAATGATCTTCTGCTTGAAGCAATGGCACTTCTCATTGCCTACATATCCTGTGTCCTTACAGTCAGGGCATGTATAACCCATATCCAGGAAATCAGGAGAGTATCCTGCCTCTCTGAGCAGAAGCTGCTTTTGTCTTGCTATCTCATCAAGCTGTCTTCTGAGATCGCTTCTATCAAGCTTCTCTCCAGAAAGCATTCTTCTGCCAAAATCCGCAGAAGCAGTAGCAGTCTCATCGTCAAGCTCCTTATACCCGGGAACAGCCTCATAAACACTTTGAAGCCTTTCCTCCTGCTCCTGTCTATGAAGATACCTTCTCTCCTCATACTCATGCATTATCGCATCATACTGCGCATTAGTTAACGCCATACACTATCCCCTCTAATTCGATATATCTTTATACCATACTTGATACATATTTGATATGCATTCAAATATGATGTATGTCTGAATCATATTTACATATATTCGATGTGTAAGGATGGGGTAGTTATATATATCCCCTTTTCGATTTCAAACCCGGAGATGAGACCAATCAATATCAAGTGCCAATGCACGCAGATATTGATGCCCTGGGCTCATCGGAGTGCCCGGTTTGCCGAGAAAAGGGGATATATATAACTATCCCAGCCGTATCCCTCCAATACCGTAAATTCTTCAGCCCTTACACTACACATAAGTATGGCCCTGTACGTGCTCCAGGGAAGGCTAAGTGCCACCGCCGGGCCAAGGTACAGGGCCGAGCTTATGAACCGTCGTCCGACCTGATTCCCCAATCTGTCGGAGCTTTAGTTGTCCAGAAGCTTTTTCTCGAGCTCGGCAAAATCATAAGTGTTCTGCTGAAACTGATTAAAGCGATTCTGGGATACGCCTGAACGAATAGATGATTCGCTTAGACGAAGTTTGGTATCGATGGATGATATGGAAGCCTTAGATCTCTTCTTGGCGAGATCTGCGGTAAAGTTGGCATCAAGCTTGGCAATATCCTCCCTTGTTTTAACATTTTTCTCGTGCCAGCTGCGTAAAATGGCGTCGCAATATTTAAGACGTCCTTTTTGTGTCGCCATAACAGTGCGGTCGCAGGCTTCCAGGATAATATCCATCGAAAATCCCAACTCCCCACGCCACTTGAGAATGAAGTTTGTCTCCTTCTCAGTAGGTGAGTTTTCCATACCGAGTGCCTTCATGATAGCGATGAAGTCGCTGTCATGTTTAAAGATTTCCGCGCGGGCCTGTTTTGGCGTTTTGATGCCCTGCTGATTCCAGTTGATGGCCACCTTCTCCATATATCTGAAATCTTTCTTATGATTATCGACGCAATACTGCATCAGATAGTCCAGAAGTTCTTCTGAGAATCCCAGCTCATCGTGAATGTAGTAGACGGTGGTCATCTCGGATGGTGTCAGAGGTCTTCCGAAGTACTGCTCCGCAAGGAACAGAAGATAGGAGCCGTCTGACTCTTTGAAGGATTTAAGCTGCGTCGGAGAGTATCTGGGCTTGGCCGGTACGCTGTTCTGCACCGGAGCTTCTGCAACAGGAGCAGGAGCCGCTACTGTTTCTGCGGGTCTTACGCTCATCAGATCGCTCTTTCTTCTTCCGTAGTGCCTGTGGGCATTTGCTACGATATCCTCCATATGAATTCCTGTGAGATTCTGGGCTGTATCATACTCTAAAGAGATGAGTCCCTTCTTCTCCCAGTACTTAAGTGAACGGATCACGTCCGATTCCATGAAGTTGAATTTATCCGCCAGAGCTTCGACGCTGGTGGATAAATTCGCACTCATCATACGCAGTAAAAAGAGGTAAATCTTAATCTGCGCATCGTTTGCGTCCTGCATGTATTCATAGATAAAGATGTTGGAAACATAAGTAGAATCCTCCCCACAATTAGAACTAATAGTTACACGCCCCATCATAGTTTTTCATCACCTGCTTTACAAAATATCCGAGAAAGAATTGTGTGTTTCTTCGGAACAATTCAGATTATAACATGCGGGTTTTTTTTAAGATATGGAAAAAGTGCCGAATAAATCCCGCAAAACTCCGGACTTTCAGTTTTATAAAATCATTGTGGACAATGTGGATAACGTGGATTATTAAATCCGTCATGCCATAAAAATAGTCTGGCTGTAGTACTTCACAGCCAGACCATTATCCACCTGAAACGATTAACATAAATGAATCTCAAAAGTGGAAATGTGGATAAGTGTCACCTTCCCAGGAGTTCATCGCCGATTTTTACTACATCTCCGGCGCCCATGGTTATCAACAAATCACCCTTAGTGCAATTTTGCAAAAGAAATTTTTCAATCTCTCCAAAGCCGCTCAGGGTAGGAAAATAATTGCATTCATGGCCCAGGGAAAGGATCCTGTCACACAGTGTTTTTGAGCTTATGCCAAGGTTGTCCTTCTCTCTGGCGGCGTAAATATCCGCCAGAATGACGTGGTCTGCCAGTGAAAGAGCCGATGCGAATTCGTCCATAAGTGCCTTGGTCCTGGTGTAGGTGTGAGGCTGGAATACGCACCATATTTTATTATGAGGATAGTTCTGAGCTGCTGTCAGAGTGGCTCTTATCTCTGTGGGGTGATGTGCGTAGTCGTCGATTATGGTGACGCCGCCGATCTCGCCCTTGTGCTCGAACCTTCTGCCTGTTCCGCCAAACTGTGAAAGGGCGGATACGATATGTTCTTCTTCTATATTAAGTATGTTTGCGACCGCTATGGCTGCCAGTGCGTTGTAAACGTTGTGGATGCCGGGAACCGCGAGCTTTATCTTAAGCTCTTTTCCTCCCGGAAGATGAGCTGTGAAGGAAGGGTTACCCTGTCCGTCATATTCGACGTCGGTGGGATAGTAGTCAAAAGAATCCGATGCGCCGTAAGTTATGATGCTGCACTTAAGGCCGTCTGTGATCTCTGAAATGTTCTCGATGTCGCCGCTTATTACCAGGGTTCCGTCGTCGGGAAGGAGCTGAGCAAACTTCCTGAAGGAGTGCCTGATGTCATCCAGGTCCTTAAAGAAATCCAGATGGTCCGCGTCGATATTGGAGATTACGCTGATCTTTGGGAAGAAGCTCAAAAACGAGTTGGTGTACTCGCAGGCCTCTGTCACAAAGTATTCTGAGTGGCCGACTCTTATGTTGCCTCCGATGTCCTTGAAGATACCGCCAATGGAAAGTGTGGGATCGGTGTCAGCTTCAAGAAGGATCTTGGACAGCATGGAAGTTGTGGTGGTCTTTCCGTGGGTTCCGCTTATGGCCACGGGAAGCTCGTACTCCTTCATGATCTGGCCGAGAAGTTCAGCTCTTGTCAGCATCGGAATTCCGGCATCCCTGGCTGCGGCAAATTCCGGATTGTCGGGATGAACCGCTGCTGTGTAGACTACGACGTCGATCGGATCTGAATCTGTGATGTTCTCAGTCCGCTGACCGTAAGCGATCTTTACGCCAAGTCCCTCAAGGCTCCTTGTGATCTCGGACTCCTTTGAGTCTGAGCCTGATATCTTAAAGCCCTCCTGAATGAGGATCTGAGCCAGGCCGCTCATGGAGATTCCGCCTATTCCTATAAAGTAAACATGTACCGGTTTCTGGAAATCTATTTTATACATTTGCAATTGCCTCCAAACGTCTTTATTCTAACACTATTTTGTTCAAAGTCAAAAATCAGACAATTCAAAAACGTTTGATGAAATTATGTAATATATTTAGTCTTTTTTATATTTTTTTAAGTCACTGCTTGTGATATACTTTTATATAGGAAAAAATCGGTTTTCTGTTATATGCTTGAACGCATATTTGGTGAATCAACAGTTTAATTTTCAACGAGGTGTAGCATGATAAAAAAAGAAATGATCGCCATGCTTCTGGCAGGTGGCCAGGGCAGCAGATTAGGAGTTCTGACGGCCAAAATGGCCAAACCCGCAGTTTCTTTTGGCGGAAAGTACAGGATCATCGACTTCCCCTTAAGTAACTGCATCAATTCCGGAGTGGACACTGTGGGAGTCCTTACACAGTATCGTCCCCTGAGACTTAATTCCCATATCGGAATCGGAATACCGTGGGATCTGGACCGTAACTTCGGCGGAGTTACAGTTCTTCCTCCTTATGAGAAGAGCGCCAACAGTGAGTGGTACACAGGTACCGCCAACGCGATCTATCAGAATCTGGAGTACATGGAGAACTACAACCCCGACTATGTACTTATATTGTCCGGAGACCACATCTACAAGATGGATTATGAGACCATGCTTGATTTCCACAAGAGCAGCGGTGCGGATGCCACAATTGCTGTCATGCCTGTGCCCATCGAGGAGGCGAGCAGGTTTGGTATCATGATCACTGATGAGAACAAGAGGATCGTGGACTTTGAAGAAAAGCCCGAACATCCGCGCTCAAATCTGGCATCCATGGGTATCTACATCTTCTCGTGGAAGGTTCTGAAAGAGGCTCTCATCAAGAACAAGGATCAGGCGGGACTTGACTTTGGTAAGCACATCATCCCCTACTGCAAGGAGAAGGGGCAGTCCCTTTACGCATATGAGTTTGACGGATACTGGAAGGATGTAGGAACCCTCACATCCTACTGGGAAGCCAATATGGAGCTGATCGATATCGTTCCGGAATTTAACCTCTATGAAGAGTACTGGAAGATCTATACGGCAAGCGATGTTCAGCCGCCGCAGTACCTTGGTCCCGACAGCGCCATCGAGCGCAGCATTGTGGGAGAGGGGTGCGAAATTGACGGCAAGGTCTACAACTCAGTAATAGGTCCCGGCGTCAAGATCGGCAAGGACACCGTGGTCAGCCACTCCATCATCATGAATCAGACAGAGATAGGAAGCGGCTGCAATATTGAGAAGGCGATCATCGCCGAGAAGGTTAAGATCGGTTCCGGAGTTACACTGGGAGCCTTTGAAGAAAAAGAAAATGAGACCAAGCCCGGTATTTACTGCGAGGGCCTTTGCACTATCGGTGAGAGATCGGTGATTCCCGACAATGTCAAAGTTGGAAAGAACACAATGATCTCAGGTGAAACCACCGCAGAGGATTATCCGTCGGGTGTCCTCGACAGCGGCAGAACATTAGATAAGGCAGGTG
>JAEEGH010019765.1_pt1 | contig 14096 bp, 11 predicted proteins | sample 9134181 | NCBI WGS metagenome assembly JAEEGH01 (sample SAMN16246544, study PRJNA631951) | gut metagenome | biome: gut microbiome; feature: rumen; material: DP-attached | host: Bos | place: Iran: Karaj | collected 2018-10 | reverse complement strand
GGGAAAAAAACAACACGTTTTCCGCTCCAGCGATACAAAGTAACGACAATTTATTGGATTATACAATAACTGGGTTCCAGAATTTACTCGCAACGCGTTGCGCAAGCTTCGTCCACACTGCCTGCCTTAAGAAGGCGCTGCTGCGCCTCTTCATAGCTCAGACCCAACATGTCCTGAACCATGCGCGTACCACGATCTACCAGCTTGGCATTCGTCAACTGCATGTTCACCATCCGATTGCCTTGCACACGCCCCAAGCGTATCATCAGCGCAGTTGAAATCATATTCAGTACCATCTTCTGAGCCGTTCCGCTCTTCATGCGGCTGGAACCCGTTACGAACTCAGGACCCACGATGGTTTCAATGGCAAAATCAGATGTATCGGCCAGTGGTGTATGGGGATTACTGGTTATACAACCCGTCAGCAATCCGTTCAGCCTTGCTAACCTGACCACACCAACGACGTAAGGCGTAGTGCCCGAAGCAGCGATTCCCAGAACGGTGTCATGGGCTGTCGGATGATATGCTTGCAGGTCTTGCCAGCCTTGTTCCGGCATATCCTCAGCCTTCTCAACAGCATGGCGCAAAGCCCGATCGCCTCCGGCAATCAGACCTATCACCTTTGTATCTGACACACCAAACGTGGGAGGCAGCTCGCTGGCATCGAGCACACCCAGACGTCCGCTGGTGCCTGCTCCGACATAGAACAGTCGCCCACCCTGCTTCATCCGCTCCTCCACAGCCTCCACAAAGGCCTGAATCTGGGGAATGGCCTGCTTCACGGCCTCAGCCACCCGACAATCCTCATCATTGATATGTTGCAACAGTTCCAGAACAGGCATCTGCTCCAGATTGTCATAATACGAAGGCTGCTCAGTGATGGCTAAAGGAAAGCAACGTTGGAACTCGCTTTCGAAGTTGGGTGTCAGGATACCTTGTCCGATGGCTGCACGGATCTCAGCAAGCGTCCAGAAACGGCCTCCGGCAAGTTCTTCGTTTGAGGGATGAATAGGGCCGTCGTATGTCGCACGGTTCACATAGACCAATTCGCGCTCACGCTTGCTCTCAAAGATGTATTTCTCGACAAACTGAGGCTGGAAGTCGGTGATGCCCAATTCCTCGCGAACCTCGCGGCGCAGGGCATTCTCGGGCGTCTCTCCATAATCGATATGCCCTCCTACAGCCGTGTCCCACTTGCCAGGCTGGATATCTTTCCAGTCGGGACGTTTCTGCAGATACAGTTCGCCTTTGGAATTGAACAGATGCAGATGGACCACTGGGTGCAGCAGTCGCGAACCATTATGGCATTCGCCGCGAGTAGCCGAGCCTATGGTATTTCCGTCGGCATCCACTACTGGGAATACCTCTTCTTTATTGTCTTGTTTCATACGACATTATAGTTGGGTGCAAAAATACAGAATCTTTTCCATACCACCAAAAAGCATGCTGAAAAATCGAGTTTTACCCCCGATTTTGACCCGCAACGGGCTGATTACCAGCCATAGCCGACCTGATTGGCAATCGTTGGGAAGCGGATCGCCAATCGTAGCCGACCTGATCAACGATCAATAATTCATGCATTTTATTTGCATGATTCGTGGTTATGTTGTATCTTTGCAGCCAAAATACAAGGATGTAGACTAGCAACTCAGATTTGAAGAAACGATGACTTATATAGGTGAACTAATATCGATAGGGGTAGCTTTTTCGTGGACAGCAACGGCCCTTCTGAGCGAGTTTGGCTCGAAGCGGCTGGGCAATCTCACGCTGAATGTGCTCCGTATGGCTTTGGCGCTGGTGTTCTCGCTGGCGCTGTTTGGTGTTGTTACTGGAAGCATTCTACCAACAGGCGCTTCGGCTGAAGCTGCCGGGTGGATGCTGTTGTCAGGACTGGTAGGCTACGTAATAGGCGATTTCTGCCTTTTTCAGTGCTATATAATAATAGGTTCGCGCTACGGACAGCTCTTCATGACGCTCGCTCCTCTGACTGCAGCCCTGATGGCTTGGGTGACGCTGGGGCAGCAGATGGGGGCGATGAGCATTCTGGCGATGCTGGTGACGCTCTTAGGTATCGGTATCTCTGTACTCGGGCGAGGCGAGCATCATAGGGTGTCGCTGAAATTGCCCCTTAACGGTGTGCTTTTCGCCATAGGAGCCGCTGTATGTCAGGGTGTCGGACTAGTGCTCAGCAAGATCGGTATGGATCACTACGAAGCCGTTGCCGACATGCCTGAGTGGCTGTTACCCTTCAGTGCCAATTTCTATCGCTGTGTAGCAGGCATCATCGGTTTTTCTATCTTGCTCTATTTTCGCGATGGAATGGCTCCATTGCGCGAAGCTATGCACGATAAGAAGGGACTTTCTGTAGCAACTGCTACAACTATCTTCGGACCATTCGTCGGTGTGGGTTTCTCGCTGATGGCTGTCCAATACACAGCAGCAGGCATTGCCTCAACACTGATGGCGATGACGCCCATCATTATTCTTCTTCCTTCATACTGGCTTTTCCACGAGAAGATCACCTGGCGCTCAGTCGTAGGTGCTATCATCTCCGTTTTCGGCGTCAGTCTTTTCTTCCTCGGATAAAATAAAAAGCATTAGGGGTGAACAAATCGTTCACCCCTATGCTTTGCTTAATCCATCGACTAGTCAATAAAACTCAATATCAGATCGGCAACCTGCTCCTCAGTCTTGCCAGCCCTATTGATAACCAAGTCATAGTTACGAGTGTCATAGCGTGAGGTGTTGGCATAGTTCTTGACATACTCTTCTCGCATCTTGTCAACCTTGTTGATGGTCTTCATGGCATCCTTCCAAGTCATGTTGTTCTTATTCATTAGGCGCTCTACACGATATTCTATCGGAGCCTGAATGAGCACACTCAGATGGTTGGGATGACCATTCAATATGAAGAAGGCTGAACGACCAGCAATAACGCATGACTCTTCTTCGGCAATGCCCAACAGGATTTCCTTTTCTGCTTTGAACAAAGCATCTGTAGTCAGCAGGTCGGCATCAGCACCCGTGTAGTATGCGTTGGAATTAGCAGCTTCTTCACCAACAGTCATCACACGCTTGAAATCTGCCCACCAAGAACGCTTACGGGTTTTCAGACGCTCTATTTCGTCAGTATTCAACTGGTATTTCGCTTCCAAAGCTTTGATAAGTGCCTTATCGTAGAACGGAACACCCAGTTTTTCAGCTAATATGCGGCCAATGGTACGACCACCACTACCCAACTCACGATTAATAGTGATAACAAACTTATTGTCCTTGTTCATAATATTTATAATTTCTCTTATAATTAATAAGGTAGTGAAGGCATCATAGCCTCCACTACCTATACATCTGTTTAGTCAGCTAGTTTTGCCTTGATCATCTCACGGTTGAGGCGGGCGATGTTGGCGATAGTCTCGTTCTTCGGGCAGACAGCCTCGCAAGCGCGAGTGTTGGTGCAGTTACCGAAGCCGAGCTCATCCATCTTGGCAATCATGTTCTTCACACGACGGGCTGCCTCTACGCGACCCTGGGGAAGCAGAGCAAGCTGAGAAACTTTAGACGAAACGAACAGCATAGCTGAACCGTTCTTACAAGCTGCTACGCAGGCGCCACAGCCGATGCAAGAAGCGCAGTCCATAGCCTCGTCAGCATCCTCCTTAGGAATAAGGATAGCGTTAGCATCCTGAGCCTGACCTGTGCGTATCGTGGTGTAACCACCTGCCTGGATAATCTTATCGAAGGCATTGCGGTCTACCATACAGTCCTTAATAACAGGGAAGGCAGCTGAGCGCCAAGGCTCAACGGTGATGGTGTCACCATCGTTGAAGCGACGCATATAGAGCTGACAGGTTGTAGCACCACGCTCGGTAAGTCCGTGAGGTGTACCATTCACATAAAGAGAGCACATACCGCAGATACCCTCACGGCAGTCGTGGTCGAACACGAAGGGCTCCTTGCCTTCGTTGATAAGCTCCTCGTTCAGGATGTCGAGCATCTCGAGGAACGAGGTATCATCGGGGATGTCATGCATTTCGTGCGTATCGAAATGACCTGCGTCCTTGGGGCCATTCTGGCGCCAGAACTTTATTGTAAAGCTGATATTCTTAGCCATAATTCCTTAGTTTTTATAGTTACGTGTCTGTACCTTGATAGCCTCGTACTCCAGCGGCTCCTTAGAGAGCTCAGGCTCAACACCCTTGCCTTTGTACTCCCAGCAACCTACGTAGAAGTAGTTCTCGTCGTCGCGCTTTGCCTCGCCTTCCTCGGTCTGATACTCCTCACGGAAGTGACCTCCGCAGGACTCATTACGAGAGAGAGCGTCGAAAGCAACGAGCTGACCCATTGTGAAGAAGTCACGCAGGTGGATAGCCTTGTCGAGCTCCACATTCAGACCCTCCTTTGAGCCAGGAACGAAGAGGTTAGTGTCGAACTCCTTCTCGAGCTCGTGCATCTTCTTCAGACCTTCCTTCAGGCCCTCAGCGGTGCGACCCATACCTACATACTCCCACATGATGTGACCCAGTTCCTTATGGATAGAGTCGACAGAACGCTTACCCTTGATGTTCATCAAGCGGTCAATCTCGGCAGCAACGCCCTTCTCGGCAGCCTCGAATTCAGGCAGATCGGTAGAAACCTTTGGCCATACAGCCTGATCAGCCAGATAGTTCTGGATGGTGTAAGGCAGTACGAAGTAACCATCGGCCAGACCCTGCATCAGAGCAGAAGCACCCAGACGGTTTGCACCGTGGTCAGAGAAGTTACACTCACCGATTGCGAACAGACCTGGGATAGTGGTCTGCAGCTCGTAATCAACCCAGATACCACCCATCGTGTAGTGGATAGCGGGATAGATCATCATCGGTTTATAGTACTTCACGCCATTGATCTCGTTAGCTACATCACCAGGGAATACGTCGGTAATCTCCTCATACATCTCGAAGAGGTTGCCATAACGCTGCATGATGACATCGATACCCAGACGGTTGATAGACTCAGAGAAGTCAAGGAATACAGCCAGACCCGTGTTGTTAACACCAAAGCCCTTGTCGCAACGCTCCTTAGCAGCACGTGAAGCAACGTCACGAGGCACAAGGTTACCGAAGGCAGGATAACGGCGCTCCAGATAGTAGTCGCGATCCTCCTCAGGAATCTCCCAACCTTGCTTGGTACCAGCCTGCAGAGCCTTGGCATCCTCAATCTTCTTGGGAACCCAGATACGGCCATCGTTACGCAGTGACTCAGACATCAGCGTCAGCTTAGACTGCTTGTCGCCATGAACAGGGATACAGGTGGGGTGAATCTGAACGTAAGAGGGGTTAGCCATGAAGGCGCCCTTACGATAGCACTGGATAGCAGCTGTACAGTTGCAACCCATAGCGTTGGTAGAGAGGAAGTAAGCGTTTCCGTAACCACCAGTAGCGATAACAACGGCGTTAGCGCTGAAGCGAACGAGCTTACCTGTTGTCAGATCCTTGGCGATGATACCACGAGCGCGACCATCAACGATCACAACATCCTCCATCTCATAACGTGTATAGAGCTTAACCTTGCCAGCCTGAACCTGACAGCTCAGTGAGCTATAGGCACCCAGCAAAAGCTGCTGACCTGTCTGACCCTTAGCATAGAATGTACGGCTTACCTGAGCACCACCGAATGAACGGTTAGCCAGCATACCACCATACTCACGAGCAAAGGGAACACCCTGAGCCACACACTGGTCGATAATATTGTTTGATACCTCAGCCAGACGATAAACATTGGCCTCGCGAGCACGATAGTCACCACCCTTTACAGTATCATAGAACAGACGGTAAACAGAGTCACCATCGTTCTGATAGCACTTGGCAGCGTTGATACCACCCTGAGCAGCGATAGAGTGAGCGCGACGAGGAGAATCCTGAATACACAGGTTGATTACATTGAAGCCCATCTCACCGAGTGAAGCAGCTGCAGAAGCACCAGCCAGACCAGTACCAACCACGATCACATCGAGCTTCAGCTTGTTCTTGGGGTTAACCAAGCGCTGGTGAGCCTTATATTCCTTCCATTTCTCAGGCACTGGACCTGCGGGAATCTTAGAATCTAATACTTTTGCCATAATCTTTTTCTAATTAAAGGTGGATAATTAGCAGCTACCGCTACAGAGCGATGGTGCGCAACCGAATGCGAAAGCCAGAACAACGATCAGGAAGCAGAGCATGAGCAGGGTCACGTAGATGTTGCCAATGCACATCCAACGCTTCAGCCAAATCTTGCCGCTCCAGCCGAAGGTCTGCATAGCTGACCAGAAACCATGAGAGAGATGGAACCAGATGGCTACGAGCCATACGATGTAGAGTACTACGAACACTGGGTTAGAGAATGTCTCCTTGATCCATCCGAAACCATCTGTCGGATCGATTGGAGGCATTGCACCAACAAGTTCTGCAAACATCATGTTGTACCAGAAGTTCCAGAGGTGGAGCAGCATACCAAGGCAGATGATGATTCCAAGAACAAGCATGTTCTTAGAAGCCCACTCTACCTTACCTGCATTAACCTCTGTAGCCACCTCGTAACGGTTGTCGCCACGAGCGGTACGGTTCTGCGCTGTCAGAATGAAGGCGTAGACGATGTGAATCACTGCCAAGGCAGCCAGACCAAGTGTTGCTACAACAGCATACCAGTTGGCACCCAGGAATTCGCAAATCATGTTGTAACCCTCTTCCGAGAAAAGCGCCACCATGTTCATGCAACCGTGGAAGGTCAGGAACAGAATCAGCGCAACGCCCGTTACAGACATTACAACTTTTCTACCAATTGATGAATTGATTAACCACATAAGTTGTTGAATTTAAATGAGTTATTGAATATATAATACTTACTTTTAGGTACATTAGAATACGTTTAGGGGACAAAGTTAATGAAAAATTGTGAAATTCGCAAGTGTTTTTTGGAAAAAATCACATTTTTATTAAATAAACTTGCATTTCGTATCATTCAGCCATTACGGAGTTTGAGGATATTTACTATTGTTTCCAACATCCGGATGTTCAATTCACGACTATCTGAAAGGAGATTCCAGATACCATCTTCTGACAGAACGCCTCGCTTCAAGTCTTTTGGCAATCTTCCTGCCTCATCGTCAGCAAAGTCTTGTTTCCATTCCTCACCACCATAATACTCTCCAAGTTTGGCAATTGCCTCTTGAGCATCTACATATTTATCCAAAGCCTCTGAAAACTGCATCACAGCCACTGATGCATTATCCAGACATTGCTCCATTTGCTTGATTCTTGCCAATTGTTCCATATACTTTTTATTTGCAGATTTCAAAAATAATTCGGCGATAGGATACCAGATGGAATGGACCCTCGTCGTGTACTTCGCAGATGATGTGAATGGTGTCACTGGTGACTTCTGAAGGAATTTGTATGGTAGCTATTGACTGATTGGATGGATTGACAGTTGCCTTGGCTTTTCCAATCTCAGATTGTTGCCACCAGAGGAAAGTGAGCTTGTCGCCATCAGGATCGATTGATGATGAAGCGTCAAGGCGAATGGAGTCTCCTGCTTTAGCCTGGATATGGATAGGCTGCAACCCTTCGCAACCATTAATCACCACCTGTGGATTGTGGTTGCCTTGTCCCTCATCAGCCCACTGCATACGAGCCATAAAATCGTTGATTTCATCGGGATAGAAACGTGTCTTATAACCCACGCTGATACTGATGACTGGCTCCTGCCAACTGGTCCAGGCAGTGGTAAGCGAATCAGCACAGAGACCACGCTCATGATAACCAGCCCAGCCAGCCTGATGAGGATCTTCTGGATCGTTCAGACCGTTAGGCATCACATAGAGGAAACTGGGTGTATCGCCCTCTACGCCCCACTTGTAATCTGGATATTCCCTGCCTAAGGCACCTTTGCCCTGGATGTTATCTTGATGAAGTTGCCAATTGCGCTTGCCCAGTTCACATTGCTCCTGCCAAGTGCCTTCATCCCATACGAATTGCAGATCGTCCTTGAATTCCTGTCTGAGCCACATGTGAGAACTACAAACTCGATCCATTCGCATGTTATACTGCATATCCTGGTCTGTAATCGTATAGATACGGAACTTGTTGGCGAATCGTTTCAATTCTTCTGCTGAACGTGTCTGCTTCACTCGCCAGATGGCTTGTGCCAGAGTGTTCGCCCCACCCCATGCAGCAACATAGATAGGACGAGGATCATCTTCATCAGCCAACTGGATCAAAAGTTCACTACCAGGCGAATCATTATCTTCACCTATAACCTTTATTCCTCCTCGTTCGCTGCCCATCACAGCACGACTCTTAATGTAATCTGCACTTGGCCAATAGCCGACGAATTGGCACTTTTCTTCCTCACTATTAGGCAAAAACGCCGTTTGTCCTGAACGCTTCATCAGCTTTGGGACATCCATTCGATAAGCTTCGATGACACGTTGTAGATACTGCGCCCACTCTTTCGGATAAGGATCACAATTCCATCCCACTGAGGTGATAAGTGCCTCGATCTCGAAGAGGTCAGCGTAAGACATCAGACGAACCATCGACTCCATATCGTCTGGCTCCACATCAGCTGGAGCAATGTCTGTACATACCACCAAACGTGGCTTCAGCTCTCCTTTAGCCGCCCACGCCATCATTGGCATGACCAATAGCAGCAACAATGCGATTCTTTTCATGCGACAGACAGATTAATAGCCGAATTCATCGCCAACAAGGATAACGATATGTTTGCCACGAGGCGAGTTGCGCAGGAAATGGACATAGTTGCAGATGCTCTCAGGCGAGTTGCAGTTGTGGCAGACTCCATCCACCTGACAGGGTGTCTTGATCTCGAAACGGGCTGAATTGATTGGTGCTGCTGTAGAACGTGCTCGTTGCAAAGCGGCCTCTACAGTCTGGGCCACCTTATTCATACCTATTATAAATATGACCTTCTTAGGTCCCCATGTAATAGCAGCCACACGATTGCCGTTTCCATCAATATTTACGATCACTCCGTCCTCGCTGATGGCGTTGGCACTCGACAAATAGACGTCAGCCGTAAAAGCTCTCTCATAGATTTTGACCACTTCATCGCGATCAGTCACCTCGTCGCGATCCAGCACTTCGAGAGTACCTCGATCCTTTAAAGCCTGAGGTATACCCATGTCACGAATGGTCATCGAACCACCCCAGGTCACACTACTTCCATCGGCAATAAGGTCTGATACTTTCTTAACTGCCTCTGCTGCCGTTGGACAATAGAAGGCCTCCATGTTACGACGCTTCAGATTCTTGATCACCCGCTCTGCCAATCTCTCGTTTCTTAATTCTTTTGGTGTCATAAAGCTCAATTGTTTTTTATGTCAGTCTTATCATTTTGTCGCAAAGATAATGATTTTCAATGAAAAGACAAAATGTTTAGTCATTTATTACACTTTTTCCATCAAACAATGCTACGATGTGCGAAGAATTTCGTATTTTTGCGGGCAGAAACAAGCATTGATTATGATTCTGAAGTATGATGTCATCGTTATCGGAGGTGGTCATGCAGGTTGTGAGGCAGCCTGCGCTTCTGCCAATATGGGTGCTAAGACCTGTCTGGTGACGATGGACATGAATAAGATTGCGCAAATGTCGTGCAACCCAGCTGTTGGTGGTATCGCCAAAGGTCAGATTGTACGTGAGATTGATGCGCTTGGAGGTCAGATGGGTCTGGTGACTGATGCCACCTCCATACAATTCCGTATGCTGAACGTAGGCAAGGGTCCTGCTATGTGGAGTCCACGAGCTCAATGCGATAGAGGGAAATTCATTTGGGAGTGGCGCAGACATCTCGATGAAACGGAGAATTTGGATGTCTGGCAGGATCAGGCAGATGAACTCTTGGTAGAAGATTCGACAGATTCTGATTCTGGCGATTCAGTCGTTAGTGCCGTTGGCGTGCGTACTATCTGGGGGGCAGAACTCTATGCCAAATGTGTCATCATCACTGCTGGCACATTCTTGAACGGCTTGATGCATATCGGACGCAAGATGGTACCTGGCGGACGCATTGCAGAACCAGCAGTGCCCCACTTCACAGAGAGCATCGTTCGTCATGGTGTTACCTCTGCCCGTATGAAGACTGGCACACCTGTGCGTATTGACAAGCGCTCCGTTCACTTCGATGAAATGGAGATTCAACCAGGAGAGAACAAGCCTTATCAGTTCAGCTACATGAATAAGGCAGGTGCCCTGAAGCAGTTGCCTTGTTGGACAGTCAATACTAACGCAGCTGTTCATGAAGTACTTCGAAGTGGATTAGCAGACTCCCCACTCTACAACGGACAGATACAATCCATAGGTCCACGTTACTGTCCATCGATTGAGACAAAACTGGTGACATTCCCTGAGCGAGACAAACATCCACTCTTTTTGGAGCCTGAAGGTGAAGATACCAATGAGATGTATCTGAATGGCTTCTCGTCATCGCTCCCTATGGATGTTCAGATAGAGGCACTGAAGAAAATGCCTGCCTTCAGAGATATTAAGGTGTATCGTCCTGGCTATGCCATCGAGTATGATTTCTTCGATCCTACCCAACTATATCATTCGTTGGAATCGAAGATTATCTCCAATCTTTTCATGGCAGGACAGGTAAATGGTACAACAGGTTATGAGGAGGCTGGCGGACAAGGTACGCTGGCAGGAATCAACGCAGCCATCAAGGCTGGGGCAGCAGCCAGTGATACTCATGTCGCAGAGCCATTCATCCTCCATCGTGATGAAGCCTACATTGGTGTTCTTATCGACGACTTGGTCACGAAAGGTGTGGATGAGCCCTATCGTATGTTTACCTCACGTGCTGAGTATCGCATTCTTCTCAGACAAGATGATGCTGATGCACGACTGACGGAAAAGGCATACGACCTCGGATTAGCAAAAAAAGACCGTTTTGACTGGTGGCTGGAGAAGAAACAACATATCGAAGAAATCGAAACTTTCTGTCAGAACTTCGCGATTAAACCGAAGTTGATCAATTCTGCTTTAGAGGCTCTTGGCACTACCCCACTCCAGTTCGGCTGCAAGCTTATCGATTTGGTAAACCGTCCTCAACTGAATCTGACAAATCTCTCTGAAATCATCCCTGCATTAAAAGAGGTATTAAATCGCCCGAATAATCGGAAAGAGGAAATTGCAGAGGCTGCAGAGATCCGGATGAAATATAAAGGATACATCGAACGCGAACGAGTCATCGCAGAGAAAATGCATCGACTGGAGAACATTAAGATCCGTGGCCATTTCAATTACGAAGAATTGCAAGGACTCTCTACCGAATGTCGACAGAAACTGATGAAGATCCAGCCCGAGACTTTGGCACAGGCCAGTCGTATTCCTGGTGTCTCTCCCAGCGACATCAATGTGCTGCTAGTACTCATGGGCAGATGATGTTCCACGTGAAACAAACAAGAAACAATAATATTATAACTCACTGATTATGAATAACAAAACATTGATTGACAATCTGCGTTGCATACCAGATTTTCCCAAGAAGGGCATTAACTTCAGAGACGTAACAACCCTGTACAAAAATGCAGAATGTGTTCAGATTATGCTCGATGAGCTGGAGGCGCTCTACAAAGACAAGGGTCTGACCAAGATCGTTGGAATCGAGAGTCGTGGCTTCGTCATGGCGTCTGCACTGGCTGGTCGTTTAGGCTGTGGTATCGTCTTGGCACGTAAACCAGGCAAACTACCTGCTACCGTGATCAAAGAATCGTTCTCTAAGGAGTATGGTGTTGACACCATCGAAATGCATCTCGATTCAATCGATGAAAATGATGTCGTTCTTATTCACGATGATCTTCTGGCTACTGGAGGAACTGCCATGGCTGCCTACAAACTAGTACAGCACTTCAACCCTAAGAAGACCTACATGAACTTTATCATCGAGATCAAAGACGAAGGATTGCACGGACGTGACCTTTTTAAAGATATCGACCTGACCACCCTCGTAACAATCTAATGATGTTCCACGTGAAACGTTAAAGATGACAAGGGAAGAAAACGAGAAGCGATTAACGTATCTGAGAGATATCGTCAGCAGGTTGCCAGACAAGCCTGGCAGCTATCAGTTTTATGACGATACAAAGACCATCATCTATGTGGGTAAGGCGAAAAATCTTAAGTCGAGAGTTTCGTCTTACTTCCACGCAGAGGTCGATCGTTTTAAGACGAAAGTTCTCGTCAGTAAAATCTTCGACATCAGCTACACCGTCGTCAACACAGAAGAGGATGCACTGCTTCTGGAAAATGCCCTCATCAAGAAATACAATCCACGTTATAATGTACTACTGAAAGACGGCAAGACCTACCCCAGTATTTGTATCACCAACGAATACTTCCCACGTATTTTCAAAACCAGAAACATCAATAAGAAATGGGGCACTTACTATGGTCCTTATGCCCATGTTGGTGCTATGTACGATGTCTTGAACCTTATCAAGGAATTGTATAAACCACGCACCTGTAGACAGCCAATCACGAAGGAAGGGGTTGAGTCAGGAAAATACAAAGTATGCCTTGACTATCATATCAAGAAATGTTTGGGTCCCTGCGTGGGAAAACAATCCTGCGAAGACTATCAGAGGAATATAGCAGAGGCTCGTGAGATACTGAAAGGAAACACTCGACAGGTGCTGAAAGACCTTAAAGAAGAAATGATGCAACTGTCAGAGGAGCTCAGGTTCGAAGAAGCAGAAGAAGTAAAAAGGAAATATCTGGCTATCGACAAATTCGTCAGCAAGAGCGAAGTTGTCAGCCACACCATAAATAATGTCGATGTATTCTCGATTACTTCAGATGAAAAAATGGCCTTTATCAACTATGTTCACGTCTCTAATGGCAGTGTCAACCAAAGCTTTACCATCGAATACAAGAAGAAGCTGAACGAAACAGACGAAGAGTTGCTCCAGCTTGGTATAATCGAACTCAGAGAGCGTTTCAAGAGTGATGCCAAGGAAATTGTGGTACCTCAGGAGGTTGATCTTGATCTGGAAGGTGTAACCTTTACCATCCCTCAAAGAGGTGATAAAAAGACCCTGCTCGACCTGTCGATCATGAACGGCATGCAATACAAATTCGATCGACTGAAACAGGCGGAAAAACTGAATCCTGAGCAAAAACAAACTCGACTGATGAAAGAGTTGCAGGACAAGCTTCATCTGCCTAAACTTCCCTATCAGATAGAGTGCTTCGACAACTCGAATATCTCAGGTTCAGATGCCGTTGCTGCCTGTATCGTTTTCAAGAAAATGAAGCCTTCTAAAAGCGATTATAAACGATACAATATCAAGACTGTCGTTGGTCCTGATGACTATGCTTCGATGAAGGAAGTTGTCCATCGTCGCTATACCCGTCTTTTAGAGGAAGAACAACCCCTACCCGATCTTATTATCGCTGATGGAGGAAAGGGACAAATGGAGGTCATCCGTCAGGTTATTCAGGATGAATTGAACCTGGATATTCCCATCGCTGGTCTGGCCAAGGATGACCGCCATCGAACCAACGAACTGCTCTATGGATTCCCACCATTGAAAGTGGCATTGAAGGTAGATAGTGAACTCTTCCGAGTACTTACTCAGATTCAGGATGAAGTACATCGTTTCGCCATCAAATTCCATCGAGAAAAGCGTTCTAAGCGCGCTTTACACTCGGAATTGGAAGATATCAAGGGCTTGGGATCAAAAGGCCGTGAGGCGCTTCTAAAGGGGCTTAAAACGGTCAAGAAGATAAAAGAGGCTGAACTGCCTGAGTTAGAAGTCATTATTGGCAAGGCAAAAGCTCAGATTGTCTACCAATTCTTCCACCAGTAGCTGAAGGCAAATCGTAGCCGACTAAGCAGGCGATCGTAGCCGACCTGATCGACGATCGTAGCCGACTAAGCGGGCTGTCGTAGCCGACCTGGCAAAACAGATTATTTCCATCATTTTTTTGCCTAAGATTTTGCGATTTGGAAATAAGTTTGTATCTTTGCCGAAAAATCAAGAATATGCGAGCAGTTATCCAACGTGTCAGCCACGCAAGTGTCACTATCGAAGGCCAAGTAAAAAGCCAGATCCA
>JAEEGH010019764.1_pt1 | contig 14097 bp, 7 predicted proteins | sample 9134181 | NCBI WGS metagenome assembly JAEEGH01 (sample SAMN16246544, study PRJNA631951) | gut metagenome | biome: gut microbiome; feature: rumen; material: DP-attached | host: Bos | place: Iran: Karaj | collected 2018-10 | reverse complement strand
ACGACGACCACCTTACCGGCAATCATCACGTCGGTGGCGCGCTTGATGCCGTCGGCCAACGACTCACGGCAACCGTAGAGGTTGTCGAACTTCGACTTGGTCACCGAGTCGTTCACGTTGATGGCGGGCACCAGCAACTCGCCGCGCTCGTGCATCTGATACAGACGATGCACGCCCGTGGTGGTCTCTTCCGAGACGCCCTTCCAGCCAGCCACAACCGTATGCCAGAAGGTAGGATTCTCTTTATAGGTGGCCTTGATGACGCTCATCAATGCCCTTTCTTCTTCGCTACCCGTAGGTGCGTCAAGGAGTTTGGGGTCGTTCTCGCAGGCATAGCCCTTGTGAATCAGCAAGGTGGCATCGCCGCCATCATCCACGATGAGGTCAGGACCCGTGCCATCGGGGAAGGTGATGGCGCGTTTGGTGCACCACCAATAGTCTTCCAGCGTCTCGCCTTTCCAAGCGAAGACGGAGGTACCCGTCTCGGCAATGGCCGCCGCAGCATGGTCTTGCGTGGAATAGATGTTGCACGAGCACCAACGCACCGTGGCACCCAACTTCACCAAAGTCTCAATCAGGCAGGCCGTTTGGATGGTCATGTGGAGCGAGCCCATGATCTTGGCACCCTTCAGCGGCTTCGTGTCGCCATACTTCTTGCGCAGCGACATCAGGCCGGGCATTTCATGTTCCGATACTTCAATTTCCTTGCGTCCCCAAGCGGCCAGGTTCATGTCGGCCACCAAATATGGGAGTTTGCTATCTAAAAGTCTGTTATCCATTGATTTAAGTATTTAATATTCGTATTATTATGAAAAGGCAAAGATAAACAAAATTCCGACACAAATAGAAAAAGGCCGAGATTTCAAATTATTGTGTACTTTTGCCCTCAAATACATAATTCAAAACAGTAAAACTATGAATCAACCTTACAACATCAACATCAATCCTAACAAAAAGAAAATCGGACGTTACATTGTTTGGGGTATTGTGGGACTCTTCGCCATCCTCGTGTTCTTCTCCTCTTTCTACACCATCCGTTCGTCGGAACGCGGTGTGCTCGCCACCTTCGGCAAGATGAGTGATGAGGTCATTGGTGACGGCCTTCACATGAAGATCCCGTTTATCCAAACCATCAAGCGCGTGAACGTGCAGCAGAAGAAGTTTGACGGCAAGGAAAACAGCTACACCCGTGACGTGCAGACTTCGGATGTGGAATACACCATCAACTACGACTTGGTGCGCGAAAACGTCAGCAAGCTGATGAAAAACGTCGGCGACGACTACCATAACCGTATCGTGGTGCCCTTCATCCGCTCATCCATGAAACAAAGTTTCGGCAACTTTGCGGCCACTGAAATCGTTGAAAACCGTGATGCTGTCCGTCGTGAGATAGAAACATCATTGCGACAGACATTGGACAGCAACTATTTCATGAATGTCCAATTCCAAATTACAAATATCGACTTCGACGACGACTTCGAAACCGCCATCAAGGAGAAGCAAGTGGCCGAACAGAACGCCTTGAAGGCCAAAAACGTCACCATCCAAGTGGAAGAGCAGGCCAAGCAAACGAAAATCAAGGCGCAAGCCGAGGCCGAAGCCATGAGCATCAAGGCAGCTGCCCTGGAAAGCAACCCCAAGCTGGTGAACTACGAGGCTGTACAGAAATGGGACGGCAAGATGCCTCAATACATGCTCGGCAACTCAGTGCCTTTTATTGATTTGAAGTAAAAAACTATTGAGATTCCCTTACAGGGAATGGATTGTTATCATCAATCAATACGCGGCGGCTATAAGAGCTTACGACCTGCGAATTTGTTCATGCCGCCGCTTGATAAACCATGGCTTAACTCCATTCCCGTAAGGGAATCTTTTGAGACACTCGCAAATACAAAGTTTAATCTTAAACAATTACTTGAACACCTACTAAAATATGAAAAAACTAACCTTACTACTCGCCCTATTTTTGGGCGCTTTCCAATGGGCTTTTGCCGCTCCTCTAAAGAACATCCCCGTTCGCCTCACCCAACCCGATGGTCAGGTCATCGAATGCTTTGCCTCGGGCGATGAGTTCTACAACTATGTGCATGATGCCAATGGCTTCACCTTCGTGAAAGACAAAGACGGCTACTATTGCTATGCGATTCACAACAGTAAAGGTGAGGTGGTCGCTTCCTCATATCGTGTCAACAGCGTTGACCCTGCCAAGGTCGGGCTCCAACCTTACGTGAAGATTTCTGAAAAAGCCTATCAGCAGCGTCGTCACGAGCGTGAGCAACACATCAAGCCCATCAAACGGCCTAAGAACCGTGAGCTCAACCATGGCATTTACAACAATTTGGTCGTCTTCATCCGCTTTGCTGGCGACACCTACCACAGCACGCATTTTTCGACCGTCGACTCGATGTTCAACGCGTCTAATTATGAGTCTTACTCGCTACGCAACTATTTCCATCATGCTTCCTACAACCAACTCGACATCCGCTCCTTCTGCTATCCCGAACCCGACGGAGAGACCATCCTTTCCTATGAGGACGAGTATCCGAAAGAATACTACATGCCTTTCGACCCCGTGACCAATCCCTTGGGTTATCAGGAAGGTGAAAACGCCGAACGCGAGTTCTCCTTGTTAGAGCGCGCCATCTACTATGTGGCCGACCAAGTGCCCGACACCCTCGACCTCGACTACAACGATGACGGCATGGTCGACAATGTGGTGTTTGTCATCAAGGGTCAACCTGGCGAATGGGCTTCGCTGCTTTGGCCGCATCGCTGGTGCATCTTCGATCGAGAAGTTTGGTTGAACGGGCTGCGCGTTTTCGACTTTAACCTACAACTTGAAATCGGTGGTTATTTCAACGTCAGCACGCTTTGCCATGAGATGAACCATTCCTTGAGCGCACCCGACTTGTACCACTATTCCGATGGTCCTGACCCAGTAGGCCCCTGGGACCTGATGTGCGGCACCGCCGAGCCTCCGCAACAGATTGGCGCCTATATGAAACACAAGTACGGCAACTGGATCGATGACATTCCCATCATCGATGCCTACGGCACCTACGAGTTGGAAGCCGACTCATGGGAAGGCAACCGCCAAAATGCCTATATGATTCAGCTTACCAACGACCAGTATCTCTGCATCGAATACCGCAACGACCGCGACTTGTTTGACTCTCATATACCCGATGGCGGATTGCTGATTTACCGCATAGATACCCGTTTCGACGGTAATGCAGGCTATAACGGCTACGACCAATTCGATGAAGTCTACCTTTTCCGTCCTGGTGGCAATGCGTACAGCGAAGGTTCCCTCCGTGACGCCAATTTCTGCGCTGAACGTAATAGGACAGAATTCAACCAGAACACTGACCCTCGCCTCTTCCTCACCAACGGACAGTCTATTGACTGGCAAGGCTCCATCTACAACATCAGCACAAGAGGCAACCGCATGAGTTTCACCTACGGCCCGCTGAACCATATACCCGCACCGACCGATTTCATTGCCCATGTCAACAGCTTGTCGCATCAAGTGGAGCTGACATGGAACGCCATGCCCGATGTGGATGGCAACAAGGTCTATTGTGACGGCATTGAAGTGGCAGCTCAACTCACGGACACATGCTGGAATCACCCCTATTCCGAGGCGGATGATGGCTATCACACTTATCGTGTGGTCTCGTATCAGGGTGATATGTTGTCAGACTATGCCGAACAATGGGTCATCTTAGGCAACTACGAAACCCTCCATCTCTCCATCACTTCCGATTCTCCCTACGGTACCAAAGGCGGCGAACTGGAAGCCAGCTTCAGTATCCCCGAGATGAAGACACAACGTCTCACCATCTATGAAGGCACGCAAACCGAGGCCAACCTGTATGTGCCCGCCAATGCTGAAGTCACTTTCAACTGGAATGCCGGCTTCGACCCCGAAAGCGAAGGTATCCACCTCATGGCCAAGCATTTCAACGAAAACGGCGAAGGCACCATTTTTGACCTCGACCATCCACAAACTGGTGTGGTGGCCACCTATACCGTAGCCGACTCTGGTTTAGGCTTGATTGCCCCGCAGCATCTGACCGCCACCTCCTATGGCCAGAGCATCCAACTCAAATGGTCAATGCCTACCGAAAACCACAGTTTCGACATCTATCGAGACGGCAGAAAGATAGCTTTACAAGAAAACTATGGCTATCTTGATGACAAGTTCACGCGTTCGGGCACCCATAACTACCGTGTGGAAACCACCATCGGAGACAATTCCTCGTGGAACCCCGACAATTTAGTCTATGCCACCGCGATGAACTACTATTGCGAGCCTCCGCAAAACCTTGAAGGCACCTACGACGACGGCCATGTGGAACTCAGCTGGGAAGCGCCCGAGTCCGTCGGACAAGGCATGTTGGCCTATGATGACAACGAGTTCATCGAAAATGTCGCGAAAAACAAATGGGGCATCAAGATTGAGCCCAACCTCTTGGCTCATTTTGCCGGCCATCCACTCACACATATCGAAATGTTCGACTGCTCCTCAGGGCATTACTCCTTCACCATTTACAATGGCGAGACGACCAACAGCAGCACCACCCTTTACGAACAGGGACACGACATGGAAGCCAGCTATAGCTTCGTGAAGTTCGCCTTGGACGAGCCCGTCGAGTTCGACCCCACACTTCCATTGTGGATTTGCGTCTCGACCTCTGGTGTCAACAAGCCCATCCCCTGCTGCAACTATGTCGGCGAGGGCAACAGCTGCCTAATTAAACAAGGAACCTCATGGAAACCCGCTGTTGAAGTCGGATTACACCGTTCATGGATGCTACGTGCCTATACCAGCCCCATCGACGACGACAGCGACTTTACCTATAACGTCTATTGGGGTCCGGAAGAAGGCAGCGATGATCAGTTGTATCTGGGTTACGAGAACCTTATGGCCACGCAAGCCAGCTACAACACCACCGAAAACCAGCGATACAACGTGACTGCTATCTGGAACGGTCGCGAGACCGAACTTTCAAACACCATCTATCTCGGTCCGAGTATAGGCATAGAGGAGCCGACCACACAAGACGATGCCTTTGTTGCCTATCCCAACCCCGTCAGCGACCAACTCACTCTGCAAGGTGAAGGACTACGCCATGTCAGCCTCATTTCCCTCACGGGAGCCACAGTCTTCGACAGTGACATTACTGGCAATGGGGTTGTGATTGACATGGAGAGCATGCCTCAAGGCCTTTATCTGCTGAGAGTGTGCACAGATGAAGGAGTGAAAGTGGAAAAAGTGGTGAAGCGGTAATTGGGGAATATTGCACGTTCCGTGCGAACCAAGAAAAAGCGAATCCGACTTATGTGCCGGGTTCGCTTTTTGTTTTGGATCATGTAGACCTTAGCAGCTATGTCATGCCGACGGAGGCCTGTGCGATGGCGGGGCATCTGTGGCTGCGGTGGCTTACCACCCCCGTTATCCTTGTTCAAAAGCCTCTGCCGCCAGGCTATACCCTGTCTCTTCTTCGTAACTAGAATACGAAACAATCGGTATTGATGGTGTCTCATCCTCAAGGTCGGAGGTTTTGTTTTTCTTGAAATTCTCCGCTTGCTCAAAGATGGCCCTGAAGACTTCATCGCGTGTCGCGGGCGGGTATTTGTGCTTGGCAAGGGTGAGAATAATCTGCACCTTCAGCTGCGCCTTGATGTCGGCTTTCTTGTCCCAGTCGATGTATTGCGTTTTGTCGTCCACCACTTCTTTCACGTCTTTGGCAAGGGCAATGTATTGTTCCTCAGTGTATTCATCGAGGAAGCCATACTGCTCGGCGACAGATTTCAAGATGTCGTAGAAGGCTTTCACCTCGATGTCGGGAATGCCCTCAGGCAATTTGTTCTCTTTCTTGATTTCCTCAAACAAGTCAGCCAACTGCCTAGCCACTTCCGTGACAATCTCGTCGGCCAACACAATGTCGTCGGATCGGTCGTTGTATTTGTCGATGATGCCTTTCAAACGGTCGGTGAAACTAACGGCCTTGACCTTGTTCACTCTCTTTACGCTATCGATGACACGTTTCAGCAGTTGCTCCATTAGCTTGACTTTCGTATTCTGATACGGCAATCGTTTCAGCTTTTCCATGTATTGGGTCGCCAACAAGTCGATTTGTTCCGTATTGTCAAACCTCATACTGTTGATGGCTACAACCTCTTCGGAGATGAGCGCCTCATTGACCAGTTTCAAAACGTGTTTGTTCATCTGAGTCGCGTCGGGCGATTCGCCTGTCATGGTCTTGTAGATGACGGAGCGAACACCCGTAAAGAAATGGACGTCATTGACCTCGTCTTTTGTAATCCGATCGTCGTTGTTGCACATGTTGTAAGACGACTTCATGATGTTGAAGAGCTTCAAGAATCGTTTCTCCAACTCTTCCGTCTGCTGTATGCGCTCGGCAGCCATTTGCAGGGCATCAAGCTGCTCCAAAGGTGTTCCTGTAAAGAACTTGGAATAGTCGAAGCCATGGAACATACGCCTCAACAAATCAAGTTCGTCCTTAAACAATTTTACGGCATTGTCGATGGTTTCCACAGGGGTCTCGTTCTGTCCGCCATTGGCGTATTTCTTCATCGCTTGGTTGAACTTCTTCTTGATGCCTAAATAATCCACGATGAGTCCTTTGTCCTTGCCGGGATAGTTGCGGTTCACGCGGCTGACGGTCTGAATCAGCGTGTGCATCTGCAAAGGCTTGTAGCAATACATGGTGTCCAAACAAGGCACATCGAAACCCGTGATCCACATATCAACCACAATGGCAATCTTGAAGTTCGACTTCTCCTCCTTGAATTGCAAATCGAGTTTCTTCCTGTCCTCGTCCGAGCCCAGAAGATTGTAAAGCTCAGGATCGTCGTCTTTCTGTCGAATAAAGACCATCTTGATCTTCTCCATAGGCTTGATCTTCTCGGCTTCCTCTTTGGTGAGTTCCTCGCCGTCGCCACACACTCTCACTTCGGCCCATTCAGGACGCATGGCGATGATTTCCTTGTAGATGGCATAGCCGATTTCCCTTGTGGCACACACAATCATAGCCTTGCCTTTGACGGTGCTGCCTTCTTCCACTCGGCGTTCATAGTGTCGGATGAAGTCGTCGGCCAGACGATGGATGAGGTCGGGACTGTTGAGCAGGATGCTCATCTGCGTCATGGCGCGTTTGCTCTCCTCGATTTGGTACTCGGTGGCACCTTCTTCGGCACATTGGTCGTAGTAGGCTTCAATCTGCTTGATGAGTTCGCTATCGGCAAACACATGCGAAGCACGACCTTCGTACATGATGGTCTTGGTGATGCCATCGTTGACGGCCTCAATCATGGAGTATTCATCGACGATGCCGCCAAAGACCTCCAACGTCGGGTCGATGGGCGTGCCAGTAAAGCCGACGTAGGTGGCGTTGGGCAGCGAGTCTCTTAAGTATTTGGCGAAGCCGTAGGAACGTCTCACGCCCTTGTCGGTAATCTCCACTTTTTCCTCAATGCCCGTCTGCGAGCGGTGCGCTTCGTCGCTGATGCAGATGATGTTGGCACGGTTGGAAAGCAGGTTGATGTCCTTGGAGAACTTCTGTATGGTGGTGAGAAACACGCCACCACTGGTGCGGCCTTGCAGCTTGTCTTTCAAGTCCTCGCGACTTTCCACCTGCTCTATCACGCTGTCGCCGACAAACTGTTTGGCGTTGAGCAACAGACGAGAGAGTTGGTCGTCGAGGTCAGTGCGGTCGGTGATGAGGATGATGGTAGGGCTGCACAAGGCCTTGCTCTTCATAAGCAGGCGCGAGAGGAAGAGCATGGTGAGCGACTTGCCACAACCCGTGGCGCCGAAATAGGTGCCGCCCTTGCCATCGCCACCCGCATTGAACTTGCTGTGGTTGAGGATGTTCTGATAGAGCGAACGGGCAGCGAAATATTGCGGATAGCGGCAGATGAACTTCCGCTCGTCCTTCGAGGTGTCGGGGAAATAGACGAAGTTGTGGATGACGTCGATGAGGCGGTCCTTGCGGAACAGGCCGGCAATCATCGTCTTGAGCGATGAAATGCCATTGTCGGCCTTGTTCTTGGCGTTGACCTTGCGCCAGGCATAGAAGAACTCGTAAGGCGTGTAAAGCGTGCCGAACTTGTTGTTCACCCCGTCGGAGATGACGATGAATGCCGTGTATTTGAACAGAGCGGGAATGTCGCGGCGGTAGCGGATGGTGAGTTGCTTGTAGGCATCCTCGATGGTCGTGTTCTGCTTGAGTGCGTTCTTGAACTCGAACACCACCACGGGCAGGCCGTTGACGAAAACAATGGCATCTGGGATGCGGTGTTGATTGCCGACGATGTCGAACTGGTTGACGACTTTGAAGAGGTTGTGTTTCTGGTTCGGTTCGTCGAAGGCGATGGGATAGATATAGAGATTTTGTTTAGCGGGGTCTTCCCTTTTCAGCGAAAAGCCGTCCATGAGCAGGTGGATGGTGTGCTTGTTTTTGTCATAGAGCGAACCACCAGTTTGCTGCATGATGACGCGAATGGCCGTTTCCACCTCTTGGTCGGTGATGCCGTCGTTCTTATAGCGGTTATGCAGATATTTCGCCAAGTCGTCGCGCAGCACCACCTCGTCGAGGTTGCGCACGATGTCCTCACCTTTCACATGCGCATAGCCTTGCTCTTGTAGCAGGGCGATGATGGACTGTTCTAGTTGGCTTTCGTTGAAGTAGGACATGGGGTGTTCTCCTTTCGTTACATCGTAGCACCAAATCTTCCAAGTCTATAGGCCGATCTAATCGAAGCAATCCTGTTCAGCCCTTTAAACTCGGTAAGCCTGAATAAATCCGTTGTTCCAGATGCTTTCTTCTCAGTGAACCAAATGGAGTCTTTTCGTATTAAATCATTGACCAAATCCAGCAAACTGTCGTCATGGATGGTGACAAGCATTTGCGACTGACCTTTGCACTTGAAATACTCAAACAACAGTTTTTCTAAGAACTTTGGATGCAGCGAAGCCTCAATTTCATCCACCATTATAAAAGAATTCTGGGTTTGTGCGGTGTACAACGCTGCTGCAAGGCCGAAAATGCGACGGGTGCCATACGATTCCAAGTCAAGTGGAAGACGATAGCTTTCTTTCTCATCTCCGTTGGCAACAATATGCTTGAAATAGGTTTTATATGATTTCGGCATCAAAACAATGGAATGCTTTTTCTCATTATTGGAATCTATTGGAAACTCAACAAGCCTCTCTTCAGACACCTGTGTCTCAATATCGGAAATGTCAAACTTGGCCTTGCGGAAATAATCGACAAGATAATTCTTCAAAACGACATCCTCGGATAGTTTTTGCTCTGCATATCTGGTCAATGACAGAGTGGAATCTATCATCTTCTCAAAATGAGTTATCATCCAATGCCTAACTGTGTTCAGTTCTGGCAAACCGACATTGGCTTTCCCAAGGGCGGCAAAGAATGACATGTTCTTTAGGCACTCCACTGATATCTTTTCCTTCTCCGTTGGATTCAACTTGATAGTGGATGCATTGTAGGTAATGACAGACTTTTCGTCTTTTAATTCCCTGACGAACACCATGGTGGGCTGGACGCTCCTGTAATAATTCAGTCTCTCCAAATACACTTGTTTCTCATCCAATTCCAACTGATAAGCGTATTTGATACCACCAATGTAAAACACCAACTCAAACCTTGAGAGTTCATTACTGGTCTTGTGGTCAAACAAGAATGGGATTACAGCCGTTGACTCTTCGATGCTTCGGGTTTGCTTCCGCCAAAACGAGCGAAGAAACTCCATGGCTTTCAACAGATTGGATTTACCAGAGGCGTTGGCGCCATAAACCATGGCAAACCTCAGAAGCCGTACTCCAGGAGCAACTCCCACTACCTGATAATCCTCCGCAAAAGTGTCTTTTGTAGCCTCAAAACTGAACGTCACTTCGTCCTTAAACGACAGAAAATTCTTTATTTTCAGTTCCTGAATCATATCATTTACCATTGTTACACGCTGCAAATATAGAATAAAATCTAAATATGTCGTATTTTATTTCTATATTTTGATGAATATATGCAATTTTTGAAAATAAAACAGCAATTTTCAACCTTCTTCAAAGTGATTCGATGACATTGGTCACGCCTTTATGATTTGGAAAACCAACGCGAGAATTGCAACGACCAACGAAATTGCTGACGTCCATAATGCCCATTTACTTCTCTTATTGCTTTTTACGCCAGTCTCAACCAGTTCATCTTGCAATTCCTTTCTCTTCTGTTCTTTTTCATAACCACCATCCAACAAAAACTTCTTTCCTTTGTGAGTAATGTTAGGAATTAAGGAATCCTCTGCATCTACCATTTCTATATATCCGTCTTCAATCAAAAAACCTTTTAAACTGTTAACCTCCCAAGGCTCCACATTTTCGTCTTTTAACAACACCGAGCATAAAAATTCAAATGTTAGGTTTTTATTATCTGTGCCATCCGCATATCGTTTGGGCAGCCGAGACATCAGCCCGTATAGAATTTTATCTAATTTTTGTCTTTGTGTCATATTATTACAATTACATTCAATTAAATTTATCTTGGTCTTTTCCAAACAAATCCTTGGATTTTTACATCGTCTAACACTGCAACGGTTTCACCAATTGAGGAAATCCACTGACTGGTCAAATAGTCACTTTTGCTTTTCTCACAAATAGAATGTTTCACAATGCTCGTATGCGTATACGACAATTCATTGTTATTTATTAGATTAACTAATTCCGGTTTGTCTTCATCAACCACTATATCCATAGACATACCTGCATTATTCGAATCTATTTTTACACTTTTTATCTCTACATCTTTGTTGATAGATCTACGTTGGAAAAACAACATTCCATCTCGTTTAATATGATAATGATTCAGTGGAGAATCTGCATCGGTTCCATGAGCATGAACAAAATCAACTTGTAACGCCAACCATTCTTTAAAACCTTTTCGGTCGATGAGAATATCTTGAAATGATTGCATCCATTCATTTATATCATGAACATGTCCCATAAAACTCACAGAAACAAGCCTGTTTTCCATATTCCAAGCCAAAGAAAATGAGTAAATGCAATTCTTTCCAGCATCTGCTTGCTTTTTCATAAGAAAACGTATTGCATTTACTGTAATATTGACATTTTTTGACACATTACCTCCGCCATGATAAATCTGTGGAATATTGTAATAGTTGTCTTCGCACGCACAAAACTCACATTCTGGATAATTGATATTTCCGCCCATTCTTCGAATTGCCTTTGCAACATTGATTGTTTCAAACTCTACAGTTTCTATTTCACCATCAACAGTTGTCATTAAATCTGTTGTGCAAAACGAACATTCTAATGGACTATCGCATTGATCATGGTATGATATATATAGTTTTACGCCATCACCTTTGTTAATGATATATGGGACATAAGATTCTATTTCATTTTGTGTTTTTTCCATTGTAGGCTTTTGAACCTGGGGAACATCCATTCCAAAATACCTATAAACATCATAGTTATTCTTTAAATAATTAGTTATAAGACTTTTCCATGTGGAAAGTTGTATGTTCCCATCGAGCCTAAATAGTTTAGTATATTGGGCATTATGTCCTAATTGGTTGATGGGTTTTTCTATTCTCTCACAGATTGCATCAAGGTCGTATTGTCTAATAGCTCCATCAAAATGATCGAATACACCATTGTTGGAATCATAAATAGAATGCATATAACGACAAGCAAATTGTTCGGAATCAAGTGTTGGAGCGTCTGAATCTGTCACCTCCTCCATCTCAAATTGGTATTTCCCGTCTTTATTCTGCCAAACAAATTCGGTCTTATCCACTTGATTATATAACTTTTCTATTTCTGATGATTTATAACAAGTTACTTCCGTTGGTATTTGGGATATATCATCATCGTATTTTGGCCCAAACCAATACTCAAACTCCATGTTCTTAATATACGAAGGGCTATATCCGATATAATCATCATCAATTCTAATTTTTATTGTTTGATTGGTCTGATATAGTTCAAACAATTCATCAATAAATTCGATATTAAAGTTGTTGTACCTAGAAAAAGACTTCCTAAAAAAAGGGTGCAGCACGATGGCATAATTTGAAGTCTTACATGAGAGGACACCCTGTCCTTTATAATCAAATTCTTTAAATAAATCCTTCAATAAAACCAACCCGTCTTTGTCTCTTTTCTCGTTTAACCATGGGAAAGCCTGCTCTACAATACCTGGATAGCTATACATTACCAACCCATTGCAAAAGAACTTCCCTTTATCGTTATCAAGTTTGGAAGCACTCAGTTCTTTGAAAAAAGCAGCTTGATACTCGTTTATGCGTTCAAGCATTTTGCCTTTCAAAAAGCTAATTCGCATTATATTGAATCTCTCTAATTCATCATTACTTTCGGGTAAAAATGTATGACCGATAACATACGACAGCTCATGAGAAACATACAAACCTGATAATTTCGTCCAACCAATAAATCTATGAATGTCGTGGGACATATTTGACGGGACACCTGTTTCTGACCCTTTCCAAACCATCTCATCCAAAGCGCCAATTGAAATCCTAACGCTATTTCTTGAGATCCCGTCTGTACTATAAATGCCTGACAATACCTTCATAATAGCACCTGCTTATTTCCCCATCCTCGCCAATAGCGAAGCCTGCAATTCAGTTAACGTTATTCGTCTATATTTTATCATCCTAAACACTATACAATAAAATGTGTTATAACACCAGCCAACACGCTAATAACAAGGGCTAGAATAATAGCAATAAAAACTATGTTTTTGATTTTGTTTAACCTTGCCATTCGCTTTGTTTGTTCACCTATTGCGAAACAACATGCCGGAAATAAGTATGATACTAGTTTTTCTATTACATACATGGTAAAAATTGCACAACAAATAGATACCCCTTGTAGAACTAAGAAGTTATACACTTTGTTAGCTGGTTCTGCTGTGTCGGTGTTTTTAAGATACAGAAAAGCAAACAGGGAATATAAAGCCATGCCAAAGATCACATAAAACGCTGTTTTGTGAAGCCACCAATGCGGAGCCCTTATACTTTTTGCGAACTCTTCCACTTTTTGAGAATAATGGCTTAATTCCGTCTCTTCTAATTTGATCATCTCCAATTCACATGAACTAGCATATACGGAACTGTCCGATAAGGAAACAGAAACATCGGGGTATATAAAACCATCACCTTTCTTTTTGTTTCCTTTAACACAAATTCTTTGAATCTTTCTGCTATCTGGATTGCTATATTTTAGGACTTCTTCTAAACTATCAAGAGTATATCTGGCCCCATCTTTTGTGTTAATGTCATACTTCAATTCTTCAAACCCCGAAGATAATAATCTAGAAAGCGATTCCAAATCATCAGCAGTAACAATAATTGGGAAATCATATCTTTTATTTAAACTCCCTTTCATACATAATTCTTTTTATTTCCCCATCCTCGCCAATAGCAAAAACTGTAATTCAGTTAATTTCTCGTTCTCTTGTTGTTTATTCGTAATGAGTCCAAATATCTTTTTAGCTTGTTCTTCGAACTCGTTAAGTGCTTGTTTGGGTGGAATTGCGATTTCGACTTGTTTAAGATCTGTTTGTGTAATCAAACTCTGCACTCCTCCTTTTGTGATTTCCGCATAATCTATCGAATTCAATACTTGAAAGCAGTATTCATAATAAGCAGTTTTGATAACCAATACATTATCTGCTGTATATAGTTTTTGATTATAACGATTTACGACCCCAAGTGTTCCGACACGTCCTGTCGTCATTAGTGCTTCGTTTTGATTGAAAACTGTAGAGTATCCAATTATTCCAGAAGCACCTGCAACCGGATATTGATACATTTCATTCTTTGTGTCAGATTTGTCGATGCAAGTCTTTCCACTTGTGATTTCAGCCACTTCTCCCAACTTCCCCCTTCTCCACCCCTCCGGCAGATTCTCCTTGTCAATCCCATCCACGAACATCTTGCGGTACAAGGCCTGCGCGGTCTCTTCCAAACGGGCAATCATCTGCTCGTTGAGGCGGATGCGGTGGT
>JAEEGH010019759.1_pt1 | contig 14099 bp, 8 predicted proteins | sample 9134181 | NCBI WGS metagenome assembly JAEEGH01 (sample SAMN16246544, study PRJNA631951) | gut metagenome | biome: gut microbiome; feature: rumen; material: DP-attached | host: Bos | place: Iran: Karaj | collected 2018-10 | reverse complement strand
GAAAATCCCGTTCAGCTCCTCCAGGAAATCCGGCCCCTTGTCGCGGTACAAGGCGAGAATGACCTCACAATCGCTGCCCGTACGGAAATCATATTTCCCGGCGTAGCGGCGGCGGATCTCCTGATGGTTGTAGATCTCGCCGTTCACTGCCAGAACCTGCTTCCCGTCAGGGGAGAGGAGCGGCTGTCCGCCGGACTCCGGGTCCACGATGCTTAGGCGCTCGTGGGCCAAGACGGCGCTCCCGCCGCACCAGATGCCGCTCCAGTCCGGCCCTCTGTGCCGAAGTCTGCGGCTCATCCCAAGAGCCTTCCGGCGCATTGCGTCGGATTGTTCACGAATGTTGAAAATGCAAGCTATTCCACACATGGTATTCGTGTTTATTTGTTAAGTTATGCGTTTCCTTTTTCGGGGGGGGGAGGGAAACAAAAAAGACCGGCTCTTTCGAACCGGTCTCCTATTATGCTTATACCACTTAAATCACCTTATCCGACCGGCAAGACAAGATACAGCTTATTATTCTGGGAATTCTGTGAATTCTCAGATGCAAGCTGCTGCTTGAAATTGGCGGATATGATGAAAAGGTTTGTCATTTCGTTCTTTGTCCTGACACAAATTTAAGAAAACGGATTTTTAAATGCAAGATATTTTTTAAATAATTTTATAAACCGTTTTAACTTTTCAATCGCTCCGGCATCAGGAATGATTTCCGGAGCGGATTCTTCTTTCCTACATCGGTAAAAGGTCATGACAAGGGGCTTTCTCAGCACCTCTTGCCATTACTTATTATGAAGCAGGTCCGAAAGTCTTTTCTCGCCCTATTCCGAAATCTTCTCAAGATCCGATATCCACAGCGCCACCTTCGCATCCGAAGGCATCCTGAGGTCCCCTCTCGGAGAAAGGGACACCGAACCGACCTTCGGTCCGTCGGGAAGGCAGGAACGCTTGAACTGCTGGCTGAAGAATCTCCAGTAGAACTTCTTGAGCCACTTTAGGATTGTCTCCTTGTCGTAGTCGTTGGACTTTCCTTCCGGTCCCACGAAAACTGATGTGTCCGCCCTCTTTCCGAGGAAGGCCTTCTTCGCGAGAAAGTATATCTTCGAAGGAGAGTATCCGAAACGGAACATATTGTATAGGAAGAAGTCGTGGAGCTCGTAAGGTCCGACGAGATCCTCTGTCTTCTGCTTTATGTTCCCCTTCTCGTCAGCCGGGGTGAGTTCCGGGCTGATAGGGGTGTCGACGACATCGAGGAGGATTTCCCGGGCGGTTCTGTCCCCGTCCACAGCCTCACCGAAGTTGTTCTCCGCCGCCCACTTCACGAGGTACTTAACGAGTGTCTTTGGGATTGAGGCGTTCACTCCGTACATCGACATATGATCTCCGTTGTATGTGGCCCAACCGAGAGCCAGTTCAGAAAGATCTCCCGTTCCAACGACAAGACCGTTTTCCTTGTTTGCCACATCCATCAGAATCTGGGTCCTTTCCCTCGCCTGGCTGTTTTCGTAGGTGACGTCATGGACCGAAAGGTCCTGTCCTATGTCCTCGAAATGCTGCTTGACGGCGGGGACTATGGAAATCTCCCTCTGGGTGACACCGAGGGCAGTCATAAGGTCGACTGCGTTGCTGTGTGTACGGCGAGTAGTACCGAAGCCGGGCATCGTTATTCCGATGATGCCTTTGCGATCATACCCCAGACGGTCAAAGGCCATCACCGTTACAAGAAGCGCCAGGGTGCTGTCCAATCCTCCGGATATTCCGATGACGGCGGTCTTGCAGCCTATGTGCTCGAGCCTGGACATGAGGCCGAGGACCTGGATCGAAGTGATCTCCTTGGCCCTGCGGTCAATTTCGGCGGGATCTCCGCCGGGAACGAATGGATGGGGTTCTATACTCCGGATAAGTTCTTCGTCGAATGAAGTCGAAGCAGCTTTGCCGAGGTCTACGATGCCGTAGCGGCGGCGCATGTCGGAGGAAGTCCTTCCGTCGGGGATTATGGCAGAGAATGTCGTCTCCCTCTGACGCAGGATGGAGAGTTTCTCCATGTCGAGATCCGCGAGGATCATCTGGGTCTTCGTGTAGAACCTTTCGCTTTCAGCGAGGAAGGAACCGTTCTCGCAGATCATCGATGATCCCGCGAAAACCATATCCTGGGTGGATTCACCGTAGGAAGCCGAACAGTAGATGTACCCGCTTATGGTCCTTGCCGACTGGTTTGCTACGAGAGCCTTTCGGTAGGCGTTCTTTAGGAGCACCTCGTTGCTTGCGGAAGGGTTGACGATGATTCTGGCTCCGCCAAGGGCGTGGAACGACGAAGGAGGGACGGGCATCCACAGGTCCTCGCAGATTTCCACGGCGAAGGTCGCCTCCCCAATCGAGAAAATCTGGTTCGGGGAAATCGTCGTCCTGAATCCGGCGAATTTCATCGTGCAGGGGGTACCTTCACGGTAGTAGTCCTTGCCGTCGTCATGGAAGTTACCTGTGGAGACGTTTCCGGGTGAGAGGAAATCCGCCCCCGAAGAGAACCACCTCGATTCATAGAACTCCCCGTAGTTGGGTACGTACACCTTGGGGACAAGTCCCCGGAGCATCCCGTTCCGGATGACGGCGGCGCAGTTATAAAGGCGGTCCAGGTGCCTAACCGGCACACCGACCACTACCGTCACTTCCTTGGCCCTTGTATGGGCCCTTATCGCCGCTATCGCATTCTCCGCCTCGGCGATGAGGAGATCCTGGCTGAAAAGGTCGCCGCAGGTGTATCCTGTGACGCAGAGTTCGGGAAAGGCCAGAAGCGACACCTTCCTGTTTTCAGCGTCGGTAATGGCGGAAAGGATTTCCGCTGTATTGAATGCAACGTCGGCCACCTTCACACGGGGTGAACATGCTGCCACTCTTATGAATCCGTAATTTTCCATCTTGGAATATGTGTGTCTCGAATCGGGACTTTGTGAATATCAGGAATAATTACGGTTGTAACGTGATGCCAAATACCAAGAAAGCAGACTTGGAATAAGGGTTCGCCGCCACCTGGGCGAAAACCGGAATGGAGAAAGTATCCGTAACCTGGATGTCCTTCGCCGCCGTCAATGCGAGGTTGGTGACGGCGAATCTGTCCGTACCGTAGAAATCGGTGGCAATCGGGACCGCACCGGCCGTGGCCGTCCAATCGACATCGCCGAGCTTAAACGGAACGCTGATTTCCAAATAGCTGCTGTAAGCGAGTTTCCCGGTAGCCTCCACCAGGTCGTTGCCTGCAAAGTTGGTGTACCACTGCAGCGACGCAAAGCCGAAGTCATAACCGACATTCGCCTCGAACACATGGTTCGTACAGTCGGCGGCGTACTTGAAGTAGTGGTTCAGCGGGTCCAGACCCGCATTGAACCAATAATCCGTCACGCCGATATTGAAACCTTCGATCGAATAAGCGAGGGTCAGGTCCAGTTCCTTCGTATCGGCCGGGTTGGACAGGCCCACCGAGCCCCAGGCCGAGAGGCTCAGGCCCTTGTAGCTGACGCCGAGTGTCGGCTGCATCGACACGTCGCCCAGTTCCAGGCCGCGCCAGACATAACTGCTCACGAAATCGGTGCCGATAGTGGTTTCCACCATGTCTTGTGCCTTGGCGGTTGCTGCTCCTAAGAGCAGCAAAGCAAGACCGCTGTAAAATATCTTTTTCATAGGTTATATCAATTTAATTATCAACTAGTTATAGCAGCTTTCGCCGTGTTCGTAGATGTCGAGGCCCTCGTCTTCGACGCGCGGTTCGACGCGCAGGCCATGGGCCTTCTTGATGCCGAAGAACAGGATGAATCCGCATACTGCGGCCCAGAGGTCGATGACCAGGATGCCTAGGCACTGTACTCCGAAGAAATGCCATCCGCCGCCGTAGAAAAGTCCTCCGTCAGTGGCGAGAAGGCCGGTGAGGACAGTACCGAGGATACCGCAGACTCCGTGTACGGACGATGCGCCTACAGGATCGTCAATGTGCAGTTTGTGATCGATGAACTCGATTGCAAATACCAGCACGATGCCGCAGAGAAGGCCGATGACGACTGCGCCCCAGGGCGAGACCGCGTCGCATCCGGCGGTGATGCCCACAAGACCTGCCAGGACGCCGTTGAGCGTCAACGACAGCGAGGGCTTGCCGTATTTGAGCCAAGTGAGGAACATTGTCGCGGTACCGCCGGCCGCAGCCGCGAGGTTGGTGGTCAGAAAGACGTGCGAGATGGCGATGCGGTTGACTTCACCGCTGGCGGCCAGCTGGCTGCCGGGGTTGAATCCGAACCATCCGAGCCAGAGGATGAATACGCCCAGCGCCGCGATGGCAAGGTTATGTCCGGGGATGGCCCGGCTCTTGCCGTCCTTGCCGTATTTGCCGCGGCGCGGACCCAGCGCAATCGCGCCGATCAGGGCAAGCACGCCGCCTACGCTGTGCACGATGGCGCTTCCGGCGAAATCGTGGAATCCAAGGTCAGCGAGCCAGCCGCCTCCCCAGGTCCAATGTCCCTCGACGGGATATACTATAAGTGAAATGAAAGCGCTGTAGATGAGATACATAGAGAACTTGGTCCGTTCCGCCATCGCGCCGCTGACGATCGTCGCGGCTGTGGCGCAGAAGACGGTCTCGAAGATCAGGAAGCCTTCGACTGGCAGGTCGCCATTGTAGAAGGAGAGGTCACCCCAGTTGGGTGCACCTATGAATCCGGCTCCGTCGCTGCCGAACATGAATCCGAAGCCTACAAAGAAGAACAGCAGGGAGCCGAGCATGAAGTCGACGAAGTTCTTCATCAATATGTTGACGGTGTTCTTGCTGCGTGTGAATCCTGCCTCACAGAGGGCGAATCCGGGTTGCATCCAGAAGACAAGCATGGCTGCAAGCAGCATCCAGACGGTATCGAGGGATATGGCTAATTCATTCATAATCCGTACTTTTTAAGGTTATTATTTCTTGTCCCTGAGCACGGTGTCCCCGTGCTCGCCCGTACGTATCGACCAGGTGTCGATCACATCGCTGACGAAGATCCGCCCGTCGCCGACTTCGCCCGTATGGGCTTCGCGAAGGATGACCTCGACGGCCGGTTCGACAAAGATATCACGGCAGATAATGGTCAGTGCGATGCGCTCGATGACATCTGTGGAGTATTGGACTCCTCTGTAGATCCTCTCCTGTCGGCTCTGGCCGATACCGTGTACGTCGTGGTATTCGAACCAGTTGATGTCCGACTGCAGAAGGGCTTCCTTCACATCCTCAAACCTTGTTTTACGGATGATGGCTTCGATCCTTTTCATAATGTTAAAGTGTCTGTTTTGTTAAGTTGTCGTTATATCCCCGGGGAAGGAAAAACAAAAAAGACCGGCTCTCTCGAACCGGTCTTCTATTATGCATATACCACAAAAATCACCTTATCCGACCGGCAAGACAAGATACAGCGTTATTATTCTGGGAATTCTGTGAATTCTCAGAAACAAGCTGCTGCTGCTTGAAATTGGCCGTAATGGTGAAAATGTCGATCATTTCGTTCGTTCTTCTGTTACAAATATAGGCAGCGGAAACCTAAAATGCAAGATATTTTTTAAAAATATTTATAAACCGTTTTAACTTTTAACCTTCTTGTATTCAAGCGCTGCGGCGACCAGACCTTTAAATAAAGGATGGGGATTTTCGGGCGTGCTCTTGTACTCCGGATGGAACTGCGATCCGATGAAGAAAGGATGCGACGGAAGCTCCACGATCTCCACCAGACCGGTCTCGGGATTGCGTCCCGTAGCCATCATTCCGTTCTTCTCGAATTCGTCCAGATACTCGGAGTTGAACTCGTAGCGGTGGCGGTGACGCTCGCGTATGGACAGGCTGCCATAGAGCGAGGCGGCCAGCGAGCCCTCCTTCAAGGCACACGCATAAGCTCCCAGTCGCATGGTACCTCCCTTTATCGTGGTCTTCTTCTGCTCCTCCATCATGCAGATGACGGGGTGCGTGGTATCCGGGTCTTTTTCTGTCGACGAGGCGTCGGAGTAGCCGAGGACATTCCTCGCAAACTCCACTACGCACATCTGCATTCCGAGACAGATGCCCAGGAAGGGAATGCCGTTCTCGCGGACGTAGCGAATCGCATGGACCTTTCCTTCAAGGCCCCTCTCACCGAATCCAGGGGCGACGAGGATGCCGTCGGCTCCCTTGAGCAGTTCACCGACATTCTCCGGAGTGATGCTCTCGCTCTGGAGAGTCCTCACGTGCACCTTGCAGTCGTTGGCCGCCCCGGCGTGGACAAAGGCTTCCTGTATGGATTTGTAGGCGTCCTGGAGTTCCACGTATTTGCCGACGAGGACTATGTCCGCATCATGCTTGGGATTCTTGATCCTGTCGAGGAAAGTCTTCCACCTGCCCAGCTCCGGCGTGGCGAAGTTGTCGATCTGGAGTTTTCGGACGGCGAGCTCGTCAAGATGCTCTTCGTGCATGTTCAGGGGGACCTGATAGATGCTCCAGGCGTCGATACTCTGGATGACGTGGCCGGGACGGACATTGCAGAACAGAGCGATCTTCCGTTTGAGCTCCGCCGACAAGGGATGTTCGGTGCGGCAGACAATGACATCGGGCTTGACGCCTCCTTGCTGAAGCATCTGGACGGAGTGTTGCGTAGGCTTGGTCTTGAGCTCCTTAGCCGCGCTCAAGTAGGGGATTAGAGTCAGGTGTATGGACATACAGTCTTCCTCCGGAAGTTCCCACTGCAACTGTCGGACAGCCTCGACGAAAGGCTGGGACTCCATGTCACCTATCGTTCCGCCGATCTCGGTAAGGATGACGTCATACTCTCCGGTCTGTCCGAGCAGGAGCATCCTGCGCTTTATCTCGTCCGTAATATGTGGAACGATCTGGACGGTCTTGCCGAGATAGGCTCCCTCGCGCTCCTTGGTGATCACTGTATTGTATATCCTTCCGGTCGTGACATTGTTGGCCTGGGATGTATATACACCCAGGAAACGCTCGTAATGACCGAGGTCGAGATCGGTCTCGGCGCCGTCTTCCGTGACATAGCATTCACCGTGCTCGTACGGGTTGAGCGTGCCCGGATCGATATTGATGTATGGATCGAACTTCTGAATGGTCACACGCAGGCCCCTTGCCTGAAGCAGCTTGGCCAGCGACGAAGCGATAATCCCTTTTCCGAGCGAGGAGGCGACTCCTCCGGTGATGAAAATATACTTTGTATTCATTGTAATGGATATTTATGCGTATTCGTCCCAACTCTTGATAGGCAGTTCGTCGACTTTCACCGTGCAGAAAGCATTGATGAAGGCGATGGCGAGCCGGGCATTGGTGATCAATGGAATGTTGAGGTCGATGGCTGCCCTGCGGATCTTGTATCCGTTGGAGAGCTCGCGCGGAGTCAGGTCCTTGGGGATATTGACGACCATGTCGATGGTGCGGTCGTGCATCAGTTCGATGGCCTGAGGATGCTTCCCCTCGTCGCTTGGCCAGTACACGGCCGTGTTGGGAATGCCGTTCTCAGCAAGGTAGCGGGACGTGCCTCCAGTCGCGTATAGCTTGTATCCGTGCTCCGCCAGCATGCGGGCGGTATCGAGCATCTCAGCCTTCTGCATCGGTGTTCCCGTAGAGAGGAGGATGCCCTTGGAAGGGATGCGGTATCCTACGGAAAGCATGGACTCGAGCATCGCTCCAGTGACATCGTCTCCTATACAGCCGACTTCGCCGGTCGATGCCATGTCCACTCCCAGTACGGGGTCGGCCTTCTGGAGCCTGTTGAAGGAGAACTGCGAGGCCTTGATCCCGACACAGTCGAGGTCGAAGAGATCCTTGGCCGGAGGCTCGGGATTTTCTCCGAGCATAACCCTCGTGGCAAGCTCCACAAGGTTGATTTTCAGTACCTTGCTGACAAAAGGGAAGCTGCGGCTGGCGCGGAGGTTGCACTCTATGACCTTGACGTCGTTATTCTTGGCGAGATACTGTATATTGAACGGTCCCGAGATGTGGAGTTCCTGTGCTATCTTGCGGCTGATGCGCTTGATACGCCGGACTGTTTCGACGTATAGTTTTTGAGGGGGGAACTGGATGGTGGCGTCTCCGGAATGGACTCCTGCGAACTCCACGTGTTCACCGATCGCATAGGCAATGATGCGGCCGTGGTCGGCCACGGCATCGAACTCGATCTCCTTGGCGTGTTCAATGAAACGGCTTACCACGACCGGGTGCTCCTGCGAGACTTCGGCGGCCAGCTGAAGGAAGCGCTCCAGCTCTTCTTCGTTGGAGCAAACGTTCATCGCCGCTCCTGAAAGCACGTAGGACGGCCGTACCAGTACGGGGAAGCCGACTTTGCCTATGAATGCGGCTATGTCTTCGCGTGAAGTCAGTTCGCCCCATTCCGGCTGGTCCACTCCTATCCTGTCAAGCATTGCGGAGAATTTCTTGCGGTCTTCAGCGTTGTCTATGTCTTCCGCGGAAGTGCCGAGAAGCGGGATGCCGCGTGCCGCCAGCTTGACGGCGAGGTTGTTGGGGATCTGTCCTCCGGTGGAGACAATCACGCCTTTCGGGTGTTCGAAACCTGCAATGTCGAGTACGCGTTCGAAAGACAGCTCGTCGAAATACAGGCGGTCGCAGATGTCGTAGTCCGTAGAGACCGTTTCCGGATTGTAGTTGACCATTACGCTTCTCAGGCCTCTGCTGCGGACGGTATTGAGAGCCTGGACGCAGCACCAGTCGAACTCGACGGACGAACCGATCCTGTATGCTCCGGAGCCAAGGACGATGACGCCGTCCCGACCGTCATTGAACGAGATGTCGTTTTCCGTCCCTTGATAGGTCAGATACAGATAATTGGTCTTTGCCGGGAACTCTCCGGCCATGGTATCGATTTGCTTTACGACGGGGGTAATGCCGTATTGCTCTCGCAGCGCGCGTATTTCCAGTGATTCGAAAACGTGTTCCGGCCTTGACAACGCACGGGCGATCTGGTAGTCGGAGAATCCGTAAACCTTGGCCTTGCGTAGTAGGTAGGGACTGATTCCGGAGCCGGCGGATCCGATTTCGTCGGCAATATCTACGATGTTGCGCAGCTTGCGGAGGAACCATCGGTCGATGCTGGTCAGTTCGTGGATCCTGTCTATGCTGTAGCCGACCTGCATCGCCTCGCTTATGGCGAAGATGCGCATGTCGGTCGGCTCCTTGAGAGCATGGTCCATGCCGTTCATCCGGATGTGCTTGTTCTCCACGAATCCGTGCATGCCCTGACCTATCATCCTCAGACCCTTCTGGATGGCTTCCTCAAAAGTACGTCCTATGGCCATGACCTCTCCCACCGACTTCATGCTCGAACCGATCTCGCGGTCCACGCCGTGGAATTTGCCCAGATCCCATCTGGGAATCTTGCAGACTACATAGTCCAATGCCGGTTCGAAAAATGCTGATGTCGTCAAGGTGACGCTGTTCCTGAGCTCGAACAGCCCCTTGCCCAGTCCCAGTTTGGCCGCGACGAAGGCAAGCGGGTATCCCGTGGCCTTTGATGCAAGGGCGGAAGACCGGCTCAGCCTGGCGTTGACCTCTATGACGCGGTACTCCTCGGAGTCAGGGTCAAAAGCATACTGGACGTTACACTCTCCGACGATGCCCAGATGCCTGACGATGCGGATGGACAATTCGCGCAGGAAGTGGTATTCGGAGTTGGTCAGCGTCTGCGAAGGAGCTATGACAATGCTTTCACCGGTATGGATGCCGAGCGGGTCGAAGTTCTCCATGTTGCAGACCGTGATACAGTTGTCGTATGCGTCGCGTACTACCTCGTATTCTATTTCCTTCCATCCTTTCAGACTTTTCTCGACGAGGACCTGGGGCGAGAAGGAGAAGGATTTCTCAGCGAGACGGACCAGCTCCTCTTCGTTGTCGCAGAATCCCGAGCCAAGACCTCCGAGAGCGAAAGCGGAGCGCAGGATGACGGGATATCCCAGCTCTTTCGCAGCTTTCTTTGCCGCTTCGATGCTTTCGCAAGCTTCGCTTTTTATGGTCTTTACACCTATTTCATCAAGTCTTTTTACGAAGAGTTCACGGTCTTCCGTATCGATGATGGTCTGTACGGGGGTACCCAGTACGCGGACTCCGTATCTCTCCAAAACCCCGCCCTTGAAGAGTTCGATGCCGCAGTTGAGTGCTGTTTGACCGCCGAATGAGAGGAGGATGCCGTCCGGACGCTCCTTTTCTATGACCTTTTCGATGAAGGAAGGGGTCACAGGGAGGAAATAGATCTTGTCCGCTATGCCCTCGCTAGTCTGTACGGTGGCGATGTTGGGGTTTATGAGTATCGTGGATATCCCTTCCTCGCGCAATGCCTTGAGTGCCTGGGAGCCGGAGTAGTCGAATTCTCCCGCCTCTCCGATCTTCAATGCTCCCGATCCGAGGACGAGGACTTTTGAAATCTTACCGGGGAGGTCAGGCGCTGTTACGTGCCTGCTGAGATGTCCGCTAATTGGAGCCTTGCCATAGTTCTGCCGTTCTTCCATAAGGTCGGTGAAACGGTCGAACAGGGACTCGGTATCCAGAGGGCCTCCGCTGGCTTCAGGATGGAACTGTACGGAGAACCAGGGCATGCTTGTATGCTCAAGGCCTTCGTTGGATCCGTCGTTCATGTTGACCAACAACGCTCTCCATCCTTCGGGAAGGGAGTCGTTGTCGATGGCGTATCCGTGATTCTGGCTGGTGATGAAACATCTGTCCGTGCCGGTGAGACGGGCAGGCTGGTTATGGCCGCGGTGTCCGTATTTCAGTTTGAACACCTTTGCACCTGCGGCGATGCCCAGCAGCTGGTTCCCGAGACAGATGCCCATCACGGGCTTGGCATGGCCGGTCTCCCGGGCTTCTTTCTCTCCCTCTGCAAGCGCGCGTTCGAGTATGCTGACGGTCTGCTTGCATTCCTCCGGGTTGCCCGGGCCGTTGCTTAGGAAGATCCCGTCGTACTCCATCCCGGTATAGTCATAATCCCAGGGGACGCGTATGACTTCGATGCCGCGGGAGAGGAGGCAGCGGATGATGTTGTACTTGCAACCGCAGTCCACCAGGATTACGGTTTTCTTTGCCGGACCCTCAGGTTTGTAGCGTATGACATACCGGCAGGATACCTCGGCGACGAAGTTGTGCTTGCCGTATTCCGGCCATTCATTGTCTGCAACCTCCACTCCTTCCGGTACGATGCGACCGTGCATGACGCCCCGTTCACGAAGGATCTTTGTGAGTGCACGGGTATCGATGCCGGTGATGGCCGGGACGCCCTCGCGTTTCAACCACTCGTCGAGACTCTCTTCGGCGTCCCAGTGGCTGTATTCCTTGCTGTAATCCGCTACTACAAGCCCTCTGGCGAAAATACGGTTACCTTCGAAGTGTTCTTCAAGGCCATTCTCGTTCCGCCCGTGTGCTGGGACTCCATAGTTGCCGATCAGGGGGAAGGTAGATACGAGGATCTGTCCGGCGTAAGAAGGGTCGGTGAGGCTTTCCGGGTAGCCGGTCATGGCCGTGTTGAACACGATCTCGCCGGCTGCCTCACTCAGGCTTCCAAAGGCGCGTCCCTCGAATCGGGACCCGTCTTCCAGGATTAAGTTCGCTTTCATAAGCACATAAAAAACCGATCCTCCTCATGGAGAACCGGAATGTCATTTTACGGGTTTGACAAATTATGGCTTCATCCTACCGGAAGGACATGGCATGGCAAACCCAACCGGGCCTTGACCCGGATGGTCTGATTATTATCCTGATGTCCGGAAGAGCACCAGAGAGCAGTCAGATAGTCACGTCCTTGGATGGAATCGCTCATGGGGAATTCTGCTAACTGGACTACAAAGATAATAAACGGATTTAAAAACGCAAACAGTTGTGGATGCCTCTTTGCTGCGACGATGAAAAAAGCCGAGGCTGAAAATCAGCCTCGGCTTTCTGCGGAGAGGGCGGGATTCGAACCCGCGAACCCCTTTGGGAGGTCACGCGCTTTCCAGACGCGCCTCTTCAGCCACTCGAGCACCTCTCCTTTGCGGTTTGCGGGTGCAAATATAAACAAAAATATGTTAACTTTGTAATCTTGTCGGGAAAATTGATTTCAATTCATAGAAAATGGCTCCGGAGATGATCTACGACCCGCTCAGGCGCAAGGACGTGCCGCTCACGCCCGAAGAGAGGGTGCGTCAGTGGTTCATCGAACAGTTGCGGAATGCTGCGGGGGTGCCGGTGCACCAGATGATGAGCGAGGTGGCTTTGGAGTACGGCGCAGGCAAGAAATGGAGGGCGGATATCGTGGTGTACGGCCACGGGGGAGTGCCTGTGGCGGTAGTGGAGTGCAAGAGACCCGACGTGGAGATCTCCAAGGAAGTGCTGGAGCAGGCGCTCAGGTACAGCATAGTGCTGCGTGTGCCGTTCCTTTTTATGACCAACGGACATTTGACTTATATCTGCCGGAGGGCGGGGGAGTCGTACGAATTCCTCGACAAGGCTCCGGTCTATGAAGAAATGCTTGGACAATGCCGACCATAACCACGGGTTTTCTGGAAAAGCCGATATTCAGGATAGTTTCCGATGTGGCTGCCGCACGGGGCGTCAAGGCCTTCGTGATTGGCGGCTATGTGCGTGACTGTTTCCTGGGACGGCCGTGCAACGACATCGATATAGTCGTCGAGGGGAGCGGGATAGATTTCGCCGAAGCCGTGGGCGAGGCGACGGGCAAGAACGTCTCCTATTTCAAGAATTTCGGAACGGCGATGATGCGCTACCAGGGCGACGAGGTGGAGTTCGTGGGGGCGCGGAAGGAGTCGTACCGCCGTGAGTCCCGCAAGCCTATCGTGGAGAACGGGACGCTCGAGGACGACCAGATGCGCCGGGATTTTACCATCAACGCGATGGCTTTCAGTCTGCAGAAAGACAGTTTCGGGGAGCTCGTGGATCCGTTCGGGGGCATCCGCGACCTGGCGGCCGGGATCATCCGGACGCCGCTGGAGCCGGATACCACCTACTCCGACGATCCGCTGCGCATGCTGCGGGCCGTAAGGTTCGCCGCGCAGTTGTCGACTCCGGAACTGGAGTTCAGGATCGTGCCGGAGTCGCTGGAGGCCATGAAACGGATGAGCGGGAGGCTGTCCATCCTGTCCAAGGAGAGGATTGCCGAGGAGTTGAACAAGATGCTGCTGACGGTCCGGCCGTCCATGGGCTTCAGGCTGATGGACGAGACCGGCCTTCTGGAGCACGTTCTGCCGCAGCTCTCGGCTCTCAAGGGGGTCGAGACGATCGAAGGCCGTGGGCATAAGGAGAACTTCTCGCATACGCTGGCGGTGCTTGACAACGTTGCGGCGGCGGAGCGTGAAGGCATAGCCGCGGGGCGGCTCAAGGACTTCACGCCCGAGCTTGACGGCAACGGTTTCGTGGAGAGCGTCCGGACGCAGCCGGACCTGTGGCTCCGCTGGGCGGCGCTGCTGCACGACATCGGCAAGCCCGCTTCCAAACGCTTCGAACCGGGTACAGGCTGGACGTTCCACGGACATGACGTGATAGGCGCCAGGATGGTCCCGAAGATCTTCAAGGACCTGATGATGCCCCTGAACGAGAAGATGAAGTACGTACAGAAGCTCGTGCGGCTGCACCTGCGTCCCATAGCCCTCGTCGACGACGAGGTCACGGACTCCGCGGTACGCCGCCTTCTTTTCGAAGCGGGTAACGACATCGACGACCTGATGCTCCTTTGCAATGCCGACATCACCTCCAAGAATCCCGTCAAGGTGGCCCGCATCAAGAGCAATTTTGAGCTGGTGCAGCAGAAGATGGTGGAGGTGGAGGCCAAGGACTCCATCCGCAACTTCAAGAATCCCATCACCGGAGAGTATATAATGGAAGTTTACGGTCTTGCGCCCGGCAAGCCCGTCGGAGTGCTGAAGGAGTATGTCAAGGAGGCTATCCTGGACGGCATCATTGGCAACAACTTCGAAGAGGCGGAGAGGCTGATGCGGGAAAAGGCTGCGGAGATGGGACTGGCGCCGGTTGGCTCTGCTTCGAACGACTAGACCGGAGCGTAATCTTTTTGCTTGCAATGAATCCCCTGGTGGAAAAATATATCCAGTACGTGACCGACGTC